>SXGT01071744.1_pt1 | contig 121309 bp, 104 predicted proteins | sample 3176221 | NCBI WGS metagenome assembly SXGT01 (sample SAMN11356862, study PRJNA531348) | freshwater metagenome | isolation source: freshwater sample F1-120 | place: China: Fuxian Lake, Yuxi | collected 2017-12-25 | reverse complement strand
GGATCAAGCAGTACCGCCGGGTCGCGACCCGATACGACAAGAAGGCAACCAACTTCCTCGGGTTCGTCTGGCTGGCCTCCATCGCAATTATGCTCGCGTAGCTCACCAAACTCGCCCAGCTTCAGTCAATACGGCCTAACCAGAAAGGGCGCAAAGGACACAAAGAACGCAAAGAACGCAAAGAACACAGCAGAGAGGAGAAGAGTTCTTTTTGACTGGCCTCTCTGGTCTTCCTCTTCTTTGTGTCCTTTGTGCCTTAGTGGTTAATCCTCTTCTGCTTTCACCGCGCTCACTTCATCTGCTTGATCCAGTCGTGAACGAGCTTCACCGCGGGTTCGTCCACCTTGTTCGACGCGATGTGCGGCATCCGCCCCAAGCCTGTCAGCGTCATGCGGTGGTAGATCATCGACCGCGCCGGGTCTCCCGGGACGAGGATACGCGGCTCCTTGATGTCGAACGTGCCTTGACCTGGCTTCACGTCCAACTCCCCCAGATCCTTCACAGCGAGTGTAGAGAGTAGCTGGAACTCGGCGTTTCCTCCGCCCCACTTGCGGTGGCAGTGGCTGCAGTTCGCGTGCAGGTACGCGCGGGCGCGGTCTTCGACACTCGCTTTCTCGTCGCGGTAGTCCGCGAGTTTTGCGAGTTTCTCGGGCCCGCTCGGGAGCTTCTTCGTGAACATGCCGATGTGGTCGAGCGTCGCGAGCTGGTTCGCGACCACGCCGCCATAGTTGTGGTCGCGGTTCATCTGCGCGGTGTTCACGCCAAGCGCGTACTTCGCGGTCACCGTGTGGCACAGGTTGCACTCGGCGCGGCTCGGGAAGTGCCACTTCTGCTTCGTCTCACCGGCCGCAGTCTTCACGGCATACTCGCGGTCCACTCCGTTCTTGTCCGCAAGTTCTGCATCGGTCTGCTCGTCGTTCCAGATGTACGTGTAGCCGTTCCACACCTGATCGCCGTACTCTTCCGTGCCGCCCAGCACCGACACAACGAGCAACCGTGTTTCGAGCCGCTTCTTGCCAGTCGCGGATTCGAGCGAGAAGGTCTTCACCAGAACGGTGCCGTTCGGGAATCGCCAGCCGGGGACCGAACCCGGTGCCGGTTGCGGGTACGTGATCGTTTCAAACTCGATCTTCCCCTCTCCCGGCACCGCGATGAACCGCTCCTTGCTCGCGCCGTCGGACCACAATTCGGAGTTAACAGAGTACGGGATCAAACCCTTCTCCGGCGTGAGCGTCTTTGTGTCCGCGAACAGTCCCGTTTGGCTCAGCTTGCGCGGGAACTCGCCAACGGGTTCGACTTTTGGGGCGAGTGCGAACTGGTAGATGCCGCCGTCGATGAAGTTGAGCGCGTACACTTCGCCGTCGTGGTCCTGCCCCCACGCGACGATGCGCAGGTTCGTCTTCGCCAGTTCCTTGTGTTCCGTCACGCGACCCGCCTTCGCATCGTACTTCAACATCCACGTGCGCCCGGTGTCGAAGTCGCCGTAGACGTACGCGCCCTTCAGCCCCGCTTGTTTCTTGCCGTGGTAGACGAAGCCACCGGTGATGGAGCGAGCTTCCGTGTGGTGGTGTTCGACGACGGGTTTCAGGATCGGCGTCGGCCCCTTCTTGCGCTCTGGGCGGAATGCGTGGCTACCTTCGTTCACGCTCCAGCCGTAGTTGCCGCCTTTCTCGATCTTGTACACCGACTCCCACAAATCCTGACCGATCTCGCCGGCCCATAGGTCGCCGGTCGCGGTGTCGAAGCTGATCTTCCAGCTCTGCCGAATGCCGTAGGCCCAGATTTCGCTGCGCGCATCCTTCGTGCTGACGAATGGGTTGTCTTTCGGGATGCCGTACTCTTTGCCGGCATACGAATTGTCCACATCGATGCGGAGAATCTTGCCGAGTACGCTGGTGATATCCTGTCCGGTTCCCAAACTGTCCGCGATGCCGCTGCCGTCACCGGTCGAGAGGTAGAGGAAGCCGTCCGGGCCGAAGCGGAGGCAGCCACCGTTGTGGCCGCCGTTGGGCCAGGCGAAGATCACCTTCTCGCTCTTGGCGTCGGCGGTCATCTTCTCGCGGTCCGCGGTGTAGCGGACAAGCCGGGTGCCGGTGGGTGACTCCTTGCTGCCATCGACCACTTCCGACAGGTACAGGTAACCGTTCTCCGCGAACTTCGGGTGCAGCACGACGCCGTAGACGGTGTGCTTCACGTCGAGGACGAGCTTCTTCTCGGCCTTCGTTGGGTCCATGTCGAAGGTGTAAATCTTGCCGGACCGCTCCGCGACCACCCACTGCTTCTTACCCGGTATCGCGGTCAGTTCGAGTGCCTCGTTGAAGGTGAGTTTGGGGTAGGTCTTTACCATCGTGTACGGGTTGGGCGGTTCCGGGGAGCCGACCACTTTCGAGGTGGTCCACGGGGTACGTTTCTCGATGCCGGTGGGCTTGCGCCCCGGTTCCGGGTCGGCCGGTTTCGCGCCGGTGGTCGGAGTGAAGAGGTACGCGGTGACGACGACCAGCGCGGCCGCGGTCGCGGCCCACAACATGACACGCATTGAGAGTTCCTTCGCGAGGGTGAAAGGGGAGTGGCTACACTGTAACCACTGCGAGCGAGAGATGCACGCCGGGAGCACGCACTTTTCGCGGGTTGCTTTGGGGTCGGGGGTCGCTATCTTGAATTTCGCCTGATGGGTTCCGCGACGGGTCTTCCGTTGCGGACGAAGAGGGAAGCCGGTGCGATTCCGGCGCAGGGCCGCTGCTGTGTTCGGCCAGAGCTTCGCGCTACCATGCCACTGCGGACGACCGCGGGAAGGCCGCGTGAGGCTCGCCAAGAGCCGTAAGCCAGAAGACCTGCCCGTCGGGTGACATTCCATCGTTCGTGGTCCCGGACCGGGCCGCAGAACGGGCCGGTCTTTCCTCGCCCCACCGCACGTGTGGCAGCCGCCCCGATTCCGCGCTCTGGTTCGCGCCCGAACTCACCACTCGCCCGACCCGGCGAGAAGGAGCGAACCCGTGCGTCATTCCCGTCTCGGGGGGCTTATGCCCCCCGCTCGCCCTGCATTCACACTCATTGAGTTGTTGGTGGTGATAGCGATTATCGCGATACTCATCGGGTTGCTGCTGCCCGCTGTGCAGAAGGTGCGGATGGCCGCGGCGCGGATGAAGGGCGCGAACAACCTGAAGCAACTCGCGCTCGCGGCCCACAGTTACGAGTCGGCGCACCAGAAGTTACCGCCCCATACCGACTCGGCTGTGGCGTGGCCCGCGGGCCGGTACTGGTTCGGTGCGACCGTGAGCAACACCAGTTCGCCCTACAACGTCCTCTCGACCGACCCCGTCAACGGCATTCTCACCAACTACTACGAGAACAGCACGAAGGTGACCGCGTGCCCGATGTTCGAAGCGTACCCGATCACGAAGGTGTACAACGGCCTGACCGCGGGCTACGCGTACAACCGCCACCTGTGTAATGAACCGGCCTGGCCGAACCCGGTGAGCGGCAAGCGAATCACCGACTTCGGTTCGACCTCCGCGACTATCATGTTTAGCGAGGTAACGCAGTTGCAGAGCGGCGGGACACTGGCGGAACCGTTCGGCGGGTACTTCGGTTCGCCCTACGTGGCGAACAAGGCCATCACCACCTCCGCCGTGACCGCGACGCAGTTCCGGTTCGCGGGCGTGTCGAACGTGGCGTTCCTGGACGGGCACATGGAGACGCGCCGCCCGGCCAACTTCCCGTCAATCGCGCCGTTTAGCCAGACGGAATGGAACACGGCTGTGAAGACGTATAACCTCGGCTTCATCTTCGCGGACCCAACCGAATACGTGGGGCAGTAATACCAGCGATGAACCTTCGGCCGGTTGTCCTTGTCTGAGAGGAGTCGCGGCTCGTTGTCTTTCTGTAGCCGGGGTCTGTGACCCCGGTGCGCCAGCGGTCACCTAATACCGGCCTCACAGAGGCCGGCTACAGAAGAGGAAGCACGCTATGAGCCATGTCGTTCTGCTCGGCGATTCGATCTTCGATAACGCCAGTTACGTGCCCGGCCGCCCGGCGGTCATCGAGCAGGTGCGGCGTGGGCTTCCCCCCAACTGGAAGTCCACGCTCGTGGCGGTGGACGGCCACACAGTTGAAGGCATCGCGACGCAACTGCCGCGCGTCCCGGCGAACGCGACGCACCTCGTAGTCAGCGTGGGCGGGAACGATGCGCTCCTGGCCGCAGGTCTGCTCCACGAACCAGCCGTGACCGTGGGCGGTGCGCTCTCGACCATCGCGGTATCGCTCGGCGAATTTCGCGCTGCCTACGTTGCGATGCTGAAGAGCATACTCAAGTTGGGGAAGCCGACGGCGGTCTGCACCATTTACGACGCGATTCCCGTTATCGGCAACGCGGAACGCGTGGCGCTCGCGGGCTTCAACGACGTGATCTCGCGTGCCGCGGTAAGTGCGGGGATCCCGCTCATCGACCTGCGGGTGATCTGCGACCACGTGGACGACTACTCCTCGATTTCGCCCATCGAGCCTTCGGTGATCGGCGGGGCGAAGATCGCCGACGCGATTTGCCGACTCGCGACGATGCATAACTTCGTCACGCAGCACACAATGGTGTGGGTGTGACGCGTTTCGCGCGTTTCAAAGGAGTAGGCACACTCCGTGTGCCGTTGCGACGCCAAATGCGAAGCGACGGCACACGGAGTGTGCCTACCGATTTGAAGGCCGACGTCAGTGGTTGTGTCCGTCGCCAAAGAACTTGCTCTTCGGCTCCGCACGCCCCCACACGTACGCCAACAGATCGAGGATCTCGTCGCGCGAGAGTTTATCCAGCAACCCCTTCGACATCATCGACGTCGGCGCCTTCGTCCTCGTGTCGATGTCGGTCACCTTGATCTCGATGGGCTTCGCGCTCGCCAACGGGTTCTCGATCACCTTCACGATCCCGTCTTTCTCCTCAACGATCATACCGAGAAGAACCTTCTCGTTCTTGAGCACGAACCGGTACGCGGCGTACTTGTCGTCGATCTTCTTCGCGGGGTCGAGGATGTGCTCGAGCACGTCGACGCCGGTCTTGAACACCTTCGGGTCGAGCTTGGCGAGGTCCGGGCCGAATTCGTTGCCCTGTCCCCCGAACTTGTGGCACGCGATACAAGTACCCACGGTGAACATCTGCTTCCCGTTGGCGTAGTTCCGCCCGCCCCTCATCTCTATTTCCTTCACCGCGTCGGCCAGTTCTTCGAGCTTCCACTCCGTGCGGGGGCGGTTGAACTTGAGCAGATCGTCCTTCACGGTTAGCGGGTTCTTGGCGAGGTACGCTTCCGGGTTCTCCTGATACGCTTCGAGGTCAGCGACCACGTAGAGCGCACCGTGCATCCGGCGCCAGTGGCCGGGGTACGTGCAGACGTACGGGTAGATGCCCGGTTCTTTCGGCGCGGTAAACTTCAGTTGCTCCGACTGGCGTGTCTGAAGCAACGTGCTCTTCAGCAGCACCACTCCCGCGGGCATGTCGGGCACGTATTGCTTCGCGGCCGCGGTCGGCGTGGTCGCAAATGCTTCGGCAGCGTCGCCGATCTTCTGCAAGTTCCCCGGTGTCACGATCACGAAGTTGTGCGGCATGATGTCAGTGTTCTCGAACGCGAACTCCACCGGTTTGCCGGCCGCGATCACCAGCCGCTCCTTGTCGTAGCTCATCTGGTCGAACAGCGTGCCGACGCGGATCACGCGCACGCCGATGTCGCTGAGCTCCTTGCGCGCGGCTTTCGCTTCCGCCGGCGTCAACAAGCCCGCCAGGCCCTCACCGAGTTGCATGAAGTCGAGCGCGGTGGCCGTGGTCCGCTCCGCGACCGGCAGCGAACGGATGTACTTCATCACTGCGTCGAGAGTCGCTTTCGCGTCGTCCTTCGGCCAGTCGCGCGACTGGATGCGGAGCAGCGCCTGCACCGCGCTCGCGCGGTCGTTCTCATCGCCGAGGAACTTTGCGACGGCCTTGAACGCGTCCGCTTCCTGGCCGCGCACTGTCGCGAGCGCGAACATCGCGGACCGGCGGATCAGGCGATCCGGCGAAGAAGGTCCAACCTTGAACTCAGACTTCTCCTTCGGCGCCGGGTTCTTCACTGACTGGAACGCGGTGCGCTTGTCCGCGTCTCGCACGAGCACGGTGAAGTTCGCCAGCCGACCACTGAGCGCGCCGTCTGTACGGTTCCACACCACAATTCGTTCGATCGCGACTTCGCGACCGAGGTCCACTTCCCACCACGGGTCGTCGGTCCCCTCCATGGTGTGCGTCGACGTACCGTCGGTGTAGATGCCGCTGGTTTTGCCGTCGATGGCGCGACTCGCGACCCCACCAGCCCCGATGCTGCTCTGCGAAGCCTTGCCTTTTAACGCCACGTTCTCGCCCTCGCTGAACACTTGCACTTCGGCGAGCGTGAGCGTGCGTTGCTTGCCGGGCAACTCGATGCGAACGTACCTGCCCTTCACGGTCTTGCCGGTTTCGATGGTCTTCGCAAGTTCTGGCGGCAACCCGGTGAGCAGCGCCTTCACCTTCGGGTAGAGAGCCGCACGCGCCGCTGGATCACGCACCATCGACGCCGCGTTAATGAAGTCTTGAAGCGCGCTCACGGACTTCGTTGCGAGCGCCCATGCTTTCTCGATTTCCGCGTCGGCTGCGATCAGCGCGACGTAACCGAGTTCGCGCGTGGTCGCGGTGCGGCCTTTCGTTGCGAGCGATTCGAGGTCTGCCCGTGCTACGACGAGTTCAGCTTGCGGACGCGACGAAAGGAGTCGCGCCAGGTCGAACGCGACGGATTCCTCGGTCGTGGCGGATTCGTCGTGAACCTTGATCGCGCTCACAAGTACGTCGAGTTCGGGCTTCTTGTCCTGCTTCGCGAGGCCAGCGAGGGCTTCGCGCCGGAACTCGTCGCGCACCCCCGGGCGGAACAGCAGTTCGAGGAATACCGCGGAAGTGCGGTCCATCTTCAGGAGGTCTTCGGTCGCGACAGACTTCAAGAAGTACCGCGCGCCTGCGGCGGTCGTGAACTTTATCGGCCGCTTCTCAGCGATGGCCTTCTGCACGATCGGGCCGAGCGTTCGCATCGTCTCCTTCGCGACGTGCTCGACAAACTGATCGGTCGGCTTGTCCTGGGCGACGAAGACGACCTCGGCCGCTTCGGGCACGGTGAAGAAGCTCGCGGCCCATACCGCGATGAGTCGCACACGCGGGTGATCGTCGCCGGCGGCTTTCTTGACCAACTCCAGCGCGTCCGGGATCCGGTCGCGCCAGTAACTCAGCACGCGAACCGCCGCGGCGCGGGCGCGGAAGTCGGGCGATGCGAGTACCGCCTTCAGCAGATCGACGTTAACGGTGTTGTGGTACTGATGGAGCCACAGCCCTTCGAGCCGGGAGTATTCGTATTCCTTGTCGGTCACATCCAGTCCGGCGACCCATTTCTGCGCGGCCGCGACGACCTCTTCACTCTTCCGCCCACCGAGTTCGAGTTTCGCGCGGTAGCGAACGCGGTCTTCCGGGTGCTTCAGCTCGCCGAGCAGTTTCTCGATGCTCTCCCCCGCGATCTTTGGTGACACCGATGGCGCGCGGCCGTCGTAGGTCACCTTGTAGATACGGCCCTTGGTGCGGTCGCGGCTCGGGTCGCGGAGGTTGTGCTGCATGTGCCCGATGATCGGGTTCTGCCAGTCGATGAAGTACAAAGCACCGTCCGGCCCGGTCTTGCAATCCACCGGGCGGAAGTTCGGGTCGCTGCTGTTCAGAATTGGTTCCTGCTCCTGACCCGTTAAGCTGCCACCGAGGTCCGAGAGGCGGTAACGCAGAATCCCCTGGAACCCGATGCAGTTTGTAACGATGAGGTTACCTTCCCATTCGGGCGGGAAGTGCTGGCTGGAAAGAATCTCCATGCCACCGCACGGCCGCGTACGCTGCTGGTACACCAGAGGTGGGCGAGCGTGTTTCGTGGGGTACGGCAGGTGACCGCTGAACAGCGGGGCGTGGAACGGGTTCGCGCCGGTGCCGTCCACGACGATGTCTTGGCCCCACTTGTCGAACACATGCCCGTGCGGGTTGGCGAACCCGTAGGTCACGTACACATCAAACTTCTGCGACCGCGGTTCATAGCGGAACACGCCGCCGTTGGTCAGGCGCTTCACCGGGCCGTAGGGGTCTTCCACCTGCGAGTTGTGGAACGTGCCTTCCTGGAAGTACAGCGCGCCACCTGGGTCGAGAACGAAGCTGTTCGCAGTGTGGTGCGTGTCGGCGGTGTCGAGACCGTGAACGATGCGTTCACGGATGTCGGCCTTGTCGCCGCCCTTCGAGTCCTTCAGGAACATCAGGTCCGGGGCCTGCGCGACGATCACGCCGCCGTTGTAGAACTCGAACCCGGTCGGGTTCTGGAGACCGTCCGCGAACGTGGTCATCTTGTCGGCCTTACCGTCGCCGTTGGTGTCCTCGAAGATCAGGAGCTTGTCGTTGTACGGTTCGCCCGGCTTCCAGTGCGGGTACGACGGCCACACCGCGACCCACAACCGGCCCTTCGTATCCCACGCCATCTGAACTGGCTTCGCCAGTTCCGGCCACTGCTCTTCACTTGCGAACAGATTGACCTTCAAGCCCTTGCCGACGGTCATCGACTTGATCGCGTCTTCGCCCGACAGGAACAAGTGCGTGCCGTTCGGCCCCTTGCCCGGCTTGTTCGTCGTGACCGGCACCGACTTCGGCACATTTGAATCGTCGGCCTTCGCTTCTTTGCCCTTCGCGATCTCCCACACGACCTTGTCGCGGTTCGCGGTCATGATGTCGAGCGTTTCGAGTTCCTTCTGGACGACCTCGTAGTTGGTCTGTCCACCTATGAACTTGAGCCACGCGCGCCCGCCGTAGGTGGAGTAACCGTCGGTGACGCGATACCGCTGATACCAGTGGAACGCCTTGTCCTGTACCGCGGCGCGGAGCTTGTCGAGGTTCGGAAGCTCGCCCTTCCGCGGGTCGGCCTTGAACAGAACGGCGTCGATGGCCTTCGCGAGCAGCTTGTTGCCCTCGTCGTTCAGGTGAACGCCGTTGATGGTGAGCGGCTTCTTCGCGTCGGCGAAAACCAGCTTCATCGGGGAGAACACGTCCGCGAAGTAAGCTCCGTTCGCCTTTGCGATCTCGCCCATCGCGTTCGTGTACAACTCCAGGTTCTTGTTGATGCCCGCGACGGCAGCGCCGGTCGGCAGGTTTGGCGACTTGTGATCCTCGAACGCGATCGGTGAGAACAACACGAGTCGCGGCGCCGACTTGCCGTTGTACTTCTGCGCGAGGGTGTGCTTGATGAACGCTTCGAGGTCGGTCTTGAACTTGGGCAGCCCGGCTTCGCCGGCGAACGACTCGTTGTAGCCGAAGAACGCGAAGATCACGTCTGCGTTGGTGCCGGCTTTCTCGAACCGGTTTGGGTTCACCACGCTCTTGTTCGCGACCGCGTTCGGCTGCGGTACCGGCGCCCTGGCGCTCAACCACTGGTCCGGCGTGCCGAAGTCCTGGGACCGGATACGGAGTGTGAGTTCGTCTCCGGAGTAGCCGAGATTACGGATCGTGAGGTCGTGTTGAGGCAGGCGCGCGTGAAGGAATGTTTCGAGCCAGCCATCGTGCTGCATGCGCTCGGCGAGCGTGTTGCCGATGATGCAGACGTGATCGCCTTTTTCCAACGTGAACGGGCCGGCGGCCGGCGGTTCCGCCGCAACCGGTATGGTGGGAACGACAGGAGGCGGAGCAAGTAGCGCGAGAAGCGCCGCGGCCGAGCCTAACAGTAAACCGACGGCGAGGAGAGAACGCCCGACGGGCATGGAAAGTCTCCGGGATTAGGTGCGAGGGGTAAGTGGTAGGTGTGTTGTACCAGACGCGGTGCGAAGGGGGAACAGTTAAGGCGAAGCGACGAGGCACCCAACCAACGCGCGTTCAAATTCGTCCCAGTCAAGACCGTGGGCGAAGACTTCAAGGCGACTGTCACGGCGGTACGCGGTGGGGCTGACACTCATCGCGGTACCGGAGCGGTTCACGGTGGTCCACTCGTCGGCAAGGTGGAACACGCCCTTGAGTCGCGACACCTCTTTCGAATTCGCCAACAGCGCAAGGAGCTTTCCCTCATCGAAGATCTCGGTGGGAGGAAACACCCACCCGCACGCGGTGGGTGAGGAACCTACCCCCCCGGCCCCCCCCACGGAAGGGAAGGGGGAAAGATACCTTCTCACGCCGAGTGCGTTCGCGGCGCGCGAATTGTCTTTCTCCCCCCTCACTTTCGGGGGGGGAGGTTGCCTCTCCTGCGGGAACAACGGCAATCGTTCGTCGTTAGCACTCAGGTCGAGCCAAGCGGGGTCGATGCGTCCGTGCGTCGTGCCCGCGATCAGCAACTTCGGCGGGAACAGCCCGTTCGCCCACGTTTGAAAGTCCGCGACCAGTTCCGGTGTCGCAAGGTCGAGTTTGTTCATCACGAGCACATCCGCCATCTGAATCTGATCGATGAAGATGGGGTTATCTCGCATCTCCGGCTTCGCGAAGTCGTGTGGATCGACAATGCCCAGCGTGGCTCGCACGTCGAGTCTGCCGTGGTAGCTGTTGCGGAGTGAATCGAGTAGCCGCGCCGGGTGACCTAGTCCGGTGGTTTCGATGATGAGCCGTTCGGGCCGGGCCTCGAGAAGTAGAAAGTGGATCGCGACCGGTAGGAACGGGGCGCTCGCGCAGCACACGCACCCGCCGCCTACTTCCTTCACCGTCACGCCATCGGTTGCGCTGCCTTCAATCAACACGTCGTCAATGGAGACGGCACCGTATTCGTTCACCAGCACCGCCCAGCGCGAACCAGGCGCTTTCCGCTGGAGCATGTCGATGACGGCTGTCGTCTTGCCGACACCGAGGAACCCGGTGATCAGATTGGTCGGAACGGATTGCATCAGCGAGCCAGTGGGGTGCGAAGCCGCGAGCGGCTCGGAGTCACAGGATGCCAAATCTCTTGAATGCTTCCACAGTAGTCATCCCAGATGCGAGCGCACTGCGCACCAAGTTCTCGCCGCTCACTTTCTCTTCCGCCAGGCGCAACGTTTCTTCCGCGGCGCAGTTGGGCACGACTACGACGCCGTCGTGGTCCGCGAGGATCAGGTCGCCAGGATACACCAGCACATCGGCGCACGAGACGGGGACGTTGTGTGCCGTCACGTCGAGCCGGCCGAGGCTGTCGGCGGGGTGGAACCCGACGTGGAACACAGGGAAGGCCATTGCTTTAATCGCGAGCGAATCACGGGTCGGGCCGTCGAGGATGACGCCCCGACACCCGCGATAGATCGCGGACGTGGAGAGCAGTTCGCCCCAGAAACTGCACGCGCTTTCGGAGACGACGAGCACGTCGCCCTTTTGGAGCGAATCGACCGCTGCGAGTTCCCCCGCGTACGGATGTGCCGGCGCCTGGTCGCGCGCCGGAACGGTCTGCACGGTGAGCGCGAAGCCCGCACACTTCGCTTCGGCCCAGAGGGGACGCACTCGCGGGTTCATGCTCTGGCTGCGGAACCCGATCTTGTCGAGTACGTCCGCGACGACCGGCGTGTAGAGCTTTGCTAGCCGATCAACCCATTCGACCGGGCGCTTCGGAGTGGTACTCATGCTTGCGCCACCGCCTTCATCTTGGCGAGGCCCGTCTTCGCGACCGTGTGCGGGTCTTGCTTCCAGTAGTCGCGGTTGAACAGTTCAAGTGAGAGGAACCCCGTGTAGTTCATCTTGCGCAGCGCCGCGAACACGTCCTTCAGCGGAGCGATGCCGTCGCCGGGGTACACACGGTCCGCGTCGTTGATCTTGTCGCGCTCGATCTTCGGGTAGTCGTTTACGTGGAAGATACCGATGGCGCCGCCGGACATCAGGGACAGTCCTGCGAAGTCGGAGCCGCCTTTGTAGAGGTGGTACACGTCGGGGAGAACGCACCCGCGAGCATCGCCGCACTCGATGGCCACCAAGAGCGCTTCGCCGAGGCGCCGCAGCGTTTTCGAGAAGCCCCATACTTCGACGATGGGCGTCACGCTCATCTTGGCGCCGACGTCCATCAGCGCCCGGTAGCGGTCGGCCGCGGCGACGAGGTCAACGATCGGTTGTGTGAATTTCGGGTCATCGCGCTTGCTGGCGCCGCCGGTTGCACCGACGGGCGGCGCGGCGATCCGCGGACAGCCGATCTCCGCGGCCCATTCCATGTCGCGTTTCGCCACCTCAAGACCCTTCTTGCGGCGGTCGGCGTCTTCCACGATCCACTCCGCGAACCCAATCACGTCGGGCACATGAAGCTTGGCGTCGGTGAACCGCTTGCGAAGTTCCTTGAGCGTGCCACCGCCCTTGAGGTAGGCGTCGATTTCGGACGTCCACGGCTCGATTGCGTCGTACCCGGCCTTGCTCGCGATGTCGATGAGGTCGGTGAGTGGCCGCGACTTGCCGCCGCCTTTGCCGTCGGCTTCGCGCACGGTGCTGGTGTTGAGGCAGAAGCCGAAGGTGTGCCTCGGCGTGTCCGCGTGTGCTTCGCTCGCGGTCATCGCAAGCCCTCCGGCGGCGCCGGCGAGCAGCGCGCGGCGGGAAATGTCATTGGTCATTCGCGAATCCTCGTGTGTTGCGACTCTTTTACACGAACAGCGCGGCTTCCGCCACCAGTCCTGGCCCGAACCCAAGGGCGACGCATGGCTTGGGGGCGTTCGCTTCGCGCAATCGGCGGAGGACGAACAGCACGGTCGGGCTGGACATGTTGCCGTATTCTGCGAACACGCCGCGCGACGGGCTGAGTGCTTCGACGGAGAGCGCGAGCGATTCTTCCACCGCGCTGACGATCTTCGGCCCGCCAGGGTGAATCGCCCAGCTTCGCACGTCCGCGAGTGATAGCACGTTGTCACCGAGCCACGCTTCGAGCCACGGGCGAAGGTGCGTGGCGATCAGCCGGGGTACACGGCGAGACAGCGACATCTCGAACCCGTGGTCGCCGACGGTCCAGCTCATGTCGCTGGCGGAATCGGGGATGAGACAGGAGCCAGAGGCAGCGAGGGACCAGGAAGAACCTACCCCCCCGGCCCCATTCCCTTCAGGGAGGGGGGCCGGGGGGGTAGGTTTCCGCGCGCACCCAACCACGGCCGCGGCACCGTCGGCGAAGATCGCGTTTGCAATGAGTTTGTCCGCGGCGCTGCCGTAGTAGTAATGCAGGCTGCTCAGTTCGACCGAGCACACGAGCACGCGCGCGGCTGGGTCGGCACTCGCGAAGGCGTTCGCCACGCGCAGCCCGTTCAGCGAGCCGTGACACCCCATGAACCCTACGTGTGTGCGCGCGACGGTGGGCTTCAGCCCGAGACCCGTGATAAGCGCGAAGTCCACGCCCGGTGCGCCGAATCCGGTACACGATACCGTGACGAGGTGCGTGATTGTGTCGGGCGCGAGTCCGGATTCCGCCAGCGCAGACGCGGACGCACGCAGCGCGAGCGGCCCGGCCTCCTGCAGGTAGATCGTCATCCGCTCGCCGGTGGTGGGGCCGACGCCATCGTTCGCCGCGGTCGGCAGGAACGGCGAACCGCTGTCGGTGGTGCCGTTGAGCACGTCGCGAACGACCTGACCCCCGATTACCTGAAAGCGTCTCGCGATGCCGCTATTCGCATAGATCGGGCCGAGCCATGTCGAGGTGCGGACGTCTGGCCCCGCGAGCGCGCGGGCCAGCCCCAGCCCGTCCTCAGCGGTCACGGCGTCCGGTGGGTGCGCGATGCCTAGGCCGTGGATCGCGAAACTCATGCGCGCACGCCCTGAGGGAGCGAAGAGGAAGAACGGTTGAGCGACCGGACGACCGGTCGCGAAAGCACCGGGAGCACCGACAGCACGCGGACGATCGCCGTGGTGAGAGCCGGCGAGCGCAGCACGCGCGACACGACGCGGCACGCACGCTGTCGGCGCCCGATCACGCGTCGGTGAGCGGCTTCCCACTCGTGAGCGTGTGAGGCCTCCCAGTGCTGCCTGGCGCGTGCCGCGATTGGCGCTACTGCGGCGGCCGAGGCGACAGCCCACGCCATCCCTTCGCCGGTGAACGGCTCAACATAGCCCGCCGCGTCGCCGATGGCGAACCATCGCTCACCGGCCAGAGCGTTTGCGCGCCGCGTAAGCGCGGGGGTTCCCTTCCACGGAAGCTCTGCGAGCCTGGGCAGGCGAGGCCAGCCGACTTCACCCAGAACGGCTTCCGCCGCAGGACCGAGTCCACCTTGCGCCTTCACGAACGCGACATCGAACGCGGCGGCCACATCGAGGCGCCCGTCCTCGACGCGAACGAGGCCAACGTAGCCGCCAGACCCAGTTGCCATGAAGATCGTGCCAGGGCTGAAGAATAGCGGCACCGCGTCGGCCGCGATTATCACACCCGCGCCGATCTTCGAGCCGGCTTCGGGCGTCGCGTCATTTCCGCATAGGCCACTTGCGACGATGACGACCTTTGCGCGAACGCTTTCGCGGCCAACGAAGACTTCGCGTGTGTCCGCGTCCGACTCGCCGAGCTTCGCGGTCATGCCCTCGCGCAACTGCGCGCCGCTCGCCACCGCTTCGCGCACGAGCGCCAGGTCGAACGCTTCGCGCGACAGCGACACGCCACCCGGCAGTTTCACGGTTGCCGCACGCCGGCCGGCACCAATGTGCACGTCGCGGAGCGGGACGCCGCTTGCGAGAACGTGATCCAGCCCAAGGCGCTGAAGCGTGCTTACCGCAGCACCGTTCACGCAGCACCCGCACACCTTCGGGCGCGGGAAGTGTGCCTTCTCAAGGAGCACCACGGAACACCCGCGGCGCGCCAGTTCGCGCGCGGCGACCGCGCCCGCGGGACCGGCACCGATTACCACCGCGTCCCACGTCATGCCCGATTCCAGGTGAGGAGAAAACGACTGGGGAACTTACCGTGCACGGTCGCCCCGCGAAGCCCGGCGTGATCCGCGAGCGCGATCGCCTCATCTGGTGTGAACGCGGATCGCACGGACGCGGGGCCGTCGAACCACACCACGCGCGAGCGCGTCAGGGCGCGGCACGCAAACCACACCGCGCAGTAGTTGAACCGCGACCGCACAAGGTCGTTCACAAGGATCATCCGGCCCGCGGCGCTCTCCATGTTGGTGAGCAGCGAGACCGCTTCATCTGCGCTCAAGTGGTGAAGGAAGAGCGAACAGGTGACCACGTCGAAGCCGGTCGGCAGGGGATCGTGCAGAGCGTCGTGAACGAAGAACCGCACACGACTGGATTCGCGCGAAGCCTCTTCGATCGCGGTCAGGCTCAGGTCGCACCCAGACACTTCGAGCGCAACGCCAACACGCTCCGCACGCGAGAGCAGCTTTCGAGGCACATCACCGCTACCGGTCGCCACGTCCAACACTCTTACGGTCCGCTGAAGTTGGCGCGACAGTTTCGCGATCGCGGGCCACAACACGCCCGCGCTGTTGCTGAAGCGGTTCAGTCGCGCCAGACCCGCGAGCGCGCGCCGGTGTTCCACCGGGTCGATGGCGGTATCGTCCATGAGTTCGGGGATGCGATCGCGCGCGCGCAGACCTGCTAGCAACATCGCGGCTCCAGGTTCGGGACAGAGTATTGTAAACGGAGTTCCAAGTTCCAGAGTTTCAAGTCCCAAGTTAAGATCAACGACCGGGTTGCTGGCTTTCAACTTGGAACTCTGGAAATTGGAACTCCACGCATGTTGCACCCCGACGACCACGCCGCGTACCTCGCGAAGCACGACTTCATTCTCCCACCGGGCGACGACTTCACCGACGCGGAACGCGACCTGCTCCGCAAGTACGGCCGGTGGATGGACGCGATCGCGTCCGGCGTGCTGCAACCGACGACCGTGAGCCAGGAGCAGTTCCTACTCGCCGCACGCGGCGAACGCGACCCGCAGTCCGACTTTGAGAAGTCGTGGGCGAAAGTGATGCAGTGGCGGGCGCTGGGCGAAGGGGTCGTGCGCACGTTCGTCGCGCTACGCGACGCGCGGAAGCACGCCGCCAAGGTCGAAACGGAGTACCTCGCGGCCCGCGCAGAGGTGCTGGCCGTCGTGCGGGAGCAACTCGATGCGGTGGACGCGGCGTTCGCGGAGCAGATTCAGAACGCGACCAACGGCGCGACGACTGCGGAACAGGCGGTGCGCGATCTGGTGTTGAAACTCGGTAGGAGCATGACGCGCCTGGCCGGCATTCACGCGACGTACAACGCCGGGCGCGTGACGTGGGACAACGAGAAGATGGCTAACTTTGCGGAGCGTTTCCCGGAGGTACTGGAGTATCGCAAGGTGGGTAAGCCGTCGGTCGCGCTGCGATTCGGTGACGTCAGCGGAACCGGGACGGTGTCCGAGGCGGGCGAAGTGAAGGCGGGATAACCCGAGCGGAGCGAGGGGTGAGACCGCCCTGGCACGTCCGCGACTTCGTCATCCGGGCCACACATCTCCCCGCAACGGAGGGGAGGTGCGGATATCAGGGCTACTTCACGCCGCTCTTTTCGCGGGCGGGGCGGAATTCGTCGCCAGGGTTCCACGTCGGCAGTTTATCCGCGTTGGCCGCGTCGCGGGCCACGTCGATCGCGAATCCGGCCAGCACGACGAACCCCGAGTAATCCCAGTGGGGTTGCACTTCGTCCTGCGGCGAGTGATACGCCTTGTCGTTGAACTCTTGCATCGCCTTACGAGCGAAGTCCGCGGGCTTACCCTTGATCTTCATCCCGGCCCCGACGGAGAACGCCGGCACGCCGGCGCGGGCCATCGAGAAGTGGTCCGACCTGTAGAAGATGCCCAGGTGCGCCCGCTGGTCGGTTTCGATCTCGAGCTTGTGCTTCGCCGCCACCGACTTGACCGTCGTCCACGCGGTCGTCCGCTCTGCGCCGGTAACGACAATGGACTCGGGCACACCCAACGGGAGAATCATGTCGAAGTTCAGATTGAGTGCGGTCTTACCCAACGGAACGATCGGGTGTTCGGCGTAATACTTCGACCCGAGCAGTCCTTTCTCCTCCGCGGTGACGGCGAGGAACAACGCGGACCGCTTCGGCTTCGGCGTTTGGGCCGCCCACGTGCGGGCCAGTTCCATTAGCATCGCGCACCCGGTGGCGTTGTCCGCGGCCCCGTTGTAGATCGTGTCGCCGACGACGCCACGGCCGACGCCGAGGTGGTCCCAGTGAGCTGTAAAGATCACGGTTTCCGACTTGAGCGTTGCGTCACTGCCCTCGACCAAGCCAACGACGTTGTTGCTCACGATCTTCTCGACCTTACTCGCGATGTTTCCCTTCAGGTTGACACCGAGCGAGAACGCTTTGAACCCTTTCGCGTCGGCTTTCTTGAGCGCCTCGTCCACCGTGAGGCTGGACAGCGAGAGCAGTTTCTCACCCGCTTTGCGCGAGAGCCAGCCGGCGAAGGCGAGCGCGGGTTGGTTCGGGTCGCGCTTGAGCTGCGCACCGTCGAGCGGCCGGACGACCGAGTACGGGTAGCCCGCCGTTTCGTTCGTGTGGATGATGAAGCAGGCTCTGGCGCCGCGGCGCATCGCCTCCTCATACTTGAACGTCCACCGGCCGTAGTAGGTGAGTGCGCGGCCGCCGAAGAACTTCGGATCATCCGAAGGCGGCTCGTTCGTGAACAGTACGACGACTTTGCCCTTCACGTCGATGCCCTTGTAATCGTCCCAGTCGAACTCAGGCGCGGTGATGCCGTGTCCGACGAAGACCGCTTCGGCGTCGAACTGTTCGTGTTCTGTCTGCGTGCGGCTCGTGCCACTGAACTCGTCCTCGCAGATGATGTCGAGCGTGTCCTTGCCCTTCGTTGTCTGGAGCGTGGACTTCGGGCTAGTGAAGACGCGAACGAGCGGTATGGGCTGAAGGTACGTGCCCGCCGCGCCTAGTGGCTTGAGGCCGGCTTTCTTGAACTCGCCCGCGATGTAGTCGGTGGTGAGTTCTTCGCCGCGCGTGCCGGGCCCGCGCCCTTCGAGTCGGTCGCTCGCGAGATACGCAATGTCTGCCTTGATCCGCTCCGCTGAGATCGCAGGCGGCGCGTCGGCGACCCACGCCGGCAACGCGGCAGCGAGGAACAAGATGCAGAGGATCGGGAACAATCGGTTGACCACGGGGAGTCCTCATCGCGAACGTGTGTTGTGTGGGAGCGGAGAGGCGGCTCACTCCTCCATTATGCGGAAACGAGACAGGGTGACGCAGTCACCTGGGTCGGAACTGGTACGCGCCCACGTCGGGCGCTTTGTCCGGCGGGCGCGCCACTCCCGCGCGATCGACCTTCACCTCTGTGTTGGTGGACGCCGGTCCGTTGTTCGCGAGCGGGAGGGCCGCCATCAGTCGGTAATCGCCTTTCGCCACATCCACAAATGCTGTTGCTTCCGCGGATTTGTTCGAGGCAGCCTTCGCTTGTTTCGGCTTTTCAGCCAGGAAGAGACATCCCAACACACGCAGATCTGGGGACGGGCGCTGTTCCTGGAACACTCCGCGACCCTTGCCGGTTGCGCGGCCGAACGTGCAGTGTGCGATGTCCAGTAGTGGGATGTTGTCCTCATAGCGGCAGTGCGTGTCGTTGTCGAACAGTACGCAGTTGGTCACTCGCACACGGGCTGGGCCGCGTAGTCGCAGACCGATTTCGCAGTCGTAGATCGTGCAACGGTCGATCACTGCTTCGCAGTCTTCCTTGATATTGAACGCGGCCGCGTTCCCGATCGTACCGCGAAAGCCGAACACCGCGCAATCGCGAACTGTAATCCGCGGCCGGGTCTTGGCTTTGGTCGGGCACTTCGTGTCGATCGCGTTCTCGCCGGGACAGGCGCCGACCGCGTACCGCGGGTGCGCGTAGGGATCGTTCGCGGCCACCTTCCCGCCGGTGAGTTTGCAGCCCTCGATCAGCACGTTGTCCCACTCCTTGCGGTTCGGATCGACCTGAAGGCAGTCGCCGGAAACGAGGTCGATCTGGCACCCGCGAACCGTCATGTCATGGCATTGCGTTAGGCGGATACCGTGCGAGTCGGTACGTTCGCCACCGGTACTGCCGAGGCAGTGGTGGATGAAACACTTCTCGACAAGACAATCCGCGGAGTCGAAGAACTGCAACCCGTCGCCGCTGCTCTTGCCGTCCGCAGTGCCGGCCCGCCTGATTTCGCAGTCCACAAAGGAGATGCTCTTGCCCGCGGCGCGGACGCAAGTGCAGTCGCCGTACTGGCTATCGAACCCCAGTCCTTCGATGCGCAGGAATGAACCGTCGATGCGAGCCGCCATTCCCTTGCGCGCGAACAGCGACTTGCGCGGGTTCGCGGCCTTGATGATGATCGGCTGCCCCGGTTTGCCACTCGTCTTGATCGTGAGCAGTTCCACGTAGGTGCCGTCGGCGACGATGACCGTGTCTCCGGCCTTGGCGTCGGCAAGTGCCTTCGCGATTTCGGCGTCGGTGCCAGCCTTCAACACTCGCGGTTCGGCGCACTGGGCTGTGGGTGCGAACGCGAATAGGCACAGGATCGCGAGACATGTGGGGAGGATGCGAAACATGGCGACACTCGGTGGGGGATGCGGTTCACCGTACCCGACCATGGGTCGCGTGGCACACCGAATCTCGCGAACCCGGCGAGAGGAACCAGACGCTTGCTTCGGGGTTACCAGTGTCAACGGATTCGTTCGACCCGGCGGGTATCGTGGTGCGAAGGTCTGCACCCGCGGGTATCATCATCTTGTATATAGCGACCCCAAAACCGGAATCGGCACATGACCGTTCGTCGCTGGTTGACCGTCCAGACACTGCTCGTTCTCTTCGCGTCGCCCGCGGCGGCGGCGGATGTGATTGCGCCCGCGAGCGAGCGGTTCAAGAAAGAAGGCGCGGAAGAGGCACCGAGTTTCCAGCGGCACGTGCTCCCGCTCCTGGGTCGGTTGGGGTGCAATGGGCGTGCCTGTCACGGGTCGTTTCAGGGGCAGGGCGGGTTCAGGCTCTCGCTGTTCGGCTACGACTTCAAGTCTGATCACGAATCGATTGTTGGCGGCACCGAACCGCGTGCGCGCCTCAAGACCCCCGCGGATAGTCTGATCCTTCGCAAGCCGACACTCACCGAAGCCCACAAGGGCGGGAAGCGCATGTCAGTCGGCGGGTGGGAGTACAACCTGCTGCTGAACTGGGTGAAGACCGGCGCAAATGGCGCAAAGGAGAAAGACGCCGCGTTCGTAACGTTGGAGATCGAACCGAAAGAGATTGTCTTCGACAAGCCGGGCACGGTCGCGAAACTGCGCGTTATCGCACGCTGGGCCGACGGCACGCGCGAAGACGTGACCCCGCTTTGCCGGTTCCGCTCGAATGACGAATCAGTCGCCACGGTGGACTTGTCCGGCGAAGTCACCGCGACCGGGAAGGGCGATACCGCGGTGGTCGCGTTCTACGACAACGGCATCGCGCCTGTGGCCGTGCTGCTCCCCGTATCCGACAAGACCGGTGCGATATACCCAGCCGTACCCACGCCGACGAAGGTGGACGAACTCGTTGTCGCGAAGCTGAAGAAGTTGGGCGTGGTGCCGTCCGACCTCTGCACCGACGCGGAGTTCCTGCGCCGTGTGTCGCTCGACCTCACCGGCACGCCGCCCGCACCCAGCGAGGTCACAACGTTCCTCGCGGACACGGCCAAAGACAGACGCGAGAAGAAGATCGAGGAGTTGCTGAACCGGCCGGGCTACGCGGCGTGGTGGACCACCAAGGTATGCGACTTCACCGGCAACAGCGAGCGTAGTGGCCCGCTCGGCGGTGAGCAAGGCTTGAACCGCGCGAAGGCCGGGCAGTGGTACGACTGGGTTCACAGGCGCGTCGCGGACAACGAGCCGTACGACAAGTTGGTGGCGGGCATCGCGCTCGCGGTCGGCCGCAAATCGGACCAGAGCTTCGCGGACTACAGCGCGGAGATGAGCAGTTACTTCCGCAAGACCGACCCCGCGGACTTCGCGGCGCGGCCCACGATGCCGTACTTCTGGACACGTCGCGGTCTCGGCAAACCGGAAGAGCAAGCCCTCTCGTTTGCGCACGCGTTCTTGGGCGTGAGCCTTCAGTGCGCACAGTGCCACAAGCACCCATACGACCAGTGGACGAAGCAGGACTTCGACCAGTTCACCGCGTTCTTCGGCGGCATCCGTTACGGTGCCGGTAACCGCGGCGAAACGGTCGCGATGAAGAAGGGCACGGTACTCGAAAAACTTGACGAAGACTCCGGCGACTACAAGCGGAAGTTCGCGGACCTGCTCGCATCTGGAAAAGTGCTACCGTTCAAGGAACTGAGTGTGCCGCAGAACGCGAAGCCAAAGCCCGGTGCGAAGCCCGGCGTGCGCGTCGGCAGTCGCGTGATTACGCCCAAGCTGCTCGGCGGAGAGGAGGTGGTGAACGCGACCTACACCGACCCGCGACAGCCGATCATGGACTGGATGCGCGACGCGGAGAACCCGTACTTCGCGAAGGCGTTTGTGAATCGCGTTTGGGCGAACTACTTCGGCGCCGGCTTCATCGAACCAGCGGACGACTTGAACCTCGCGAACCCGCCGACCAACCCGGAGTTGTTCGACTACCTCGCGGATGGGTTCATCGCGAACAAGTTCGACATGAAGTGGCTGCACCGGACGATCGTGAGCAGTCAGGCATACCAGCGCAGTTGGAAGTCGAACGAGACGAACAAGCACGACGAGAAGAACCACAGCCGCGCCGTGTTGCGCCGCCTGCCGTCGGAAGTGATCATTGACGCAATCAGTTTGGCGACCGCGTCCGACGACGAGCGGAAGCGGGTGAGCGCCGACCCCGCCGGGCTTCGCGCGATCGGCCGTTCGAGCGGGTACGCGGGCGTTCGCGGCGACAACTACGCGACGAACCTGTTCGGCAAGCCGGTACGCGCGACGAACTGCGACTGTGAGCGCTCGAACGAACCAGCCGTGCTTCAGACGGTGTACTTACGCAACGACCCCGAAGTGCTGACGATGCTCGACCGCCCCACAGGTTGGCTGAAGCAAGTGGCGAAGACCAAGACAAAGGACGCGGACGAACTGGTGAAGCAAGCGTACCTTCGCATGCTGAACCGCTTGCCGGACGAGCGCGAAGTGGGTGTCGCCAAGAAGTACCTGACCGACGCGAAGGACACCCCGACCGGCTTGCGCGACTTGCTGTGGGCGCTGCTGAACACGAAAGAGTTCATCGTGAATCGCTAACGCGTAGCCGCGACCCGAAGGGGAGTGCGGAACGTTCCGCGCTCCCCTTCGGGTCGCGGTTAACCAGATACCACACCAACCACAACGACATGAGAACACCTACCTTCTGCGACGGGATCACGCGGCGCGACTTCGTGCGCGTCGGGGCGCTCGGCTCCCTCGGCCTCGCGAGCGCGCTGCGCGAGGCGCACGCGGCTGACGCCAAACCCGCGAAGGCCACGAACGCGGTGTTCGTGTACCTCGGCGGCGGGCCGTCGCACATCGACACGTTCGACCCCAAACCGGACGCGCCAGCCGAGATTCGCGGCGAGTTCAAGCCCATCGCGACCAACGTCAATGGCGTCACCATCTGCGAGCACTTGCCCAAACTCGCGAAACTCGCGGACTGCTACGCCATCGTGCGCGGCGTCACGCACACGCTCGCGGGGCACGAACTCGGCACCGAGTACCTCAACGCGGGCAACCGGCCCATTCCGTCGCTCACGTACCCGGGCCTCGGCGCGGTGGTGAGCAAGGAAGTGGCGGGCGACAAGGAACTGCCGCACTTCGTCGCGATCCCGAGCACGCCGCAGAAGGCCGGATACCTCGGCGTGCGGTACGCGCCGCTCCAAACCAACGACGCGCCGAAGCCGGGCATCGCGTTCTCGGTTCGCGGCATCTCGCTCGGCAACGGCCTGACCGTCGAGGAGTTCGAGAAGCGCCAGAATCTGCTCACCGAACTCGACACCACCTTCAAGGGCGCGGAAGCCGACAGCAAGCTCATCGACGGCATGGACAAGTTTTCGCAGCAGGCGTTTGACATGATCCGCAGCGCGAAGGCGCGCGACGCGTTCGACACGTCGAAGGAGAAAGTGGAAGTTGCGAAGCCGTTCGGCGAAGGGCGGTTTGGGATGAGTTGCCTGCTGGCGCTGCGGTTGGTCGCGGCCGGCGTGCGGTTCGTCACGGTCGGCTTCAGCGGTTGGGACACGCACGGAGGTAACTTCAAGGCGCTGCAAAACAACCTGCTCCCGCAACTCGACACCGGGCTTTCGGCGCTGCTCGCGGGCCTGAAAGAACGCGGGCTGCTGGAAACGACGACGGTGTTTGTGGTGGGTGAGTTCGGCCGCACGCCGAAGATCAACGACAAGGCCGGTCGCGACCACTGGCCGCGCGCGATGACCGCGCTCATGGCCGGTGGCGGCATCAAGGGCGGGCAGGTGGTCGGCGCGAGCGACGACAAGGGGATGGGACCGGCTGCCGCAGGGTTCACGCCGGATCAACTGGCCGCGTCGTTCTACCACACGCTCGGCATCGACCACACGAAGGAATACAAGACCGCGACCGGGCGGCCCGTGATGATCGCCCGCGAAGGCTCGGTCGTCCGCGGCCTGTTCGGGTGAGGTAGGACCGACGAACAAGCCCGCAGCGCCAGCAAGGGTTAATCTTTACCCTTGCTGGCGCTGCGGGCTTGTTCGATCAGGGCAGCATCGCGTCGGGCGCCTTCGTGCGCTTCAGTTCCGCCGCGAGCGCGTTCCGCAGTTCGCCCACCCTTGCCGCGTGCTTCGCCTTGCCCGCCAGGTTCTTCATCTCGTCGGGGTCGGTGGTGAGGTCGTACACTTCGTCCGGTACGCCGGGTTGCAGATACCGGACATACTTCCAGCCGTCGAGGACGATCGCCGTGTACCACGGTACTTTCTGATAGATCGCGCCCTTCGGGTCGTCCTTCAGCACCTTCGCCACGTCGTCGCCGAAGTCGTGCCCGGTGTGTTCGTAGAGGCAAGCGTGCGGCCACTCCGCGGCCGGGTTCTTCAGCAGCGGCGTGAGGTCGTGCCCGTGCAGATCGGCGGGCGGCTTGAACCCGGCGAAGCTGAAGAATGTGCTCACCAAATCGGGCGCGTTCGCGACCTGCTTGCATTTCTTCCCGGCGGCGACCGTGCCCGGCATGAACGCGATCAGCGGTGAACGGTAGTTGGCATCGTAAGGGGCGATCTTCATTCGCATCCCGTGCTCGCCCATCGCGAACCCCTGGTCCGCGGTGTAGATCACCAGCGTGTTCTCAAGTTGCCCCGTTTCCTTCAGCGTCTTGATCAGTTCGCCGACGCCCTCATCGATCGCGGGCACGCATTCGTTCACCTGACGCACCCAGTCCGCGTAGGTCGTGCCCTTCTCGCCGGCCCCGTCGCCGACCTTCTCGCCGTTGCTGCCGGCGCGAATCCCGCCGTTCTTGTCCTTGTGCCACGCGAGCGTGTTCTTGAGGTAATCGCCATTGCCGGGCCACGGGCCGAGCAGGTCCGCGGGTTCGGGCACCTTCGCGTCCTTGTACTTGCCCAGATGCCGCGCCGCGGGCTTCGACGGGCCGTGAACGCTGCCGTAACACAGCCATAGGAACCAGGGCTTCGTCTTGTCGCGGTTCGCGCCCTTCACGTAATCGACCGCCCACTTCGTGTAGTTGTCCGCGGGGTAGCCTTCCACCTGCTTCTCCACGCCGTCGATCGCGAGCGTTTGCTTCTCGTAATACGCGCCCGCGTTGTCGGGGTGCTTGGGGCGGTTCCACACGATCTGATGGTCCCAGTCGCGGCCGAACCCGGCGTCGGTGCCGGTGTGCCATTTCCCGATCTGTGCCGTGTGGTAGCCGTTCTTGCGGAACAGCGCCGGCCAGAACGGGCACTGCTTTGGGTCATAGGTGCTGCCGGGGTACTTGCCCTCCATCCGCATAGACTCGATGCCGTGCGGTTGGCGCCCGGTGAGCATCGAGGCGCGCGACGGCATGCACCACGCACCGAGATACGCGCCCTGGAACCGCACGCCAGCGGTCGCGAGCGCGTCGAGGTTCGGGGTCTTCACCCACGGCCACGACTCAGGGTACGCGCCGATGGTCTTGTACGACTGATCGTCGGAATAGATGAGCAGGATGTTGGGTGGTTTCTTGTGTTCAGCGCGCGCCGCTTGCGGCATCGCAAGCGCGCTCGCGAAGCCGCTAGCGGCGAGCAGGAGGATTCGCATGGGAGCCTCTGGGAGTTATTTCTTCCGCACAGTGACGAAGAACGCGCCGCACAGGTCTTTGCCGTCGGCGTCCGCGAACCACGCCTTCAACGTCGTTTTGCCGGTGGGCAGTTTCGCGGTGATCGTGGCGCCGGTCGCCTTCGGGTCGGCCTTTGCTTCCGCCTTCACGCCCGCGATGCTGATCTTTGCCGTTGCGATGGTGGGGAAGTCGCGCGTCACCTGCTTCGGCTTGCCTGGTAATGGCGCGCTTGGTTCGTACTTCGCGCCGAGTGCCGCCTTCGTCTGCTCCGGCCAACGGCGAAGCGTGAACTCGTACTTGCCGGCTTCTTCGACGTGGATGTGCCAGGTGCCGCCGGTCGGGCCACCAACCGCATCACGCACGTACCCGGTGTTGTCCGCGTAGATGTTCTCCCAGTCGCCGCTCGTCAGTTCTACAACGAGTTGTTGCTTCGCGCCGATGCTCTGCGGCACGAAGTCGGTGACGAGCGGTTCGACGCCCTTCCACCACGTTTCGTAATACTCACGCATCTCCTTCACCACGTCCGCGTTCTTGTCCGCGACGTTCGACTTCTGCGCGCGGTCCGCGACCACGTCGTACAACTCGTCGCCTTTCACGAGCCGCCACTTGCCCCAGATCACACACGCCTCGAACTTCTTGGGCGTCTGCCCGTACTGAACGACGATCTTGCGGTCTGCGAACCCTTCCCGGTGGTTGCGGAGCAGTGGCACAAGGCTGGTGCCGCGGTAGAGTTCGTCCTTCGCTTCGCCCTTCGGTTGTGCGATGCCGCACAGGTCGCAGAGTGTCGGCAGCAGATCGGTGTTCTGTGTCGGCGTGCGAATGTCGCGCGCCTTGCCGAGTTCGCCGTTGGGCCAGCGAATCCAGCACGGCACGCGGTGCCCGCCGTCGTAGTAGGTGGTCTTACCAGCTCGCAGACCGGCGTTGAAGGTCGCGACGCCCGCCGTGCCACCGTTGTCCGTCATGAAGATGACGATGGTGTTGTCCTTCAACTTCTCGTCACTGAGGAACTTCTCCAGATCGCCGAAGCGCTTGTCGAGGTGCGCGATCATCCCGAAGAAACCCGCGGGGCCTTTGCCCTGGTACGGCTTCGTGTACTCCTCCAGTTCGATGAACGGCGCGTGCGGTGCGTTCGTGGGGATGTAGCACAGGAACGGTTCACCCTTTTCTTTTCGATCCTTCATCCAACGCGTCGCGGAGTCGAACCAGTGGTCGGTGCAGTGGCCCTTGAACTTCTTCTCGGTGCCGTTGTGGAAATACCGGCCGTCGATGAGCGGGTGGTCGAACTCCGGCGTGCTGTTCAGCATCCCCCAACCGAGGTGATAGACGCTCTCGTGAAATCCCTTGTCGATGGGCCGGTGCGGGTACACGTCGCCGAGATGCCACTTCCCGAAGATACCGGTCTTGTAGCCGGCTTTCGCGAACGCTTCGGGGAGCGTGGGTAGCCCCGGCCGCACGAACGTGCGCCCCGCGGTGACGGACGTGGCACCGTTGCGCAACGCGCTGAGACCGGTCATGAGCTGACCGCGCGTGGGGCTGCACATCGGGCACACGTGGAAGTCGGTGAGGCGCACGGACTCCTTTGCGAACGCGTCGAAGTTCGGCGTTTTCAGTACCGGGTTGCCCGTGAAAGAAAAGTCGCCCAAGCCCTGATCGTCGGTCATCACGATGATGACGTTCGGCGGTGCCGCTGTTAGCCGCGAGCCGGAGGCGAGCGCGGCGACGAGAGCGCAAACGAGGAGAGGACGCATAAGACGCTCGAAGAGGAGTTACTTCTTCATCCCCGGTTCGACGGACGCGGGCTTGAAGGTGGTCAGGTCCTGCAATTTCACGCGAGCACCGCCCTTCGGTACGTCCTGCTTCGCGGTCCACAGGATTCCATTCAGAATCATCATCCGCAGGTCTTCGATCTGCCAGCACCGGTAGAAGTGCGGCATGACGACACCAAACCCGCGCCCGCCGTCAGCGCGGTCCACGGCCCAGGCGACAGTTTCCTTGTTCGGCTTCTCGGGCGGCAGCATCGCGGTCGCCAGTGCTGTCACGTTCTTCGCGGGGCCGTCCTTGCCGAAGTAGTTGTTGATGTACGGTTCGTCGTGCAGCGTGAAAGTCTTCCAGCCTTGAAGTACAGGGTGGTCGGCCTTCGCGGGTTCGATGGTCGCTTCCTTGAAGACCCGCGCGACGGACTTGTGGTGATTGCACCGCGTCGCGAAGTACCCGCCCATCCATTGAAGCAACGGGTGATCGCCTTCGGCCGAGACGTGCTTGGCTTCCAGGCCGGTCGCGTAGTGAACGCAGACGATCCCGCACCCGCGTTTGGTCATCGTCGTGAGGTTCTTCATGATCGCATCGCGGTTCGGCATCACCTCGGGCGGGAACATATCGCCAATGAACACGACCGAGGCGACGTCCGCGAACGCCTTGTCGCCGTTGTCCGGCCATTCGGTGATGACGTCGGCCTTTAAGCGCGGCTTCTCGACCGCTTCCAGACAGTGTTTGAGCAACTTGCCTCCGGCCGCGACTTCGTGTGTGCCGGGCGGGTGTTTGCTTGGGCCGACGACGATCAGCACGCGTGGAGCTTCGTCCGCGGCGCTCGCAGGCATCGCGCTCACGAGGACCGCGGCGGCTGCGCCCGTGATCGCGTTGCGGCGGGTGATCGCCGCTGATTGGGGAGAGTTCATGGTTTGCCTCTGTAGGGAGTGTGGTGTTATCGCTTCGCGGGCGGCGTGTCCGGCGGGAACTGCTTGTGCAGCGCGGCTCGCGCCGCCCTCACGTCGTCCGTATTCTTCGTCGGGTCGAGCACGTTCGTCAGTTCGTTCGGGTCACGGGTGTGCTCGTAGAACTCCGCGCCGAGCACCTTGCCCGTCGTCCAGTCGCGCCACTCGGTGTACCGACCCGCGGCGATGCGCACGCTGTAGCCCATCGCGTCGGGTACACCCTTCTCGGTGCGGTCGAAGTAAGCAGGTCGCGGGTGCTGCGTGAACGCCGGCGACTTCCCCTTCGTTGGGTCGGACAGCACCGGAAGGAAGCTCCGCCCGTCCAGCCCAGACGCGGCCTTCAAGCCGCACAGGTCGGTTAGCGTTGGGAACAGGTCGATCAACTCCGTGATCGATGGCGTGGCTTTACCCGCGGTCTTCATAGCGGGTGTCGAGATGATGAGCGGTACACGCGAGTCGAACTCGAAGCACGATGTCTTCGCCCACTGTCCGTGTTCGCCGAGGTGGTAGCCGTGGTCGCTGACGAACACGATCACGGTGCGGTCGCGCAGCTCGTGTTCGTCGAGTGCCTTCAGCACCTTGCCGACTTGCGCGTCCATGTAGCTGATGTTCGCGAAGTAGCCGTGCCGCATCTCGCGAGATTGTTCGGCAGTCGGTGTTACGTTCTTGGGCGGGAGGCCGAGGATTTCGCGGCTATCGTGGAAGGCAATGTCCGGCGCGCCCCTCGGCCGCGCCGGGTCGAACGGCGGGAGCTTGTCCGCGTCGTACATGTCCCAATACTTCTTGGGCGCGTTGAAAGGCGCGTGCGGCTTCCAGAACCCGACCGCGAGGAAGAACGGCTTGTCCTTCACCGCGCCGAGCACTTTCACTGCTTCCGCCGCGACGCGGCCGTCGTAGTACGCTTCATCGGGTACATCGCGGCACTCGGTCACGGGTACTTTGCCGTAATCGCGGCCGATGCCTTTCGAGAGGTTCGGCGGCAACTCGCCTCTCACTTCGGGTACGTCGTCTCCGTGGTTCGCGTAGTGAAGGAATTCGTCCGCGCTCCACGAGCGACGGTCGCCTTTCTCCTTCGTGTGCCAGTTGTGGAAGATCTTGCCGGCGCAGCGAGTCTCGTAGCCGTTCTCCTTGAACCAAAGTGGTAGCGTGGTCACGTCCGGGTTCTTTTCGCGGAAGTGAGTGCCATTCGACCATAGGTGAAGTGAGTCGGGCCGCTTGCCAGTGAGGAACGACGAGCGCGACGGGTTGCACACCGCCTGCTGACAGTACGCGCGGTCGAAGCGCAGTCCCTTCGCGGCAAGAGCGTCGATGTTGGGCGTTTTCGCGACGGACCCATAGCAGCCGAGTTCGACGCGCAGGTCGTCCGCGACGATGAACAGTACGTTCGTCTTGTCTGCGCCGTGGACAAACGGCGCGAGCGCAATTAAGGCGATGATGGAGAGGGTGAATCTCATGTGTGTTCCTTGTATTCGCTGCTTGCGGCTTCGCGAGCGCTCGCGAAACCGCCCGCGGCGAAAATCAATCCTTCTCGCCCCAGACCTTCGGCGTGACGAAATCCTTGCCCTTCGGCTTCGCCCTGGGCGCGACAGCCTGCTTCGCGAACGCGGCGAGTGTGGCCTTCAGCTCCTTCACCTTGTCAGCGTTCTTGTCCGCCAGGTTCGTCTTCTCGTAAGGGTCGTCCTTCAAGTTGAACAGTTCGACCGACTCCTTGCCGTCGGTCTTGTCTTTCTTCTTGGGTTCGCCACCGTCGGGGTCGTCGGCTCCGTTCCGCACCACCAACTTCCAGTCGCCGAAACGAACCGCTTCGTTGTTCGGTGATGTGTTGATCAGGATCGCGTCGTGCGGCGACGGCTTGCCTTGCGTTAGCGTCGGCCAGATGTCGAGGCCGTCCACCGGCAGCTTCTGCGAGACCTTCCCACCGCATAACTTCAACAGCGTCGGGTACCAGTCCACCATGTGAATCGGTTCCGTGATCGTGCTGCCGGCCTTGATGTGCCCGTCGTAGGTCGCGAACGCGACGACGCGAACCCCGCCTTCGTACAGCGTGGCCTTGCCCGCGCGGTACTTGCCGTTGTCGGTGACCACGCCCGGTTGCGGGCCGCCGTTGTCGCTGCTGAACACGAACAGCGTGTTCTTCCGCACGCCGGCCTTCTCCACCGCGTCCACGATCTGCCCTACTCCCTCGTCCATCGCGGCGAGCATGCCGGCGTACTTCAACTGCTCGCCCTTGAGAGTACCGGCGTATGGCTTCATGTACTGTTCTGGAACTTGGTGTGGCGCGTGAACGGCGTTGAACGGCACGTACAGGAAGAACGGTTTCTTCCCCGCGTACTCGTGCACGAACTTCACTGCGTCCTTCGCGAGCAGGTGCGTGCTGTAGCCTTCGTCGCGGGAGACCTTGTCGTCGCGGTGCCAGTCGAACCCACCGTCGCGCATGTGTGTGAAGTAGTCGAGCGCGCCGTTGTAGTGGCCGTACTGGTGATCGAACCCGCGTTTCGTCGGGAGGTACTCTGGCGTGAAGTGGCCGAGGTGCCACTTGCCGACAATCGCGGTCGCGTAGCCCGAGCCTTTCAACCCCTGGGCGAGCGTTTGCTCGTCGAGCGGCAGCCCGTACTGCGCCCACGGGCGCACGACCCCGACCTGAAGCCCGTGGCGCATCGGGTAGCGCCCGGTCATGAACGCGGCCCGCGTCGGGCTGCACACCGGCTGCACGTAGAACGCGTCGAGCTTTGCCCCGGCGGACGCGAGCTTGTCGAGGTGTGGGGTCTTGATGTGCTTGCCACCCATGAAGCCGCAGTCTTCGCGCCCGAGGTCGTCGGCCAGGATGAAGACGACATTTGGCGATTCCGCGCGAACGACAAGGAACAGCGCGAGCGATGCGACGATCACGTACGCGAAGCGGAACATGGGAGATCCTCCGAAGAGCCAACCGAAGAGCAGTTTCGCGTCCGCCCCGGAGGGGCGACGGAAATGAGAGGCGCCGCCCCTCTGGGGCGGACGCTGAACCACCTCGTCGGGCGATCACTGAGGTGCTACGGGAACGTCTCGGCGAGCGGGCGTAGATTTTCGAGCTTCGCTTCCTTCCCGCCGACCGGCGCGTACAGGATCACTGGCGCAACAATCCCGCCGGTGCCGAGTTCGTTCACCACGTCATTCATCACGGCGAACACGATCTCGTTCTTGCCCGCCTTCACCATGTCGGTCGCGTCTAACTCGAACGGGTAGAACGCGGCGCCGGGGCTGATCCCGACCGGCTTGCCGTTCACCCACACCTTCGCCTTCTCGTCAACGCCGCCGCACCACAGGAACAGCCGCTTCCCGACGAACTCCTTCGGCACCTCGACCGTCTGCCGATACCACGCCAACCCCTTGTAGTAGCGGAACCCCTGGTTGCTCCACGACGAGGAAGATGTCTTGATGGTTTGCCAGTTGCCGCCCGCGTTTCCGACCTTCCAGAGCCCGATCGCTTCGCCCACTCGTGGCGGGTCGATGAGGAACTCCCACTCGTCTTTCGCGCTCGCGACCAGCACGTTCCCGCCGGTGACGCGCTTGTTCCCTTGCTCGGTCGCGGGGCGGAAGAATCGCTTCATGTAGTTCGTGTACGTGCTGAACCGGCCCATCGAGAGCATCGCCACCGGCTTCTCCTCCATCAACTTCGCGGCCACCGCGTCGAGGCGCTCCAATTCCTTTTGCGCGCTCGGAAAGTCGCATTTGGTCCGAGCGTCGAGCATCGCGACGAACGCTTCGAGCATGTCGAACGCGCGAGCGACGAGCTGCACGCGGTCAGCATAGACGCCCTTGTCTCTGGCGAGTTTGGTCGCTTCGAGCAACAGCACGCGGGCCTTCGCGCGGATTTTCTCAGGGTAGTGGTGCGGCATGTCCCACGCGGACCCGGTGCAGCATGGGCTGTCGCGAAGTGCCGTGTCCAGGATCGCGACGTACTGGCTCATCGGCTTGGCCGCTGGGCCGAAGAACTTCTCCGCGAAGTCCGCGAGTAGCGAGTCCACGTCGGCCTTGTGGTTCCACATCAACTTCGCGGCGACGTAGTTTGAGCACAGCGTGCTGGCGTAGTTCGGGAACGTCTCGACACGCCAGCCCTTCACGCCGAGTTCGTGGCACACCGGGATTTCGTCTCGCAGTCGGTGAACGATGATGAACGGGAAGCCGGGGTCCGCGAGGTTGCTCCAGTACCCGCGATCGTACAACTCGGGCATGATTTTGCCCCACTCCTGATAGAGCCACTTCGCATAGCTCTTCTCCGGCGCGACCGGGTTGCTGAACCCGTGAACCCGATCAAGAGCGATCGGCGCGAGCGCGCCGGTGATGCGAGGGTCCGGGCGGTGCTTCACCGGGGGCCGCATGTACGAGTGGTAGATGTAGAACGCGATCTTCACGTCCTTGTGATCGGGACCGAGTTTCTCCAGTACTTGGTTGAAGAACCAGATGTACCGGTCGGTGACGGACGGCTCATTCGAGAACGGGTCGAAGTCGCCACCATCGAGCTTCTTGCAGTGCTCGCACTCGCAGAACCCGCGACCGTCGTTCGGTCCCATCCCCATGATCGGGCCGAGTCCCTTCTTCCGCTTCGCGAGCACATCTTTCACAACCAGTTCGAGCACTTTGGGATTGGAGAGGCAGTGCTGGCGCGGGCTGCGTTTGCCATTCACTAGCGCATACAATTCCGGTTCGTCGGCGAACTTTGGAAGCCCATGCAACCCGTGTCCGCCGGGGAACACCGGGCCGCCGCACCGCACGCGCACCTGCCAGTCCTTGTCCGGCATCTGGAACCAGCGGCTCGCGAACGACGGCGATTGCCCGGTCTCCTGCTCTTCGACAATGAGCGTCGTCTTTTCGGGAATGACGGTTCCGAGCGGACCGGGCATGAACCACCGCACGCCCTGTTGTTCGAGCAGTTCGCACACGCCGAAGTACGTGCCGTCACCGACACCCGCGATGAGGATGTACTCTTTCGTCGCGCGCAGGACGAACGTGCCTGGGACAATGCCTTTCGCCGCGAGCACCTTTTCGAGTTTGGGTACCGCGGCACGGCCGAGTACGACCGGAACCTTTCCGTCCTTCGCGGACTTTGCGAGGAACGTGTCGAGTTCTTTCGGGTCGAGCGAGACCGTTTCGAGTTTCGCACCGGTCATCTTCTCGACGTGGTCGATAAGGTCGCGCGCCGCGAGTTTCTCGGCCGCGTCCGGGTTGCCCGGGAGCGCGACGATAGCGACCGCCTTACCATCGCGCACGAGTGGCGCGGCCGGAGCAGTGCCTGCGAAGCACGGCATCAGTAGCACCACGAAGCAAACCGTGCGGATCATCGTTCGCCCCCGTCGTGAATTGAACTTGTGCTCGAAGTATGACGCGCCGACCGCGCCGCATCTACTGTGTGTTTCAAACTAGTAGGCACACTCCGTGTGCCGTGCGATAGGGCGCGAACCGCGTCGGCCCGTCCGCGATGTGGAGCCGCGGCGTGCGGCGCACCTTTCTCGACTCCCTGCGTCGTTCGGGTTCCTGCCCGCCGAGGTGGTGAAGGCGGACGCGGGGAAATCGTGCGAGTTTCTCTTTACCCCTTTGGGTCAGAGCCTCCGATGTGGTAAGGATTGCTCCTGTAGTTGTTGGCTGGGAAATCACCCCCAGCCGGCGAACCATCGCATCAGAACCACATCCCTGGAGCCATTCATGCGCCGCTTGCTTCCCGTTTTCGCCCTACTTGTCGTGGCGGCGCGCCTCACTGCTGCGCCGCCGGAACGCACACACGACATCGTTCCCGCCGACTACGCGAGCGTGAACGCGATCACCGAAATCGCGCTCTCGCCCGACGGCAAACAGGTCGCGTACTGCCTCGCCACGTGGAGCGCGAAAACCGACCGACGCGCGACGGAACTGTGGGTCGTGGGCACCGACGGCAAGGGCAAGCCGGAACGACTCACGAGCGACCGCGCCAACGACCGACACCCGAAATGGGCCGGTGATGGTAAGTCGATTTACGTCGTCTCAAATCGCGGCACGAAGGCGAAATCGCAAGTGTGGAAGGTGCCGCTCGACGGCGAACCGCAATCTGTGACCGACGCGAAGGCCGGCATAGTTGGCTTCGACTACGCCCCGAAAACGGACACCGTGTTCTTCACCATCGATGCGAACGCGACTGACAAAGACGACTTCTCCGAACTGCGCGCAAAGTTCAGCAAGATCGAGTACGGCCACGGTTCGCGTACCGTGAGCGAACTGTTCTCCGTGAAAGGCGGAGGCAAGCCGGAGAAGGTGCTGGCCGCCCACCGCTACATCCGCGAGTTCGCGGTCACGCAAGACGGCAAGAAGATCGCGATGGTTTCGGCCATCGACGATTCGGTGGTGAAATCCGAGGGTGAGTCGCGCGTGGACGTGTGGGAGAAAGGCAAGATCGTTACGCCGCCAACGGACGTGTATCGCGCGAAGGCCGCGTCGCCTTACGCGTGGCTGGAAAACCTCGCGTGGAACTCCGACGGCACCCGCTTCGCGTTCTGCTGTATCCACGATGCGTACCCGACCGAGATCATTATTGGCGGATGGGATGACGGAAAGTGGACGACGGGCAGGATGCCACGCGACGGTAGGTTACTTCACGTGCGCGGGTACGGCAGCCCGCTCAAGTGGAGCGCTGACGGTTGCCTCCGTTTCCTGAGCGAAAAGGCCGGCTGGAACGACGGAAATGCTTGGTGTCCGACCCATGGGGCAATCGGCACCGGAAGCGCGTTCAGCAAGGGTGACGCGGTTATCTACGCTGAAGATTTGGTGCCTGAAGATGCCCAGAAAAGGAAGTACCGACTCGTGGGCGTTCGCTCGACCACCGACGGGTTTCCCGAACTGTTCACCTACGACGATCCCCGCGGCATTCACCCTCTGACCGACCTCAACCCGCAGACGAAGACCTGGAAGTTCCCCACCATTGAACACGTCACCTGGAAGGCGCCGGACGGGGCGAGCGTCGGCGGGCCGCTCGAATTGCCGCACGGCTGGAAGAAAGGCGACAAGCCGCTGCCGCTCGTGGTCGCGATCCACGGAGGGCCGACGACCGCGAGCTACAACGATCAGCGCTTCGACCCGCACAACGGGCGGCTCTACTTCGCCGCGAAGGGCTACGCGGTGCTGTGCCCCAACTATCGCGGGTCCACAGGCTACGGCGACAAGTTCGTGACCGACCTCGTCGGCAACGAAAACGACATCGAGGTGAAGGACATCATCGCGGGGATCCAACACCTCATCAAAGAAGGCATCGCGGACCCGGAGCGCATCGCGGTGATGGGCTGGAGCAACGGCGGCTACCTCACCAACTGCCTCATCGCGCTCAAGAACCCCGCGGTGAAGATCAAGGCCGCGAGTAGCGGGGCCGGGATTCTCGACACGGTCGCGGAGTGGGGCTTCAACGACGAACCCGCGTACCCGATGGTGTTCAAGAAGGGTCTGCCGTGGGAGCAACCGGAGCTTTACAAGAAGTCCTCGCCGATCTACGGCATCGGTAACGTGACCACGCCCACGCTCATTCACGTCGGCGGGAACGACGTGCGCTGCCCGCCGGGTCATAGCCGGATGCTGTACCGCGCGCTGAAGGAGTACAAGAACGTGCCGACGCAACTGTGCGAGTACCCGGGCCAACCGCACGGGTTGGGCACGCTCACGTTCCGCACCGCGAAGATGGAATGGGATCTCGCGTGGTTCGAGAAGTACCTGAAGAAGTGAGACTTCCGGTCGAACCGCCGGCGTAAGCCGGCCGGGTAGTTTGAAGAACCCGGCCGGCTTACGCCGGCGGTTCGACTGGAGTTACTCGCAGTGTCAGTACAAGCAACCCGGCACCGACCATCGCGCTCAGCACGGAGCCGCACATGATGCCGATCTTCGCGTCTTCCAGCAGTCGCGGTTCGCCCGCGAAAGCCAGGTTCGCCACGAACAGCGACATCGTGAACCCAATCCCCGCGAGGAACCCGCCGCCGAGCAAGACGGGCCACGTTACTCCTTGCGGCAGGCGAGCGATGCCGCACTTCACCGCGAGGAAGGCGAACAGCATCACGCCGATGGGCTTGCCCACGAACAACCCCGCCATCACCGCGACCGACACCGGTTCCGTGACCGCTTTCAACTCGATGTGAACGCCCGCGTTCGCCAGCGCGAACAGCGGCATGATCGCGAACCCCACCCACGGGTGTAAGCGGTGTTCGAGCCGCTCCAGTGGCGACACGCTCTCCTTCGCGGCGAACGCCATCATTTCCAGTTCGGCCGCGTCGGGGTCGTCGTTCTCGTCCTCGATTCGCGCCTTGAGGTCCGTGAGTGACAGGCGCAAGGCGTCGCGCCCGACCCACACTTCCGATGGCGTGAGCAAACCCAGCATCACGCCCGCGACCGTCGGGTGAATGCCGGACTTGTACACCGCGAGCCAGATACCCGCGCCCGCCAAAACGTAAACAGGAACGGCGCGCACCCCGGCGCGGTTCAGAACGCGAACGCCAGCGAAGCCGCAAGCAGCTAAAGCCAGCATCGTCCAGTTCATGCCCGTGCTGTAGAACGCGGCGATCACGATTACCGCGCCGATGTCGTCGGCGATGGCCAGCGACAGCAACATGATCTTCAGGCCAAACGGAACTTGTTTGCCGAGTACCGCCATGATGCCGACGACAAACGCGATGTCGGTCGCCATCGGCACGCCCCATCCGCGAAACGCTGGATAGCCGAAGTGGTTCGCTTGCATCGCCATGTAGAGGCCAGCGGGCACGAGCATCCCGCCGATCGCCGCGGCGACCGGAAGGGCCACTTTGCGTGCCTCGCGGAGTTCGCCGGCTACCAGTTCGCGCTTGATCTCCAGACCGACGACAAAGAAGAAGATCGTCATCAGCACGTCGTTCACGACGAAGTGGCCGAGTTCGCCGCCGAGCTTCCACGGACCGACCTCGAACTGAACCGGCGTGTGCCAGAACGCGTGGTAAGCGGTCGAGGCGTCGGTGTTCGCCAGCACGGTTGCGAGGACCGCGCACACGAGCAATATGATTCCGCTGGCGGATTCGATTTGAAGGAATGTCGCGAACGGGCGCGTGAGTCGGCGGATCGGAGCGACGGGGAGGTGCTGACTGGTGTGATGATTGGGATGCGCCATCAAACTGAATCCGTACAAACTCACAACGCGGTGTCGAATCCCGGCCGCAAGGCCGGGATGTTTGGCCTCCGTGATACCTCGACGACCCACCCCGGCCTTCCGGCCGGGGTTCGACACCGCTTACTTCTTACTGATCGCGTAGAGGTGCGTCTTCGTGCGCAGGAACAGTTCGTCGCCGGCGATCGCGGGCGAAGCCATGAACCCGCCGTCGAGTCGGTTCTCCGCGAGTAACGTGTAGGTCTTGTCGGCCTTCACCACGAACGTCTTGCCGATCTGGTTGCAGAAATACACGTTGCCTCCGGCGAGCACCGGCGACGATGAGAACTCGCCGTCGAGCCGCTCGCTCCAGAGTTGCTTTCCGGTTGCGGTGTCCTGGCACGTCGCGATGCCGTTATCGGAGACCATGAACAACAGCTCACCGGACACGAGCACCGACGGCCGCACGGACGCGCCCTTCGGCATCTGCCACACGACGGCTTCCTTCGGCACCGCGCCTTTCAGCCCTTCGGCCTTCAGCGCGAACAGCTTCCCGGTGTGCCCGCTGTTCAACAGCAGCAGACCGTTCGACATGATTGGACGCGCGGAACCGTTCATCCCGCCGTGAGTGAACCGCCACAGCTCCTCGCCTGTCTTTGGGTCGTAGGCCATCGTGCATTCCGCCGACGGACACACCAGATGCGCGCGCCCGTCGATGGTGAAGAGGGCCGGTGTCGCGTAGCCCTTCTTGTAGTCGCCGTTGTCGTTGGTGTACTTGATCTTCCGGTCCGTCTTCCACGCGGTCTTGCCCGTCTTCTTGTCGATCGCCACCACATACTGCTCGTCGAAGCCGTCGTAGATCAGGTACATGTGATCGCCGTACACAACCGGCGACGACGCGGGTCCGCGGAAGTGATCGCACTTGAAATCGATGCGCTCCCACAGTTTTTTCCCAGTCGCGGTGTCCACGCAAAACGTGCCGTGACTGCCGAAGTGCGCGTACAAACGGCCTTCCTCGATGAACGGCGACGGCGAGGCGTAGCTGTTGAACGGGTGGCAGTACGCGGGTTTCTGCTCGGCGCGGAGCTTCACATCATGCAGCACTTTCCCGCTCGTGCGGTCCACGCACACCGCGTAGAAAATGGCTTCCTTCACCGGGTTCGCCGGTGGCCCGCCCTTCTTGGGCTGGGGGTCCGTGTCCAACACCTCGTCAGCCGTCGTTAACCACACCTGATTGCCGAACACGACCGGTGACGACCAGCCCTTCCCGTGGATCGCGGTCTTCCAGCCTCCGTTTTCTTTTTCGCTCCACTTGGTGGGGACGTTCTTGCTTGTCGCGTGGCCATCGCCGGTCGGCCCGCGGAAGCCAGGCCACGAATCGGCGGCGAAACTCAGTGTTGCGGCAAAGAGGACAAAGGCGGAGAGCAGCAAGCGAGTGCGCATGAGGTAGGTTCCGGTTAGGCGGGTGCGGTGGTCGGGCCGAACGAGAAGATAGAAGGGTTATACCGGACAAGAGGAGCGCGGGGAAGTAAACTGTTTGGCGATGGGGCCTACCCCACTCCCTTCGGGGAGGGGGGCTTTCCTCCCTTTCTCTCAAGGGAAGGGGTTTGGGGTTAGTCCCTTCTTTGGAACTCTCCCATGCCCAAACCGACCATCGAACTTGATCGGCTGAACAATCCCAACGAGCGCCCCGCATGGCGCAGGTGGGGGCCGTACCTCGCGGACCGGCAATGGAGTTCGGTGCGCGAAGACTACTCGCCCACCGGTGACCCGTGGGCATACTTCCCGTTCTGGCACGCACACCGCCGTGCCTACCGCTGGGGCGAAGACGGCCTCGCTGGCGTCAGCGACGACAACCAGTATTTGTGCCTCGCGCTCAGCCTGTGGAACGGCCAAGACCCGATCCTGAAAGAGCGGCTGTTCGGACTTCCGAACGAGGACGGGAACCACGGCGAGGACGTAAAGGAACTGTACTACTACCTCGACGCGACCCCGTCGCACAGTTACCTGAAGATGCTCTACAAGTACCCGCAGGCGCGGTATCCCTACGAGAAGTTGTACGAGGAGAGCAAGCGCCGCAGCCGGAGTGACACCGAGTACGAGATCCTCGACACTGGCACGTTCGACGACAACCGCTACTTCGACGTGTTCGTGGAGTACGCAAAGGGCGCTGACCCACGCGACATCCTGATGCGGGTGACCGCACACAACCGCGGCCCGGACGCGGCCGGGTTGCACGTCCTGCCAACCGTCTGGTTCCGCAACACGTGGGGGTGGAAGTCGGACCAACAACGGCCCGAGATCACGCACTCGTCGCAGGGCGGGTTGAAGTTGTTCCACCCGGAATGGGACGCGTACCGGTTCTGGGCCGGCGGCGCGACCCACTCAACCGACCCGCACGCGGCCCGTGAAGCGGTCAGTTCGCTCATGCGGCACGCGTACCTGTTCACCGAGAACGAGACGAACACCCCTGCGCTGTTCAACACACAGGACAAGGGGTTCTTCAAGGACGGGATTAACGAGTACGTCGTCAACGGCAATCGCAACACGGTGAACCCCGAGGGATACGGCACGAAGGCTGCCGCGCATTACAAGCTCACGATTCCCGCGGGCGAATCGATCACCATCCGGTGCCGGTTGCGGCACGCCTCCGACGGCGTCTCGGACGTGTTCACCGAGTTCGATCAAGTGTTCGCGGATCGCATCGCGGAGGCCGACGCGTACTACCTGGACCGCCAGGAGGAGATCCCGGATGAGGACGCGCGACGCGTGCAACGGCAAGCAATCGCGGGCTTAATCTGGACGAAGCAGTTCTACATGTACGACGCGTACCGGTGGCTGAAAGGCGACTCGGCCACGATTACGCCGCCCGAACAGCGGTGGTACGCGCGCAACAGCGACTGGCAGCACTTCAAGGCGGCCGACGTGCTGAGCATGCCGGACAAATGGGAGTACCCGTACTTCTGCGCGTGGGACACTGCGTTCCACGCGGTCGCGTTCGCACAGTTCGACCCCGAGTTCGCGAAGGATCAGTTGATGCTGTTGTGTCGCGAGTGGTACTCGCACCCGAACGGCCAACTCCCCGCCTACGAGTGGAACTTCTCCGACGCGAACCCGCCGGTTCACGCGTGGGCCACGTGGCGCGTGTTCCAGATCGACCGCAAGCACCGGCACAGTCTGCGCACCGGCAAGCACGAACAGCACGGGCACCATGGCGTAGACGAGATCGACGCGGACTGGGGCTTTCTGGAACGTGTGTTCCACAAGCTGATGATCAACTTCACGTGGTGGGTGAACCGGAAGGACGCGCAAGGCCGCAACGTGTTCCAGGGCGGGTTCCTGGGTTTGGACAACATCGGCGTGTTCGACCGCAGCCACCCGCTGCCGACCGGAGGGTTCATCAACCAGGCCGACGGCACCGCGTGGATGGCGATGTACTCGCTGAATCTCATGCGCATCGCGCTGGAACTCGCGACCCAAAATCCAGTGTATGAAGACATCGCGATCAAGTTCTTCGAGCACTTCCTGGGCATTGCGAAGGCGATGACCGACATGGCCGGCAAGGGCGTCGGGCTGTGGGATGAAGAAGACGGCTTCTACTACGACGAACTCACGCTGCCCGACGGCCGCGTCGAACCGCTGAAAGTGCGGTCCATGGTGGGTTTAATTCCGCTGTTCGCGGTGGAGGTACTAGAACCGGAGTTGCTCGCGAAGATGCCCGCGTTCGCGACGCGTCTCCGCTGGGTTCTCGAAAACCGCGCGGACATGGCGGGGTTGGTGTCACGCTGGTTCGAGCCGGGCCGCGGCGAACGCCGATTACTTTCGCTCATGCGTGGTCACCGCATCAAGAAGTGTTTAGCGCGCGTGATGGACGAGAATGAATTTCTGAGTCCATTCGGTGTGCGAGGCCTTTCGCGCTATCACCGCGACAAGCCGTACACGCTGAACGTGGGAGGCCAGACGGTATCTGTGGGCTACGTTCCGGGCGATTCGGACACCGGAATGTTCGGCGGCAACTCGAACTGGCGCGGCCCGGTGTGGTTCCCGGTGAACTTCCTGATCATCGAGAGTTTGCAGAAGTTCCACTACTACTACGGCAACGACTTCAAGATCGAGTTCCCGGTCGGGAGCGGGAAACAGATCACGGTGCAGGAGGCCGGTGTCGAGATCACGCGGCGTTTAACGCGGCTCTTTCTTCGCGACGCGAACGGCAACCGTCCGTGTTTCGGGAAGTACGACAAGATGCAGACCGACCCACACTTCCGCGACCACCTACTGTTCCACGAGTTCTTTCATGGCGACCACGGCGCGGGTTTAGGCGCGAGTCACCAAACGGGCTGGACGGCACTGGTCGCGAAACTGCTGAACCCGCGTCGCGGGGAGAAGCTGTACGACGAGCCGGCGGGCGAGGTGGCGCACCCGGTCAACGGCCAAACGGGTGTGTCAATGGGCAAGTCGGCACATACCGGGCACCAGTAAGCGTCGAACCGAGCCGGAGGCGTGATTGACGGATCAGGTAATCCGTCAACCACGCCTCCGGCTCGTCCAGCAGGTTATCCCTTCCCTTCGCGGTTGTCTCACCGGAGGGATCGATGTCGCTATTCGCACCGAATACGTGGCCGCCGTGGATCGTCATGTGGGCGGTCGCGGGGCTAATCTTCGTCGCGTGCAAAGCACTCACGTGGCTCGGCACACCGACTCCGCCCACGCCCGCGTGGCGGCATGTCGCGTACCTCGTCGCGTGGCCCGGTCTCGACGCACGCGCGTTCCTCAGCACGCGACCGCTGCTCCGTGAGCAACGCCCCGCGTTCGGCGAGTGGGTGTTCGCGGTCGCGAAACTCACGTTCGGTGCGGCGGTGGTTTGGGGTGTCACGCCGCTCATCCCGTCGGACGCGGGCGTTCTTCGCGGATGGGTCGGGATGCTGGGCGTGGTGTTCATACTCCACTTCGGTGTGTTCCATCTGTTGAGTTGTGCGTGGCGCGCGGCGGGCATCGACGTGAAGCCGCTGATGAACTGGCCGCTACTGGCCGTGAGCGTGAGCGAGTTCTGGGGCAAGCGGTGGAACCTCGCGTTCCGCGATATCACGCACCGGTTCGTGTTCCGCCCGTTCGCCAGTCGCGGCCGCGCGCGGGTGGGGGTCGCGGCTGTGTTCATCTTGAGCGGTGTGATTCACGATCTGGTCATCTCGGTGCCAGCCGGCGGCTGGTATGGTGGCCCAACGTTGTACTTCGTCGCGCAGTGGCTGGGGCTTCTCGCGGCGAAGTCGCTCTTCGGGAAGCGGCTCGGCCTGGGCGAAGGCTGGCGTGGGCGGCTCTTCACCGCGATCGTGGTCGTCGGCCCAGCGTACTTGCTGTTCCATCCAGCGTTCGTGTTTCGCGTGGTGCTACCGTTTCTCAATGTGCTTGGCGTCGGTTGAGAGGGTTACCAATGGACATCACGTTCGTCGATCTGATCCGGCTCACAGGTGTAGGGCAACTCTGCATCCTGATCGCATCGTCGATGGTGCCGTTCAAGTTGCACTGGAAACGCGATCTCGCGGTGTTGTCGGTGCTACACCGACAGATGTACTGGACCTACGGCGGGTACGTGGTTCTGGGAATCATCGCGCTCGGCGTGATAAGCCTGACGTGCGCGGAAGACCTTGCGTCGGGTTCGCGGCTGGGCCGTGCGGTGTGTGCTTATGGCACGCTCTTCTGGGGAATCCGCGTGATGCTGCAAGCGGTTTTCGACGTGAAGCCATACCTCACCGCGTGGTGGCTGACGGCCGGGTACCACCTGCTCACGGTGCTATTCGTGTTCTTCACCGCGCTCTACGGCTACGCGGCGTTGAAGTGAAGTGATCGCTTTTGGCCAATTCTTCTGGACACCGGACGCGATTTCGGCGAATGATAGTGTACCTGCCTGAAGGTCGGTTCCCACCATACCAAGCCTCCCGTTGAAAGCCCCACCTATGCTCAGTCTCTTCGGCACGCCGCACGACCGTGGCGGGTTCTGCGACGGACGCACTCGGCGCGACTTCCTCACCGTCGGTGGCACGCTGTTCGGCGGCGCGCTCGCGCTGCCGCACTTGCTCGCGGCCGAAGCCAAGACCGCCGCGAAGTCCGGCACGAAGTCGTCGCACAAGTCGGTCATCAACATCTACCTTCCCGGTGGCCCGCCGCACCTCGACATGTGGGACTTGAAGCCCGACGCGCCGAAGGAAGTGCGCGGCGAATTCAACCCAATCCAGACCAGCGTCCCCGGCATCCAGATTTGCGAACTGTTCCCGCGTATCGCCAAGATGATGGACAAGTTCGCCATCATTCGCTCGCTCGTCGGCAGTTCCGGCGATCACGACGCGTACCAGTGCATGACCGGTCGGCCCCGGACCCCGGCGAACGCGGGCTTCTGGCCGTCGTTCGGGTCGTGGGTGTCGAAGTCGCAGGGCGCGGCCGACGCCGCGGTGCCAGCGAACGTCTCGCTCGTGTACCCGTGCGGCGAAAAGCGCTGGGGCTACCACGGCGACGGCGGGTTCCTCGGCATTCAGCACTCGCCGTTCCACCTCGTCGGCGGGCGCGACACGGGAATGAAGTCCGACAACCTTACGCTCAAAGGCGTGAGCCTTGACCGCTTGAACGATCGCGTGGGGTTGCTGAAAGGGTTCGACGACCTCGACCGCAAACTCGACTCGAAGGGCACGATGGACGGGATGGACTCGTTCAATCGGCAGGCGCTCGACATCCTCACGTCGTCGAAACTGAAGGACGCGATCGACCTCACGAAAGAGAACCCCAAGGTTCTCGAACGCTACGGCGTGGACGACCCCGCGTTCGAGCGTGACGGCGCGCCCCGCATGGTGCGGAACTTCTGCATCGCGCGGCGGCTAGTCGAAGCCGGTGCCCGCGTCGTGACGATGAACTTCACGCGATGGGACTGGCACGGGTCGGACGGCAAGAACTTCGTACAGGCACGCAAGGACTTCCCGCTGCTCGACGTCGCCGTAACATCGCTGATCGAAGACATCCACGACCGCGGGATGAGTGAGGACGTGTCCGTGATCGTGTGGGGCGAGTTCGGGCGCACGCCGAAGATCAACAATCAGGCCAGCCGCGACCACTGGCCGCAACTGAGTTGCGCGTTGCTCGCGGGCGGCGGCATGAAGACGGGTCAGGTGATCGGTTCGTCCAACCGGTTGGCGGAGCGCGCCGCGTCGCGCCCGGTGACGCACCAGGAGATCTTCGCGACGCTTTACAAGAACATGGGCATGGACCTGAATACGGTCCGTGAGTACGACGCGAACGGTCGCCCGCACTTCCCCATCGACGCCGACGCCCAACCGATCCGTGAACTGGTGTGAGTTGTGGTCTTACCCTCGCCCCGGCTCTGCGGGGCGAGGGTAAGACCACAACTCACTTCCCCTTATGCTCGGTCCAGGCCCACCGGTAAAGGTTCCGCGTGTCCACGTAGCGGCCGTCGCCCGACGTGCTGCCCAGCACCACCACGAGCAAGTGATCGCTGGCGTACTTGCCGCTCGACACGAGGCACGCGCCGGCCGCGGCTGTGGTGCCGGTCTTCACGCCCTCGTAGCCTTCGATCTCCAAGAGCCTGTTCGTGTTGTTCCAGGTCACGTCGCGTTTCTTCCCGTCCGCGTCGGTCACCGAACACTTGTGACGCCGCGTCGAGACGTATTTCGCGAACGTCGGGTTCTTCAGTGCCGCGAACGCGAGCGTGAGTAGATCGCGGGCGCTCGCGGTGTTGTTGCCCAAGCCATGCGGGTCGAGGTACTTCGTCTCCTGCATCTTGAGCGCCTTCGCGGCCCGGTTCATCTCGGCGACGAACCTCGCCACGTCGTCCTTGCCCTCGCCCTTCAATCGCCCGCCGAAGTGCTCGGCAAACGCGGTCGCGGCGTCGTTGCCGGACGGCAGCAGCAGACCGAATAGCAGGTCGCGCACGGTCACCTTGTCACCAACCTTCAGGTCGGACGTGCTGCCGGTCGTCTTGTCGGCGCGATCGGAGAAGGTCATCACCTCGTCGAGCACCTTCGCGTCTTCGGCCGCGAGTGTCAGCACGATGTACGCGGTCATGATCTTGGTGGTACTCGCGATCGCGAGCGGCTCGGCGCCTTTCGATTCCCACAGCAGTTTCCCGGTCTTGCCGTCGGCGATGGCCCACGCTTTCGCGCTGACGATCGGCGGGCCATCGAGTTTCTCCGCGGCCGCCTTCGCCGGCAGCGCCTTCTCTTCCGGCGGTTGTGCGTGGCTAAACGCGAATGGCAACGCGAGAATCAGAAGCGCGAACGGTTGGAACCATCGGAGCATGATCGTCCTCCAAGTGGAACGCGGGCATGTAACATCCGGCACAAGTCCCGCAGACGTGCGAGACCACACGCGGCTATCATCGTGTCTGTCTTGAGCAACGACGCTACATTTCCTGCCCCGTGGGGCACTTTTTGGAGAGTTCCGATGAAGAAGTGGCTGTTGGTGGCCCCGGTCGCGGGCGCGCTTGGCATCGTGGCGGGCGTCGGCGCGGACAGGTTCCTGGGCGCTGCGGGCGAAGCGAAACAAGATCTGAAGCCCGCGACCACACTCCCGCTGACGCGTGTGGTGCTGTTTAACAGCGGCGTCGGGTACTTCTCACGCTCCGGCGAGGTGGACGGCGACGCTCGCGTTGACCTCACGTTCCCGGAATCGGACATCAACGACCTGCTCAAGAGCATGGTCCTCGAAGACTTCAGCAAGACCGGACGCATCTCCGCTGTCAGCTATGACTCACGCGAGCCGATCGCACGGACCCTGTCCTCCTTCGCGATCAACCTGAACAACAATCCGACCTTCGCGGGCATCGTGTCGCAGATGCGCGGCGAGCGCATCGAAGTGGCGATCAGCGCGACTGCGGCGAACCAGCCCGGCAAACTCACCGGCACGATTGTCGGCGTCGAGAAGCAGAAGGTTGCCGTGGGCGCCGCCACGGTCGAAGTGGAAGTGCTGAACATGTGGTGCGCGGAAGGCATGCGAGCCGTCAAGATGTCTGACATCCAGAGCCTCCGGTTCTCGAACCCGGTCATCGAGTCGGAGTTCCGCCGCGCGCTCGAAGTGTTGGCGCAGTCGCACGACAACCAGAAGAAGGCGGTTCAGTTGCACTTCTCGGGTGAAGGCAAGCGCAAGGTTCAGGTCGGTTACGTCATCGAAGCGCCGATCTGGAAAACGAGCTACCGCCTGTTGATGGCGGAGAAGGAGAAGCCGTATCTGCAAGGGTGGGCGATGGTCGAGAACCCGACCGACGAGGACTGGAACGGCGTCAAGATGGCGCTCGTCAGCGGGCGTCCGATCTCGTTCAAGATGGACCTCTACAACCCCCTCTATATCAACCGTCCGACTGTGGAGCCAGAGTTGTTCGCGTCGCTGCGGCCCGTGACGTATCGCGGTGACATGAGCGGGCGCGAGAAGTTCTTCGGGTACGGTATGCGCGACGCCGAGAACATGGGACCGCTCGTCACCCCCGACGACCCAGCCGCGGTCACCCTCGGTCGGAGCGGGGCCACGAAGTCGCGGCTCTTGAAGGAGGGTGGCGGCCAACCGGCACCGGATTCCGCGCTCTTGGGCGGCGCAACCAAAACACCCAGCCTGGGATTCTACGCTCGCGACACGGCTGCGGAACTGGCGCAGCGCCTCGGCACAGGCAGCGTGCAGAACGCCGCGACCGCGGGCGCGCTGGGTGACTTCTACCAGTACACGATCGACCACCCCGTTACACTGCCCCGCCAGAAGAGCGCGATGCTTCCCGTCGTGGGCAAGGATATCGAGGGGACACGCGTCTCGATTTACAACGTGAACGTGCAAGCCAAGCACCCGCTGTTGGGCTTGCGTTTCAAGAACACATCGGGCGCGCACTTGAACCAGGGTCCGATGACGGTGTTCGAGGGCAGCGTCTACGCAGGCGACACCCGCGTGTTGGACGTGCAACCGAACGAGGAGCGTCTGCTTTCCTACGCGATCGACCTCGGCACCGAAGTCGATCCGAAGGCTGGCGCCGGCAAGCAGAAGATCACTTCGATCAAGGCGGTGAAGGGCATCGTGACGACGGTCACGAAGATCACGGAAGAGACGACGTACAAGGTCGTGAACCGGAGCCAAACGGACCGGACGCTGTTGATCGAGCACCCGAACCGCACGGCGCAGCAGTTCAAGTTCGTGGACACGCCCAAACCGGTCGAGGACACGCCCGAGGTCTTCCGCTTCCAACTCGCGCTCAAAGCTGGTGAGGCCAAGTCCTTCACGGTCAAGGAAGAACGCGACAACACCACAACCATCTCGCTCACCAACGGGGCCGAGAACCAGATCCGCTACTTTATCTCGCTGAGTGAAGCCAGCCCGGGTCTCAAGCAGAAGCTCGAAGCCGCGCTGAAGATCAAGAGTGAGTGGGACGCGACGCTCCGCGAACTGAATCAGGTGGCCGCCGACCTCCAACGTCTGACCATCGATCAGGACCGGATTCGCAAGAACCTGCGCGAAACCCCAAAGGAAGCTGAAGTGTACGCGACCTACCTCAAGAAGCTCTCCGATCAGGAAAAGGAAATCGACGCGCTCACCACAATGCAGAAGGCGCTCGTGGCCGACGAGTTCAAGGCCCGCAAGAAGTACGAAGACTTCCTCACCAACATCAACGATTAGATTGCGTTCAGGACCGGTGTAGCCTCTCAACGAGCCGCGACCGCAAGGGAGCGGTTAACGTTTGCCACTCCCTTGCGGTCGCGGCTCGTCGAATCGCAAACTGTCACTTCAGCGGCTTCGCTTTCGATACGTCGAGCTTCATCGCGTGGACCTGACTGTGCTGACCGACGGCCCACACGACCTTCCGGTTCGGGTCGTACATCAGGCCCATCGAGTTGTTGAACGCACCCCGCTTGCCGATGGGGTCTTCGCCCGCGAGCGGCAGCCCGACCCACGCGTTCTTCGCGCAATCGTAGGCGAGCCACAGCTGAACGCCGTCCACATCCGAGACGCGAGCGCCCACCAGCACCATGTCCGCTTCCGGGATGTACACCGTTTCGCGGCACGGCAGCAGCGCCTTCGCCATCCCTTCGGGCTTCAGCCATGACACTTCAAATGTCTTCAGGTCGTACACCGCGACCTGACCCTTCTTCTCGCCGATGTCGCTGAACATCAATAGGCGGTCGCGCTTGCTGTCGTAACTCATTCCGTGGTGGTCGGCGCTCATCTGCGGCAGTGCGGTTTTGATCTCCTTCGGTAACGGCTTCCAGCCCTTCGTTTCGGGGTTGAGGCGGAACAACCACGCGCTCCTGCCGCTGGTTTGGTTGGCCCACGTCACCGCGCCGTCGGGTGTGCCACAGACCGTGTTCGAGTAGAAGTCCGCGACGAACGGGTTCTTCTCCGGCGACCGCGACCACTTTCCGGTGAGCGGGTCGAAGAAGTACGTCCACTGGTGCGCGGCGAACACGAGGCACTTCAGGTTCGGGTCGTAGCCGGTGGACTTGTACGTGTGGCCGGTCATCCACGGGTTGCCCTTGAAGCTCCATTCCCCGCGCACCTGATCGTTGCTGTAAACGTACTCGATGGGGTATTCCGGCGCGAACGGCAGCGAGTACCGATCCGTTTTCACGTCGTAAACGAATGGCGCGGTACCGCTGTACGCGGAGTGCCCGCCGCTGAACCGGATGATCTTGTCGTTGTGGTAATCGAACACCGCCGAACCCCAGTCCATGTTCATGCCGGGCTTGCGTGGCGTCGGCTGTACGAACCACTCGTTCGCTTTGAGCGTCTTCACGCGATCATCGGTGATGGTGTTGATCGTCGCGGGCAGACCTTCGGTGTACCACTTCGGTTCGTGCGAACCGGTGCGGCGAACCACTTCGCCAGGCCTCACGCCGATGAGTCGTGTCGGGCCTTCATCGCGTTTGCTCGGGTCGAGCGTGCAATACCACGCGTGGTTCTTGGAATCGAGAACCATCACGGTGTCGTTCTCGTCCACCGCCGAGTGGAGAACGGTGTTCGCGTGGACGGTTGGAGCGTCTTTCGCCCACGTCCCGATGAAATCCCATTCATTCTTCGCCACATCGTAGGTCCATGCTTCGAGCGGCATCGGCTTGTACAGTGCCGCGACGTATTCGGTCGTCGAGGTGTAGGTGTAGCCACCGAGAAGGAGAACCTTCTTCGCCTTTGGGAGCCAGAGCATCGCGTGCCCGGCTCGTGGTGAAGGCGAGAACTTCGGTTTCTGTTCGGTCCAAGTTTTCTTCGCGGAGTGGTACACCCACGTGTCGCAAACGAGCTGGTCGAGTTGATCGCCACCGAAGAGAACCGTGACCTTGTTGACCGGGTCGTACACGAGCCGCGAATTGGCGCGCTGCGGAGGTTCGTTCGCGGTTTTTACTTGTTCCCACAACCGCAGTTCGGGCGTGAACGTCCACGTGCCGGGGTCGCCGCGCTCGGTTTGAATATTCCCGCCACCGAAGAGAACGATCTGCTTGGTGTCGCGGTCGTAGCACATCGACGACCACAGCAGCACGCCGCCGAGCGTGCCTTCCGGCCCTGCTCGCCTGCGGAGGTCGGACCACTGTCGCGCCTTCGGTTCGTACTTGAAGGTGTTGTTGCCCGCGGTGAAGTAGAACGCCTGCGTGTCGGGATCGTAGTCGTATTTGCCCCCGAGGGAGAACGTGCCGTAGACGGCCCAGTTCGGGCGTGTGTTGCCGTCGGTGTCGGTGAAGCCCCACGTTTCCCCCTTCCAACTGGGTGCTTTCACGGGGCCGAACTCCGGTCCCCATTTCTCGCCGAAGTCGGGCAGTTCATTCCGCCACTTTGCATCCTTCGTGGGCGTGATGGAAAGCACATCGTACGGTCGTTCCTTGCGGTAATTCGCGATGTCGGTGCGCCCACCGAGAACGAGGAACCGCTTCAGTTCGGGCGAGTATCCGAGCGGCACGTCCCACCGACGGCCTTCGATGGCACCGCCTTCGACCTTTACCCACGTGTTCGGTTCCGCGCTGAACGCGGAAGAAGTGAAGAACAGCACACCGGCGAGAATGAGCATTCGGGGCATGGCAGTGGGGGGGTTGTGGGTTGCGTGTGGAGCGTTGGGGGTGCATCCTACACAAACGGCGAAGCGATGTCTCCCGCCGCTTGCGGCTTCGCGGGCAAGGGCCGGTTTCATGCGTGGCATCTACGGGAACCCGTTCCGCCCTGTCATGTTCTCACCCGCATGGCGCACTGACACCGCGGTGTCACTCGCACGAGGGATGTACGAGTCGCGAGATTTCTCTGCGATGCCGATTCTGGCTGACGCACTTCAGGACACTGGGTGCGACAACGACGACATCCGGAAGCACTGCCGCGGTTCGAACCAGGTCCACGTTCGCGGGTGTTGGGTTGTGGATGTGGTGCTGAGGAGGGAGTAACGAAAACGGCCGAGCTTGGCTCGGCCGCTTGATCTGACTTCGCGGGGTATTGCGGGGTTGGGCTACTTGTTCGGCTTGCCGCCTTTCGTCTCCTTCTTCGTCACGTTGCCGCCAGCGTCGAGCGTGACTCTCGTCTTTCCGCCCTTGCCCTCGATCACTTCAAGTTCAAACATCACCTTGCCGTCGTCGTCATCACGCATGGCCTTCACCACGGTGCCTTGCGTGGCCTTCTCTGTGATGGCGATGGCATCGCTCAGGCTGATTGCCTTGCCGGGTTTGCTGGTCGGTGTGGGCTTGGTCGGCTCGCCCGTGGGCTTTGTGCCGGGCTTGCCCGGTTCGGTGCCCGGTTTCACCCCGGGCTTGCCCGGTTCGGTGCCCGGTTTCACCCCGGGCTTGCCCGGTTCGGTGCCCGGTTTCACCCCGGGCTTGCCCGGTTCGGTGCCCGGTTTCACCCCTGGCTTGCCCGGTTCGGTGCCCGGTTTCACCCCGGGCTTGCCCGGTTCGGTGCCCGGTTTCACCCCTGGCTTGCCCGGCTCTGCGCCGGGCTTGGTCCCTGGCTTTCCCGGCTCCGTGGCCCCCGGCTTCGGCTTGTCGTTCGGCTGGACCGGTTTCGTCGTCACGGTCGGCTTCGGCTTGTCGTCCGGTTTCTCGGTCAACTGAAGGAGTTGCTTCAGCACGTCGGGCGGGAGCTTGCTGGCGTCGATCTGTATGATGATCGTCTTGGCCGGCTCTGCGGCCGGCTGCGACTTGGTGGGCTTTTCGGGCTTCTTGTCTTCGGCACGCGCGGTTGGCGTGCCGACGAATCCGACACCCAACGCGACTACGAACAAGACACGACACATTGCGAGCATGAACAACTCCTGTGAAAGGAACGGACTCCGGGCACGATGTAATGCCCGGAGCAACCGAAACGGGTCCAGTATTTTCGCGGCCTGCTTGGCTCTCACTGCGGCAGCGGCACTTTCAATTCGCCTGCCGCTTTCGCGATCAGTTCCCACGTGCCGTCCGGCACCGGGATGCCCGACACAAGACGCTTCTCCTTGGTCACCCGTTCGGGGTCGCCGGGAAGCGTGATTGGCCCCGCGCCTGCCACTGTGGGACAGGAGCGGACATAGGTCGTCAGCCCGTCGGTTTCCTTGAGGAAGTGATCCACTCCTCCGAAGAGCGCAGGGGAGAACAGCACGAACACGGCCGCGTTGCCCTGACCCGCGAGCGGGAACGTTGGGTTGCTGCACGACCCGCCCGACAGGCCGCCGCACAGCAGATCGAGCAGAAGCCCCAGGCCGAACCCCTTGTACGCTTGCGTGCCGCCGAACGGGATCAGGTTGCCGCGCGGCTCGCTGTAGAGTACACCGGGGTCGTTCGTCGGCGCGCCGGTGTGGTCGATAAGCCAGCCGTCTGGTGCCGGTTCCTTCTTCTGGAACTGCGCGCGAACTTTCCCTTCCGCCGCGGCGCTTGTGCCGAAGTCGATGACCACGGGTGCGCCGGAAGTTGGAGCGCCCATGCAGATCGGGTTGGTGCTGATGCGGCCTTCGGTGCCACCCGGCGGCGCGACCCGGCGCCCGGAGCCGTGCGAGTTCACTGCGGCGAACATCGCCATGTTTTCCTTCGCTGCGAACTCCGCGTATTCACCGAGCCGCCCGGTGTGCCCGCAGTTCCGCAGCGTGCCGGCCGCGATCCCCAGTGCCTTCGCCTTCGGGAGCAACTTGTCGAGCAAGCGGTACGTTTGAACCTGCCCCAGTCCCCAACCCGCGTCCGCCGCGACGACCGCCGGCGTTTCGGAAATCACCGCGAGCGGTGCGCCTGCCTTGTAAGTGCCTTTGCGCAAGAAGTCGAGGTACTGCGGCACGCGCATCACACCGTGTGAGTCGTGCCCGCACAGGTTCGCGTCCACAAGGCTCCGCGAAACCACGTTCGCGTCGGCCGTGGGCACGCCCACCGCCTCGAACATCGCCTGTGCGAGCGCGGTGAGTTTGGAAGGTGAGAAAGTTGGCATCGGATGTTCCGTGAATTCGGGGTCGGAGGCAGAGTACAATCACCCCCGCACAACCTCATCTTAGAAGCAGGGGGCGCATAATGGCTTTTGAAGTACGCACGTCTCAGGGCAATGCTGGCGACCGCGGCGGCGAGATTTACGAACTCATCAACGACACGGGCACGGTCCGCGCCGAAGTCTGGCCGCAGTGGGGCTTCAACTGCCTCAAGTGGCAGGTGAAGCAAGAAGACAACCGCTGGGCAGACATCCTGTTCCACATGCCGGACTGGGAAACAAACCCGGTTCCAACGCGGAGCGGGCATCCCATCTTGTTCCCGTTCCCGGGGCGGTTGCGCGACGGGCGTTTCACGTTTGAAGGCAAGACGTATCAGCTTCCGTTGAACGAATCGAGCAAGCTCCACGCGATCCACGGGTTCACGCCGCGGAATAAGTGGCGCGTCACCGACTGGAAAGGCGATGCGGATTTCGCGTTCGTCACCGGGGAGTTCAACCTCGCGAAGGACTTGCCTGAAGCGATCCCGCTCTGGCCGTCAGACTTCGCGTTTAGCGTGACTTATCGGCTCTACTCGAACAAACTGCGTGTCGATGCACGTGTGGAGAATGTTGGCACCGGACCGCTGCCGTTTGGGCTTGGCTACCACGGATACTTCCGGTTGCCCGGCATGAACACGCCAGACGTTAGCGATTGCGTGCTTCAAGCTAACGTGAAGCAAGTCTGGGACGTCGATTCTGGCAACCTGCCTACGGGCTGGCGGAAGGAACTGCCGGCGGAACTCGACTTCCGCAAACCGCGAGCGGTGGGAAGTACCGCGCTCGACCACGTCTTCAATGGTGTGACCGGCGACGAAACCCGCAACAGCGGCTTCATCGAAGTCGCCACACTCGCCCACCCGAATGCACACGGGAAATTACGCGTGCTCGCCGACACGTCATTCCGCGACCTCGTGCTGTTCACGCCGGCGCATAGATACGCAGTCGCGATCGAGCCGTACAGTTGCTCTGCCGATGCTTCAAACCTCCAGGCGCGCGGCATCGATAGCGGCTGGCGCGTTATCCCACCGGGCGGAACGTGGGAAAGTGCGGTCGAGTACCGGTGGGAACCGAACGAGTTGTGATGCGACCGTGGCGCTGGAAGCATTTGCCGCGAGGCCGAACGCATCCTACCATTGCGTGCTTTGTGGCACGCCTGGCGGGGGTATGCGGATGGTTGGGACGACCGCGCTAGGGAAATACCGGTTGCTCCGCTCGCTCGGCACCGGCAGCACCGCCGAAGTGTTCCTGGCCCACCCGCTGAAATTCCCCGACTACCCCGTTGTGGTGAAACGCATTCACGACACCGTCAGCGAACATCCGAAGTTCCGCCAGTTCTTCGAGGCGGAAGTTCGGTCGATGGCGAACTTCAACCATCCTTACGCGGTGCGGCTCCTCGAAGCCGCCGTCGATGACCCGATTGGCCCATGCCTCGTGATGGAGTACGTGCCCGGCATCACGCTCGAAGAATTTCTCGCCCGGCACCGCAGTCTGCAGCCGGAACGCGTCGGCAGGTTGCTCGGCTATCTTTGCCACACGTTGCAAGCGGCTCACGACGCGGGTATCTATCACCGCGATCTGAAACCCGCGAACCTCATGGTGCTGCACGCGGACACGGACCGAGAATCACTGAAGGTGATGGACTTTGGGTTCGCCGGATTCGCCTCGAAGCCGCACATCCAACTCGCCGAACTCACCGGGCACGGGCCGATCTACGCCATCGGCACGCCCCGCTACGTCAGCCCAGAGATGATCCGCGGCGACCGAGTAGACTCACGCAGCGATCTCTACTCGGTCGGCGTCATCCTCTACGAACTGCTCACCGGCAGGCTGCCATTCAGTTACGCCGTTCAGGACAAACTGCTCGCGGCGCACATCAACGAATCGCCCCCGCGGTTCTCGCGCATCGGGTGCGGGTTCATCACCCCGGCGCTGGAAGGGGTGGTTCAACTTGCACTTTCGAAGTACCCGAACGAGCGCCATCAGTCCGCGCAGGAACTCGCGGTCATGTTCGGCCACGCGCTCGGAGAAAACCACTGGGAAGCCACGATGCCGGAAGGATGGGAGTCGAGGGCGTTGAAGACACGCGCGCCCGAACCCGCGCCCGCAGGGCGAGCGCCGGCCGACCCGTTCCACGTGACCTACGTGTTCGAGGCGTTCCTGCCGGAACGCCTGGCCGCGGCTAAACTTCGTGGGTTCGTCGAAGACTATGGTGGTCAGGTAGTCACGAGCGAACCGGGTGTGATTCGCATGCAACTCGGTCTCCCCGACGGTTACAAGGAGGCGAGCCAGGGGAGCGGTATCTTCGGCTGGTTCGCGGCTCGGCGACCGTCAGTCCCGCAGGGCCATGAGCCAATTGAACTTGAACTCCAGATGGACAAGCCCGACCCCGGACAGCCGCGCCTCTGCGTGGTTGCGGCGTTCCGGCCGATCAAGGATTACCCGCCGAAAGACCAGCGTCAGTGGCACGACCGCTGCGACAAACTTCATCTGGCATTGCGGCAATACCTGGGAGCGTGAGAGGTGCGGAGAAACCGTATCATATCTAGATGAACCCCGTAACTGCCCCGATTCCCGTTGTCACGCTGAAGATTGAACGGCGGTCGTCGCACCCGTGGGTCTTCCAGAAGATGGTCGAGAAGCCACACACGCGGATCGCGCCCGGTAGCGTCGTGGACATTCACGACAAGAACGGGATCTGGGTCGCACGCGGTTTCTACAACGGACACTCTCGCATCACCCTTCGCGTTCTGACCACCAGGCAAGACGAACCCGTTGACGCGGAGTTCTTCGCACGGAGACTCGACGCGGCGGTCGCATTTCGGCGCGAGGCGTTAAAGCTTGACGAAGTCACGAACGCCTACCGACTCGTTCACTCCGAAGCCGATGGCCTCAGCGGCCTTGTGGTGGATAGGTTCGGTGACACAATCGTGTTGGAGTTCTTCTCGGCCGGGATGTACAAGCAGCGCACCGCGATCATGGACGCCCTTCGTGTTTACTACCCCGCTGCGCGGTTCTACTACTTCGCGGAGGAGCACGTCGGTAAGCAGGAATCGTTCGACTGCCGCCCACCGGAGCCGCCGCCGCCGGACACCATCACCGAACACGGGCTGAAGTTTCGCGTCGCGCCCGGCAGCAAGCATAAGACCGGATTCTTCGTTGATCAGCGCGACAACCGCAAAACGCTCTCCGAATTCTGCGCGGGTAAGCGGGTGCTGGACATCTGCTGCAACACGGGCGGCTTCGGCGTGTACGCGAAGGCGAAAGGTGGCGCCTCCGAGGTTGTGGGTCTAGACCTCGACGAGCAGGCACTCGACATGGCGAAGCAGAACGCGAAGCTCAACAACGCGCAGATTCGCTACGTGCAGGCAGACCTGTTCGCGTGGCTCCGCGACATCATCCCAAACGGCGAACGGTTCGATACGGTGGTGCTCGACCCGGCGAAGCTCACCCGCGACCGCGAAGACGTGGAATCGGCACTGAAGAAATATTGTGACATGAACCGGCTCGCGCTTCACGTGGTGAAGCCCGGCGGCGTCCTGCTCACGTGTTCCTGCACGGGGCTGGTGAGTGAAGGTGACTTCCTCGAATCGATCCGCCGCGCCGCGTGGCAGGCACAGCGCACGATTCAGGTGTTCAAGATCACCGGTGCCGGCGCGGACCACCCCTTCTTGCTGCACGTGCCCGAAGGCCGCTACCTGAAGGCGGTATTCTGCCGTGTGGAATGAGCAATTCGCGAGAACCAGTTTTCCACCGCTCACATCCGTCCAACGTCACCTTCGCCATACCGTCGGGGCTTACACGCAACTCTCCCTGTGCGAGAACACACCGGCGACGGCGACCTCGGTGAAGTCATCGCAGCATTGCGGGAGGCGAACCTCGCTCGCAAGGGCGGGGTTCGCCTCGACCCGCTCGCCAAATCCCGGCGCACCTCCTACCCCAACGGAGACACCCCACGCCGAGGCTCCCGCATGGCCATGCCCACACTCCCGCGAACGTCCGGTATCCTGCTCCACCCTACGAGCCTGCCGGGGCCATTCGGGATCGGCGATCTCGGTCCGATCGCGTATCGGTGGGTCGAAACGCTGGCTGCGATGAAACAATCGTGGTGGCAGGTACTCCCGCTCGGGCCGACCGGGGCCGGAGACTCGCCGTATCAATCGCTCTCCGCGTTCGCAGGGAACGTCAACCTGCTCAGCCCCGAACTGCTTCGACAGGAAGGTTTGGTGAACGCCGACCTGTGGGCGCACGACCACTTCGCGGACGGCGACGTCCAGTTCGATCGCGTTATGCCGTTCAAAGTGAAACTGCTCCGCGCCGCGTGGGACGGATTCCGCGCCGGGAAGGCTCCGCATCTCAAGCACGACTTCGAGAGCTACTGCAGGGCCGAGGCCGCGTGGCTCGACGGCTTTGCGCTGTTCGTCGCGATTCGCGCAGCACTCGGTAACACGGGCCTGCTCATGTGGCCGCCGGACCTGCTCCGCCGGAACTCGGTCGCGCTCGCGGAACTGGAGAAGCAGATCGCGGGCGAGGTTCTGCTGCACAAGTTCGGGCAGTTCCTCTTCGACAAGCAGTGGGGTGAACTGAAGAAGTTCGCAGCGGACCGCGGTGTGAAAATTATTGGCGACGCGCCCATATTCGTCGCGCTCGACTCCGCCGACGTGTGGATGCACCCGGACGAGTTTCTACTCGACCCGGACCGCAAGCCGATTGTTGTAGCCGGAGTACCGCCGGACTACTTCTCGGAAGACGGTCAGTACTGGGGCAACCCGATCTACGACTGGGACCGGATGGAGGCGACCGGCTATTCGTGGTGGTGCGCTCGCGTGCTGCGCCAGTTGAAGCAGGTCGATCTGATACGCCTCGATCACTTCCGCGGGTTCTGTCAAGCGTGGCACATCCCCGCGACGGAACTCACCGCGCGTGTCGGCAAGTGGGTCAACGGTCCTGGACTGAAGTTGTTCGAGCAACTCCGCACGTCGCTGGGCGGTCTACCGCTCATCGCCGAAGACCTGGGCGTGATTACGCCCGATGTGGAAGAACTGCGAGACACGCTCGCGCTGCCTGGGATGCGCGTGATCCAGTTCGCGCTTGAAGGGCCGGTCAGCCTGCACTGGCCGCACAACTTCGTGCTGAACAGTGCGGTCTACACCGGCACGCACGACAACGACACCGTTCACGGTTGGTTCGCCACGCTCAACGAACGCGACCGGAACTACCTCGTGCTGACGTTCGGGAAGCCGATTGGCGATGTGGCGTGGGACATGATCCGCGCCGCGTGGTCGTCGGTCGCGTCCGTTGCGATCGCTCCACTTCAGGATGTGTTGAGCATGGGCAGCGACGCACGGATGAACAAACCGGGCATCGCGACCGGGAACTGGCGCTGGCGGTTCAGGCTCGATCAGTTCCGCCCGGAGACGATCCAGCGCCTCGGCGATCTCACGACGCTCTACAATCGCGTGCCAAGAGAGGCGAAACGCCCCCAGTAACGGTCACGCACCGTCGCCGTACTCGTCTTTCCACTCCTCGTACCATGCCATCTGAATCGCTTCGAGGAGTTTCTCGTTCGACTCGTTCGGCTTGCCGGTGAAGCCTTCGAGGTTCAGCACGTGCTTGTGCAGGTCTGTGAATCGCACCGTGAGCGGGTTGATGGTGTCGAACTGATCGAACAGCGATTCACCGATCGCGCGTGCGTCGTGCCACATCATGGGGTATTTCTCGCCGCCGATTGCGGCTTCGCGACCGGTCGCGAAGCCGCAATCGGCAAGACAGTCAGGCCAGGATCACAACTTGTTTGGGTCCAGGTCGTCTTCGTTGCTCCCCCCGAGCGATTGGCGAAGCACCTCGTTCATCATCAGTGTCGCAAGGTGGTTGGTCGCACCGCCGAAGGCATCGAGGGCGCGCTGGAGTGCGTCCAATTCGGAACTCGCGAGCGCACCTCGCAGTGTTGTCGTCGCGGAACTGATTGCATCACGCTGTGCCTTGGTGAGCATGTCACCGGCTTGCGAGAGTGCCTTCTCGGTGTGGCGTAGGTCGTTCTCGCCCTTGTTCCGCAGTTCGATCAGACGCCGCGCTGTGAAGTCCTCTTGCGCGTTCTCGATGCTGTCGTTCACGAGTTGATCGACTTCCGCGGTCGTGAGACCGTGAGCCGGTTGCACCGTTACCTGGGCCTGCGCACCGCTTCGCAGTTCCTTCGCGCTCACGGTGAGGATGCCGTCCTGGTTCACGAGGAACGTGACATCGACCTGCGCGAACTGAGCCGGCATCGGCGGGATTCCCGACAGCTTGAACGTGCCCAGGAAGCGGCAGTCCTTCGTGAGTTCGCGTTCGCCCTGGTAGATGTTCAGGAGGATCGCCGTCTGGTTTTCGGCCCCGGTGGTGTACCGCGTCGTGGCGCGCGCGGGCACGGTGGTGTTGCGGTGAATGAGCTTGTCGACAACACCGCCGAGCGTCTCCAGGCCGAGCGACAACGGCACCACGTCGAGCAGCAGCATGTCGCGTCGGCCGCTTGTGAGGATGTCCGCTTGCACTGCGGCGCCCAGTGCGACGACTTCGTCCGGGTTCAACCCGGTGTGTGGCGTCTTGCCAAAGAACTCACCGACCCGCTTTCGTACGTAAGGGATTCGGGTCGAACCGCCCACCAGTACTACCTCATCGACTTGCGACGGCGTGAGCTTCGCGTCACGAAGGGCGGCCTTGCACCGGTCGAGGCTTCGCTCGATCAGCGGTCGAATCAGTTCCTCGAACTCCGCGCGCGTCACGACCCGAAGGAACTTCACCCCGCGTGAAGCGATCGCCACGTTCAACTCGGCGGACTCGTTTGCGCTCAGCGCGATTTTCGCGCGCTCGGCCGCGTCGCGGAGGTGCTGGAGTAGCTCCGCGTCCCGCGTTGCGAGGTCGACGCCCATCTCCTTCGCGGCGGCTTGCATCAGCAACCGGTCGAAGTCGTCGCCGCCGAGGTAGGTATCGCCGTTGGTCGCGAGAACCTTGAAGACGCCGTCCGCGAGCGACAGCACCGAGCAATCGAACGTGCCACCGCCGAGGTCATATACCGCAACCGTGCCGGCCCCGCGACGGTCGAGGCCATACGCGAGCGCCGCGGCGGTCGGCTCGTTCACGATCCGCAGGACGTCCAACCCCGCGATTCGCCCTGCGTCGCGCGTGGCCTGTCGCTGAGAGTCGTCGAAGTACGCGGGTACGGTGATGACCGCTTTCGTTGGGTTGCCGGCCCGCTTGCGAACTTCCTTCAGGATGAGCGCGGAAAGCTCCTCTGGCGTGTATTCGCTCCCGCCGATGTTGACGTGCAGCACCTTCCGACCGTCGGCGACTTCGCGTTCGAGAATCTGGTGCGGGATGAGTTCGAGTTCTTTCTTCAGATCCGCGAGCGTGCGGCCCATGAGTCGCTTTACGCTGAAGATGGTGTGGCTCGGGTCGGAGAGCGCCCGCTCCTTCGCGGCGCTTCCCACTAGCACGGAGCCGTCGTCATGGAAGCTGATGCAACTCGGCACGAGCGCGATGCCAGAAGGGTCGCGAACCACGTGCGGGCGCCCATTCTCGACGAACGCGGCGAGGCTGAAGGTGGTTCCCAGGTCGATACCGACAACGGACGGAGTAGTCATACCTTCGGCATTTGACTTTGGAGGAGTTCTTGGAGTTCGACGGCGAAGGAGACACCGCCTGCACCGCCGTGGAGGGCGTGCAGGAACAGTTCCTAGTGGATCACATCGTCGTCGGGGAGGTCAGGTCGCGCGACCAGATCAAAGAGCAAGTGCATGAGTTGCACATGCTCTGCCTTCGCGAGTGCGCGGTTCGCGGGCAGCAGTTCGGCGACGGACACGGGAATGTCTCCGAAGAGGGCCGGGCAATATCAGGGCGTCGGCGGTTCGTGCTTCTCGATTAGCGTCTTGATTTCGCCGAGCCGGTCGTAGAGCGCGAAACCGAGGAGAATCAACTCGACGTAGACACGAACCAGCAACAGGTAGAGCGGGATCCCGATAAAGACGATACCGAACGCGGTCAAGATGCCCGCCGTGGTCCCGGAAACGACAGAGATGAGTGCGAAGACCAGACCGCCGCCGACGATCACGAGGACCAACAGCCAGAAAATTAACTTGACGAAGAGCGGGGCAATGAACTCCTTGAAGAAGAGGAAATCGACGACGATGTTACCCTTCCGCTTGGGCTTGCGCCGTGGAGAGCTGTTGTAGTCATCGTCCTCAAACTTCTCCTCCTCTTCCTCGTCGCGCGGCCGCTTGGCCGGCTTCGCGGCCTTGGCCGGCTTGGTCCCCTTCGCGGGCTTACGCTCCTCTTGCTCGTCCCCGCCGCCCGCGTCGAAGTCGAACGCCGCTGCGGGCGCGGCAGGCGGTGTCGCCTTGGCGGGCGGTGATTTGGTCGGCGGGTTCTGGTAGTCGAGCCCCTCGTCCGTCACGACGACCGGGGTGCTGCAGTTCTTACACGTGAACTTGCGGCCGATGGCCGCGGCGCTCACGTTGTACGCGGTATCGCACTTGGGACAGGTGTTCTTCATGGGGAACTCCAAGGTGGTGGATGAGGGAGTGGGCGTGGAGGGACTCGAACCCCCGACTTCCTCCTTGTAAGGGAGGCACTCTAACCGCTGAGTTACACGCCCGTCATTTTCAGCTGATCGCGTGCGTGCCGTGCGTCACCGCGCCGCCGGCACGGAGCGCGGCCGCGACCAGTGTCGCCTCCGTCAGCTCGGCTTCCGTCGCGCCGGCTGCCTTTGCCTTCTTCACGTGCGCCTCGATACAGTACGGGCATTGCGTCGTTACCGCGATCGCGACCGCGATCAGTTCCTTGACCTTCAACGACAGTGCGCCTTCCTTGAACACGGCCGCGTTCAATGCGTCAAACGCGGCCATGCCCTCGGGGGCCAGTGCCCGCATCGATTTGATCTTCTTCATGTTCGCCGCGTCGTACATGATCGCTTCCTGTTAGTTGGTGTGGAGGTCACGGACGAGACCGCGAACGTACTTGGCCGCGTTCAACAGACCCCGGACGCGGACTCGGAGGTTCGCCCGTTGCGCGTCTCCGGGCGAAAGTGCTGCGAGTTGCTCGAACATAGCCGCCGCGTTACTGATCAAGCTGTCGAATCGGTCGCTGAAAACCCGTTCCAAGCGATCCGTCTCGCTCGCGTTCTCGCGAGCTGATTCGATCTCCTCGCGAGCGTCGAGCATTTCCGCGAGGAACGCGGGCGGAACCTGCTTGTGTTCCGCAGCGCTCGGCCCGCCTTCCAGAGCGAGCAGGTGTTCGGCACGGGAGAACGCGTCGCGGAGGGTGTTGTACGCCTCGTTGACCGCTGCTGACAGCTCCAGACTGGCGTTTAGATCGGCCGACGAACCCGTGAGGTGGAAATCGGGGTGGACCGCGCGTGACCGCGCGAGGTACGCCCGCTCCAGCTCGGCCGCGTCAATAGTAAACCGCCTCGGAAGGCCGAGGCGGTGGAAGCAGTCAGTCATCAGTGACGAGCGACGAGTGGGGAGTTCCGAACCAGAAGAATGCCGTGCCTTCTCTCGTGACTCGGAACTTGCGACTCGGCACTTTCCCTTACATCGAGTACGAACTACCGCAACCGCAGGTGCTCTTGGCTTGCGGGTTCGAGATCGTGAAGCCGCGTTTGTTGAGGTCGTCGTGGAAGTCCACGGTAGCGCCGTTGAGGTACAGCAGCGAGCGCTTGTCTACGACGACTTCGATGCCAAAGAACTCGAACTTGTGGTCGGACTTCTCGTCGTACTTGGCATCGAGGTCGAGTTTGTTCTGGAACCCGCTGCAGCCGCCACCCTGCACGCGGACGCGGAGGTACAGTGTGCCGCCGGCTTCAATCTCCCCGCGCTGAGTCATGTCGGCGATGTGCCGCTTGACTTCGAGTGCGGCCTTCTCAGTCACGACGACGGGCGGCGGACCGGCGGGTGCCGTGTTGAGGCCCAGCGTCTGCGGTTCGGCTGCAACAGCGGTGGACATGGGATTCACCTTTCGTTCGAGTGTGGTAGAGGCTGGTTCGTGTCAGGAAGTATACAGCAGCGGGGCTGTCAGATTACACCCCGGCCGGCTCGGGTTTCGCGATTTTCTCGGTGGTCTCGCCGATCGTCTCGTCGACGTCCTGCTTCTCTTGGTAGTTCTTCAGCGCCGCCTTGATCGCGTCTTCGGCAAGAACGGAGCAGTGAACCTTGACCGGCGGCAGCGCGAGTTCCTCGACGATCTCGGTGTTCTTGATCGCGAGCGCCTCGTCCACCGTCTTACCCTTGAGCCATTCGGTTGCAAGGCTGCTCGATGCGATCGCCGAACCGCACCCGAAGGTCTTGAACCGCGCGTCTTCGATGACGCCTGTGTCAGGGTTCACCTTGATCTGGAGCTTCATCACGTCGCCGCACTCCGGCGCGCCAACGAGGCCTGTGCCCACGGTTGGATCCTTCGCGTCGAAGCTCCCAACGTTCCGCGGGTTGTTGTAATGGTCGAGTACCTTATCGCTGTATGGCATGGTTGTTCTCCACCTATTTAGATGCTGCTGGTGTTTGGGTTCCGGCCCACTCGTCGCAACGAGTGGGCGTGGCGCGTGGTTAGTGACTCGCCCACTCGATCTTCTTGATGTCGATACCTGCTTGCACCATCTCGTAGAGCGGGGACATCTCGCGCAGGCGGTTCACCTCGCGCACAACCAACTCGATGACGAAGTCCACCTCCGCCTCGGTGTTGAACCGGCCCAGCCCGAACCGGATGCTGCTGTGTGCGAGTTCGTCGCCGACGCCCAGCGCCCGCAGCACGTAACTCGGTTCGAGGCTTGCGCTCGTGCAGGCCGAACCGCTCGAAACCGCCACATCCTTGATGCCCATCATCAAGCCTTCGCCCTCGACGTAGGCGAAACTGATGTTCGCGTTACCGGGGAGACGCTCGGTCGGGTGCCCGTTCAGGTACGATTCCGGCAGCTTCGACATGATGCCTTCGCGGAGTCGCTCGCGGAGTTTGTAGGTGTGTGCTACCTCTGTCGCCATCTCGTTCTTCGCGATTTCGCACGCGACCCCGAGGCCGACGATCAGCGGAACCGGTAGCGTGCCGGAACGCATGCCGCGTTCGTGGCCACCGCCGTCGATCTGCGGTTCCAACCGTACCCGCGGGTCTTTCTTGCGGACATACAGCGCGCCGAGGCCCTTTGGCCCGTAAATCTTGTGCCCGGACAGGCTCAACAGATCGACGCCCATGTCTTCGACGTCAAGCGGAACCTTACCGACCGCCTGCACCGCGTCCGTGTGGAAGAGCACGCCTTTTTCTTTACACAACTTACCGATGTCGCGGATTGGTTGCAGGCTGCCGATCTCGTTGTTCGCGGCCATGATCGACACGAGAATCGTCTTGTCAGTGAGCGCCTCACGGATCTGCTCCGCGTGAACCTGGCCGAACTTATCGACCGGGAGGTACGTGACCTGGAAACCGTCGCGTTCGAGGCGCTTGCAGGTGTCGAGCGTCGCCTTGTGCTCGGTCGCCTGCGTGACGACGTGGTTCCCCTTTTTCTTGTACATCGCGGCGACGCCCTTGATCGCCAGGTTGCTGCTCTCGGTTGCGCCGCTCGTGAAGATCACTTCCTTCGCGCTCGCGCCGATGATGCCTGCAATCTGCCCGCGTGCGGCCTCGCCGGCTTCTTCCGCAGCCCAGCCGAACGGGTGGTTCCGGCTCGCGGCGTTCCCGTACTTCTCAGTGAAGTAGGGCAGCATCGCCTCCACCACTCGCGGATCGGTGCGGGTGGTCGCGTTGTTGTCCATGTAGATTGGCATCTGCGTCATAATCGTATCCGAGTTCTGGTGGCTACTCTCAAGAATCAACCGTTACGCGGGGAACACCTCAACACTGCTCGACAAGCCGCATCCGCTCGCGGCGAGAACTGGAAGGGCGTGCAAACCAGACGGACGCGCCTTCGGGTCGAACAACTCCACGAGCATGACCCCACGAAGCACACCCATTAGCCGCTGATGCACTTCTGCCATCGGCCCTTTCACGGTGCATGAAGAGGAGTGCGAGCAAGCGTCCGCGTCGGATCCGGTGTCGGTATGTTGGTTACACACCGTGAGTTGGAACCCGTCTTCCACCGTTTCGAGCAACTCCGCGAGGCTGATTGTGGAGGCATCACGGGCGAGGGCGTACCCACCCTTCACTCCGCGATGGCTCGCCACGAACCCGTTCTGACACAATTCCTTGAGGATGTTCGCGACGAACGAGCGACTCAGGCCGAACTGCTCCGCGATCGCGCGAGCGGTCCCGCCTTCCTTCCGTTGGTACAGGAATGAAAGGATAAGGAGGGCATAATCGGCCTTGCGACTCATCAGCGTCACGGCTCGCCCTCGCCTATCGGAACAAGTGTTTGCGGAATCAGTACTCCCGCTATTCCATTTGTAGCCACAGATGCGTACCTGACAAGTACTATTTCTCTGAAGGCCGCACTTTACGCGGTTTCGCGATGCTGCTAGTGTCGCGCCGCCGTTGGCCTCTTCACGGCACAGACAGGAATGTCTGCGCCACGAAAACTCGGAAGGTCCGCATGGATGTGGTGCATCGCGCTGGCTTGAGTCTCGTGATCCCCGCGTTCAACGAGGCCGCGGTGATCAGCCGTGCGGTCGCGGAAGCAGAGACGGCACTCGCCGCGCACTTCGAGCAGTTCGAGATTCTCGTTGTCGATGACGGCAGTTCCGACGGCACCGCGGCGGAAGTACGCCGCGTGCTGTCATGCGCTCCTCACACGCGGCTGCTCCAGCACGAGGTCAATCGCGGGTACGGGGCCGCGCTTCGCACCGGTTTTGAAGCAGCGCGATTTGCGTTGGTCGCGTTCACCGACGCCGATTGTCAGTTCGACCTTACCGACCTGGCGAAGCTCACGCGACTTGCGGACGAAGCGCCGGTTGTCGTGGGCTATCGCGCCGACCGGAAAGACCCGTGGCGCCGGCGGTTCCTGTCGTGGGGCTACAACGCGATGGCGCGTACGCTGCTCGGCACGCGGGTACGCGACGTGGATTGCGCGCTTAAGGTGTTCCGCTGCGAGGTGATCGCGGGCTTGATGCCAGAGGCGTGTGGCTTCTTCGTGAACACCGAGATGATGACCCGCGCGCGGCAGTTGGGGTTGGAAGTCGCAGAGGTGCCGGTGACGCACCGCCCGCGTGCCGGCGGCGAGAGTAAGGTGTCGCTGCGCGAAGTGCCGCGCACGGCACGCACGCTATTCGCGTTCTGGTGGCGCGGGGTCGTTCGGGGGTCGAAGCTCGCAGTTACGCCGGCGGTGGTTCAGATGCGGGTGGCGGTTCTGCGAGAAGCTGTTTCACCAGAACATGTGCCTGCTCCTTCGACGCCGCTCGCCCCTCAAGTTGTGCCTCCCGCACGGCATCGAGCAGCCGCTTGAACGCGGGTCCGGGCTTCAATCCAATCGCGATCAGGTCTTCTCCGGTCAGCACAGGTGTGGGGTTCAGTACTCCTGGGGGCGTTTCGCGCAACACGCGTTCGCAGAATTTGACGTGTTCCAAACTACTGTCGCTCGCGAGTGCGATAGCACGGTGCAGCGCGAGTAGTTCGCCTATGCCGGGGTGAACCAGAATAGTCTTGAGTTTGCTCGCGCGCATCGTCGGTGCGTCCGTGAGATACGCAAACTTCTCGACGAGCCAGCACACGCGTACCGTTTCGACGTTCGACAGTTTCAGTCGTATCGCAATGCGCTCCGCGGTTTCCTTGCCGAGAGTGTGCAGCACCGCTGCGAACGCGAGCGGGAAGGAGACGGGAGAACCTACCACCCCTGCCCCCCTCCCTGAAGGGAAGGGGGAGTTTAAAGCCACTCGCGGCGTTGCGAGTATCTCTTCGCGCGCGTTCCGCGAAGCCGCAAGCGGCGAATCTTCCTCCCCCTTCCCTTCAGGGAGGGGGGCAGGGGGGGTAGGTCCGCGAAGCGTCTCGACGACGCGAATCCCGCTCGCCCATGTGCCGAACGTCGCGATCTCAGGCAGGATCGGTGGGATGAGCGACAACTCGCGGAGGTGCTCCAATCCCCGGGCGCGGTTCGGGTGGACGAGCAGTTTCCGCAGTTCCTCAGCGATGCGCTCTGCGGACACAACCTGAATCTGCGCAGCCATTCGCTTCGCGGCGGAGTGTGTCGCGGGGTCGATGGTCATCGCGAATCGTGCCGCCATGCGCGCGGCTCGGAGGATGCGCAGTTTGTCCTCAGTGAATCGCGCGACCGGGTCGCCGATCGCGCGGAGAACCTTTGCGGCAAGGTCGGCGCGGCCGCCGACGTAGTCGATGAGTTCGTTCTTCACAGGGTCGAAGAACATGCCGTTGATGGTGAAGTCACGACGTTGCGAGTCCTCTTCGGGCGAAGAGAACGTGACCGTGTCGGGACGCCGGCCGTCTGTGTAGATTCCGTCGGAGCGGAAACTCGCGACCTCGATCGTGAGCCACTCACCGTCGTTGCCTTTCGGCCCGATCACTTGCACCACGCCGAAGTGAGCGCCGATCTCATTCCGTCGCCGGAACAGCGGGCGGAGTTGCTCCGGGCGTGCGGAAGTCGCAACGTCGTAGTCTTGTGGAGTGAGGCTTAGGAACTCGTCGCGCACGCACCCGCCAGCCCAGAGTGCCGCGTACCCGGCATTTTGGAGCGTACGAACAACATCCAGTGCGAACTCGCGGTCGGTCATGAGGGAGGAAAAAAGCGGCCCGGTCGAAGTAGCCGTTCGACCGGGGCTGGTTCCAAAGCCTTGCTAAGGTTTTGGTGTGCCGTCTCAGGGAGTGTTCACGGTAAACCGGTCGCCGGCGCTTAGCCTGATAACCTCGCGTCATGCGATTTCACTACCCCCACAAGGGTTTGGGCGAGAGCGTGGGGGACCGGATTGAACCGGCATTTCGAGGCTGACGTTTTTCACCGGTCGTTCGATTGAACACCTCGGCACGGTACTGGATCTGGCGTGACAACCTGAATCGTTCTGTGCGGGACGCCTGCCTCTACAGTTGGGCTATCCTGCCGTGGTGGAAAGTGGCGGGAGCAGGAGTCGAACCTGCATTGTGGGTGTTCCGCGTTGAGCCTGAACCTGAAGCTGAAGTTCAGCCTGCACGCCTGTGCTAATAGATATGATGCCGCGTGTGGGGACGAGGTTCAACCCCGCGAGCGGATTTCACTCTGGTCCGCGGATCTCACTGCCCTTGAAGTCCACGCCGATGACTGCGGTCACGGGCAAGTCTTTCCCCTTGTACTCAATCAAACCGCGGCGCAATTGCACTCGCCACTGGAGTGGGTCTTTCGCGGTCTCCGCAGTTCTGACAAGGTCGAGGCTCGCTTCGGTGAACACAACGTACTCGCGGCTCTCTCCCGGTTTTAGCGGGATCGTGTCGTTCGCCTGCTGCACCTCGCTTTTCTTCTTGTAGACGTTGGAAAGGGGCCACTCGATCTCGCCCCCGAAGTACGTTTTCGGTCCGACCACGAGACGCGTAATCGGTTGGTCGGTTTTGGTCGCGCGGCGAGTAAATGCTGGGTCCATCGGGAAGATGGGCAGGTCGCTGGAAGTGTTCTTGATGTCGAGCGTCAGCACCAATGCTGCGGCGGTCCTGGTGGTCACCTTCTTTTCTCTCTGGTCAGTGCCCTCGCTCCGAATCTGAAGTGGGCGCTTCTCGATACGGATGGGTTGCACTTCGATCTGACCGATGACCACTTTACCGCCGAGCGTGGCACGCTGCGCCACGGGCAGTTCTCCGTCCACGCGGAACTTGTGCTGGGTGACTTTCTTCCGGCTAACGGGGTCGAACTCGCCGAAGTTGTCGGGGATCGTGGACAGCGGGTGCCCGGTGTCGGACGCTCCGCCGCCGGACTTGAAGAACAGCCCGTAAACCGCGAGTCCGGTCGCCACGAAAGCGTACCCGGCCAGCAGGATCAGAACGATGTTCTTCGCGCCTCCCCCGGTGCTTGCTGCGGGGCGCGCCCGCCCGGTGCGGTTCGGTTTCTCGTCAGGGTCGGTGTCACTATCTTCGTTGCGCGGGCGCTTTCGCAGGGGTGTTTCGGTGGGCAGTTCGTCGGCCGCGACTGGCGTAGGTCTCGGCTGCGCGACTGGGACGGGTACGGGTACCGGGATTGGGGCTGCTTCAAAATCGGCGAACGGGTTGCCGCTCGTAGGCGGGGCTGGCGCAGACGTGACGGGGCGCGGTGCTGGGGCTGGTTTCGTGGCGACGGGAACCGGTTGCGGATGTGGTATCGCCTTATGCGGAACCGCCGGCGTCGGCCCCGTTTCCATGTCGGCGAACGGGTTCACCGGTCCGGTCACCGCGACGGGCGCCGGTGCGGGTGCTGGCGCAGGGGGTACAAGATTCGGGGGCAGGTCGAAGATTGTCGCTGTGATGAGCGGTTGTGTGGCCGCGGGAACAGGCGCGGGTGGCGTGGACGGCGTCCGCGCCGGTCCGAAACCGAACGGGTCGTCGGTAACGGCGGGGTCGTTCGCCGGCTCGGGTGGCTGCGGGGGCATATCGAGCGGCGGAAGTGTTTGCAGTTTGACGCCGGGCTGCGAACCGAACACCTCGTCGTCAGACTCGTCCGGCTCGCTCAGAATGCTGTCGGCGCCTTCCTTCTGCGGGATGTTGAACGCTCGCAGTTCGGGTTCCGGCGCCACGGGCGCGGGTGGCGGCACCACCGCGACAGGGACCGGAACGGGTGCCGGTTGCGGCGGCGCGTTCACGACGGGCACAGGCGCGGGCGCAGCGGGTGGTGTGCCAGCGGTGACTGGTGCGACGACCACCTGTTTGCAGTGTGGGCACCGCACCTGTCGGCCGAGAAGCTCCGCGGGCACGCCCATCCGGCGGGAGCAGAACGGGCACGGGAACGTGACGGGTTGTGAGGACATTGTTGGTGATTTGTGGGGGGTGAGTCGCGCCGCCCGCGGACCGCGTCCGGCGGGGACAGTGCGAATGGTACGCTCGAACACGTCCGCAAGCAAACCCAACCCGCCCGGTGCCCTGCTCAGTGATCGGACTTCTCGAGGTAGATGCTCGCGCCTCCCAGTGCGCTGCCACCGCGGGTGAACTGCTCATCGAGTTTATCGACTGGGGCGCCCTTCACACGTTTCAGGTCCGAGGCGTGCGTCTTGACGAATGACTTGCCGCCTGAGTTCGCGGCCGTTTGGAGCGCCCCGCGGATCACGGGAATGCCGCTCCCGCCGCCGGTGAGAATGAGTTCTTGGGTGAACGCTGGGTCCAGACGCTTGCCGAATGCAGTGGCTTCGTCCGCGACCCGTTTGGCAAATGCGGTGAGGCACTTCTGCACCGCGGCGCTATCGGTCGGACCGCCAACGACGCGTCCTGATCCTGACGCGGTAGCCTTTCCGCTCGCATCTTAATTCCTTGTCTTCGGCGGTATCGGGAGCGAGCTTCGTCGGATCCTTCCATTTGAGGACAATCGGTTCCTCGGCTTCCTCTCCTTCGGCTTCGAGTTCGCGTCGGAGAGCATCGACACGCGATTGGCGACGATCTCTCCGCAGGTGGAGTGCCCGTTCAAGTGCCTTGCGGCTGGCTTCTTCGGCTTCGCGCCGCTTCGCGGCTAGCGCGACTCGCGTGGCTTGCTCGACTTTCTCCGCGGCGATTGCGGCTTCAAGTACCGGTGTTAGTTCCGCTGCCGCGAGCGGAGTCGACCAATCACGGACTGAATAGAGTCGATTCGCGCGGCAAGCGGACAGTCGCTGGCGATGCGTTTCGCGAGCGAGCCGACCTTCTCTTCGGGAATCTCGTCCGCGATCCGCTCGTAACCGGCTCGCGTGAGGGTGACGATCTCCGCTTTGCCTTCCTTCCGCAACACCACGAGTAGCGGCGTCTCGACGTTCTTGCACTCCGCGATGGCTTCCTTGTTCGCTCCCGCGGCGCTCGTGAACAAGCCTTCTTTTCCTGTCAGAGCCACTTCGCCCGCGTCAGCCGCTTTCAACAGGGCGACGCGAACCAACTCACCCAAGGAAACGGCTGCCATCTTCATTGCCACGACCTCACATCCTTGTTTGTGTATCTACAGAACGCCCTTCGTGGACGGCACGCCGCTTGCGCGTGGGTCCGGTTCCACCGCGGCGCGTAGCGCACGAGCGCACGCCTTGAAAATGGCTTCGACGATGTGGTGCGTGTTTCGCCCGTGGGGCAACACGACGTGGAGGTTGAACAGACCTGCGGAACTCGCGGCGCGCCAAAACTCTTCGGCCAGTTGCGACGAGAACGTGCCGAGCGTTTCCAGCGGCACCTCCGCGCGCCACACGAGGTACGGCCGCCCGCTCAGATCGATCGCGGCCGTCGCGAGCGTGTCATCCATTGGGAGTGTACAGTCCCCGAACCGCCGGATGCAGGCCTTGTCCCCGAGAGCTTGAACGAGCGCCTTTCCGAAGCAGATGCCCACGTCCTCGACGGTGTGGTGCGCGTCGATGTGTGTGTCTCCCTTACACGTCACGCTGAGGTCGAAGAGGCCGTGCTTCGCGATGTGCGTGAGCATGTGGTCGAAGAACCCGACGCCGGTCGCGAGCTTCGACGCGCCGGTGCCGTCGAGGTTCAGCGACAGGTCGATTTCCGTTTCGGCCGTCTTACGTTCGATGCGTGCGGTGCGTGCCATCAGAGGATTGCTTTCAACTCGGTGAGGAGTTTGTCGATCTCCGCGTCGGTGCCGACGGAGATTCGCAGGCCACCATAGGCGCCATCGGGGGAACCGATTGGTCCGGCCGCGTAGCTCATGTACCGGACCAGAATCTTCTTCTGCTTCAACGCTTCGTAGATCGGCTTCACGTCGCGGTCCGAACGCCGGCACCACACGAAGTTCGCGTGGCTCGGCGTCACGTCGAAGTTCAGCGCCGTGAGTTCGGTTGTCATGCGGTCTCGCGTGGCGAGGATCTTCACTCGCACTTCGCGGAAGTAGTCCTGATCTTCGACCGCGGCGGTCGCGGCGGCTAGGCTCAACACGTCACAGTTGTAGGAATCCTTCACTTTCGCCAACTCGCGAATCACCTCCGGCTGCGCGATCGCGAACCCGAACCGGATGCCGGCGAGCGAATAGGACTTGCTCAGCGTTCGGGTGATGATGAGGTTTGGGTGATGCGGCAACAACTCGATGCCGTTCCACTCCGCGAAGTCAGCATAGGCCTCGTCTAGCACCAGTGGCGTCGGGGCGAGCGCCTGCGCGAGTCGGATCACCATCCACGGATCAAGGATCGTTCCCGACGGCGAGTTCGGGTTCGGCACGAACATGAGGTTCGCGTCTTGCGGCAACGGCCCCAGCATCGCCCACGGGTCCGCGAACCGTCGCGCCTCGAACCGCGCGCCCTGAATCTCCGCGAGGCTCTTGTAGAGGATGTAGCTCGGCGTCGGGGACGCGATCAGCCCGCCTTCGGGGACGAACGCGCGTGTCAGGATGGTAAGGATATCATCGGAGCCATTCCCGATGAGGATGCTATCGGGATCGACCCCAAGCACGCGGCTCGCCGCGTAGCGGAATCGATCTCCCAAAGGTTGCGGGTACTTGCGGAGGCTGTTTGAAGTCAGTGCGGCGCGGATCGCCTCGAACACTATGGGACTGGGCGGATAAGGGTTCTCGTTCGTGTTGAGCTTGATGATGTCCGGGTCGTTGAGTTGCTCGCCCGGAACGTAGCCGGCCATCGCGCGAATGTTGGGACGCACCGCAGCCAGCGCTCCGCTTAGCGTCGCGACTACGCGACCATCTTCGTCGCTCGCACTCACACTCACGCTACTTCTTCGCGACAGGTGCTACGACAGGAACTTTGTCCGGCTTCGGTTTGGGGCGGGCCGCGGGGCCGTTGTCGTTGGCACGCAACTCCACGCTCGCTGCGTGCCCGGTTAGCCCCTCCTTGTTCGCCATGAAGATCACGTCACTGGCGATTTCCTTCAGCCCGTTGCGCGTGAATCGCATGATGCTGGTGCGCTTGCGGAAGTCGTTGGTCGTCAGCCCGCTTGCGAACCTCGCGGTGCCGCCGGTTGGCAACACGTGCGAAGGACCGGCTGCGTAGTCACCCACCGCGACCGGCGTGAACGGCCCCAGGAACACCGCGCCCGCGCTGTCGATGTCTTCGAGGATCGCATCCGGGTCGCGGGTCTGGATGTGCAGGTGTTCGGGCGCGATCGCGTTCACGCAGTCCACCGCCGCGGCCTTCGTCGGGGCTAGCACCAGCGCGCCGAAGCGTTCGAGACTGTCACGCGCGAGGTCGGCGCGAGAGAGTTTTGCCAGCCGCTTCTGGAGCGCTTCGTGAATCTCGTTGATTAGAGGCTCGTACCAGGTCACCAGGATGGCAACACCGGGAGAGTGTTCTGCCTGCGCGATAAGGTCGAGCGCGACGTAATCTGGGTGCGCGGAGTCGTCCGCGAGTACGACGATTTCGCTCGGACCCGCGAGGCAGTCGATCGCGACCTGGCCGAACACGTGCTTCTTCGCGAGTGCGACGTACTGGTTACCTGGGCCGACGATCATATCGACCGGTTTCAGCCCCTCGACCCCGTAAGCGAGTGACGCGATCGCTTGCGCACCTCCGAGGCGGTACACCTCGGTGATGCCGAGTTCGTAGCACGTCGCGAGCATCTCGCGGTTGTAACCGCCAGTCGCGTTCGGCGGCATGCATACTACGATTTGCTCGCATCCCGCGACCTGCGCCGGGCACACGGTCATCAGCAACGTGGACGGGTACGCCGCCGCGCCGCCAGGACAGTACACCCCAACGCGTTTCAGCGCCCGGTACCGCACCTGGAGATCGTGCTTGCCCGAAACGGGCATTACTGCGTCGCAGTGGAGCAGACCCGACTGGAACTGCATCACGTTGTAGCGCACCTGCCGAATGACCTCGAGGAATTCGGCGCCGACGTTCGCATGTGCCTCGGCGAGTTCCGCAGGCTTCACACGGATCTGATCTGGCTTGAGTTTGATGCCATCGAACTGTTCGGTGTAGTACAGGGCGGCGGAAAGCCCCTTCTCTCGCACGTCGTTGCAGATGCGCTCGACCGCCCGTGCCGGCGGGATCGCTTCGCCGAACACGGCTTGTGTCTTTTTCTTGCTGGAGGCCGAGACGACCTCGGCGTCGATTCGGAACTGGTCGCGAAGTTTGATGATCTGGGCCGCGGCATTATTGGCTGTGAGATCAATTCGTCGCAGCTTGAGGGCTGACATCTGGTGAACCTCGCAGGGGGCGTTGGATAGGGCGCCACCTGTCTGAGCAGAACTTCACGACACTACCCAATCCCGCCGAGTCGCACGTCAGGCAAATCTTAACTATCGTTATAGGGCTACCGATGCAACGATGCAAGGAATCGCGTGGGGGCACGATCGGAGAGAAAGTGTAAACTATTCCGACTATGCGGGTTGTGACGACTGTCCGAATCCGATTCGGAACGCGAATTCACTCTGACGTAATTCAAAATGATACCAGTGAAGATCACCGGATAATCGAACTTACGGCGTGACCACGTCTACTGCAAAGAAGCAGTCGCAGCCTTCGACCCCGCTCGCCTCGCTGGTGCGGATCTCGATCACGTAGCGCCCTGGCTTCGCTGTCCGCGACACGTACGTGTCGAGATTGGCTTCCTTACTCGTCCCCGCGTTCACGGTGAGTGTCTCTGTAATGTCGGGCACAACACCGCGTCCGCGGATCGTGAGCGTAACCGTTTGGCTCTTCGTCGAGGTGTTGTTCACGCGAATCGTGGCCTTCAGTTTCGCGCCCGGTTTCGCGGTCTGGAGGTGCGGCTCGAACTCAACGCGATTCGGGTTCCAGTCCCACTGATGGTTGCCGCTCACGCAGAGCGCGTCGGCGGCCTTGCCGGCAGCCTCGCCCCACTTCACACGCCGACGGTAGTCCTCCGCGCTGAAGACGTACGGCCCGCCATGCTCCGCGAGGATGCGCTCTGGTGCGAGGTCGAGTACCTTCTTCGCGCTTGTGCCGTAGATCGCGGGGTAACTGCGGTTCAGTCCCATCCACCCGCCAGTGCCGCTGAACTGATCTTGGTGGAAGAAGTTGTCCGCGGTGAACAGACAGCGTTTGCCGTCGATGGTCGTTTCAATCGCGCTCGTGAAGTGCGACTGCCCCGGCAGGTGGTGGAACTTCAGCGTGTAGCCGCCCCACGCGCCGGTTTCGCCGTCCGCAAGTTCCTTCGTGAACTTGATCGGTCGTGCATCGAGGAAGGGTGCACGGAACCGGTTCGGGTCTTTCAGCGGCCCGGCGACCGTTTCGAGCGACCACACCTCAGCCTTGTCGCCGCCCTTCAGAACGTGGATGCCGTCGAAGTGGTCGTAGTGCGCGTGACTGAACGCTACCAACTCGACCGCGCCGAGTTTCTCGGCCTTGCGGAGTACCTCCACCTGATCGGCGGAGCGCTGACCCCACGGGTCGAGTACGAAGATGCCGTTGCTGGTCTTTGACTGAAGGACGTAGGTGTTCCCGGTGATCCACAATCGGTCCGCGACCTTTGTCCACGGCTTGTCCCCGGCGCTTGCGATCTGCTCCATCGGCACGAGGAAGTCGTACTTCGGTTCGTCCTTGATCCGCTGTTTCGTGTATCGCTCATAGCTCTTCATGAACGCGGCTTCTTCGACAACGTCCGCGGTGTCGGTGAGTGCTTTCGCGATGTCCGCAATGATCGCGGGTCCGTGCGCGGGGAGGAGTGCGGTCGCGTTCAACTTCGCGAGTTTGCGGAGCGACTCCGCAGTCGGCTTCAAGCCAACATCGGTCCAGTGGTCCCAGTCAGTCGTGTACGGTGCCCACAGTTTCCCGCGTGAATGAAGTGCGTCGCCCGTGAACAGGTATCGCGGACCCTTCACGTCGGCTGCCGGTTCCACGAGATATGCGAAGTGATCGCGCGAATGCCCAGGCGTCGCGGTGGGAGTGATGCTCCACCCGCCGAAGTTGAAGCTCTTTCCGTCCGCGAGTGTGCAATCGATCCCTTCGACACCTTCCGGCAAGACGAAGTACGCGGTCCGCGAGTTGCGGAGCGGGATCGCTTCCTTCCAGAATTTCGCGACGTTCTCTGGCAAGAGCCAGTCGGCAGATTCCTTCGGCGATCGCACGGGAACTTTCTTCGCGCGGTACACGCTCGCGAACGCGGCGGTGTCGCGGTGGTGGTGCGTAAGCAGAACCGCGTCGATGGTCCTGGCGCCTAACTCCGCGACCGCGTCTGGCGGCACGGTCGCGTCGATGAGCAACACGCGGTCACCGGATAGAATCGCGTAGCTGTGCGGACCGGCCTTCGAGCGGTAGACACCGTCTCCGACCTTCTCCCAGTGCTTCAGTTCGGCCTTCGGCTGTGCGCTGGTGAACCACGCGATCAGCCCAACCGTAATCGCACAGGACGCAGCGAGCAGGATTCGCGCGCGCATTTGGTGGCTCCTTGGTAAGCGTGCCATCGATTGTAGTCACCCCCACAGTTCCCCACGACGCGTGATGAAAAATGTGTAAAGCTGTCCGATCGGCTTGCGTTTTGCGTCGGTCGCGTGTCTACTGTGAGTCAGCCCGTCTGATTCAATCGCCCGCCACACGAACTGTCGCTCGCATCTTAACTGCGGAGGCGGCCAATGACCGTGGCACCTGACTTCTTCGATACCGAACCCCGCAACTGGCGCGTGCGTCTCGCAGTCAGCGTCGAGGTGATGCGCGAACTCAGCCGGTCAACCGACCCGCAGGAGATGTACGCGGTCTTCGCCCGGCGCATGGAGCAACTGTTCCCCGTGAGCCGGCACCTGACCATCTCGCGCCGCGGATTGCGGAACCCCGAATACCGCGTTGCGCGATACAGCCTGTGGAACGCCCCGGTCAACCCGTGGAAGGAGTCGCACCGGCTCCCTGTCCACCACGGCGGGTTGCTCAGCGAACTTCTCTACAGCGACCAGCCGCGCGTCATTGATGGTTTGACGCTCCACCCCGAAGACCCGGCGAACGAGTACCTCGCGGGCCAGCGGTCGTTGCTCGCGATACCGCACTTCGAGAACGGTATCGCGCAGAACATGGTGATCGTCACTCGCGACGATATCGAGACGTTTCCGCGTGAGCGAGTCGCCGATCTAGTGTTGTTGAGCAACCTGTTCGCTCGAGCGACGCAGACCCTGGTGTTGTCGCAAGCGGTGAAGGAAGCGTTCGACGGGCTGGACTACGAACTGCGGTCGATCGCGGAGATGCAAAAGTCGCTGTTGCCGGCCGAGAAGCCGAATGTGCCGGGGCTGGATGTGGCCGTTCACTACCAGACCGCGAAGCGCGCCGGCGGCGACTACTACGACTTCTTCCCACTGCCGAACGACCGGCTCGGAGTGTTGATCGCCGACGCGAGCGGTCATGGCGCACCGGCTGCGGTTCTAATGGCGGTGGCGCACAGCATCGCACACACGCGGTCCGAACCGCCACAGCGCCCGGGCGAGTTCCTCACGTACATGAATGCGCATTTGACGCGGCGCTACACGCGGCCGACGGGCAGTTTCATGACCGCGTTCTACGCGGTGTTCGATCCACCGAACGGCACAATCAGTTACGCGAGCGCCGGCCACAACCCGCCACGCCTGTTGCGCTCTGCCGACGGCTTCAAACTCGTCTTGAACCGCGCGCAGAAGCTCCCGCTTGGCATTAAGGCGGACGAAGTGTATCTGGAGCAGTCCTTGACGTTGCTGCCGGGCGATCAGGTGGTGCTGTTCACCGACGGCGTGATTGAAGCCGTGAACACCGATGGTGACGTGTTCGGTTCCGCTCGCATCGACGAAGAGTTGGAAACGCGTCTCCCAACCGCCGGCGCGCTGCTCCGCGCGATCCTCGCGTCGCACGGGCTTTTCACCGCGGGCACGACCGCGGCCGACGACCGCACATTGGTTGTGGTGAAGCGGGTGTGACTCGTCGCACGCGAGGTCGCAAGCGGCACTTGTTCGCCGATTGCGGCTTCGTGGCGAACGCTCGCCTTGAACGATCCACTCGCTTACAATCCGCGTGTCGGTTCCTTTCCCACATGCGGAGTCCTCACACATGAAGAAGCTCACGTTCCTCCTTGCCGTCACGGCGCTTGTCGCGATCGGCACGCCGTCACCCTGCATCGCCGAGGCCCCGGAGAAGGCGAAGAACAAGCGACTACTGCTCGTGACGCACAGCACCGGGTTCGTTCACGGTTCGGTGTTCGCCGCGGAAGAGGTGCTCAAGGACGTCGCACCGAAGAACGGGTTCGACGTGACCTGCTGGCGGTTCACCGGCGACCCGGACGCGAAGGACAAGTCCGGCAAGACCGCGCTTGCAGCGTACAGCGACAAGTTCCGCGGCCCGACCAAGCAGCCCGTCGGCAAGGAACACTGCGGGCGCATCAACAAGGAGACGCTGAAGAACTTCGACGTGGTGCTGTTCTTCACCACTGGTAACCCGCTGACGAAGGACGAACTCGCCGACCTTCGCGAGTGGGTGAAGGCTGGCGGCGCTCTCTGCGGCACACACTGCGCGACCGACACACAGTACACCGATACCGTGTACGGCGATCTGATCGGCGCGTATTTCAAGACGCACCCTGCGGGCCTCCAGAAGATCAAGGTGAAGGTCGAAGACGCGAAGCACCCGGCCGCGGCCGGGTTCGAGAACGGCATGGAATACCAGGACGAAATGTACATCTTCCGCGACGCGCCGTACTCACGCGATCGCCTGCACATCATCCTGAGCGTCAGCGAGTGGACCAACACCAAGCTGAACGACGGTCAGGCCCGCAAGGACGGCGACTACGCGATCTCGTGGTGCCGCGAAGAAGGGAAGGGAAAGGTTTTCTACACGTCGTTCGGGCACGACCCGAAGGTGTGGAAGGACGAGAAGTTCCAGAAACACCTGTTCGGCGGGCTGAAGTGGGCGACCGGTGAACTCAAGGGCGACGCCACACCCAGCGGCAAGAAGTAGTTCAGATTTTCGGTGTTCAGTTTTCAGCGTTCAGTCACGCAGCGGGTCCATGGCGTTCCTCAAACCACTGCGTACCCTGGCCACTGAAAACTGTTACTGCAAACTGCCCCATGAACTTTCTCGCACACTTACACCTGGCCGACGGCGACCCCGGCGACATGGCCGGCGGCGTTGCGGCCGACTTCGTGCGCAACCCGGACCTGCCGTCGCTGGCGACCGACGTGCTTCGCGGCGTCATGCTACACCGGCTTATCGACGGCTTCACTGACCGGCACCCGCTCACGCTCCGAAGCATCAGCCGCGTCTCGAAAGAATTCGGCTGGTTCGGCGGCATCGTCATCGACATCTACTACGACCACATCCTCGCACGCGACTGGCCCGCGTACAGTAGCGAACCGCTGAGCGAGTTCGCCACGCGGTGCTACCTCGTGCTGGAAGACCGGCTCACCAACCTGCCCGACGACACTCGCGATTTCATGCGCAAGTTCATCGACGACGACCGGCTAAACCGGTACGCGACGCTCGACGGGATCGAGGACACGCTTGCTCGCGTTTCGAAGGTGATCGCGAAGCGCATCCCGAACCGCGCGATGTGGCTCCCGGACGCGATGCCGCTCCTCATCGCGCGCGACGCCGAACTCGCCGCCGATTTCCACGGTTTCTACCCGGAATTGATAGCGTTCGCAGCGGAACAGAAACGCCCTCCCCTTCGGGGCTGTCGCTAGTCTGTTGCGTGGCATCGAACTCTTGCGCGCCTGGTGTGTCATCTTCTGTCAGCCTCAACCTGAGCGTAACAGGTGAACACCCGGGCCGAAACTCAACCAGATTAACGCCGTCGTCACCGCGAAAGGGCCGACGCGTAGAAGCAAATCACGGGGCTGTACAAACTCATCCAGAAGGAACAACTCTTCACCAGGCGTGAGCGGACGTACCGCCCGCTCGTTGATGTCAACGGCCAGAAACTGCCACCGGAGAGCCAGCGCGTGCTGCGGCGCGCCGACGACCTGATTCGACAGGCCCGCGACAAGTGGGCCGAGTTGTGGAACCTCGTGCGGACGCAGCTCACCGTGAACCAGTCCGCGAAGGCCGACATCGTCGTGGACGGCAAGTCCGTCCTCGCGAACGTGCCGGTTACCACGCTTCTGTTCCTCGACAAGCAGGTGAACGACCTCGAAACTTTCGTGTCGAAACTGCCGAAACCGGACCCGGCGGAAGAGTGGGCGCACGACCCGAACAGCAGGCTGCTTTGCGGCAAGGCGAACGAGTCGTTGCGCACGAGCACGGAACCGACCGTCATCGTGAAGTACCCGACAACGACCGAACACCCGGCACAGACCGAGTTGTTCACGAAGGACGTACCGGTTGTGACGGGGACGCAGATCCTGTACAGCGGGCGTATCGCGACGGATCGTAAGAATTCGATCCTCGCCCGTGTGCGCAAGTTGCAAGACGCGATCAAGGTCGCGAAGGAACAGGCGAACCTGTTCGGGGTGGAACGCCAGAAGGCGGCCGAAGTGTTGTTCGGCTACGTCATCGGCGAGTAACCGGTGTGGCGTGCGGGCTTCACCTCACGCCGGCCGCGGACCGTGCGCCGCGGCTTCGCGCCGCCCGCGATCCAGTCGTGGATCATCTTCAGTTCTTTCTCGTTCGGTCCCGGCTTCCCGTCCGGCGGCATCGTCCCCATCTTGATCGACAGATACAGCGAACTCTTGTCCGGCTCACCGGGCTTGACCATCACGCCGTTCTCGCCGCCTTTCATGATGGCCACGAGCGTGCGGAGGTCGGCCCCGCCCTTTGGCTTTCCAACCGCACCGTGGCAGTTGTTGCAGTATCGAACGAAGAGAGCTGATACGTCCTTGAACGCGACCTGTTGGATCTCAACCTTGGGTTTCGGCTCCGGCTCCGGCTCCTTTTTTGGCTCGACTACCGGCGGGGTGTTGTCCTTGGGCTTCGGTTCAACCGGCGGCGTGACAACCGGCGGCGTGTTGTCTTTCGGCTTTGGCTCGACCGGTGGCGTGACCGGCGGCTTCACGACCGGTGGCGTGACCGGCGGCTTTTCGGTGTTGTCCTTCTTGATCTCCGCGACCTCGGCGGGCTTCGGCTTGCTCGCACCGGCCCAGACGCCGAAACTGAAGCCGATGAGCGCCAATCCCGCGTAGACCGATCCGAAGATCCACTGCCCATTGGCTGAGAGTTTTCCGGCGGGGAGCGGCGTCCGGTCGGCGTCGGAATCGGACTGGTGCGTGGCGAATTCGGACATGAGTTGTGCCCGGTGGGGTGTGCAAGCAGTGCGTGGCCAGTGCGGGATTCGAAACGCTAGCCATGAAAACCGACACGAAAGCAATCCACAGCTTTCGGGTGGTAAGGCGGGCGCAGAATCCGGTGCAGTTGCTACTACCTAATCCGATCATAGCTCAGTCCCCGAATCCTGACCAACCCATTCCGAGTCTCACTGTTTCCCCATTCGTTCGCGTGTTCGCGCAACGGGCGCCGGGAAGACGAGTCATCGCACCACGCTTGCGATACCGTGCCGCTTCCCACGCGCCGCGTACACTACGGCTCCCCAATCCCCGACGCCCTCAATGCTGTTTTCCCACACTGTTCGCGGCGAGCGGTTCGCCTTCCCCGATCTGCGTGCGCTGCTCGCCAGGGCGAACGAGCCGAATTCCGTCGACGCGCTCGCGGGTCTCACGGCCACCTCCGAACGCGAGCGTATCGACGGCTTCCAGTTGTTCAACACGCAGTCGAGGGTGGCGTCGAAGGGCGTGTACCTGCGACGGCCCGACCTCGGCCGGATGCTGTCCGACCACTCGCGCGAACTCCTTTCCGCACGCTGCCCGACCGGACGCGACTTGCAAGTCGTGATCGGCGACGGCCTCTCTGCGGCGGCTGTCGCGAAGCAATCGCCGGGATTGCTTGATCGACTTCGGATCGCGGGTGGTCGTTCGGGCGGCCGTTCCTCGTGCGGTACTGTCGCGTCGGCGTGATGAACGACGTCGGCGATCTGCTCGCGCCAACGGTTGTCGTGCTGCTGATCGGTGAGCGGCCGGGGTTGGCGACGGCCGTGAGCCTGTTCGCGTACATGGCATTCCGGCCGCGAACCGGGCACACCGACGCAGACCGCAACCTCGTCTCGAACATCCACGCCCGCAGTGTCGGTCTCGACGATGCCGCGAGCGTGGATCGTCGCGCTGGCGGATCAGTTCCGGGCAACCGGGCGCAGCGGGGTCGGGGTGACCGAAGTGTTACGGCCCGCTCCAGCGTCGATCCCCGAGTCCATGTGAACCCGGCTCGCGCTCATTTCCCGGCATCGAGTACCTGCCGCTTGATCTCGGCGATCTTCCGAACGGTCAACCAGCCGCGAAGCTGATACCCGCTCTTGCGGAGGTTCCCCTCGGTCGGCTCGGCACCGGAGTTCGGCGCGGTCAGGTGAATGCGGTCCACCAGCGTGCCGTACCAGTTTTCAGGCTGACGGATGAAGATTTCGCGCTCGAGATCGAGTATCGGGCAGCCACGTTCCTTCGCGAGTTCGCGCAGCGCGGTGTTGAACTGCTTCGTGCGTTCGAGTTGCGCCTTGAACGGCGGGATCGTGTTCAGCAGCGGGATCGCGCCGCGGTCGAGGATCAGGTCGAGTGCCTTCGCCATGTTCTTCCGGTAGTCGTCCAGCGCGACGTTGTCCTCCACGTCATAGATGCCGCACTCGATGGTCACCAATCGCGGCTTGTAGTCGTCGAGCATCTTCTCCAGTTTCGGCAGACCGCGCTTCCCGCCGTCGAACAACATCGCGGACTTCAGCCCGCTTTCGGACGTGTAGGCGCGGTAGTGTTCGATCTCCGTGCGGCACAGCCACCAGCCGTCGGTCTTGTCCTTCGTTTCGGTGTGCATCCACTTCAGAATCGCGAGGTCGTCGGGCGTCTTGCCCTTCCCGCTCCGCGGCCAGGTGCCGTATGGGTTGGCAATCGTCATCGAGCCGCCGAGGTGAATCACCACGCCTTCGGTTCCGCGGAACTTGCCCGCGACCTTCTTCATTGGCGCGGCGTAGTCCCACGCTTCGGGGAGTGGTTCTTCGCTGCGCGTCGCGCCGAACCGGTGCCCGGTCGCGTCCATTGGGACCGCGTACAGCGAACTCTGCGCGGTGACGTAGAGCGTCTTCCGATCCTTCCCGCCGAACGTGCAGTTCGACGGGTCTTCCGGGAATGAGATCAACCCGAGCGTCTTGCCTTCGGGGCTAACCACCTGAATCGCCTTGAGCGAGGGCTTGGTGAGGTACAGGTTCCCGCGCGTGTCGATGGTGAGTCCGTCGCCGCCGAGCCGGTTCGGTTGCCTCGGGTTCTGTTCGAGCTTGCACAGCACCTTTGCCTTACCGACCGCGCCGGGGCGCTCGACAGGATACGCGAGTACGTCCGCGGAACCCGACGGCAGCACGTACAGAGTCTTCTCATCGGGACTGAGCAGCACGCCGTTCGGGCGAGGGAGTCCGTCGAGTGTGCGCACGGCTTTACCTGCGGCCGGGAGATAGAACACGGACGAGATGTCCGGGGAGGTGAAGTACACGCCGCCGGTGCGGTCGATGACGAGATCGTTCGGTGTGCCGAGCGGCTTGCCGTCGGAAGCGTCCGCCAGCACCGCGATCTTCTTCGTTTCGCGGTCGAGTGCGACGAGGCGCTTCGTGCCGCCCTGACACGCGATGAGCCGGCCGCGGGCGTCGAGCATGAGGCCGTTACACCCTTCGCTCTTCTCCAGCACCGTCGTGAGTTTGCCCTCGGCATCGACCTTGTGGATGCGGTCGTTCGGGATGTCGGTGAAGTAGATGTTGCCGTCGCCATCGGCGGCCGGGCCTTCGGTGAACTTGAACCCGGTGTGCAACTTGGTGATCGCACCCGCCGGGCCGATGCCGGGTATGGGATTCTGCTCCGGTTCAGCCGCGAACACCGGCGCGCTCGCCAGACCCAGCGAGCACACCACGAACAGGAATCGGCTCATCATGTATCCCTTCCTGAAGCGAGTGTGTGGAACGCGAGCCAGACGGTTGGCCGCGTCGTGTCGGTCCATTCGACGCGGTGCCGCATGCGTGCCGCGAGGAACACCCAGTCGCCCGGTACAAGTTCGCGCGTTGTGGGTTCACCCTCGATCAGCAGGCGTGCCGCGCCTGCGAGCAGAACCACCCATTCGTCCGTATCCTGGTCGAACCACTCACCCGGTGCGGTCGCGTGGCCCCAGGACGTGATGCGCTCGACCTTCCATCTTGGGCGATGGACTAACACGTCGCTCAACTCACACGCGGGCGGTGCTGCGGGCAAGACGGTGAAGAGGTTGCCGCTGGTGATTTCCATTGTCGCTCACTCGCCCGGTGTCGGGCGCGAAACCACATTACCGCACCCGTGGCCGAACAGGAACACATCAGTTCTGCCGGAACCGTCGGCCGCGAACGTGCGAAGGATCCGGTCGGACATCACGCCGTTCAGGTCGACGGTCCGTTCGTCGCCGCGCGAATCGAAGCAGACGAGATTGTAGGTAGTGCGGCAGTCGGTCGCGGCGTAACGGGGTATGAGTCGACGCCTCACGGGTGCTGGCCGGGTCTCGTTGCACGAGTTTACCCGAACCAAGACCCGAGGCAACCGAAGAGATGAGGCAGTTCGAATGATCGCCGCCACTACTTGCCAGGTACGCGGCCAGCGAAGCACTCCGCGGCGTGCCCGAACTTCTTTTGGAGTTCGTACCCGTGGCCCATCACGGCGAGTACTTCCGTGCGTTCAACGCCGGCCCTGTTCAGGAGCGACCGGCAGCGGCGCACGGCTTCCGCACCGTTTCCTTCGCGCGCGTCGAGCGCCGCGAGCCGTAGTTCCGATTGCGCGCCGAATGTATCCGGGTCGGCCGCAGCGAGGGCCGCGTACCGCGTCCGAGCCTGTTTCCGCATGTCGAGGTGGTCGTACCGTGCGGCCGCGGTGAACGTCATTCGGAGCGCGAACGGGCCGCGCGCGTCATTGATGGCGGTGTCGTACAGGTCGCACATCTGTTGCGCGAGGCCGAGTTCAGCGTATACTCGCCCGACGAAGTACACGCCCGCCGGACCGAACGCGCGCCCGTGGTTGCTGCCCTCGATCGCGGTAAGGAGTAACTCGCGCCGGCTCTCCGTAGGTGCGCCGCGGTACCGGAGGAGCGATTCGTAGAACGTCCCGAGCATCGCGTGCGATTCGCGCACGCTCAACCTGGTGTCGCGGAGAAGAGAACGAGCTGATTCGTCGGACCCATCGAGCAGGTCGCAGGTACACACGCCGAGCGCCGCAGCGGAGAGAGCCTCTTTGGTGTTCCCATTGAGTGCGGTTCGGTACGCGGACCGAGCCGAGACGGTGTCGCCACCATCGAGGTGTGTGCGCGCGACCCAGCACCAACCCAAGTCTGCCCAGTGAGTGCCAGGCGCGCGATCGATCACCTCCAAGAACCGCGATCGTGCGCTGGCCCGGTTCCCTTCCTTGAGTTCGAGCAGGCCGAGGTTATAGGCCGCGTGTGTTGCCTCTGGCCTGCTCGAGCGGATCTCGATCACCTGCTTGTAGCCGCGCGCCGCGGACCGGATGCGGCCGGCGTGGGCGTCCAGGTTCGCGAGTGTGACGCGCGTCGCTGCGGTGGCCGGGTGTTCCGGCGCGATAGCGAGAACTCGCCGCAACAAGTCTGCGGTCGCGTCGGGTTCGGTGACACGCGGCGCGTGGGTGAGCTGCAATGTACCGCTCTGAATTGTCCACGCGATTCCGTCGCGCTCGGTGAGTGAACCGAGCAGTTCACCGAGCGGGAGTCGTTCCACTTCGACCGGACCGACGGTCGCGGTCAGGAACGTGGACGCATTGTTATCGGCACGAATTTCCAGGCCGGCCGCGGCCGCGACCGCACGCAGCACATCGATCGCCGGCCGCGATGACAACCGCACGGTCACTTCCGGCGTGCCGTGCGATTCCACATTGTGATGGACTTCGACGACCTCACCGACTGCGCCCGATGCAGGGCTACCGGTTGCCGAGTCGGTCGGGAGCCAGTCGAGATACTGGTCCGCGCTCACGCGGAGTGATGGCCACGCGAGCGCGTCCGCGTTGAGCGGGCCGAGGGCTGGCACCGCACCGGCTTCCAGAACCGCGAGGCGTGCGCGTATGGAGAGTGCCTCCTCGTACACTTTCGTTCCGCGGCATTCGGGGTGTCCCGTGCGGAGCAGCACGCGATTCAGGAACACCCACGCTGCCGGAAACGAGTCCTGTGCGACCGCGCACCGCGCCCGGCCGAGTATCGCCCGCGCCCACGCGCCAGCATTCGTGTCCCCCTCCGCCTTCTTGAAAGCAGCGTCCGCATCTTTCCACTTCCCCAACCCCTCCAGACTCAGCGCCTCGCGGTACGCGAGTGGGCACTCATCGGCGCCGAACGTCGTGCGAGGCGCTTCGCGACAGGCCGCCAGAGCGTCCGCGTAGCAGCCAGCGCGGATGAGTGTGTCGATGCGGGCAGCGAACGGCGCGCCCACCAAGTTCGGCACCGGTTCGCCGTTTGGCGGCGCGATGCCAGGCGACACCGGCTCGTCGGGTTTCGCTGTGGTCGCCGTTGGGTTTCGGTTGGTTTGAAACGCGAGGCTCCCGGCCGCGCCGCCGGTGGCGCACGCGATGACGAGCGAGACCCGTATCGCTCGCCGGAACCGACCTCGGATCGACGCTGGGATCGGAGTGGACTGGTTGGGAGCGGTGGGCAGTGGAGTGGACATTGTTGTGGGCCATATTCCGGTTGACGCAAGATGGGAATTAGCGAACAGTAGGAGCGCGAGAGCGGGGAAGCAATTATGGACAAATTTTACCGTCCGCGTTCGATAATGGTTTCTGTACGCCGAGAAGATCGGCACCCAGACCTGAAATAAGCACGAGCCCAAGCCATGCGAATTGAACCCACCGGAGCCCAGCCCGTCGTCCCGCAAGCCCCCGCCCCGCGCCCCGGCCCGCGTGCCTCTGACCCGGCACCGGTTCCGGTCGCGGCCCCCGGGAGCGCGGAAGAGTTCGCGCTCACGGGCCAACTCGCCGCACTGCTCTCGGCGGTGCGCGAGTTCCCCGAGGTCCGGCCGGACGTCGTTGCGGTCGCGACGGCCCGCCTCGCGGCCGGTGACTTCAACACGCCCCAAGCGGCCGCTGCTGCCGCCGCGGCCATCGTGGCCGCTCAACCGAGCATCACCGATTAGGACGCGGACCGACACGATCTTCCCCACGGCCCGGCGAGCGGTAGCTCGCCGGGCCGTGGGCGTTTGGGGGCGAGTCTGCACCCCAGGAAATCCAGGCGTGGCGCGGGAAGTGTGCGAACGTTCGCGGGCAAATTTCGGGACCCGACTTCGATAACTCCTGAAGACGGGGCGGATTGACCGACCCGCAACGACAATTACACTCGGAGTGTCTGAAATGGCCCTGTCAGTCGTTAACAACGGCGCGTCGCTCAACGCCCAGCAGAACCTGGGCCGCACCGGTTCGGCCCTGTCGAAGTCGCTCGAACGGCTCTCGACCGGTCTGAAGATCAACCGCGGTGCGGACGGCCCCGCCGGTCTTGTGATCTCGGAACAGCAGCGGGCACAGATCTCGGGTCTGAAGACGGCCATCGACAACACGAACAAGGCGGTCTCGCTGGCCCAGACCGGCGAAGGCGCGCTGAACGAACTCAACACCCTTCTGAACAAGGTCCGCAGCCTGGCCATCGACTCAGCCAACAGCGGCGTGAACGAGGCCAGCGCCCTCGCGGCGAACCAGGCCGAAATCACGAACGCCCTCAACACCATCAACAACATCGCCAACACGACCAAGTTCGGGACCGGCAAGTTCCTCCTCAACGGCCAGGCCGGTGTGACCGCGACCGCCTCGACGAACCCCAGCAGCCTGGGTCAGGTCAAGGCCGACATCGGTGCGACGGCCGGTGCCAAGTCGGTCGCGGTCGGAGCGGCCAGCGGCGGGATCGTTACCAGCGGGAACACGGCTGACAATGCGGCGGCTGCCGGTACCGTGATCATTGGCGGCGGTGGCCTTGCGGCGGGCGTCACGGTCGACCTGACTGCGATCGCGACCGTCGCGGCCACGGTCACGGCCATCCAGAGTGCCCTGGATACGAAGGCCGGTGCGGGCAACTTCACCGTGACCGGTTCAGCCGGTGCCCCGCTCGTGATCACCAGCAAGATCAGCGGCTCCGCCGTCACCCTGCTCTCCGACACGGCTCACTCGGCCGCACTGACCGGAACCACGGCCAGCACCCTGTTGACCGGCACCGCGGGCGCTGCCCTGAGCGCGGCCAACGTCACCAGCGGGAACGCGACCGGCGGCCGCGCGGCCGGGGCGAGCAACCTGGGCGTTGCCACCTTGACGGCCAACGGCACACTGACCGTCGCGGGCGGCGGACTGACGCAGTCCCTGATCGTCAGTCTGACCGCGGGCGACAACGCGGCCACCATCGTTCAGAAGGTCCAGACCGCGCTGGACAACGCGGCGTCCCTCGGTGGCGGGCTGGGCAAGTTCACCGTCGGCGGGACGGCCGGGAACCGGTTGACGATCCAGAGCAACATCCTGGGTTCGTCGGCCATCACCATCCAGGCCGACACGGGCGGCAACACCGCCGCCATCACCGGCGTGAGCAGCGCCTCCGCTGATACCGGGGCCAGCGGCAACGCCCTGTTCGCCTTCGTGGACGGCAACGCCACGACGGTCGCCGCGGGCACCCAAGGGCTGAGCAACTTCGTCACTTTCGGCGGGGCCACCGGGCTGACGTTCAACGTCGGTGTCAGCGGCGGCAAGGCGACCTCCGGCACGAACACCGTGACCGTGGCCGACAACTCCCTCTCGTTCCAGATCGGGGCGAACGCGGGTGAAACGGTGCGGCTGTCCATCGACAAGGTGACGACCGACAAGCTCGGCAGTGGGGTGAGCGGGCTGGTGAACACCTCCACCACCGACCTGGGCAAGGTCGACGTGACCACCACATCCGGTGCGCAGGACGCGATCAGGATCATCGATCAGGCCATCAACGACGTGTCCAACGTGCGGGCCAAGCTAGGGGCTTTCCAGACCAACAGCCTCGAGTCAAACGCCAACAACCTGCGGAACACGCTGGAGAACACGATCGCGGCCGAGTCGGTGATCCGCGACACGGACTTCGCGTCGGAAATCGCAAACTTCACCCGCCTCCAGACGCAGCAGCAGGCCGGTGCGACGGTGCTCGGCAACGCCAACCAGACGACGGCCCTCGTCGCCCAGTTGCTCCGGGGCTAATCGGGACCGTTGAATCGTAACTTAAGGGGCGCGGAACGGAGGTCACTTCGTCCCACGCCCCATCGCCGCACACCACGGTAGTCGCGTCGCCTGCGTCCCGCATCCTACTTTGAGGTGTCCCATGGCCCTCGGTGGCGTTAGTTCGAACGGGTTGAATTTCACCGGCCTGGCCACCGGTATCGACACGGCCAAAGTCATCGACGGGTTGAACGCGGTTAGCCAGCAGCGGATCAATCGGTTCAAGACCCAGAAGTCCGAGATCGTCGGCAAGCAAACAACGTTCGCGGCCCTTCAGGGCAAGTTGTTCGACCTGCAAGCCAAAACGAACGCGTTGGCCCGTTCTGGAGGTGGGGCATTCGACGGCCGGACCGCGACCGCGTCGGACACCGCAGCCGTGACCGCCGTCGCCGGAACGGCCGCAGTCGCGGGCACGTACACCCTGACCGTGGAGAGCCTCGCGAAGGCCGCACAGTTTTCCTCCGCGGGGTACGCCGACCCCAACGCCAGGATCCAAGAAGGCACGATCGCTTTTCAAGTCGGCGGTGGCGTGACGACGACCGTCACCGTCGATAGCCGGAACAACACGCTCCAGGGGTTGGCCGATGCGGTCAACGCGGCCAACGGCGATCTCCGCGCGTCGGTCGTCAACGACGGCACGACCACCGCGCCCTACCGGTTGCTCCTCACCTCCGCCAAGACGGGCAGCGCCAACAGCATCGCCGTGACGAACAACCTGACCACCGGCACCGGCGCGTCGGTTCTGGAAACGGGAGCGATTACCACCGTTCAAGCCGCGACCGACGCCAAGGTGAAAGTCGGCAGCGGGGCCGGGGCGCTGACCATTACGAGCGAGACCAACCAGTTCAGCAATCTGATCGCGGGGGTGAGCCTGACCGTACTCCAGGCGGACGTGAACAAGTCCATCACCGTGTCGGTCAAGAACGACAACGACGCGACCGTCAAGGCGGTTCAGGACTTCGTCACCGCGTACAACGGCGTTCGCGACTTCATCACCGAGCAGACCCGGTTCGACACGGACACGAAGTTCGCCGGCGCGCTGCTCGGGAACCGCGACGCGTCCGCGCTGGCGAACGAACTCGCGTCGGCGCTCTCGGCCACCGTCCCCGGGCTGAGCGCGACCGCGAACCGGCTGTCGTCGGTCGGGCTGGCTTTCGACGAACGCGGGAAGTTGAGCTTCGACTCCTCGAAGTTCAGCGCCGCGCTGAACTCACCCGGAAATGCCGCGGCCAATTTCAAGCGCCTGTTCGCTCTCTCGGGCAAGTCGGACACGAATGGTGTCGAGTTCCTCATCGGCTCGAACAAGACCAAGCCCACCAGTTCCCCATATACGGTCAACATCACTTCGGCGGCCAGTCGCGCGGTGGTAGTCTCGGCCGGGCCGGCCGGACCGGTGACGCTCACACCGCCGGACAACGCGCTCCAGATCAAGCTCAACGGTCTCATCTCCAGTGGCGTCACGCTGCCGGGCGGGGCGTACACGCGGGACGAACTGGTCGCCGCGCTTCAGAAGGCGATCAACTCGGCCCCGAGTCTTGGGGGCAATCTCGTCAGTGCCGTGGTGAATGGTAATGGGAAGATCGAACTCACCACCCAGAAGTACGGCTCCGGAGCGAGTGTCGCGATCACCGGCGGGTCGGCCCCGCTGCTCGCGGCACTCGGGTTCAATGGCACCGAGACCGGCACCGGTTCGGACGTGGCCGGCAACTTCGTCGCGAATGGGATGACTGAGACCGCGACCGGTTCCGGTCAGATCCTGAGCGGTGCGTCGGGCAACGCCAACACTGTGGGTCTGCAAGTCACGTCGACGTTGTCCGCGCCAGGCTCGGCAAACCTGACCGTGACCCAGGGGCTTGCGAGCAGGCTCGGGGCGGTACTCAACAAGTACCTCGACCCGGTGAACGGCCGGTTCAAGGCGATCAACGACGCGTTCACGGAGCGCTCGTCGGCTATAGACAAAACCGTCGCCAAACAGAGTGCGCTTCTTGAATCCAAAATGGCCGAGCTCCAGACGCGGTTCGCCGCGATGGAGACCGCGGTTAACAATCTGAAGGGACTCCAGACCCAACTTTCTTCACTCGTCATCATCAACAACAGCAAGTAACCCCGAACAGGACGAGGCCATGAACATGTACCGCGGCTACCGACAGAACGAGTCAGACGGCGGCTGGACCCGCATCGACCTCCTCTTGGCCCTTTACGATAACGCGCTTGAGCGGCTCGACCGAGCCGAGGGGTCGTTCCATGCGGGCGAGTCCGGGGCGGTTGTGGCGCAACTGGTCAAGACGCAGAACGTCCTCATGGCGCTTGCAGCCGGTGTCTGCGTTGAGGTTAGCCCTGAAACGAACACAAACCTGCTGCGGCTCTACGAGTACATGGTGACGGAACTGACCAGACCGTCTCTCGTTGCGATCGCGAATGTGCGGAGGATTATGAGCACACTCCGCGAGGGGTTCGAGGCGGTGCGCGTCGAGGCGAACGAGATGGAACGCACCGGCCAACTCGCGTCCGCGGAACGGGCACAAGCGGTTCTGGTGATCGCCTGAGGTTGCCGGTTCTGGCAGTTCCGCAAGATCGGTGAAAAGAAGTGAACACGCCGGTCATGCCGGGTCGATAAATTCCGTGGACCGGACACACGGGAACGATCCGCCATGATTCGTGGAATGTATAGCGCGGCGACCGCGCTTGTGGTCGCCTCCGAGCAGCAAGAGGTGACCGCGCACAACCTCGCGCACTCCAGCACCCCCGGTTACCGCGAACGCGGGCTGGTGTTCGAGACCTTCGACCGCGTACTCGGGCGTGCAACCGAGCCGACAGGCGACATCGTCGGCGCCCGCACCGTTCAGGCCTATCACGACTTCCGCCCAGGCGCTCTCCAGCAGACCGGACACCCCTACGATCTTGCACTCGGGGAACCTGACCGCTTCTTCGTGTTGGCTGGGCCGGATGGTCCAATCTACACGCGTAACGGTTGTTTCGCGCCGACCCCGCAGGGCCAACTCGTCAGTCAGTCCGGGTACGTGCTCCAGGGCGACGGTGGTGCGCTGAACGTGCCGCAGGGAACCAACCAACTTGTCGTCGCTGCGGACGGGAGTGTCACTGCGGACGGCACACCTCTTGGTCAACTCCGTGTCGTCAGGTTCACCAACTTGCAACAACTCACGGCCGCAGGTCCGACGTTATACACGGCACCGCCCGAAGCCGGGTTGCAAGTCGCACCGGGACGCGTACTCCAGGGCTTCCGCGAAGGCTCCAATGTGCAACCGGCCGACGCGATGGTGCGGCTGATCATCGGCGCTCGCTACTACGACGCCGCGCAGCGCGCACTCCGCTCGCTCGCCGAAACAATCCAACTGAACACGCGACCGCAGAGCTGACGCGGCTCACTACCCAGGAGATTCGGCCATGATCAAGGCACTGTTCACCAGCGCGACTGGGATGAACGTCCAGACGACGGCGATCGACAACACCGCGAACAACATCGCCAACGTGAACACCAACGGTTACAAGAAGGGTCAGGCCGACTTCCAAGACCTCCTCTATGTGAACCAGCGCGCGCCAGGGTCAGACGCGGCCCAGGGGCTTCAGGTGCCTACCGGGTTGCAGATCGGCAGCGGGGCGAGGGTCGCTGGCATCACGAAGGTGTTCACCCCTGGTGCGCTGGTCAATACGCAGAACCCGTTTGACGTGGCGGTGGAGGGTGAAGGCTTCTTCCAGGTCACACTCCCAAGTGGCGAACTGCGTTACACACGCGACGGTGCCCTCCGGCTGAACGCACAGGGCAGTCTCGTCACGAGTGACGGGTTCTTGATCTCGCCGCAAATCACGATTCCGACTCAGGCAGTGTCGGTGTCGGTTGGGTCGGACGGCACCATTTCTGTGCAGAACGCCGGCGCATTGAATGCTTCGACTGTGTTGGGGCAACTCACACTCGTGCGGTTCCAGAACGCGGCTGGCCTGAGCGCCGAGGGGCGGAATCTGTTCGCCGAAACCGCGTCGTCGGGAACGCCGCTCATCGCGACGCCGGGTCAGAACGGTGTTGGCCTGACCCGACAAGGATTCTTGGAACGCTCAAACGTGGATGTGGTAACCGAACTGATCAACCTGATCCTCGCGCAGCGCGCTTACGAATTCAACACGCGTGCTGTGCGAACCGCTGACAACATGCTGGCCTCGACCACGGACTTGATCCGATAAGTGGTATGGTCCGGTCTTGAGTGCGGTCCGCTCGCTCCGCGAGCGGTTGCGTTGCTGTTGGAATTGCTGACACGGTGTCCTTGATAACGGTTCGTGCGTGTCGGACCGCTCGCGGATTGAGCGGACCACTCTCGGGCCACGTTCGCGGAGCGCAGGGATGCGAATCTTCCAATACTTGGTTGCCATCGTGGGAGCCGTTCTCGCTACCGCCGGGGCGCGGGCCGTCGACCCAGTCGTGGTGGAACTCAATGACCGTGCGACCGTCGGCACGTCCCTCGTCACGGTGGGTGATGTGACGCTCCTATCAGGGGGCGACGCCGGCCTTCGCGCAACCATTTCCAAGCTCGATCTCGCGGAATTCAAAGCACGCGACCGGAGCACCGCCATCGGGCGCCGGTCTGTCGAGTACCGGCTCCAACTGGCAGGTATCGACACCGCTGCCGTGCGCGTCATCGGCGCCGAACGGGTGACTGTCATTCCGGTACGCCGCCCAGTCACCATTGAAGAGGTGATCGCGGTGGCGCGGGCTGAATCGCTCCGTCATACAGGCGACACACCGGACCTCACTATCGACCTCGCTGTTCCTCTCGTGGTGCGGTTGCCCGATGTACCGGCCAACGATCGCATCACGATTACCGCGAAACCACGCGGCAAGCCCGGCACAACCGGGCGTATCCAGATGGACATGACCGTTGTCAGCAACGGCGAAACGCTGCTCGCGTTCGCGATCCAACTCGATGTTAAGTCCGCTTCGCGCTCGAACACTGGAGCAATCGTTCGCGCCGGTGGAACCGTCCCCGGGATGCCCGCCGATGGCGTTGCTATCGCACCCAATGAAGTGCTTGTTCGCGCCCGGCAACGTGTGGAAGTGGGCATCCAGAGTGGCGAATTGAAGGTCGTGATGATCGGCGAATCGCAGCAGGACGGGCGCCTTGGACAGACCGTTTTCGTGCAAAACCCCGACTCGAAGAAGCTGATCCCTGCGAAGGTCGTCGGACCCGGCAAACTCGAAGTCGAACTCGGAGGAATTACGCCATGAGGCGACTACTAATAGCAACCCTCACGATGCTCGCGGCTGTCGGAACGACCGGGAAGGCCGATTCGCTCTGGGAGCGGCGTGACCCGCGGTACGGGTTCCTGTTTCAGGATAACCGTGCCCGCAACATCGGCGATACGTTGACCGTGACCATCACCGAAACGACCGTCACGAACGAGAACGACCAGAAGTCGCTGAACCGTACGACCGCATCCAGCGGTAACCTGCAAATGTTCGGGGGCGGTCCCGTGGCGGTCGGTAACGGCGGTGCCGGTACCGTCGCCGCGCCCGGCGTCGGGTTCGTGTATCCGAATCAGTCGAGTAACCTGACGTTTACCGGCAATGCGCAGAACACGAGCAATCGCGTGTTCACCGACCGCATGGCCGTGACGGTAGTAGACGTGATGCCCAACGGGAACCTGGTCGTCGAGGGTTATCGGAGTCGTGTGGTACAAGGTGAAGAGCGCGTGTTGCGGATCACCGGGATCGTGCGCCCGGCAGACATCGGGGTGGGAAACGTCATCACGTCCGGCTCGGTCGCGAACTTCCGCATCAGTTACCTGGGCCGCGGCCCGGCAACACGCACGACGCAGCAAGGCTACCTCGGGCGCCTCGGCAACCTGTTGCGACCGTAAGCGCAGAGGAAAGAGTTTAGAGAACAGAAGCAAGAGGACAGCAACGAGAAGAACAGTACCCCTGTTTACCAGTTCTCTGATTGCTGGCCTCTGTTCACTTCCACTGGGGGAATCCATGTTACGGCTTTTGATCGCCGCAGTGGTCGTTTTGGTCGGGTCGGGAACCGCGTCCGCGCAAGTGCGTATCAAGGACGTGACCGACGTGTCTGGTTCGCGCAGCAACCAGTTGTTCGGGTTCGGCCTCGTGGTCGGGCTGGACGGCACCGGTAGCCGCAGCACGTTTACGCAGCAGATCGCGGTGGACATGCTTCAACGCATGGGGACCAGCACGCAAATCTTCAGCCAACTCCCGGCCGAATCGGTGATCCGCTCGACGAGCATCTCCGCGGTGCTCGTCACGGCCGAAATCGGGCCGTTCACGCGAAAAGGCGGGCGCCTCGATGTTACCGTTTCCGCGATCGACGACGCACGCAGTTTGCAAGGCGGTACGCTCATCTTCACACCGCTTCGTGGGGCGGATGGGAACGTGTACGCGCTCGCGCAAGGACCGCTGTCGATCGGTGGGTTCTCGGTGACGGGGCAGGGGAGCGGCATTCAGAAGAACCACCTGAACGTCGGCCGCATCCCTGCTGGCGGGATCGTGGAGAAGGAAGCGCCCGGTGAACTCGTGCGCGAGGGTAAGTCCACGCTGCTTCTGAAGGACCCCGACCTGAACACGTCGCGATTGATCGCGAAGACCATTAATGAGCGCTACCCTGGAACCGCAAGCGCGACCGACCCCGGTGCAGTGACGCTGTGCGCGCCTGCAGACCCGGCGAAGACGCCGACGCTGTTCCTCGCGGAAGTGGGGTTGCTCGAAATTCGTCCCGACAGTACGGCGCGGGTAGTGATCAACGAACGCACTGGAACTGTCGTGGCCGGTGAGAACGTCCGCATTTCGACCACTGCGGTCGCGCACGGCAACCTGTTTATTGGGGTGACGAACGCACCCATCGTGTCCCAACCCAGTCCGTTAGCGGGTGGCATGACGACCGTGGTGCCGCGCACGCAGGTGGCCGGTGTCGAGCAACCGGCCCGGCTCATCAACGTGCCCAAGTCCACCACGGTCGCGGAAGTCGCACGCGCGATGAACGCGCTGGGCGTGACCCCGCGTGACCTCATCGCCATCTTCCAGATGATGAAAAAGGCCGGCGCGCTCCATGCGGAACTGATTCTGGAGTGACGCGCCTCTTGTCCCGGGGTTGAAACCCGTGGTTCTTGACGCAGCGATTCGCACGGAGAGGAGAAAACTATGTTCGGGGCGCAATCAATTCCGTCTGCCACCACAATTTCGGCCCCGCTCGCGGGCAAGCCGGGTGCTACGGTGCAGAGCAAGGCTGAATCGCGCGTGAAAGACATGGCCACTGAGATGGAGGCCACGTTTCTCTCGATGCTACTGAAGGAAATGCGGCAAACCCTCGACCCTGACGAGGGCGGTGGACTGTTCCCTGGCGACTCCGGCGACGTGCAAGGCGGTCTCTTCGACCTTTACCTCAGTCGGCACTTGGCCGACGCGGGCGGGGTCGGGATGGCGACCGCGCTCGTGCGCCAGATGCAGGCCGGCACCGCTCCGAAGACGGTGAACTCCACCGATGCACACCTCGCACCAACTGCTATCGACCCTGGTCGCCTCACTCCTTCCGCGGCTACTCGCTGAGGAAGAGTTGCTCTGCGACGCGCACGCACACGCGCGCGAATTGAACCTGGCCCTGCGCCGAGGCGACCTGGCGTCCGCGACCGCGATCACTGCTCAACAGCACGCGAACGCGATCGCACTCCGTGCCGCGAGCGCCCAACGCACTGCTTCTGCTGGCACGCTCGCCAACGCGCTCGGCGTTCCCGCCGATGGGATTAAATTGTCCACAATTGCTGAGAAACTGCCCGACGCGCTGGCCATCGAAATTCGGGTCTCGCGCGAACGGCTCACCGCCATGGCTGCCGAACTCGCGACAATTCAGACGCGGAACGCAAATCTGCTTGCACACCTGCGATCCTTCTTTCGGGCAATCCTGTCGGACCTCACGGGAGACGACACCCCGGCGCGGTACGGTCCCACCGGTAACTGGCTGCCCCCGGCTTCTGGCTCTGCGATCCTGATACGCGGAACCCCTCGATGAACGCAATTCCCATCGGCACGTCGGCGCTCCAGGTCGGTCAGCGCGCGCTCGACCTGATCGGCCAGAACATCGCGAACGCGGTCACCCCCGGTTACCACCGGCAGCGCGTCGATCTCGTTAACAGCATCACCGGTGCCGATGGAACCGGCGTCGACATCGCGTCCATCACGCGGTTCACCGCCGCTCCGCTCCGCACCGCGATCATTAGCAGCAACGCGGACCAGGCCAGTTTCACGGTACAGATCGACACGCGCCGGCAGATCGAAACAACCCTCGCCACAGGGCAGGGCGGCATTGGCGACCGGCTCGAAAACTTCTTCAACCAGGTCGAAGAACTGACCGGGCGCCCGGACAGCCTCGCGTCGCGCCGGGCGATTCTCACGTCCGCGTCGGATCTCGCGGCACAGTTCAAGGCGACCGCTGGTGACACGGACCGACTCCGCGCCGACGTCGGGAACAGGATCGCGAAGACCGTGGCCGAGGTGAACGATCTCGCCTCGAAGATCGCGGAACTGAACAACCGCATTCTGGTGACCGAGAACCGCGGGTTCACGACCAACGAGTTGCGCGACCAGCGTGACCGGCTCATCGACGACCTGTCGCAGCGGATCGACATCCGGACGGTCGAGGCACCGTCGGGCGAGATCAACGTGATCGCGTCAGGTGCGGCGGTTGTCGTCGGCCAGTTCGCCAACACGTTCACGCTGACGCAGGACGCCAACGACCAGATCGTCATCACGGACCCCGGAACATCGCAACCGCTCACGTTCCGCGCCGGCACGCTTGGCGGTTTGCTACAGGACTTCAACACGAACATTCCCGCGATCCGTGACCGTCTGGACACGGTTGCGAGCGAACTGATCCGCCGGGTGAATCAGATCCAGGCGACGGGGCTGGGCACGAGCGGCCCATTGACCTCCGCGACCGGAACGAACAGCGCCTCGGCGTCAAACGTCGCGTTCAACAGCGCGAACCTGCCGTTCGCGGTCCAGCCCGGGGCGCTCACAGTAAGCGTCACCGACACCGCGACCGGGAACCGCACGACTACGCAGATCAGTATCACTGCGGCGACCACCCTGGATGACCTCGCAACCGCACTGAACGGCGTAGCGGGGCTGCAAGCGTCGGTCGACCCGACGAGCAATACGTTGCAGATTCAAGGACAACCGGGTTTCGCTTTCGACTTCGCGGGGCGAGACTCGAACCCGCCTGGTTCCGGCGTGGTCGCGAACCCGGACACCTCGGGTGTACTCGTCGCGCTGGGCCTCAACGGGCTGTTCACCGGGACGGACGCGACCAGCATCACGGTGCGCCAGGCGATCGTCGCGGACCCGGGCCTGCTCGCCACGTCGCGCACTGGGCAGGCCGGCGACGGTACGAACCTCGAACGCCTCGGGGCGGTTCGCGACGCGCAAGCTATCGGCACACGCACGCTGTTTGAAGACTTCGCCGACATCGCTGCCACGCTCGGGAGCGAGATCAACTCGCTTGACGACAAACAGACCACGCAGGGCGCCGCGATACGCGAGTTGTCCAACCAGGAACTGGCGGTTACCGGCGTGGACTCGAACGAAGAGTTGCTCCACCTGCTCGACTACCAGCGACTCGTGCAGAGCGCATCGAAATACCTGTCCGTCGTGAACACCGCGATCGACTCCATCCTCGCAATCATCTAATAGGACAGTTCCAATCTCCAGCAGTTCCAAGTTCCAGGCTGAGGACACCAGACGAACGGTTCCTTGTCCTCAACTCGGAACCTGGAACTGCCGAATGAGGCCGACACCATGAACCTTCGCGTCAGTAGCCTGACCCAGAGCAACAACGCAGTCGCGAACATCCGGGCGCGCAGCTCGGAACTGGCCAAGTTCCAGGAACAGATTTCGTCCGGCGTGCGCGTCGCGCGGGCGTCCGACGACCCCGGGTCCTACCCGGCACTCGCGCAGGCGCGAGCCGCCGCCGATCGCCTCACGAGCTACAGCCAAACTGTCGCCGACGCGACCTCTGTTCTCAACGCGGGCGTCAATGTCCTCCAGGACGTGAACGATGTGCTGGTGCGGGCGCGGCAAATCGCGCTGGAAGCCGGCAACGCGACGACCGAAGGCGAGCCGACGAGCCGCGAAGCGCTCGCGACCGAACTCGATGGGATGATCGGTCGCGCGCTCACGGCTGCGAACTCGCGACCCGATGGAAAGACACTGTTCGCCGGCACTGCGTTCGCCACCCCCCCGTTCCGGGTTGCGACGACCGACGCCTCGGGCCGCCCTGCGACGATTGCCTACGACGGCTCGACCGACCGGACCCGCACCATTACCGGGCGTGGCACGACGGTCGATACCCGCTACGTCGGCAGCGAAGTGTTTCAGCAGTCAGGCGCGGACGTGTTTGCGTCGCTCATTGCCCTTCGCGACACCCTGCGGGGCACCCTGCCCGTCGGGACGACCTACTCTCAGGCAATTACCCAGCAACTCACAGACGTGGACGCAGCCCGGACCGTGGTCGGCGAATCGGTCGGGGAACAGGCCTCGAACCTGGCGACACTCGAAGCGCTCCAGACGCTCATCGGCGACGCGCAACTCGATACGGCCGCCCGGGCCAACGAGCTTGAAGGCACAGATTTCGCGGAGGCGATTGTGAAAGTGAGGGAACAGGAGACCGCACTCCAGGCAATTTACGCGGTTACCGCCAAACTCGCGGACCCGGGGTTGCTCGCGTTTATCGGGTAACGTGACGGCCTCTCAAAATAGAAAAGCACACGGCGTGCCTATTTGTGCGACTCGAATGTGTCACGGGCGGATGACACGCTGTCTTGCCCTCTCCCCGTGCGGGAGAGGGTGTCGGCCCTTCGCCGACGGGTGAGGAGGAGCGCCTTCTGCGTGCTATCGTTTCACCCCTCACCCCGCCGCGAAGCGCGGCGGCGCTCTCCCGCAAGGGGAGAGGGCAAAGAGAGAACCACTGCCCACTGTGACACTTTGGCGGATACGCACTACTCCATTGAAGACGCGCCGACAGCGTGGGTTGACAAGGCGGACGGTGCAGGTATAGCGTGAGCCTTGATTCCAATTGATCGGGTTCCTGTAGGTAGGAGACGGGGTATGGACAAGGGACGAGCCGGAACCGGCGGCCCGGTCGTACGCGCCGCTCACGTGCGGGTTTCCGAAGAAGTAATCCCGATCGGTGCCCCTGCACTCGAAGGGGCAGCAGGTGGACCAACGGTGCGGATCGTTCGGGAAGGCGACGTGATTCAGATGCTCGAAGTGGTTTGTTCCTGTGGGGAACGGATCCGCATTCGGTGCGACTATTAGGACTGGCCGCGCGGCCAGAAGACACGACCCCGGCTCCAGGGAGGGAGCGGTGAACCGACGGTACGTCATTCTGTCGGGCCTGTGGGTACTCGCTGCGGTTGCGGCGGGTTGCACCCCGCTGCGCGGCTCCCGACCCGACGCGCCCGTACCACCGCCTCTCGGCGAGTACAGGCTCACCAACGGTGCTCCCCCGTCCGGTTTCGGCGAGGTGGTTCCGGTTGGCGGGACACAACCCGTTGACGCTGGTGGGACCGGGAAATTTGACCTCAGCGGTGGACAACCGGTTGGCACTTTCCAGTCGCCGCCCGTAGGCCAACCACTTCCTCCACCGCGACCGGCACTGCCGCCACTGCCGCCACCGGGCGAACCAAAGAGCCTGCCGCCGCTCCCACCCGGTGTGTTGCCTGTATCGCCGCTGACGGGTTCCCCGACACCAAGCGATCCCCACCTGCTTACCAAGCCGACGGCATCCGGCAGGATCCTGGGTCTCGGGCCGAACGAGGTTCCTACGGATCGAGTACTCGAACTGGCACGACATCTGGAAGTGCTTCTCGCGCAGAACCGCGACCTTGTCGCCCGCATCACCGAACTCGAGCGTCTTGGCGCTGGACGTGAGCAGGCATTGGTCGAGGCGATTCGCGAAGTCGAGGCCGCCGAAAACGAAGTGGCCAAGACTCGTGGCATCATCCTCACACAGAAGTCTGAAATCGTGTCCTTGCAGGATAAGATCCGGCAGATGGAGCGAGAAGATATCGACTTGCTGAAACTGGTGATCGCCGCGTTCGAGAAACTGCTGCCCTCCCCGCGGAGGGAGCCATGAGACCGCGATTGATGGGCGGGGCGGTGATTCTCTCGGCGTGCGCTGCCCTTACGGGGTGTGCGCTGTTGGACCGCGTACGCGACCGCGATAAGCCCGCTCCCGGACCACCCACGTTCAGCCAGTACCACCTCGACAAGTGGCAGTGGAACGGGGTCGGTCGCGTGGTCGTGCTGCCGTTCCGGAACGAGTCCGGGTATACGAAGGCCGGTGAGGAGGCCCGCGAAGCGTTCGTTGCGGAACTGCAGAAGGCGGGCCGGTTTGAGGTGGTTCCGACCCCGGTCGATGACCGCGCGTTCCTCGCGGCGCAGGTGCGATGCGGTGGGCGATTCGACGAAATCGTCCTGTTTGACATCGCGCAGGCCACGAACGCGGACGTGGTGATTCATGGCACCGTGTCGAATTATTCGCCCTACCCGCGCCCGCGCCTTGGCTGGGTGCTTCAGGCGGTTGGGCCACAACAGGCGAAAGTTGTCGCCTCGGTGGACGGGTTGTGGGACACAACCGATCCGGCGATCGCAGAACGACTCCGGGTGTACTACAGGCAGCGAACCCGCGAGCGCCCGCCGTGGATCCGGAATCACGTGATCGCGAGTGACGACAGCTTCGCGGCCGAACTCGCTTTGGATTCGCCCATTTTGTTCCGTCGATTCGTGGCGCGCGAGGCCGTTCTCGCGATGTTGGGCTTGCCCGTCCCTGGTGTCCTCATGGGCGTGGACGGGACGCCGGTCGGGTCCGGTTGCCAACGGCAAGTCGCGCCAGACACGCCAATTGTGCCTGGCGCAGGAACTGTGAAATAAATGTGTTCGCGGCGCGCGTTCGGAGGCCAGTTCCAGCCGCCTGTTCGGAGAGCGGTGTACTAAAAGGTATCTGGAGTCACACGAAGTATGGAAACTGCGGGAGCGAAACCCGCTCCACGTATTACCCCCGCACGGAAGCGAACCATTGAGCATTCACGCACCAAGGAGTTCGCACCGTGTCAACGCCCGCAGCCGCGCCCGCACCCGGAGTAGGGCCGCCGAAGAAAAGCCGTAAACTGGTTCTGGTTGTCGTGTGTGTCGTTGCCCTCGGCGCCGGAGCCGTTGTGCCGATGGCGATGGGTGGGATGCTCCCATTCGGCAAGTCGAAGACCGCGGAGAAGGGGAAGTCGAAGGAGAGCGGCAAGACCGCAATTGTACCCTTCGGCGAGGTAGTCGTAAACCTGTCCGAAGAGCGGCAGCAGCGCTATCTGCGGTTGAAGATCGCGATTCTCGTTGACGCGGAAGCCGAGAAGGAAGCGACGGACCTGGTGACCAAGAAGAAGGCCGCCGTGAAGAGCGCCCTCATCAGTCACCTGTCCGGGAAGAACACGAACGACGTGAGCGGATCGATCGGTGTTCAGCGGATGCAGCGGGAACTCCTCGAACGGATCGAGGAAGTTCTCTACCCCGACGGCAATAGCCGCATCCGGGCCGTCTTGTTTGAAGAGTATGTTGTCCAATGACCCTGGCTGAGTTCGACTTCCGAAGGCCCCCTCCGGGCGACATCGAGCGCAACGTGACCGCGTGGCTCACGACCGCGTGTCGGCGGGCTACCGAAGCCGCGTCGAACATTCTGTCCTTTCCGCTAACGGTTCAACTCGCGGGCGTCGAAACGCCGTCCGCGAGCGCCTGTCTCGCGCTGCTCCCCGAGGGCACCGTGGGCGTACTCCTCGCTGAACCCGTTGCGGGCGTCGGCGGGGTACTCCTCGCACTCCCCAACACACTCCTTCTCGCACTGGTCTCCGGTCTCGTTGGCGAGTCGCCAGCCGCGCTACCGCCCCAGCGCGAAGCTACGGTGATGGAACTCTCTCTCGTTCCTCACCTCGTTACCGAACTGTTCGCCAACCCGCTTCTGAAGAGCTGGCAGGGCAACGAACCGCCCGCGTTGGCCGTCGGCCTACCGTCGGTCCCCGGTGCCGTGTGGCGCGCCGGCACTGAGCGCACGCTGTTTGCAACGATTACTCTTTCCGCCGCCTTCGGCGACCACCAAGTTCATCTGCTGTTCAACCGTACTGGGCGCTGGGAAGAACTGGCGATTGCACCGCCGGACCTGGTTACACCGGTTCCGCGTGAGGAGATCGAATCTCTGGTCCGCGCGATGGCAGTTGAAATGACGGTCGTGCTTGGAAAAGCCGATCTGACTATGCACGATCTCGCGGGCCTCGTGGCTGGCGACGTGGTCGTGTTCGACCAGAAAGTGACCCAGCCGCTTGACGGACTGGTGGCTGGTGCGCGGAAATTCCGCGTTTGGCCAGGGGTTGTTGGCGACCGGGCTGCGGTCGTCGTCGATGCCGTAGCCGCAGATTGACCGCACGCGGGAGCGAGACACGACACATGGCCGATCCCACCACCCCGACCGACCCTGCGGACGCATTGTCCGCCGTGGTCGCCAAACAACCCGAGTTCCCGCAACTGGAACCGCGTGCCGGAAGCGGCCCGGGTACCACGCTGGACTCACTACGCGACGTGCCGATCACAATCACTGCGCGCCTGGGACACACGGTCATGCCGATCGCGGAGATCCTGACTCTCGGTCCCGGCTCCGTTGTGGAACTCGAAGAGGGGATCAGCGCGCCGGTCGAGTTGACCGTCCGCGGCGTCCCGTTCGCCACCGGCGAAGTCGTGGTCGTTGATGACCACTTCGCGGTGCGCATCAAAGCTCTGCTGCCCCCACGTGCCGGAAGGATCGACTCGTGACCGTCACCCTGACACGGATGTTGAGCGCACTAACGGTTTTGTGTGTTGCTTCCGCCCCGCTGTTCGCGGGCACTACAGGCGGGCTGGAATATGCGCCTCCAACGGCGCCCGCTGCGCCGGACATCGGCAGCCTGGTGCTCCGTCTCTCCTTGATGACGGCGGTGCTTGTCGGCCTGTGCATGTTGGTGTTGTGGCTTGCACGCCGTGCGAATCGACCAGTAGGCGGAACCGTTGCCGGGGGCGGGCGCGTGAAGCACGAGGGAACCCTCGCGCTCGATCGGACGTGTGCCGTCCACCTGTTGTCGGTGGACGGCCAGACGGTTGCGGTGACCACGGACGCGAGCGGCTTGCGGTCGATGGTCGTTCTATCGGAACCGTTCGACGCCGTGCTTGACGCGGCGACCGAACCCCAGCCAGAAGCGGCACCGCCCGCGCCAGTCGCGTCCGCGGTGTCGGCCAAATCAGCGGAGGATGTTCGCCAACTCTTGCAGCGTCTCGTTCGCCGTGGAAATGGTCCGAGCATTAACCTGGAATCCCCGCTGGGCGACAATCAGGCGTGAGAACTCGACCGCGATATCGACGTTCGCGGCCTCCAGTGCCCCGCCCTGAACGTTGCCGCGCCCGCCTTGCCCGGCGATGCCGACCAGCGCCTCGCCCGACGCGACCGAAGACCGGAAGTAGTTGCTCCCGGAGCGGAGCAACCCGTCTTCGTTGTTGAACCCGGCGATCGCGAGTTGAGCCAGACTGAGCGTGCGCCCGTTGGTGAACTTCCCCTGAATAATGCCTTCCGAGTCGATCGCAACGTCGCTCAGGGTGCCGAAGCCGGAGCCGTCCTGGCCGATGGCGCTGACGGTCGTTACCCCGCCGAACTGTGTCACCCCGGACGCAGTGCCCCCGTTCCCGAGGACCAGGTTGATCGTCTGCGCCGTCGTGATTCCGGGGATGCCGGTGACGATGGCGCCCAGGGTCACCGGCCCGGCACCGACCAGCAGACCACGCTCGTCGAATGTCACGATGTCCGCCCCCGGTGCGAATGTAACGGTGCCGCCGCTGATGTTGGCGCTGACAAGGTATTCGTTGGGCGTGGCAGTCTTGGTGAACGTGACCGTCAACGCGCGGGGGGTACTCTGCGAGTCGTACACCTGAATCGCGGTCGTCGCGAACTCGCCGAGCAGGCTCGAACTGCTCAGGTTCCCTTGAATTCGGGCCTCTGTTGTCGCGAAACCCGCGGCGCCGGACCCGAACGGGATCTGGATGTCCAGGTTGCCGGCGACCTGGAATACCGGGTCCGTTGCCGACCCCTCTCCGACCGCTCCGAACCGCTGGACCCGGAACCCGGTACCGGGATCGACCAGGAACCCGGACGAGTCCACGCCGAAGATGCCTGCCCGTGAAAAAACCGGTGCCTGTCCATCACGCAGGACGAAGAACCCGGTGCCCTGGATGCCGGCGTCGAGGCTCCGCCCGGTCGGGTTCAGGTTGCCTTGCGCGAACAAGGTTCCGATCGAGCCGACCCCGACCCCATAGCCAACTTGGGTCGGGTTCGTCCCGCCGACCGTTGTCGACGAACCCGAACCGGTGCTGAGTGTCTGATACACCACGTCCTTGAACAAGATCCGCTGGCCCTTGTAGCCAGTTGTGTTGATGTTCGCGAGATTGTTGCCGATCACGTCCAGCGCGGACGAGTTGGTCGTCAGGCCACTGGAACCGACAAAGAGGGAGTTCAGAGACATGGAAAGAGACTCCTGGTGCGTTGTCTGGAGAAGAAAACTGTTGGGTTACGCGATCACGGATTGAACTTGATCGAGAGACACTTGGTCGGTGCCGACCAGGAGGACGAAGTTGCCATCCTGCGTCTGGACCGATTCGACGGTACCGGTCTTACTCTCAGCCGCGTCGGTCAGGGTGTACTCGATCGTCTTACCGATCATGTCCGATCCCTGCGTTAGCTGCTGGAGTTTGAGCATCTGCCCGAAGCTCGCGTTCAGGTCTTGCAGCCCTTGCACGCTGTTCAGCGTCGCGAGTTGCTGGATGAATTCCTGGTTGTTAACCGGTTCGAGCGGATCCTGGTTCTGCAACTGCGCGATGAGCAGTTGGAGGAACTGGTCCTGGCCGATGCCGGTGAGTGCTCCGGTACTTGCCATGTGATATCTCCTTGACGGAACGGGCGGGGGTTAGGCCATCACGTCGAGCACACCGGGACCGCGCCGGCCGGGGGGTGCGCGCGGCGTGGAGGCAGTCGTAGCGGCCGTAACGTCGACTGTTGGCGCGTCCGAACGATACGGGTTGCGGCCGGCGCCACCAGTGTTCGCGTCCGTTGAGACGTCGAAACTCTGGAGCGCGACCCCGGCTGCTTCGAGCCGCTGACGCAGTTCGGGCAACTGGCTTTCAATCATTCGGCGAATCGCGTCGTCCGACACCATCACTTGTCCGTTAATCCCGTCGCCGTTTTGGGTGAGACGGATTCGCACTGGACCGAGTTCGGGCGGGTCAAGTCGGAGTTGGAACTCGGTTGTTCCTGCCCGTTCGACCAGGTGAGCGTGAGTGATGATTCCGTCCGCGACCTGCACCGCCGGGGTGGGTGGTTGTGCGGTATAGGTCGCGCGGGGAGCGGTGGTTGTGTTCGGCGAGAACGGTGCCGGTACGCCGCTCCCAAAACCCGAAGTGCGGGCCGCGTCGCCGAAGTCGTTATCCGGCGATTTCGGTTCGACAACTTCGGCGGGTCGAGTCAAAGCGGGTGCTGTGGTCGTCGCGATGGCGTTGGGAGGTACCGGCACGAACGCGGTCGGCGCGGATACAGGCGCGGGCGAGGCATTCGGCACTGCTCTCGGGGTGAGCGTGGACACGGGTGTCGTGAGTGGAGACTCGATGTTCGAGATTGGTACGGTTGGCGTTAGTGCGTTCGGTGTCGGTACGTTGGTGGGTGCAGTGTTCGTGACAGGCGTGCTGCTCATCGTGGGGACGACGTTCGCCACGGGTGCGGAAGCGGCCAGAGTTGCATTCGGCACTGCGGTAAGGTCGGTCGAAACGACCGTGTTGGTCGGCGTCGATGGGAGTGCCGCGGTCGTCGCAGTTGCCTGCACCGGTGCGGCTGGTGTCGGTGCCTCCGCGGGTGTCACCCGTGCGAAATCCGCCTGCGTGACGCTTCGCGCGACGGTCAACGTAGACGCGGCCGAGGCGATCGCGGCGAGCTGCTCACCCGCAGTGCCTGGACGATCGCCGACACGCGACTCGGGAACCGCGGTCGCTCTGATGGGTGCCTGAGGCGCCACGATGGGTGTCGGAGTTTCCGTCGCTCCTGTTGTCGGCGAAGGAGGAATCAAGCCGGGGATGATCGGGGTTTGCGGCACGACCACTTGGAGTTGGCCCGGTTGCACCGCCGCGACGGCGCCAGGAAGGCTCGTGGTCGCGGGCAACACCTCCGGCACAGTCGGGAGGGCGTTCTGTGGCACAACAGGCGTCGTGGGGGCGGGTGTCGTTCCTGGAGGAGTGTTGTTTTGTGTGGCCGCTTCGGCAACGAACTGGCGGAACAGGGGGTTCGCGCGTGTCGGCGGGACGGTCGGGTTCGTCGTGAGTTCGGGCGATACTCCGTTCAGTGCTTCGGGCGTCAATTGCCCGGCCGCTACACCCGCTTCCGCGAAATTGAGTGGCATGGGATTTGGCACGCCGAACTGAGCGGCGACCAGAACCCCGGCGAATTCCGCTGCGAGAGCCTCGTCCGCCTCATCGTCGGTCACTTCGGCTTGCGCGAAAGTCTTGGCCGCTTCGACTTTGCTCGCCTCCTCCGCTGCGACCGCCGAACGTGTCTCCGCGGTTGCTCCCGAGAGAACGGCTTGGAACGGTTCTGAGGAACCCGTGCGCGAGGTTTGTCGAGTCGTGGCGGTAGTCGCTGTCGGTACGGCAGGAGAGGTGGGAATCAGATCGGCGATTGAGATCGGCATCAGATTCTGTCCGGTTTAAGGGGATGAATCGTCCTGCGTGGTGGCACCGTACACCTTCCTCACGCGAGTCCGCATGTGAAGGTTGGCAAGTTCGGGGTCGGCAGCAACCGCTTCGAGCCAGCCACCACCTATCATTGTCGCCGTTTGAACTTTCGTGAGCAACCCTGCAATCTCGGCGCGCAGGTCACTGGGAAGAGTTTCGACCTTCGCGACCTGTAGTTCAAGCGTTGCGACAAGGACGGCGAGGCGAGCAGTTTGCTCGGGGTCTGCCTCACCGTGTTTGAACTGGTCGCCAATCGCGACTACCAGTTCATTCGCGGTTGTTACCGTTGCTCGCAGGTCATGTAGCACGTGAGCCGAGGGGAAATGTGTTGGAGAAACTGAAAATGTGATGGCAACACGCCAACGATCATCGCGATTTCGTCCGGGCGCGAAGTTGTGTGAGTTGGGCCTGAAGTTCCTCACTGGTTCTTATCAGGGCAACCTGTGAAACTGCAGATGACGCAATAAAAGGCTCCTCTCCGCCGTCGCCGACCTCTCGGTAAATCGGGAGAGCTTCGGTCATTCGCCCTAACCGCCGAAGGCAGGAGGCCGTCATGAACCGCGCGAACGCCCGGTCTGCTGGAGCGAGTCTTGCCGGATCAATGAGCTGGAACGCCTTCAAGGCGGATTCGATCTGGTTGTCCTGCGCCAAATTTGTCGCCGCACGGAGCTGATCGACCGACGCGCCCACGGTTCCGTCGTCCTTTGTCTTGGGCGTCGGGCTGGTGGGCGGGATCATTGGTCCCGGTGCTGGGCCAACGGGCGCCTTGTCGATCCGGTCGAGCAGTCGGCGGAGGTCGGCCTGGAGTTTGGCCCGCTCCGCACTGGTCGATTCGGCCGCGGCCCGTTCCGCGGCGAGTGCCGCAGTGTCGGTTTTCAGTTTGTCCGTCGTGGACAGTGATGCGGGTGGCTGCGCGAGAACCCCGGCGGCCACGCACGGGATCAGGATTGCTCCAGCCACCAGGCTACGGTACATCGTGAATTGCATGGGCCTGCCCTCTTCGAAGTCGTTGTTTCGGGCGGCTATACCATGAGGGGTTCGCGAGAACAAGTTCGTTCGCTGTCACTCGAAGAGCAGCATCCGGGCGACCTGATTCCAGTTTATCTCTTTGAACGACCCGAACAACAGATCCTTGTACACGTCCGGCGTGTTTTTTGGGATGCCGCCGGTGACTTCCGCTGCGATGAGGGTGGTCAGTTGCGCGGCCGCCATCTCGTCGGGGGATCGTGTCTGGTTGATCGCCTTCTGTACGTTCGCGGTTTCGCGGCACCGCTGTGCTTCCGCCTTCCAATACTGGAACCGCTTGGGATCGCCCTTGATGTAGTTGATGACGGCGGAGGTACTCGGACTCGGGGTGTCGCCGCCCGGCTGTCGGGTGCCGGGGCCACCGTCTACCTTCACGTTCTCCGGTGCGGGACCGGACACGGGCGAGTCCAACACTGCGCCCGCGTTCGCGGGCTTTTTGCTCACCCCGTTCGGATCGACGAAGTAGTTCGCTACCGATTGGCGAACCTTCACGTCTTGCGCACCGATCCACATGACGAGGAAGAACGCCATCATCGCGGTCACGAAGTCCGCGTAGGCGACTTTCCACGATCCGCCGCCGCCTTTAGCCATGAGGTATCTCCTTCGGAGCCAATTCGAAATTCGAAGCACGAAATTCGAAAGCAGCGCGAGCCGAGGCGGGCACCGGAAGGTCTTCCTTTCGAATTTGCTCCGTTACGTGAACATGTTCTTGAGTTCCGCCTGGGTGGGCCGGCAGTCGGTCGCGATGATCCGGCGGGCGCGGGTCACCACATCTTTCGGGCTGGCCCCGTCGTTCATCGCGATGACCCCGGCGGCCATCGCGCGGAAGAACAGAATCTCCTGGTCTCCCAGGGATTGCATTCGCGCCGCGAGCGGGGCAACGAAGCCGTATGCCGCGAGGATCCCGAGAAACGTGCCGACCAGTGCCGCACCAACCTTGTAGCCGATCTCGTCCACGGGGCCACCAATGGACTGCATTGTCACGACGATCCCAAGCACGGCGGCCACGATCCCGAACCCAGGCAACGCGTCCGCTGTCTTCGCGAGCGCGTCGGAGGCCGCGTGGTGTTCCCGTTCGACCACCGCGATTTCTTCTTCGAGCCATTCTCCCAATTGTTCGCTTTCCACAGTGCCATCGAGGATCATGGCGAGCGAGTCGCAGAGGAAGTCGCGGGCATGGTGGTTCCCGCTCACCTTGGGGTGTTCCTTCAACAGCGGGCTGCTTTCGGGGTTCATGATGTGTGTATCGAGCGCGAGCAAACCCTCCTGGCGCACCAGTCGCGCGAGAGCGTACTGGAGCTTGAACAGATCGACACACGCGGCTTTCCCAAATGACGATCCTTTTATTGTCTGGATGATCCCCCGGAGCAGGTCTTTTATCACTTTCGTGGGCGACATCAGGATCAGTGCGCCGAGGGTGGCCCCGCCGATTGTGACGAACTCGGAGAGGTGAATCAGGGCACCGATCTGCCCACCCGCCATCGAGAACCCAACGAGGACGGAGACGAGAACGATCAGCGCGCCAACAATGACGACCACTGGATCACCATCCGTTGTGGGGAAGTTCACGAACCGAGTGCAACCACTATCGAATGCCGTGGGGGTTTTTTGCCTCCGCGAGGAAAAAGCCGATTGTACCTGGAAAAGTAGTGACGCTTGCGCTTGAGTGGGGCGGACGAGGCGCGGGGCCGAAGTCGCGTCGATTCCAACGCCGATGGTCTCTTTGTTCCGCTCCACCGGGGTTCCGTCATGCGCTGTGGACTGGTTCTGGTCGGGCTCTTTTCGCTTCCGCTCGCAGCGCGTGCGGACGAGACCGAGGACGCGCTCGCGAAAAAGCTCGGCGGGATCGTGCGCGACCCGCGTCAGACGTTGTGGGCGCGCGTTGAAGCCGCGAACACGATCGGCAAACTGGGCCCTGTCGCGGGGACCGCGGTTGGCGATCTGGTCGCGGTGCTCGAACGCCTTCGCAACACGGAGCAGGAACCGCTTCAGGAAGCCATCGTCGAAGCGCTCGGGCAGATCGGCGGCGCCGCAAAACCGGCGATACCCGCGCTGACGAAGGCCGCAGGCAGGAGCATCGACATCGACCTGGCGCTGAAGAGGGCACGCGAGTCAATCCTGCTCGCCTCGGACGCGCAGGATGTCGAGTTGCTGATCCGGCAGTTGACGAGCCGCGACGCGAGTACGCGGTTGCGCGCGACGAAGGCGCTCGCCGATCTCGGGCCAGCGGCGAGATCGGCGGTTCCTGGACTCGTGGCGATACTCACGGATGCGGACGGGGACGTGCGCCGCAGCGCGATCGGCGCGCTACGAGCGGTGCAACCCGGTGCGAAGCCGACGGAGGTGTTCGTGCGCGCGATCGCGGTAGATCTGAGAGACCCGGACGCGAACTACCGCTTGCTCGCGGTTCGCGCGCTCGGCCGAATTGGGCCGGGGGCAGTGGGCGTCGCGGCCGACATCGAGTTGCTGCGAACGGACCCAGACCCCGACGTGCGCAGGGCAGTTGTCGACGCTCTGGCTCGTGTTTCGGTCACGCCCTGAGCCGATCACTTGTTCTGATGGTGTTGCATATGGTGTTGAGACACAGACAAGAAGGCCTGTCACAACACCAAAGAAAACGCAGCGATTCGCGAAGCCGCAAGCGGAGAAGCCTCCTACGACACGAGTGCCCCATTGCGGAGCGCCTTCAGCCGTTCGCCCAACTCAAAGGTCGCCTTGCTCAACAATCGCGACACGCGCGACACGGACAGCTTCAGTACCTCGGCGATTTCCTTCAACCGCATGTCTTCACGGTAGTACAGCGTGACTGCAATCCGCTCCTTCGGGTCGAGCGTCTCAATCGCGTCGGTGAGCTGTTGTAGCTCTTCCCATCGCTCCAACTCGGCCGACGGTTCCTCGGTCACGCCGGTCGGTTCCATGCCGTTCGCCTCCGCAGTCTGCTCCCATGACATCGTTTTGGTGACGCGTTCCGCCGCAAGCGTGTCGGTGACCTCGTCCTCGGTCAACCCGGTTACCGCGGCGATCGCTTCGACTGTGGTCGGGTGCGGCAGTTCGCGAATCGCACGTCGAACAGCCGTGAGTTTGGCGTGAACATGTTGGGGAAGCGGACTGTTTCGCCGCATCTCATCGACGATCGCGCCGCGAATGCGAAGGTACGCGAACGTCTTGAACTGCGCGTTGCGAGCCGGGTCGAATTTCGACGCTGCTTCGACGAGACCGAGAACACCGGCCGATTCCAGATTCTCCACGTCCACACCGGGCGGGGTGTCGCCGATGATTCGGCCGAGCACGTGCTTCACAAGGGGCAGGTGTGACACGATCAATTCGTCGCGCCGCTGCTGGTCGGCTTGTCGCTGGTACGCGTGGATTTGACTGCTTGGAATGATGTCGCTCATGTTGTGTTAAACTCTGGCGAACAAGGGGAGTATTCTTCTGCAGCCGGGGTCTGTGGCTTCGGATCGACACCAGCGGCAGTACGGCCTGACAGACTGTTCACAGAATTCGAGGTCAGGTTCGCGGGGGCTCGAACATCGTGGCGACGGCGGATGAACCCTCGCCGGTCAACTCCTCCAGGCGGATCACCGCCATCGGCTCCATCAACAGGTCGGTAGGTATTTCCTGGTACGAGACCACACTCAGGTCGTGCAAGGCGCGAGCGAGTGAGTGCCTCACTGCCCGTCGAAGGCTTGCGTCGCACAACAGTGTGACCTCGTAGCCCCGGGCGCTCGCCTTCCGCAACTCGGCCGCCACTCGCAGTGTCAGTTGCTCCAGTCGAGTTGGGTCGAGGAGCAATTGGTGCCCCTGGATCGCACGCCGCAGTTCGAGTTCGAGGCGCGGGTCGAGCACGAGTGCCCGGATGCGCCCGGTCGGATCGCGGAACCGGTCCACGACCGAACGGCCCAGGTCTGTTCGCACCCTCTCAGCCAACTCGCTCGGGTCTTTCACGCTTGGAGCGTGCGCCGCGAGGCTCTCCAGAATGCGTGGCAAGTTTGAGATTGGCACGCGCTCGTCGAGCAGCAGGATGAGGACGCGGTGAAGCGTTCCCATACTCATCACATTCGGGATCAGGTCATCGACCACGGCGGGCGTCGTCTCGCGGACGCGGTCCACCATTGATTTCAGGTCGTCGCGGCCGAGCAGTTCGCCAGCGTGCCGGCGGACTACTTCGCCGAGGTGTGTGATGATCACGTTCGGCGAGTCCACCACCGTGAACCCGGCGGCCTCGGCGCGGTTGCGGTCGGCCTCGGTGATCCACTTCGCGGGCAGTCCAAAGGCTGGCTCACGTGCGACTTCGCCGTTGAGCTGGATGCGGCTTGCGCCGCCTGGGTCGATCGCGAGCCACAGGTCTGGCCGCACTTCGCCGCGAGCCACCTCGCGCCCACCGAGCAGGACGCGGTACGTCGGCGGGTCGAGCGAGATGTTGTCGCGTACACGCACGGCCGGAACCCACAAGCCACTTTGTTTCGCAAGATCACGCCGCAACCCGCCGATCCGGTCGAGTAACCCTGGCCCGCGTCTCGCGGACACCAGGGGAATAAGAGCCGCACCGATCTCAAGGCTAATCCGGTCCGTCTGCAGGAAGTCATCGAGATAACCCTCGACCGGTGCCTTTGCGGGTGCGCCGGCTGGTGCACCCGCGGTTCCTGGCGCTGGAACGGCCGGCGTTTCGGGCGTCCGAGCCATTCGCCGCGCCAGCACGAACATCCCGGCGCTCAGCGCGAGGAACGGCAGCGTCGGCATTCCGGGAATCAGGGCAAGCCCCAGCAGGATGAGCGACCCGAGCCGGAACGGACCCGCGGCGGTCTGGAACTGGACTCCCAATTCCTGTCCCAGACTGCTTCCCGATGTGGCCTTCGTCACCAGCATGGCCGACGCGGTCGCCGTGATCAGAGCCGGAATCTGCGTCACCAACCCGTCGCCAATCGTGAGGATCGAGTACGTTCGGATCGCCTGCTCCAACGGCATGCCCTTCGTCAAGCCGATGATGAACCCGCCCACCAAGTTCACAGCCGTGATAATGATCGCCGCGACCGCGTCACCGCGAACAAACCGGCTGGCACCGTCCATCGTGCCGTAGAACTCGCTCTCGCGCATCAACAGCGTTCGGCGCTTTTTCGCTTCGACCTCGTCGATCATCCCCGCGTTCATTTCGGCGTCGATCGCCATCTGCTTGCCTGGCATCGAGTCGAGCGTGAACCTCGCCGCGACCTCCGACACGCGTCCGGCACCCTTCGTGATCACCACGAACTGAATCACGATCAGAATCAGGAAGATCACGAGGCCGACGATCAGGCTGCCACCGACCACGAACTTGCCGAATGCTTCGACAATATTCCCGGCGTCTGCGTTCAGCAGGATAAGCCGGGTTGTCGCCACGTTCAGGGCGAGCCGAAACAGTGTTAGGAGCAAAAGCAGCGACGGGAACGTCGAGAATTCCAGCGGCTGCTTTACCGTGAGCGTGACCAACAACAGCAGGATGGTCGCGCTGAGGTTGAAGGCGAGTAACAGGTCCAGCGCCCACGTCGGGAGCGGAACCAGGAAGATCACGAGCAGACCGAGAAGAGCCACCGAGAGGAGCAGTTCGCTCCGCAAGAGGATCGAGCCGGGTGCAGGTGTTAGTTCGTTCGCCATCGTGAGTCCGTTCGGTCACCGTTTCCGGTGACACCATGATTTAGAGCGCCGCTGACAAGCGGCGCGCACAAGTTGCCACGGCCGCAGTATTTCGGAGCTTCGGTTCCTGTCACACTCTCAGGATTCAACTCCAACGGAAACCGCGTTCGTCACCGCTCTCGTATCGTGCCTGAATAGTATTGTCACACAGCATTCCGGAGCTTCATCACGAACGCGAGTACCTCCGCGACTGCCCGGAACAGCGCACCCGGGATCGGCTGTCCTTCGCGAATAGACTGTAACGCCCGTGCCAGCGGCGGACGTTCAAGGATCGGGACGCCGGAATCGCGGGCTAGTTTCGCGATCCGCTTGGCGAACGCGCCTTTGCCCTTCGCCACCACAACCGGGGCGTCATCTCGGTTTGGGTCGTATCGCAGTGCGACTGCGTAGTGCGTTGGATTCGTGATTACTACTGTCGCCTTCGGTACCTCGGTCAGCATCTTGCGCTTGGTCCGCTCGCGCGCGATCTGCCGTATGCGGGCCTTGATCAGCGGATCGCCGTCTTCCTGTTTCAGTTCCTGTTTCAATTCTTCCTTCGTCATGCGAAGCGACATTTCGAACCGTCGGCGCTGATACGCATAATCGAACACCGCGACTAGCGCGACCGCGGCCGTGAGGTACAGCGCGAGTTTCATCACGATGGCCCACGCGACTGGCGTCGCACCTGCGATCTGGCCGCGCCCCAACGCGGCGATCAAACCGCCACGCCCGTCGAGCACGAAGTACGTGACTGCAGCCAGCGCGAGAACCTTCAGGATCGTTAGCCCGCCGCGGACCATAGCCGCGACCGAGAACAGTCGGCCCAGGCCGTTGACCGGATTCAGTTTGTCGAAGTTCGGTTCCAACTTCTCCGTATTGATTTGGAACCCGACCTGCGCGATGCACGATGCGACGCCGACCACGAGCAGCAGCGCGAAGAACGGCAAGAGCGCCGCGAGTGCCCGCAGCCCGGTGCGGCTCATGAGTTCGACGGCTGCTTCAATGTCGAAGTCCGCCCGTGACGCTCGCGGGAGGTCGTGCCGGAACACGTTGAGGAGAGAGTCCCAAACGTTCGGCCCGATGTACGTGAGGCCGAGAACGCCCGCGAACAGCACCAGGCTCCCGACCAACTCCGCGCTGAAGGGTACCTGCCCCCGCCGGCGCGCTTCGTCGCGCCGGCGCGGTGTCGGGTCTTCTGTTTTCGATTCCTGATCGATTTCTTCGGCCATCGGTTAGCCTCCCAACATCTTGGGGAGCGCTTCACCAGTGCGGCCGATGATCGCGGTGAGGGTGTTGACGAACTCCGGGACTAGCACCAGCCCCGCGATTAGCGCGACGAGTACCTGGAGCGTGAACCCGACCGAGTAGATGTTCAACTGCGGGGCAGCTCGAGCCATCACCGCGAGCGTGACCGCGAGCAGGAACAGACACAACGCAAGTGGCGCTGCGAGCAGCAGTCCCATTTCGTACGCGGTCGCGAGGCCGGTCACCATAGGGCCGGCTTCCGGGATCGCGGACCCGCCGATGGGGAGCGTCGCGAACGACGCGTGGAATGCCATGAGCACGATGTGGTGCCCGTCCACGAGCAGGAAGACCAGCGCGCCGGCGGTCTCGAACACGTTCGTGAGCGGCCCAGCGGATTCCTGCCCGGCGGGACCGAGTTGCGGCGAGATGTTCAACCCGATCTGCTGCGTCACGAACTCACCCGCGATCCGGCCCGGCAAGAGGAACAGCCCGAACGCGAGGCCCATCGCGGCGCCGATGAGCGCCTCGCGCCCGAGCACCAGCCCGTAGCGAATCGGATCGACGGTTTGCACGCTGCCGGGCGGGATCGCGCCGAGGTCGGCGCTCGCGGGGCCGATGTAGAACGCCGCGAACACGATCACCATGCCGGCTCGCACGAGTCGCGGCGCGCGCGCCGAAAACAGCGGCATCACCGCGACGAACGCGCCGATCCGCGCGAGTAACAAACCGAGTGCGACGCCGGAAATGCTCACGTGCCTTTTCCCGCGGCGTAGGCGATCATGCGTTGGGTGAACGCGACCGCCTGCTGGAACGAGAATCCGAGCGTGATGACGAGCGCCAGACCCACGAGGATGATTCGCGGGACGTAACTGAGCGTCTGGTCCTGGATGCTCGTGACTGTCTGGAAGATGCTCACGATCAGGCCGACGGCGAGGCTTACCACAAGCGCTGGCAACGCGACGACGAGCGCCACGAGGAACAGTTCCTGCGTCATGCGTATCACGTGTTCGATGGTCATGCGGGATCCTTCAGGGTCGGTCACTCGCTCCGCGAGCGACACGCTCCGCACCTCGTTCGGCGTCGGATGCACGCGAGGGCACGACTCGCGGAGCGAGTCGCCTACCTTCACCAATCACCCATAACTGAGCGCGATGGCGTACGTCACTAAATGCCAGCCGTCGGCGAGGACGAACAGCAGGATCTTGAACGGGGCCGAGATCGTCACCGGCGGCATCATCACCATGCCCATCGATGTGAGCACGCTCGACACCACCAGGTCCACCATCAGGAACGGGAGGTAGATGCAGAAACCCATGATGAACGCGGTCTTCAACTCGCTGATGAGGAACGCGGGCACCACCGTGAGGAACGGCGTGTCTTCTGCCTTCTCGACAGTTGTGTTCTTCGACAGGTGAAGGAACAGCGCGAGGTCTTGTTTCCGCGTCTGGCGCAACATGAACTGCTTGTAGATATCCACACCGGTCTTGAGCGCCTGCGGACCGGTCAACTGCTTGGTCAGGTACGGCTGGTATGCTTTCTCGTCGATTTCCTTGAATGTCGGCTGCATCACGAACAGCGTGATGAACAGCGCCAGTCCGGTAAGGACGAGGTTGGGTGGGACGTTCTGCGTGCCCAGCCCTTGCCGCACGAACGACAGCACGATGATGACGCGTGTGAAGCACGTCATGGTCATCAACGCCGCGGGGAGGAGCGCGGACAGGCCCAACATGAGGGCCATCTGAACCGGAGGCGACAGGTTCTGGAAGTTCAGGCCGTTCGGGTTGTTGATGAAGTCGGCAATGTCGCCCATGTCACGCCCTCGGTGCGGTCGGGGCGGATGCTTATCGTGGGTGGCCCGGCGAGTCAAGGCGGAGAAGATGCGGGGAGGACCGCGAACTTGAGACAAAATGGTTTACGCGGGTGGAAGTTCGGACGTGTTTTCCGCTGGGACGTCGGCGATTGCGGGTTCCGGTTCGGGGCCGGAGAGTTCGACGAGTGCTTTCACGCCGTTCACGTCGGTTCCAATCAGCAGGCGCCGGTCGCCGGCCCGCACGAGGTGGACGGCGCACCGCCCGACGCGTAGCGACGCGATCACCTGCATGGCCGGATCCGCGGTTTGCGGTGGCTTGCGTCCGATCCACTTCACCGCGAGGATGGACAGTGCGCACACCACCGCGAGTGCGACCACAAGCCGTAATAATCCAGAACCGATACTCCCTGGCGATTGCGTAGCCGGCGGCGTGGTCAGACGCGGTGCGAACGCTTCGGCCGCTTGAGTTGCAGGGGGTGCCGCGTCTGGGGAGGGTTGCTGGGAGATGAGCGCGGGGATGCCGAAGCCGAGGGCAATGACGAGAACTCCCACACCGAGTAGCGCGGGGGGGATGCGTACGGGACCGGGTTGCTTGGCGTCGGGCATCGTGCCCTCTGGAAGGAGTTCGTCACGGTGTGCGAGCGGGCGACGTTCCAACGGTGCCCGGCGAAGTCGCTGGGGGAGGCGTGAGCGTCTTCAGTTGGCGCACTTTGTCCATCAGCTGCGCGGCGAGGGCCGCGTCGTTGATCGCCTCCAGTAACCGGGCCGAGTTCCGCTCCTTCATGAGCGCCAGAATCTGCGCGGCCTGCTCCATCTTGCCGGTGCCGGACTCGGCCATCTGTTTGAGGATCGGGGCGGCGCCTTCGGGCGTCATCGCGTCGTACACAGCGGCCAGTTTCTCCAAGTTCTTCTTCTCGTTCGCGCGCGACTCTTCTTGCTGCTTCTTCAGATCGGCCGTCAATTTCGGGTCCGGCTCTGGGTTTTTGGTCGCGGTCTTCAGTTCGGCCGTCACTTGTTTGAGCAGCGCGTCGGTGGCCTCGCGCTGGGCCTGCACGTCCTGGAGGACCATCGAAATCTGAAGTGCCTTGCGCTCCAGTTTGGCCTGTTGGTCGAGCGCGGCGGTATCGGGCCCGCTGATTATGGGCGTGAGCTTGGCCGGCACTTTCGGATCGGGTGCGGTCTTCAGATCGCCGCCCGGCGCGGCGGGTTTCGGAATCGCCTTGTCCTTCTCCGTGGTGTCCTGCTGCCGCGACTGGTTCAACCAAAGCGAGAGCGCGGCCGAAAGCGAGAACAGGAGAAGGGCGATCACGCCCAGGAAAAGCAAGTTTTTCATGACAGATCTACGCTCGCAGTTGGGCCAGTTACGCGGCGGATTCGGCCTTGTAGAGCGCGACGGCGGGTGTGGTCTTGGCGGACTGCCACCGCTGCTGAATCAGCTCGTCGAGTTGGTTCTGATCGAGCCTCTGGGCTTCTAGTTGCCACTTCTCAAGTTGCTGCCTCTGCAGTGTGATGAGCGCCTCGACCTCGGTCGCGAGTTGCGCCCGTTCCTGGGCTGCGGCGTATAGCCGTTGCTCGGTCTCCGCCACTTCCTTCTCGGACGCGTTGATCGAAGCCCCGACGCGTTCGGCCAAGCCGGACGCGGACGCCCACTGCTGCGGCGCCATTACGCAGCCGACCGAAGCAGAGATCCGGTCCGAAATGCGGTCGAGTTGTTCGCGGAGCGTGAGGAGGGTAGCGCGTGCGCGCTCGGTGGCCTCGAGCGCACGCTGCTGTTCGAGTTCGGCGAGGTGTTCTAGCTGCCGCTTGACGCGGAGCAGTCGGTCCAGTGAGAACTCAAATCGTTTCACGGCGAGGCACCTCCGTTGGTGCCGGGGTTATGGCGAACCGGCGGGGAGTTGTCAAGGGCGAGCGGTCGCACATCACAGGTCGGAAGCCCTTTGTTCTGAGTTCGATTTAAAACGGCCACGCGCCTGCGATCTGGAACAGCCCGGTGCGGGTTTCCTCGAACGTGGATCGCTCGCCCACGTCTTGCTTCAGGAACTTCTCGACCTTCGGCATCAACTCGATGGCCTTGTCGATCTGCTGGCTCGATCCGCGGACGTAGGCGCCAATGCGGATCAGGTCTTGCACTTCGGCGTGCGTTGCGATGATCGCGCGGAATTTGCGGGCCGCCAGCGCGAAGTCGCGGTCCACGACCTCGGTTGCCACGCGACTAATGCTCCGCGACACGTCGATGGCCGGATAGAAGCCGCGTTCGGCGATCTTGCGATCAAGGACAATGTGGCCGTCCACCAGTCCACGCACGTAGTCCGCGATCGGCTCGTCCATGTCGCCACCGTCCACGAGCACCGTCAGCAGCGCGGTGATGCCGCCGACGGCCGCATTGCCGAGCCGTTCAACCGTGTTCGCGAGCGTCTGGAACACGCTTGGCGTGTAACCGCGGCTGCTCGGAGGTTCGCCCAGGAGCAAGCCGAGTTCGCGCTGCGCCATCGCGAGCCTGGTGAGGCTGTCGAGCACGAAGAGTACGTTTTGGTTTTCGCTGCGGAAGTAGTCGGCGATGGCGATTGCCGCCTGCGCCGCCCGCACCCGCATCAGTGGGGTTTGTTCGCACGTCGCTACGATCACCACAGAGCGGGCCATTCCGTCCTTGCCGAGAACGTCTTCGAGGAACGGGGCCACTTCGCGCCCGCGCTCGCCAATGAGGGCGATCACGTTCACGTTAGCCTTCGACCCGTTGGCGACTTCGCCGAGTAGGGTACTCTTGCCGACACCCGAACCGGCGAAGATGCCGATGCGTTGTCCACCGCCGCAGGTCAGAACGCTGTCGATCGCGCGGATGCCGGTCACGAACGGGTCACGTATGCGCTGCCGCTCCATTGCGGGCGGGGCGGGACGGTTGACAGAACGCATTGGGCAGTCGGTGATCGGACCCTTGCCGTCGAGCGGGCGACCGAGGCCGTCGATCACGCGACCGAGTAGGTTGCGCCCGGTCGGGACCTTCAGTCCCTTACCTTTCCGCAGTACCGGCATTCCAGGTTCGAGGTTCTCGGCCGCGTCGAAGGGCACCAGGAACGCGAGGTCATTTTCGAAGCCGATAACTTCGGCGAGAACCGGATCGCCGTCGCGGGGGAGGATCGCGCAGTGGTCGCCGACCGCGGCCGGGATTGCGCAGGTCATTAGTCCCGTTACGCTCTTCAACCGCCCGCCCATGCAGTAGAGCGGCGTCAGCGTGATGCTGCGGTTCATCGCTGGCATGTCAAGACCGAGCATTCTTCAGACTCCTTAAAAGATCGTCGCGAATCTCTTCCAATTCGCGAGTAATGTCTGAAAGCAGCATGGACTCGCGGTTTTCAACCTGACAGTCGCCGCGGCCGAGAGTCGAATCCGGTACGAATCGCGGGTCATCACGGTCGGGGGACAACGGTTTGCCGCCCAGACGCTTGGAGAGCAAAGCGAGATCGTCTGGGTTCAACCGGATCGTCACGGCCGGATCCTCGCCGAGTTGCCCAATCATGTCGCGAACCTTGGCCTCGATTGGGAACTCGCCGGACTCGACCTGTTCGTGCAGTACGCGGGTGGTGATGGTGAGGGCGAGTTCGATGGCGGCCCGCTGCCACTCAAGGAGACGCTCGCCACGCTCCGTGCGGATGTTTTCGACGACGGTCGTCACGTTGCTCAGAACGGTCTCAATGCGTTCGCGGTCGGTCTGAATCTCGCGTCCGGCGTCCGTTTTCCAGAAGTCAATCGGTCGTGTGGGCGACGGTTGGGCTGATGCGGGCGGTGGCGGCGTGGGCGTGGACGTCGCCGCGACCAGCACGGGTGCGGGTTCTTCCGCGATCACGAGGTGGGCACGGCGGAGCGGCCGTACGAACCGGACGCGGAACTCGTGAGATCCGGGATTGCTCCCCCGGTAGGCGACCGGTGTGGACCGCATGTGATTCCCCTCATTCATATCCGACCCCGCGATCAGCGATCAGGCGAGCCCGGAACCTCAGTGAGCGGATACCCGTGTGTGGTCCGAGCCGCAAGAGATTTCGCTGGTTGAACAGGGCTACTCAGAGATTGAAGCCGAGTCGTTGAGGAAGTCCAGGGCGAGGTCCGGTCGCGCGACCATGGCTCTGGTCGCGGCCGCCACGCTCGGGTAGTCGGCGTTGCGCAGGAGGTACACCGCCACGTTCCGCAGC
>SXGT01852069.1_pt1 | contig 122707 bp, 87 predicted proteins | sample 3176221 | NCBI WGS metagenome assembly SXGT01 (sample SAMN11356862, study PRJNA531348) | freshwater metagenome | isolation source: freshwater sample F1-120 | place: China: Fuxian Lake, Yuxi | collected 2017-12-25 | reverse complement strand
CGCCTGCGGCGCGCTCGCCACCGGGGCCGGCGCGGGCTGCTGCTGCTTCGAGAAGTAGATGACCGCGAACGCCGTGCCACCGGCGATCAAGGCGGCCCCGAAGAACATGGCCAGGAACATGGGCGCCCGGCTCTGCTTCTTCTTGGCCAGGATCGGCATGGCCACGGCGGAGGCGGCCATCGGCACAGCGGCGGCGGCGGGCGCGGCGGTTGCAGCGGCTGCCGGGGCGACGTCGCCGAAGAGATCGGCGCGCGTGTCCTTCTTCTTCTTGGAGAAGCTCTTGATGTCTATGAGGCCCGAGTCGCCGCCGAGGGCCATGCTGGCGGCGGCGCCCTTCTTGGCTCCGCCTCCCTTCTTTTCATCGAGGTCGTTCAGCGAGAACAACACGGAGTTGTCGTGTCGCTGGAAGCTCATGGCGCGCTTGGACTCCGCGTCCACCCCAGCCGAGCTGAAGATATCTGCGGGTTCGGCGGCTCCGCCCGAGCCCCTGCTCAGGCCCGCGGGAGCGCCGAACATGTCGTCGTCCTTGTTCGCTGGCGCACGCGAGCCGCCCAGATCGCCCACGAAGAGCCTGTCGAGCGTGTTCTCGACCGCCGCCGGTGCCGCGCCGCCAACCGCCACCGCGGGCAGCACCTCGGCGCTGTCGGCTGATCTCACGGCGTCGTCGGCGAGCTCGGCGGGACGGAGGGCTGCGAGCTCCTCCACGTCCTTGAGCGGCTCCCAGTTCGGCATGCCGCTCTTCCAGACGTAGGTCTCAACCGTAACCGCTCCACTGGCGATGTGGTCGCGCAGCTCGGTGCGGGGCACCGGTCCGACCTGTTGCCCGTCGCGAACGAAGTACCACGTTGGCGTGGCATCGGCCGGGTCCGCCACGCCGCCGTCTCCGGATCCGTGGATCGTGATGATGGCGTCGCAATTCCGACAACGGAACTTGAAGACCCGTCCCTCGCCGCGGATCCGGTCTTCAGCAACGTTGTAATTCGATCCACACTGCTCGCACTTCAGCTTCATTCGCCGAACCACCTCTGGCTGACGTCCGCGTTCAGCCTGCCACGGAACGCGCTCGGTGCGCCGAAAGTTCGCCGCGCCGGCGGGACTCCAATCAACGTGGTTTTGGCGGCAGCCGCGCTCCCCGCTAGACTCACCGCCTCAACGTCTCGTCCAGGCAACGCGTGCCGGTCGAGCGCTCGGATGGATAGCACTTTGACCTCTGAGAGACAACCGGACTTCCCGCCCACCGCGGTCCTGCCCCCCACTGATCCAGGGGTGCTCCCTCGGCCCGAAGGGTGGTCCATCGGCCTCCTCGAGCGCGTGCGCATCATCCTTCGCGGTGGTTCCGTGATCGACTGGTACCGCCTCGGCTTCGACACGGCAGCGGAGGTGCAGGAGTTCCTCCGGGTCAACGGCTACGACGTCTCGCGGCCGGCAGACGAGCTGCGCGTACGCGCCCTCCTGAGCGAGGCGGCAGAATACCTCCGCGCCGAGCTCTCGCTGGAGATCCCTAGAGAGCTGTGGGCGCCGGAGCGCGTCGAGACCCCATTCCTCGTGGCCTCGTCCCGCTCGGAAGACCCCGAGGCGATCGCGGCCCAGCGCGGCGCCTGCATCCTGCTGAAGCTCGTGCACACGCTGAACCACCTCGAGGCTCGCGAGCTTCGCCTCGGATTGGCGCTGCCCGAGACCGAGGTGTTCGCGCGCGTCGAGGCTGCCGTCGATCGTGAGCTGCAGGCGCTGGCCGACGAGGGCATCCCCGTGTTGCGGGTGGACAAGAGCCGCAAGAGCCGGGACAGCACGATCACGAAGCTGTTGTCGAAGCGGCGCGCCACCGCCGCGCAGATCATGGACCGGCTGCGCTTCCGCGTGGTCGTCGAGGCGCGCTCGGACATCCCCGTGCTGCTCGCCGCCATGACGCGCCGTCTCGTCCCGTTCAACCACGTGATTCCGGAAGAGAGCACCAACGATCTCATCGACTTCGCCCGGTTCGCCCGAAGCCTCCCAACGCTGCGGCCCTGGATCGGCTCGCTCCAGTTCCGCCTCGACCTCGAGAAGGAAGACCCCCTCGGCGGCGAGATCAACGAGTGCTCCGCGGACGAGTTCCGGATGCTCAACTTCGTGATCGACGTGCCCGTGCGCGTGGACGACGTCATGGTGGTTCCCTCCCACGCCCACCTCCGCCCCCTCGGCTGCGTGGTCTTCGTGAGCGCCGAGTTCCAGCTCTACGACCGGGCGACGTGGGACTCGAACGAGCGCAACACCGCCGCCAGCCACGAGGCGTACAAAGAGCGGCAGCGGGTCCGCGTGATCCACCGCCTGCACGAGGGCCTCGAGCGCGAATACAACCAGGAGTGAGCGGCGTGCGTCGGCTCGAACCGGGGCCGGCATACTCAGCGGCCCGCAGAGCCGCCCTCAGCCCTTGAGCGCCAGCAGCGCCATGAGCCCAAGCGCGCCAGCAGCAGCGCCCAGGATCCAGACCAATAGCGGTGGCGGAGGGGGAGGGGGAGGTTCCCCGATCAGGACGACCCGCTCGCCGTCCACGAGCGCCGCGCCGTCGCTAGGGGCCGCGGGCGCGCTCGAGCTGAGCCGCCCACCCGCCAGCAGGGCCTCGAGGACCGCCCGGTAGTTCCCCTGTCCGGTGGAGTCCGCGAGGAAGATCTGGGTGGCGTTGCCGATATCGCTGCGGATGTCCGTGGTCTCTTCGCCGCGCTCCTCCGCGCTGAGCACGAGGCGCACGTCGGACTCCGAGAGGTCTGACTCGAGGCGCTGGGCCTCGGGAAACCACCCGTCCATGAGCGCCGAGAGCCCCGGGCGAAGCGGCGCGGCCCGAAGGGCGGCGTCGAGGGCTGCCAGAACGTCGGCGTGGGACTCGAAGCGCTTCTCGAGGTCCCTCTCCAGCATCCGCTCGATGATCGCCACGAGCTCGGGTGGCGCGCCCTCGAGCGGTGGGATCGGCAAGGTCAGCACCTGCTCGATGGTGTCCGGCACCGAGACGCCGGCGAACAGCCGTCGGCCACTGAGCAGCTCGTGGAAGACCACGCCGAGAGACCAGATGTCGGCGCGCGCGTCGAGGGGGCGCGAGTCCGCGTGTTCGGGGCTCATGTAGGGGTACTTCCCCTTGAGCACGCCACCGGCCGTTTGCGAGCCGCCCGGCACCTTGGCGATCCCGAAGTCGATGAGCTTCACCACGCCGCCGAAGCTGATCATGATGTTCTGCGGGCTCACGTCCCGGTGTACGAGCTGCAGCGCGCTCCCCGTGCCGTCGTCACGCTGCCACGCGTGGTCTAGCGCGCTCGCCACGTCCGCGACGATCGCCGCCGCGGTCCAAGGGTCCATCGGGCGGCCCGTGGCTTTCTGCCGGCGCATGACCTCGCGCAGGTCGTGCCCGTAGATGAACTCCATGGTGATGTAGTAGCTGTCGCCCTCGCGCCCGAGCTCGAAGATGCGGCAGACGTTCGGGTGGTCGAGGCAGGCGGCGACCCGCGCCTCCTGGACGAACATCTCCACGAAGCGCTCGCTCTCGGCCACCGAGGGCAGGATGCGCTTCAGCGCGACGACCTTCTCGAAGCCGTGCTCGCCGTACGACTTCGCTTTGTAGACCTCGGCCATCCCGCCGAGCGAGATGCGACGGATCAGTTGATACCGCCCGAAGCGGCCGAGGTCGTTCAGGTCCACGGGCATCGCGCCCTTCTACCAGCCGTCTGCCGAGTGCTTCAAGCGAAGTGGACGGGCCCATGTTCCGGGTTCACACTGCGGCTCCCGCCGCGGTGCACGCGGCCCAGGAATGGAGGTATTTCCCGCAATGGCCGCGCTCATCGACAGCCTCGAGAAGCTCTACGACATCCAGGAGTTCCAGGAGCTCAACTGGAGCGGATCGTTCGACGACTACCTCCAGCTCGTGAAGAGCAACCCCGACGTGTGCCGCACGGCCTATCAGCGCATGTACGACATGGTCCTCGCGGCCGGCGAGCGCCAGTACGTCGACAACAAGAAGACCATCATCCACTACAACTTCTTCGACGACCCGGCCGACGGCGGCAAGGACGGCATCTTCGGCCTCGACCTGCCGCTCATGAAGCTGGTGCAGGTGTTCAAGGCCGCCGCGTGGCGGTACGGGCCCGAGAAGCGCGTCATCCTTCTGCACGGCCCCGTCGGAAGCTCGAAGTCCACCATCGCCCGGCTCCTCAAGAAGGGGCTCGAGCGCTTCAGCCGCACGCCGGCCGGCGCGCTCTACACCTTCGACTGGATCATCGAGAACGAGCAAGGCCAGACCGAGGTGCTGCCGAGCCCGATGAACGAGGACCCCTTGAAGCTCATCCCGCTGGCCTGGCGCAAGCGGGCCGTGGACGAGCTCAACCTCAAGGGTCGATACCCCGTGGACGTGCGAGGGGAGCTCAACCCGCACTGCCGCTACTGGTTCGACTTCCTCATGAAGAAGTACGACGGCCACTGGGCCACGGTGGTGAAGAAGCACATCCGGGTCCGCCGGCTCGTGTTCAGTGAGCAGGACCGCATCGGCGTGGGCACCTTCCAGCCGAAGGACGAGAAGAACCAGGACTCCACCGAGCTCACGGGCGACATCAACTACCGAAAGATCGCCATCTACGGGTCTGACTCGGACCCGCGGGCGTTTAATTTCGACGGCGAGTTCTGCGTGGCCAACCGCGGCATCGTGGAGTTCGTCGAGATCCTGAAGCTGGACGTCGCGTTCCTCTACGACCTCCTCGGCGCCACGCAAGAGCACCGGATCAAGCCGAAGAAGTTCGCGCAGACGGACATCGACGAGGTCATCCTCGGCCACACGAACGAGGCCGAGTACAAGAAGCTCCTGGGCAACGAGTTCATGGAGGCGTTGCGGGACCGCACGATCAAGATCGACATCCCCTACATCACCAAGCTCTCGGAGGAGGTGCGGATCTACGAGAAGGACTTCGGGCGCCAGCGGGTGCAGGGGATCCATGTCGCGCCGCATACGCTCGAGGTGGCCGCCATGTGGGCGATCCTCACGCGCCTCGAGGACCCGAAGAAGCACAAGCTCTCCCGCCTTCAGAAGCTGAAGCTCTACGACGGGAAGACCCTCGCCGGGTACACCCAGGACAACATCAAGGAGCTCCGCAAGGAGGCGCCGCGCGAGGGCATGGCCGGCATCTCGCCGCGCTACATCCAGGACAAGATCTCGAACGCGCTCGTCGCCGAGAAGGGCGGGGCCACCCACATCAACCCGTTCATCGTCATGAACGAGCTCGAGGGCGGTCTACGCGGGCACTCGCTCATCACCAACGAGGACGAGCGCGACGAGTACCGGAACCTCCTGTCCGTGGTGCGCGACGAGTACGCCGACATCGTGAAGAACGAGGTCCAGCGTGCGATCAGCGCCGATGAGGACGCGGTCTCGCGCCTCTGCGCCAACTACATCGACAACGTCAAGGCCTACACGCAGCGCGAGAAGGTCAAGAACCCCTACACGGGGCGCGACGAGGCGCCGGATGAGCGGCTCATGCGCTCGGTCGAGGAGAAGATCGAGATCCACGAGAACCGGAAGGACGACTTCCGCCGCGAGATCATGAACTACATCGGGGCCCTCGCGATCGATGGCAAGACCTTCGACTTCCGCACGAACGAGCGCCTCCACAAAGCGCTCGAGCTGAAGCTGTTCGAAGACCAGAAAGACACGATCAAGCTCACCTCGCTCGTCTCCAGCGTCGTGGATCGCGAGACGCAAGAGAAGATCGACGTGGTCAAGAACCGCTTGATCAAGAACTACGGCTACAACGAGGAGTCTGCGACCGACGTGCTCAACTTCGTCGCGTCGATCTTCGCCCGCGGCGACGCCAAGGGCTGAGCCGTGTCCATTCTGAACATTCAGAAGGACCACTCGCGCTTTCGTCAGATCGTCCGCGGCAAGATCAAGCAGAACCTCAAGAAGTTCATCTCGAAGGGCGAGCTCATGGGGCGGAAGGGGAAGGACACCGTGTCCGTCCCCGTGCCCCAGATCGAGATCCCGCGCTTCCGCTTCGGCAGCCAGCAGCAGGGCGGGGTAGGGCAGGGGGAGGGTGACCCCGGCGACCCGCTCGACCAAGGCGAGCCCGGCGAAGGCGAGCCCGGCAAGGCGGGCAAGGACGCCGGGGAGCACGGCGTCGAGGTAGACGTCAGCCTCGACGAGCTGGCCGAGATTCTTGGGGAAGAGCTGGAGCTGCCGCGGATCCTGCCGCGCGGCCTCGACAAGATCCAAGACACGCGGGACCGCTACATCGGCATCCGAAGTGCGGGCCCCGAGTCGCTGCGGCACTTCCGGCGCACGTTCAAGCAGGCGCTGCTACGGCAGATCTCCAGCGGCATCTACGATCCCAAGAACCCGATCATCATCCCGGTACGCGACGACAAGCGGTACCGGAGCTGGAAGACCGAGGCCCGGCCGCACTCGAACGCCGTGATCATCTACATGATGGACGTGTCGGGCTCCATGGGAGACGAGCAGAAGGAGATCGTGCGCATCGAGTCCTTCTGGATCGACACGTGGCTTCGCAGCCAATACGACGGCATCGAGTCGCGCTACATCATCCACGACGCGGCCGCGCGCGAGGTGGATCGAGACACCTTCTTCCACACGCGGGAGTCGGGCGGCACGATGATCTCCAGCGCCTACAAGTTGTGCGCCGACCTCATCGACGAGAGCTACCCGGTCACCGAGTGGAACATCTACCCGTTCCACTTCTCCGACGGCGACAACTGGAGCGTGGACGACACTCTCGAATGTATGCAGCTCATGAAGAACCGGCTGCTCCCGAAGTCCAACATGTTCTGCTATGGCCAGGTCGAGTCGCCATACGGCTCCGGCCAGTTCATCAAGGACTTACGCGAGCACTTCGGTGGCAACGACGCTGTCGTCACGAGCGAGATCAAGAACAAGGACGGCATCGTGGCGTCCATCAAAGAGTTCCTCGGGAAGGGGCGGTGACCCGGCCATGAAGATGCTCACGCTGCCGCCTTATCTCAGCGACATCCAGCGCGACATCGAGGCGCACGCCAAGAAGTACGGGCTCGAGTTCTTCGACACGATCTTCGAGATGGTCGACTACCAGCGAATGAACGAGGTCGCCTCCTACGGCGGCTTCCCGGTGCGTTATCCGCACTGGCGTTTCGGCATGGAGTACGAGCGCATGTCGAAGTCCTTCAGCTACGGGCTGCACAAGATCTACGAGCTCGTCATCAACAACGACCCCTGCTACGCCTACCTGCTTGAGGGCAACAGCACCACCGAGCAGAAGATGGTCATGGCCCACGTCTACGGGCACTGCGACTTCTTCAAGAACAACCTGTGGTTCTCACCCACGAACCGGAAGATGGTTGACCAGATGGCCAACCATGGCGCCCGGGTGCGGCGCTACATCGACAAGGTCGGCATCGACGAGGTCGAGACCTTCCTCGACGTGTGCCTCTCGCTCGAGAACCTCATCGATCGTCACTCTCCCTACATTCGGCGCCCCGACCCCACGCCCGAGCCTGAGGACCTCGACATCCCCGTGGAGGTGCCTCGGCTCACGGCGTCGCGCGGCTACCTCGAGCGCTACATCAACCCCGAGGAGGTTCTTGCCAAGGAGAAGGAGCGGCTCGAGACCCAGCGCAAGACCCAGGATCGGAAGTTCCCGAAGGAGCCCATGCTGGACGTGGTCACGTTCCTTGCGCGTAACGCCCCGCTGAAGAAGTGGCAGGAGGACGTACTGAACATGGTTATCTCCGAGGCGTACTACTTCGCGCCCCAGGGGATGACCAAGATCATGAACGAGGGTTGGGCCAGCTACTGGCACTCCACGATCATGACGCAGGACGCGCTCACCGACGCCGAGATCGTCGACTTCGCCGAGACGCACTCCGCCACCATGGCCGTGTCGCCCGGGGGGATCAACCCGTACAAGATCGGGATCGAGCTCTTCCGGGACATCGAAGACCGCTGGGACCGCGGCCGCTTCGGCAAGGAATACGACGACTGCGAGGACCTCGACGAGAAGCTCCACTGGAACCGGCGGCTCGGCCACGGGCGGGACAAGATCTTCGAGGTGCGGCGCATCCACAACGACGTCACGTTCCTCGACGAGTTCCTCACGCCCGAGTTCTGCTGGCGGCAGAAGCTCTTCACCTTCGAGTACAACAAGAAGCGCCAGGGCTTCGAGATCTTCAGCCGCGACTTCCGCTCGATCAAGCAGAAGCTCCTGGGGCAGCTGACCAACTTCGGGCAGCCGTTCATCTTCGCCGAGAACGCCAACTTCAAGAACCGCGGCGAGCTGCTCCTGCTGCACCGCCACGACGGCGTGGACCTCGATCAGAAGTGGGGGCGCGAGACGCTGCTCAACGTGTTCCGAATCTGGTCTCGGCCGGTCCACGTCCGCACCCAAATTGAAGGGAAGCCGCGTCTCTGGACCCACGATGGCAAGGAGTTCAGCGACTCACCCGGGGAGTAGCCGCGTCAGGCCTCTGCCCCCCGCACCCAGTCCCCCAAGAGGGAGTGACCGGGGTGCGGGAGTGGGCGAGGCACTCAGTCAAGAGACTCAGAGGCAGATGAAGAAGCCCGTGGCCTCGTCGAAGCCGCAGCCGAAGGCGCAGCTCTCGGTGACGAGCGTGCCGTCCTGGCAGTACCAGAGCGCGTCGCCGTCGCACGTCCCCACGGCGTCGATGTCGCCGCACGCGTTCGGGTCCTCGAGGCACACGGCGGTCCCGTCTTCCAGCACACCGCAGCCGAAGGCGCAGTCTTCGACGATGAGCGTCGCGTCCTGACAGAAGGCGAGCGTGTCGCCCTCGCAGATCCCCCAGGCGTCGATCCCGTCGCAGGGGTCCACGGGGGGCGGGGGCAGGCAGGTCGAGAGGCCGGCGAGCGCGTCGAAGGCGCACCCGAAGACGCACTCCTCCACCACCACCACCGCGCCGTTCTGGCAGTACTGGAGCGTCGACCCGGTACAGAGACCGGCGGCGGCGATCCCCCCGCAGGGGTCCACCGGCTCCGGGAGGCACTCGCTGAGCGTGGTGACGGTGTTCCAGCCGCAGCCGTAGGCGCACTCCGCGCTGACGAGCCCGAGCCCGTCGCAGTACGTGAGCACGTTGCCGTCGCAGATCCCCGCGGTGTCGATTCCTCCGCAAGGGTCCACCGGCTCCGGGAGGCAGTCGAAGTACGCTGCGTCGGCGTTCCAGCCGCAGCCGAAGTCGCAGGCGACGTCCACGAGCCCGGTCCCGTCGCAGTAGGTGAGCAGGCCCGCGCTGCAGATCCCCTCGCCGGTGATGCCGTTGCAGGGATCCACAACCACCGGCGCGTCGACGCAGTCGAAGAACCCCTGGTCGGCGTTCCACCCGCAGACGCGCCCGCCAGCGGCGCAGTCGAGTGACGCGAGCGCATTGCCGTCGCACCAGACCACGCTGTCACCCTGACACTCGCCAACGCCATCGATGGCGCCGCACGCGCTCGCAGGCTCGTCCACGACGCAGCTGGCGAGTCCGCTGGTGTCCACCACACACCGTGCGCCGGCTGCGGCGCAGTCAGTCTTCGTGATCGTGCCGCCGTCGCAGACCCCCAGGATGTCGGCCGCGCAAACGCCCTCCGCCGGCACGCCGGGGCAGGTGTCCACTCGCGGGTTCCGGCTGCCGACCGCGACGCAGTCGTACCAGGACTTGGAGGCGATCCAGCCGCAGGTGCCGCCGTTCTGCCCGCAGTCCGCTCCGAGGAGCTTCCCGTCGCTGCAGTAGACGAGGTTGTGGCCGTCACAGAGCCCCTCTTCGGTGACGCTGCCACAGCTGTCCGCCAGCGTGGTGGCGGGCGCGAGGCAGTCGAACCACTCGTTGGTGGGGTCGAAGGCGCAGACCTTACCGTTGGCCGAGCAGTCGATCTGCTGGTTCTGGCCGTCGTCGCAGTATGTGAGCTGGTTGCCCGCGCACGACCCAACAGTGGCATCGGCGGAGCAGGTGGGGCTGGCCGGGGCCGCCGGCACGGTCGGACCGGGCGCGGGGGCCTGGGGGGCGCCGCCGCTCGGCGGTAGATGCGGGTTCCCGGCCGGCGGGGCGTACCCGCCGTTGGCGGAGCCCATGTCGTCCGGTGAATAACCAGCCCCAGGGAAGCAAGCGCTGGTCGAGAGCAGGAGCAGGGGAATCGCAGCACGCATGGGTGGTCTCCTAGGGTCTTGCGGCTTCGCTTAGCGCGGGGCGTGCCAAGGCCCCGATCGCATGACGTGAGCCGATCAGGCGCCGGCGAGGAGAGGTGCGCGCGCCACAGGTGGGCCACGAGTGTGGCGGCGCGGCGACGCAACCGCCTCGGCGTAGCCACGCGTTTTGTCAGAGCGGCGCAACAATGCGAAGGTGCAGCCTGCGGGAGTGCAGTGAGTCAGCGCACCACGAATGGGCCCAAACGCGGGCCGCGCGCCCCGGGCCCGTCAGGGTTCGCGGGGGCATACGGATTCTCCGGCGCAAGACCGGGCCGACCCGGTGCGGCACGCGTCGAGGGCGATTCTCCACGCGCGGCGTCCGAGGCCTCGGGCTGGTTGCCCTTACCGGAGCTCGACTGGGGTGCTACCGACGATCGCGCATGGTTGCGCGGGGAAGACCCCCAGGAGGCGCCGCGCGAGCCGCCGGCTCCCCCCAGCGCCGAGCACCCAGAAGTGGCCGAGCTCGAGGCCACGGCGTTGCAGGAGCCGCCCCCCGAGGTGACGCAGCTCCTGCCAGTGTTCGTGCCGGATCCGCCGGTCGAGGTCGAGGCACACTGGGCGGTGCCGCTGAGTCGCCTCGAGGACGCGGAGCTGGAGCAGCCGAGCGCCGAGACGACGCAAGAGCTCCAGATTGGGGCGATCGAGCCGCCGCCCACGCCGTCGCTCGGAGCGACTGAGAGCGCCACGCTCCACATCGAGCCGCAGGCCGAGGCGCCCCCGAGCGTCTTCGAGTCGACGTCGGAGGTGGGCCTCGGGCTCACGGCCGAGCCCGCACCTGCCACAGAGGACCTCCAAGCCAGCCACACGGTCTCGGTCGACCTCGGGGGACGCGCAGACGCGCTTGAAGTCCTCCAAGATGGTCGCCTGAAAGGCGAGACAGGGCGCCTGGTGGTCGAAGCCGCCGACGCCCCGGAGCCGGTAGCGGCGGACGTAGACATTGCGTTCGAGTCCCCGTCCCTGGCTCAGCTGCTGCCCGGCGCGCCCGCCGAGCGTCCCCGGGAGGGGTCGGAGCCGGAGGCGCAAGAGGCGGCACACATCGAGCTAGCCGCCGTGCGGCCTACGCCGCTGGACGCCGCAGACGAGGCAGTCTCGGAAGCGCGCGCGGCGCCGCTGGACGGCGCGTATGTGCGGGAGGTCACCGAGGTGGTGCTCGCGCACGTCCCGCCTGAGCCCCTGGACGTGGCCGACCCGCGGGGTGTCGCGCAGGTCCTGCTCGCGCACGTCCCGCCTGAGCCCCTGGACGTGGCCGACCCGCGGGGTGTCGCGCAGGTCCTGCTCTCGGGCGCGCCGCCTGTGCCGTTGGAGGTAGCGGACGCAAGAGACGTGGCGCGCCTCGAGCTCCACCGGGACCCTGTGGAGCCCATCGACGTCGCCGACCCGCGAGATATGAGCCACCTCGAGCTCCAGGGAGAGCCCGCGCAACGCCTGCAAGACGTGGGGACCGGCGATGTGGCCCAGCTCTTTCTGGCCCACACCCAAAGCGCCGACCCGTCGCCTTCGCTAGAGCCCGTCAGCGCACTCGCGCTGATGCTCCGCGCCGGGCCGGCGGAGCGTCCCACAGAGCTCCTGGCCGAGCCGCCGGCGAACCTCCACGTGGATCTTCACGACGAGGCGGGGGAGAGCGCCCTGGTCACCGTGGGGCAGCCGCCCTCCGAGGGGCCCGAGCCGAGCACGCCGGCACCACCCGAACCCCGCGCCGAGTCAGCGGCAGTCCAACGGCGGATGGGCTACCGCGTCACGGAGGCGCTGGAAGAGCTCGACGACTTCCTCGACGACATGTTCACGGGCATCGACGTCCCAGTGGCGCCGACGCCGACACCGACGCCGACGCCGACGCCGACCCCGACGCCGACCCCGACGCCGACCCCGACGCCGACCCCGACGCCGACGCCGACCCCGACGCCGCTCCCGACGCCGCTCCCGAGAGATCCGGTCCGCCTGCCGTCGAGCGTCCGCCGGCGGCTCAAGAAGGAGGCGCCGGACTCCTGGTTGGTCCCGGTGTCGGAGCTCGATCGGCCGGCGGGAGACGAGACGTTCAACCAGCTGCTCGGGGAGGCCGACGCGGCTGTGTCCTTCGAGGGTGAGCGTCGCGGGCGAAAACGGATACAGGACGACCCGGACTGGCTGAGCGACGAACCGGGAGAGCGTCACGACGAGCTCTCCTCCGAAGCCGCGTTCGCGGAGCTCCTCGACCCCGCGCAACTGGAGCCCGCCGAAGAGCAGCCGCCCTCTCAGGGCCCTTCGCGATCCCTCACAGAGCCGGTGCTCGAGGTCCCTCTCGTGGCGCACCCGAGGCCCGCGCGCCGGGATTCCGGGCCAAGAGTCCGGCTTGAGCCAACACTCGCCCCCTCCGAAGGCGTCGCGCCTGCGCCCCCTCCACCCACCCCGCCGGCCCCCCCGCCGCTGTCGGCCCCCGCTGCTCGAGCCCCCGTGGCGCCGCCGCCGACGTCATCACCGAAGACGCCGGCCTTCGGCCTCGGGACGGACGCACCAATCTCGTCTCCTGCCGAGGCGCTGCCTCAGCAGCCCCCGCCGCTGCCGGTTCGCCTGACCGAGGTGCCGCGGGAGCGCCGTCCGTCTCCGCAAGCGCGCCCCGCGGGCCGCGTCGCCGCGCCGCCCATGTTCTCGCCCGCGTTCCAACAGCGCCTCGCCAACGCGCCAGAGGTCTCCGTAGAGGTGCACCCGGGCGGCGTGCGGGACTCTGAGGTCATGCTGCTGTCGTCGGGCGAGGACGCGGGGGGCATGTGGCTCTCCGAGGCCGCCTACGACCTCGTGGGCGACGCCGACCGGCGAATGCGCTCGACCACGCTGCTGGCCGGGCTCTTTCTCCTCCAGGCTTTTGCTCTCCCGGGCACCGACCGCGACGGGCGCCTCGTGGCGCCGTGGTTTGTCGCCCTCGACAGCGCGGGCGCTGGGCTCTCGTCCGCACTGTTCCTCGGCACGCTCCTCACGTTGGCGGCGGTCCCCATGGCAGCGCTGGTTCGGTCGCTCGCGCTGACTGTGTGCGGAGGAGCGCTGCTCGCAGTGGCGATCGGTCAGCTCGCGACCTCGGTGTCGAGCGGCGTCTTCGCGGGTAACACGGCGACCGCCCAGCTCCTCCGGGAGCCGTCGCTCGCGACCGTGCTCCTCGTTCAGCTCGTCGGACCGGCGCTCCTTCTGGCAGCGGCGTGCCTTCGCCGAGGTACCAGGCAGCGGATGCTCGGTGGGGCGGTGTTCCTCCTGTCCCTGGGACTGGGCTTGACGGCGGCCACCCTCGGCACGGGCACCCTGCATGCGCTGTCCTCCAGCCACCCGGCGGGCGGCTGGCTGTTCGCCGCCGCGCTCGCCCCGTTGCTCTGTGTCCTCCCTGCAGGCGCGTTGCTCACGGGGCGTCCGATCCTGCTGGCAGCCGTGGCTGTGATCTCCACCTTGGCGCTGGGGCTCCTGCCCGTGCTCGACGCGGTGGTTCAGCCGAGCTACGCAGGTGGTCTCTGGCGCGACGCCCTGGCGCCCCTGAAGGTGGCCCTGTCACTTCCCGCCGCCCTCCTGACCGTGGCGTCGGGCCTCGGGCACACCCTCGGCCTAGGGCTTCGGCGTGGATGAATATTTGACACTTTCAGCTCGGCATGTCGTCGTGATGCCCGGCGCGTCACCCGGCCTGTGCCAGGTCCGGAGCGCTGCCGGCCCCGGATTGGCCCGTTGGCATGCGCTTCACGCTTGGGGCGGATCGCGACGGAAGTAGCTTGGCACGCGGCGTGCTAGCTAATCTGGACACTTGCCCGCTTGCTGGTCTCCGGACCGCCGAGCAAACGAACACCAGGTGCCGCGGGAGCGGCCGGAGGACACACGATGAAGCTCGACAAGACCCTTGGTTTGGCCGTCATGCTCAGCTCGGGAGCCGCCTTCGCTGCGGGTGAGGAGTGCCAATCGAACGCTGACTGCGGGAGCGGCGAGCTTTGCGCTCCGGCGCCGTGCTTGCCCGTCGCCTGCGACCCCGATGACGAGAGCTGTGAGCCGCCCAGTTGCCCGTCCTCGTGCGTCGCCGTCGAGGACGGCGGGGGCTCCGATGGCGGAGACGGCGGCTCGATGAACGGGTGCGAGTCAGACACCGACTGCCCCACGGGCTTCTCGTGCGAGGTGATGGGTAGCATGGGCAGTGGCTGCGTCTGCCCCGAGGGCCAGCCGGACTGCGGGTGCGGCGAGCCGACGGAGCCCGTGGAGTACAAGGGCTGCTCACCCAAGCCCTGCTCCACCGACGCTGACTGCGGCGAGGGGCTCGAGTGCGTGACGTTCGAGATGCCGTGCGCCATGCCCGCTATCGACTGTGCGCCCGGGTCCGAGTGTCCCGAGCCGGAGCCCTGTGAGAGCGGGACCTCCTCGCAGTGTCAGCCGAAGTGGGCTGGCACCTGCGATGCGGACGCGGACTGCGGCGAGGGCTTCACCTGCAAGGCGTACGAAGAGTGCTCGTGCTCCGGCTCCTCCGGCAGCGGTAGCGGCGGATCCACGCCCGAGCCGACCGACCCCGCCGCGCCGGACGGCGGTGGTGCCCCGCCGTCTGAGGACGGCGACTCGTCCGACCCGATCGACTCCGAGTGCACCTGCGCGCCGTCCGAGGAGAAGTACTGCGAGCCCGTGAAGACGGTCTGCACGTCAGACGCCGACTGCCCGGCCGAGTGGGAGTGCGAGGCCTTCACGGTTGCCGTCTCTGGCGGCGGCGCCACCGATACCGCCTGCGCCGAGGGTCAGTCCTGCGAGGCGCCTGAGCCTGCTCCGGTCCCCGAGGAGCCGGAGAGCGAGTCGCTCTGCGTGCCGCCCTACTACACGTCGTTCGCTGAGGCCGGGGCGCTGCCGCCCCGGGGTCCGATGGCGGACGGCGAGGCCTTCCCGACGAAGGGCAGTCAGGACGACAACGGGGGCTCGCCCACCGGTGGATCCGGCGACGGCGGCGGGTCCGAGAATCCAGAGGATGGCGCCACGGGCGGTACCGGCAGCTCCAGCGAGAAGGCTGCCGGGTGCACCGTGGACGGAAAGGGCACGCCCAACTCGTTCGCTGCCCTGGGTCTCGTGCTCCTGGTCGCCTTCGGCCTGCGCCGCCGCAGCTGAGCAGCACGGCCCCGAGCTGGCGGAGAAGAATCCGCCACGCTCGGGGTCATCGCCTTTCGTGCGCGAAGGGCCCCGCTACCGGGGCGCCGCGCCTCCGCTCCGCGTCAGGACTCCCTGATCAACGCGTCGAGCCGATCGAGCCCTAGCTCCACCTGATCTCGGCTGGGGCCGAAGCTGACCCGCACATACCGCCGGAGTCGCGAGGGGATGTGGTCGCGCCGCTTCCCCGGGTTCACGTCGAAGAACTGTCCCGGGACCACGACCACCTGCTTCTCGAGCGCCTTCCGGAAGAACGTCATGCCGTCGCGCAGCGGACCCGGGAGGTTCTCGAGGTTCGCGAAGCAGTAGAAGGCCCCCTGCGGCTCGGCGTCGAGGCCGATCCCCATCCCCCGAAGCCGCTCCATCACGAGGCGGCGCTTGTCGTCGAAGACGCCCTGGATCGCGCGGGCCTCGGCGTCGGCGTGCTCGCGCGTGATCAGCGGCAACGCCGCCCGCTGGACTGGGTGGGGAGGGCCCCCGTCGATGAAGGAGCCGGCCGACGTGATGCGCTCGATGATCCACTCGGGGCCCACGGTCCACGCGAGGCGCCAGCCCGGGTAACGCCAGTTCTTCGTGAGGCCGTCCACGATCACGACTGGGTCGCGGTTCACGTCGTCGACGTAGCGCATGGCCGAGTGCGACGGGCCGTCCTGCCGCGCCGTGCCCCCGTAGAGATAGTGGGCGTAGAACTCGTCGACGATGAGCACGCAGCCCGTCTGGCGACAGATGTCGACCCAGGCCCTTAGCGCGCCGCCGCGGATCACGTGCCCCGTGGGGTTGCATGGGTTCGAGATCAGCAGCGCCGAGAGGCCCTTGCCCACGATCTCGCGCCGGAGGTGGTCCGGCGGCAGATCGAAGCCGCGCTCGCCGTCCAAGAGGATCGGGAGCGGCACGAAGGCGCGGAACAGGTCGAGCAGCTCTTCGTACGCCGTGTAGTCCGGGAGGAAGTGCCCGAGGTTGATGCTGCCTAGCGTGGCCGCGATCCGGGTGAGCGCGAGGCGCCCGCCCGCGGACAGCGCCACGTTCCGCGCCGTGAACTTCGAGGCCATGCCCACTCGGTAGCGGGCGTTGTAGAGCTCGGCGACGGCCTCTCGGACGTCCGCGAGCCCCTGGACCGGGCCGTACTCGTTGGCCGAGGGATCGACCTCGATGTGGTGGATCCGCTCCGGCGACCCCGCGATGGGCCCGGTCTCGGGCGCTCCCTGGCCGAGGTTGGCCCAGTCCGGGTGGCCGTAGTGGAAGCCCCGCTTCGCCGCTTCGGTCATCACGTAGATGACGCCTGTGCGCGGCATGGGACGAAATACCCCGTGCGCCTCGGCATCGGGGATGTCGAGGACCTCGGCTCCGTCCCCGCGCGTGTCTCCTGGGGGGGCGCCGCTCGCCTGGCCGCCGCTCATCGGTCCCACAGCCGCGTGGAGAAGTAGCGCTCGCCGATGTCGTTCAGCAGCGTGACGATGCAGCCCTTCTTGATCTCCTTCGCGAGACGGTAGGCGGTGGCCATGTAGGCGCCCGACGACTGCCCGGCGAAGAGGCCGCGCTTGGCGAGGACCTGGTTCATCTCGAAGCCCTGGTCGTCGTCGAAGTCCCACCGGCGGTCGATGACCGACTCGTCCAGGATCTCGGGGACGATGTCGTGCTCGGAGCCGAGCGGCTTCAGGCCCTCGACGCCCGGGAAGGCCTCCGGCACCACGCAGTTCACCTCGATCGACGGGTTGTGCTCCTTGAAGCGCCGCCCCATGCCGGTGATGGTGCCGCCGGTGCCCACTCCCGCCACGAAGTGCGTGATGCGATCGCCCAGCTGGTCGAGCACCTCGACTGCGGTGGTGTCGAAGTGGGCCTTCCAGTTGCCCGCGTTCCCGTACTGATTGCAGTAGAAGTACTTATCCGGGTCGCCCTCGTACACGCGGCGGACCTCGCGGAGGGCCTCGTCGTAGCCGAGGTGGGCGCTGGTGAAGTGGGTGTGCGCGCCGTGCGCCCAGAGGCGCTTCTTGCGCTCCATGCTGGCGTTGTCGGGGATGACGATGGTGACCGGGTTGCCGATCACACCGCCGATGAGGGCGTAGGCGATCCCCGCGTTCCCCGAGGACGAGTCGAGGATGGTCATGCCGGGCCGAAGTCGCCCGTCGGCGACGGCCTCCGAGATCATCCGGAGGACCGGGCGGTCTTTCAGCGAGCCGCCCGGGTTGAACGACTCGACCTTGGCCCAGATCTCCACGTCGGGCAGCTCGTCCTGGAACGCGTCCACTCGAACGAGGGGGGTGTTACCGATGAGGGTGAGCGACGGGTGGCGGTCGATGAGGGCGCGGACGGAAGCGGGCTGGGTCACGGGCATCGCGCGATGGTCTCCGGGAGCTGGGTTGCTGGTGCCCTTCCGGGCGCGTTGCGGGACCACCCCCGCGGGGGCCGAACTTTACTCGTCGGCCACGACTGTGGGAACTCCGGCGCCCCACCACTTGTGGCCGGTGTCTTCGATGGTCTTCACGATCGTGCCGTCCTTGACGTCGACCACCAGGATCGCGCCGCTGGAGTCGAACGCGAAGGCGCGTGAGGTCCAGCCCGCGATCCCGAACACGCTGCCATACCCGGTGAGGGGCCCGATCTCGGCCACCACCTGGCCCGTGAGCGGGTTCACCTCAACGAGCATGTCGTCTCCGGAGAAGACGCCGAGGCCGTTTACCGACGCATAGGTGCCCACCCCGAGCAGCGAATACACGTCACCGCTGGACTGGTAGCCGCCGCCGTAGTTCCCGATCTTCGTGGCTGTGTAGGTGGTGGCGTCTTGTGCGTCGAGGCGAAACCAGTCGCCGCCCGCGACGCCGATGAGCACGTCATTCGAGGGGTCGATGGTGCCCGCGGGGACCCACGACAGCGCGTTGAACGAAGCGGGGAGGGTGCCTACCGACTGGCACTCGGCGGTGCCCGGGTGGCAGCGCCAGAGCTCGTCGTAGCTCACGGCAGTGAGCACCCCGTAGCGATCGATGGCGATGTCGGTGACGTCGTTGTTGTCGACGGTGAGGTCGAACGTGACTGGCGCGACCTCGGTGATCTTGTAGGTCTTCACGTCCATGGTGAAGAGCTGGTCGTCCGTGTGGGCGTAGACCTTGCCCTTCAGCACCACCCCGGGCATGTCGCCGTTGCTCGGATAAGGGTCGTCCCCGTCCGGGATCCCGTCGTCATCCTGATCCTCGTCAACCACCACCGGGATGTCGGGCTCGGGCTCGACGAGGTCGGGCTCGGGCTCGAACAAGTCGACCTCCGGAACGTCCGGTGTTGCTTGGACGTCTGGCGCGGTGGTGTCGGCGGCTGGCTCGGCAGAGTCGGTCGGGGTGAGCGCGTCGCCCCCGTCGCTCGGTTCTACGCCGGCGTCTTTCTGGCCGCCGTTGCTGGAGGCGGTGCAGGCAACGAGAGAGAGGAGGAGTAGCGCACGCATGGCGGCGAAGACTACGGGTGTCGCGAGGGACCGCAACCCCATTTTCGACCGGAGCCGGGTGATCCCCGGGGGCTCGCATCGCGCCCGCGGTCGCGTCACAATCCGGCGATGACCGCCAGCCCCCTCGACACCCTTCGCGCCCGCATCGACGGGCTGGACGACCAGCTCCTGCAGCTCCTCGAGGCCCGCGCGTCCCTCGTGGGGCAGGTCGCCGAGGCCAAACGCGCGCTGGGCGTGGCGCTCTGGGACCCGGCGCGGGAGCGGGCGCTGCTCGAGCGGCTGGCTCAGCGGGCCTCTGGGCACTTCCCACCGGCCGCGCTGCAGGCGGTGTATCGCGAGATCATGAGCGCCTGCCTGGCCCTGCAGGAGCCGCACCGCGTGGCCTTCCTCGGACCGGAGGGCACCTTCACCCACGCCGCCGCGCGCGAGCTCTTCGGCCTGGCGGTGTCGTACGTCGGGGTGGCTACGATCGACGGCGTGTTCGACTCCGTACGCCGGGCCGACGTGCTCTACGGCGTGGTGCCCATCGAGAACTCCACCGAGGGAGCGGTCTCCACCACCACCGACGCGCTCCTGGACGGCGGCGTGGTCATTCGCGAGGAGCGCGTGGCCCCGATCGCTCAAGCCCTCGCGACACGTGCGCGGAGCCTCACCGAGATAGACACCGTAATCTCCCACCCCCAGGGCCTCGCCCAATGCCGGGGGTGGCTGTCGCGAAACCTCACGAACGTTCGCTGGGTCCAGGCGCCGTCGACCGCGCAGGCCGTCCGTGACGCGCTCAACGATCCGCGCTCGGCCGCGATCGCGAGTCGCCTCGCCGCGGAGCTCAACGGTCTGCCCGTGCTCAACGCCTCGATTCAAGACCGGGAGGACAACGCGACGCGGTTCGTGGTGCTCGCCCGCGACGACGCCCCGGCGCGGCCCCCAACCGGGCGGTGCAAGACCACCCTCGCCTTCACGCTCGCGGACGAGGGTGAGCGCGGCGCCCTCCGCCGCGCCCTACAGCTGTTCGACGACGAGGGGCTCAACCTCGTTCGGGTGGAGTCACGACCCAGCCGCCAGCAGGCGTGGCGCTACGCGTTCGTGGTGGACATCGAGGGTCACCGCGAGGACCCCGCGGTCTCTCGAGCGCTGGAGCGCCTCGAGGCGCACGCCACCCAAGTCCGCGTCTTGGGCAGCTACGCCACCTCCGGCTGAGCCACACAGCGCGGGCAGCTCAGGGTCGTGCGGCAAGGAGCCGCGGAGCGGGCGCGGGTACAGCGTGGCGCCCGTCATGGCGGCGGTGCACCTGGGACTCCCCGGTGGTCTCGGGCGCGAGCTGATGCACGTGCGGGGCGCTCACCGCTTGGGCCGTTTCAGACGGGTACGACACTCAACCGAAGACCGAGAGCCCGAGCAACTTTGACCACGGTGGCGAGACTCGGGTTGCCGTCAACTCCCAATGCTCGGTATAGACTCTCCCTGCTCAGGCCTGCCGATTGGGCCACGTGCGTCATACCTCGGGCTCGCGCGATATGCCCGAGGCCCTGGGCGATCCCTGCTACATCCTCGGGAGCTTCCGCGAGCCACGCCTCGAGGTACGCCGCCATGTCCTCCGGGCTACGGAGGTATTCGGCCGGATCGAACTCACTCAGTTGTTCGTGGACACTCACTTCGTCACCTCCTCATCTTCGTACTCCCGCAGCAGTTGTGCGGCTCGGACGATGTCTGTGTCCTGGCTGGACTTGTCGCCGCCCAGGAGTAGCAAGACCAAGTCCTGGCCGCGGATCGTGTAGTACACACGGTAGCCTGGTCCGATGTCGACTCGCAGTTCTGAGAGACCTCCAGTCAGATTTCGAGAGTCGCCGGGGTTCCCGGCGGCCAAGCGAGTGACCCGTACCAGGATGCGGGCTCGTCCGGAGCGATCGCGTAAACCGGTCAGCCAATCCCGAAAGGCCTGCGTTTGGATGACCCTCAACACGAGCGGCAGCGTAGCCCATGGGCTACGTTCCTGCAAGGAGCCGACGCCTCGATGAGGCGACATCGTGCGGTAGTCGTCGACGCAGCCGGCTTGGGCTGCCGGGTACGGGGGGGGCTGGCTAGCTTCAGTGATGGCGTGGGGTGCCGCGTGTGGAGCGCGGTCGCCTGGCTCTGCGCTCTGCGCTGCCGCGTGCGGAGCCGGTCCCTTCTCCCGCCGAACTGGACGTTTGTGTTATCGCCGGCCTCCCACAGCGAATACTCCATGTCCCACACGAAGAAGCGGAACTGCGCACCATCCTCGCGCTTCCGGATTCCGCGCATGTTGTTGCTCTCGAAACAACAGGGGCCGTCGTGGTTGACCGTGTACTGGTGGATCAGCATGTAGTCGATGAGATCGTCCAGTTCGAGCATTGCCTCGATGGCGGCGTAGTTCTCGGCCAGCGAGAGGTCCGCGTCGGCGAGGGCCAGCAGCGCCTCGTAGGCAACGAGGTCGCCGTCGACCGCCTCGTTGGTGGTGGTGCGGCGGTTGATGGCGTCGTAGTCCGAGTCTTCCCCGCCGAAGTACTCCTCGGCGAAGCCAGCGTCCGGGCGCTCGACCGGGTTGTAGAGGCCCCAGTAGAGGCCGTTGAGGTACAGGTGGACATAGGTGGCATGCCCGTCGACCTTCCCCATGTCGCGGGCGCTGTCGCGGGCGAAGGAGTCGTGCAGATACTGGGCCTGCTCGGGGTCCCGGAAGTCGAGCCAGGTCTTGCTTCCGCCCGCGCGGGGCACGATCGAGTCGAACTTCTCCACGGGCGCGTCCGCGAACCAAGGGTATGTGAGCTTTGAAGGGCCGTATTCCTCCTTGAAGTCGAGGCGGAAGGAGTGTTTGAGCGTGGCGGAGTGGTAACGCCAGCCCCAGCCGTGGATCTGGATGCCGCAGTCCTCCTGGAACGCCGTTGAGCCGTCGGGGAGGATCAGCTCGATCGACACCGGGCGCTCCCACTTGTCTCCGCGCTCGGCGGAGTTGATGTAGATGCCCTCGGCACCCCACAGATCGGCCGGGTCCATCACCACCGATAGGGTCGGGATGCCGCGCAGGCCCGCGAGCAGGTCGTCGTGGGTGTCGGGGTCGTCGACGACCTCCGGGTCCATCTCGTAGTCGGCGGCATAGGCTGCCTCGGAGAGGCCGTCCCAGACGGTGGGCAGACCAGCCGGAGCGGCGGGCTGGCGGATCACGTCTTCGACGTACACGTAGGTGTGGGTGGCCACCGGGCTTGGCGCCCAACCGTCCGCGAACGCCGCGGCCCGTAGCAGGGAGGTCGTGGTGATCGGGATCGACGCGGCGGCCACCGCAGACCCGTCGACCGGGAGGACGACGGTGCCGTGGTCTTGGGTGGGAACGCTGCCGTCGAGCGTGTAGACCAGGGTCGCGCCGGGGGTGGACGTGGTCACGGTGGCGGTGACGGGGGCGGCGTAGAAGCCGCGGGGCGGGACGACGATCGGCTCCTCGAGGAAGCCCAACACCCCCAGGCCGTTGGGCTCGCCGGGGGTGGGCGTGGGGAAAAAAGCGGCGTCGCCGGTCTCGATCCAGTCGAGCGTCAGGGTGGGCAGCAGCAGGAAGTCGTCGTCATCCGCGGCCTGATTGAGGCCTTGGATCGCCAGCACGGTTGCACCGGTGAGCGTGTTCGGGTCAATCGGCAAAACCGTCTCCAGGGCCCCGTCGTTCGCCGCGGTCGCCACGCCTCCTCCGTGGTTGGCCGACGCGACGGGCGACCCGCCGACCCACGCCGCGAAGCCGTCGTCGAAGCGCACCGACAGGGTGGCGCGGCTCGGGAGACTGTCTGCAGCGACGTCGGCGCGGATCGCGGCAATGGACGAGACGCCTTTCATCTGGGCGAGCAGGTCGGTGGTGATGTCTTCGCTGTAGGGGCTCGCCAGGCTGCCATCCACGACCACCTCAGCCAGGGACATCCACTCGCTGCTGCCGGCGCTGTTGACCGCGGTCTTGGCCACGGTCGCGAAGCGGGCGATGACCGGGGCGGCGGGGGCCACATCGAGGCGGTTGCCGGGGCTGGTGGGTGTGGCTCCAACGGCCACGGGGTTCAAGACGTCGGAGGCCCAGATCTCCGCGCCGGCGCTGTCTTGCAACGAGACCGTCACGTTGTAGAGCCGCTCCGGGCAGCAGTTGCTGCGGTTGAGCAGGGTCACTCCGGTCACGAGGTAGGGCGCGCCGAGGTCGACCCGCCACCAGGGCGCGAGGTCGCCGTCGCCGGTGTGGCTGAAGGTCGAGGGCTCCCCGTCCACGGCCTGCGCGCCCGTGCGGCCGTAGCCGTCGCTCGACTGGGTGGTCGGCTTCTCCAACGCCGCGTTCTCGGGGGTGCTGCCCAACACGCTAGCGGCGTACCCGACCCCCAGCACCACCGCCTGCCAGCCACCCTCCTCGAAGCCGGGGTCTTCCCAGCCGGCGGGTGGGTCGAGGGACAGCCGGGCTGGACTGCCTTCGGCCACCGGCTGGGTGGACGTGACCTGCTGTTCGCGGCCCCAGGAGACGTCCTCGCCCAGTGCGGGGAAAGTGACCACGTCGGAGGGCTGCCCGTCGGGGCGGGTGAGGACCAGCGCCTCCCCGCTGGCGTCGAGCTTGAAGCTGGTGTGCAGCTCGTCCGAAGGGCCCGTGGACCCCTTCCCCGAGGCCCAGACCACCAGAAACTGGCCGGCCAGCAGGGTCTTGCTGGGGAACACCCAGGCGAAGGGCGCATCGGGGTTGTCCGACAGCCCCCACCCCTCGAGCTCGACGGTGGTCCCACTCGCGTTGTAGAGCTCGATCCAGTCCGCGCTATCGCCGTCGCCGTCTTCGAGCGTGTCCTTGTTGCTGGCCATCACCTCGTTGACGAGCACCTCCCCGGTGGGGGGGAGGACGCCGATGTCCGTGGTGGTCTCCGGCACGTCGGGGCTATCGATCTCCGGCACGTCGGGGCTAACGGTTTCGGGCAGGACGGGGCTGACGGTCTCGGGCAGGACGGGGCTGACGGTCTCGGGCAGGACGGGGCTGACGGTCTCGCCGTTTCCGGAGTCTTGTGCGAGCGACACGGCGGCGGCTTCGTCGCTGGAACCGCCACAGCCGAGTGAGCAAGAGACTGCGATGAAGAGGGCGAACCGTGTCGACATCAGGGGCTCCTTCACAGCGGATGGCCCACCATACCAAGGCCGCTCGGTCCGGTCCCAAACCGCGACGGTGGCATCACGGTCGCCGGTGATCACCCCCACGAGGTCCTCGACTTCCGCCCGCGGATAAGTCGGTCTGGTACGGGGCAAGCGACTGGCCGACTCATCGGCGGGCGGAGCAGTTCCAGAGCCCGGCCACGATGCAGACGCTGGCCGCGGGCAACGACCTGAAGGTGTCTGCCGCGGTTGGCACCGTGTCACGCGTGTGGGCGCTCGAGATTGCGGCAGAGCCGCGCCCCCATCGAGGCGGAGGTGACCCTGCAGGGCGGCCTCGGCTATTTGCCCCTGACCGTGACGGGCCTCCCCCGCCCGGACGGCTGGCGCCTTCAGCAGCAGGTGGACGGGGCGCGTGGGTGGACACGTCGCAGGCGGTGGAGGGCAACGACTGGCGGCAGGCAACGAGCGACCCGGTCGCCGGCACCTACTCCCTGACCTTCAACGTGCCCAACAGGGGGACGCAGGCGTGGCGGCTCCCGCGGTGACGTGAACGTTGCGTGTGTGCGAGAGCCCGATGCCCTACCCGGAGCGGCTAGGGGAGTCCAAGCCACCCCCTCGACCGTAACCGCTCACGGCCGCAACCAGTCCACGAGCACCAGCCCCGCTTCACAGGTCAAGGTCCCGCCCCACCGAGCGCGTTGCGTATAGGTGAGCAACCTCGTCGTCGAATGAGCGGTCGCTCGCCCACGTCCCCGCAAGCGCCCTCCAGGCCTCCATCTGCCGATGCCCCCGCTCCTCGGCGCTCTCGCGAGCCGCGAGCCCTTCCTCGATAAGGACCAGCGCCTCCTGGTTGAGGCTCCGCCGGTCGCGCGCCGCAGCGCTCCGTAGGCGGACGAGCAGAGCCTCCGGGACGTCCTTTAGGGTGATAGACGGCATCGGCACCTCGCAGGTTCCATCAAGGTGTGGAAACGGAAGTCGTCAAAGCGGCGCCATCCTTCCGATCGCGCCTTCGTAAGTGTTGAGAACGGCACCCGTGTGTCGGTGGCGGGTGGCGGGCCTGCCCGCTCCATCGTGATCTCCATGGTGATCGCCGACGGTCGCTGGTGTGGTGATGGAGGTTCTCGGCACCCAGCCGAGGTGCTCACGCGGTCTCGAGCTTGTCGATGACCGAGGCCCATCGGCGCAGCCCTTCGTCGCCCTTCGTGAAGGCGGGTGCGAAGTCGAGGCTCTCGAGGATTCGGCGGTCCGACCGCAAGAGCGACCACAGGAGCGCCGTGGCGGGCACGGTGGTCCCGGGGTGCAGCGAGCGCACGAACACCACCGTCTGGGTCACGCACGCCCCAAGGTCGCGGTCGCCGCGGCCGGTGAACAACACGTGAAAGGGACGCGGCGCTTCGAAGTGTGCCCATGCGACGCTCCCGCCGGTGGCGCGGAACTCCGCGACCACGGGGGCTTGCCGGCTCCCGGTGAGCCAAGCTGCGAGCTGACTGCGCGGCCGGCCCGCCACACGAACGGCGACCGTTTGCGGGGAGGGCTCGGAGAGCTCGGGCTCCATAGTGAGTTCGAAGTCGTGAAGCGCGCCGAGGTGGGCCACGTCGAGGCCATTCCCGAGCACGAGGTGCGGGTGGCACGCCAATCGCTGTGTCGGCAGCGCCACGGCCCGCCACGGCCCGCCGGGTGGGGCCTCGGGCGGGTCCAGGGTCGGTGTAGCGCCATTGAAGAAGAAGACGAGCCCGAAACGCTCGACTGCCGGGTAGCGGCGCACCCGCCGCCGAGGCGCTACGACGCACTCCGGCGCAGACTGGACGACGCCGTCCGCGCCGATGGTCCAATGATGAAAGGCGCACCGAACGCCGCTGCTCGTGACCGCGCCATGGCCGAGATCGGCCCCGAGGTGGGGACACCGTGCGTCCAGCACGTGGACCGCGCCGCCATCGTCGCGCCATGCGGCCACCCGGCGCCCGAGCGCGTCCCAGCTCCGAACGCTCCCGCGCCGGAGCTCTGACGAGCGGCAAAGCACGTACCACGCCTGCGCAACGACCGTACGGCTCGCAAAGACGCCGCTCACGAGCCCCCGATGGCCGTAATGAGGAATGTGCCGAGAGATGCGTAGAAGGGGAGGTTCAAAAATCGGGTCGCGCGGACGACCTGTCGAAAGCGGGGCTCGGTCTCCGATGCAAACCAGATGGCGGCTTCGCCCTCCGTCGCGCGGCCCACGATCCGGTAGAACGCAGCGGCGTAGCCTGCCTCCACGAGCAGGCTGAGGCCAATGGTGACCGCGAGCCCGTACGCCCATGTGTCCTCGGCTGACGCCTGCGGCGTCGCCGTCAGCGCGAGCTGGGCGGTGAGCACCACCGCACAGACGAGGTCGTGCGCGATCCCCCAGGGCGGGCGCCAGCGATGGACGCCGTACATGAGCCACAGCTCCAGCAAGCCCCGCACCCACATCAGCACAGAGAAGGTGCCCAGGACGACCCGGAGCGGCCGCGCCACGGACGGGTCGAGAGCGATGATTGGCGCGACGAGAAACCAGAGGAGGAGCACATACGCGAGCCACAGGAGCTTGGCGGGTGCCATCCGCCCGCCGATCTGGCCCGGGCGGCGTTGGCGCACGAAGAGCGCCGCGCCTACCACCGACACCACGAGCACTGCCACGCCGAGCGCGACGCGGGTGGAGAGCGCAAAGGCGACCGCAGCAAGCACGGCGCGAGGCTAGCGCAGTCGGATGGCCGCGTCACCGATGGTAGGCTGGCTCGATGCGCAAGACTGAACCGCGGGTGCTCATCGTGACCGGGGGCCTACTCACCCCGTCCGACCGGGCGCTCGGCACCGCCCTCCGAAAGCAGGTGGTGCAGTGGCGCGCCTCCGAGGGCGCGTGGCTCGACCTCGCTATCAAGCTGACCGCCGCTGAGCCGCTCCTGCTCACCCGGCTCGCCCGGGCGCGAACGCGGGACCCCGACGTACGGGAGTACTTCTCGGCGCCACCGGATGAGGTCCCGGAGCTGACCGAGGTCTGCCTCGCGACGCTGCTCGAGGCGGAGTCGATCGTCTGGGAGTGCGCCACTGTGGGCGAGCTCTTCGACGACCCTGCCGGCATCGAGAGGAAGCTCGCCCGGGCGAACGTGGTCTTCGCGTCCTCGACCCTGCTGCGAGACTTAGGCGAGCTCTCCGTGGTGGTCGCGCGCCTCCGCCGCCCACATCTACGGCTCGTCGTAGGAGGCGCGCTCGTGGGGCTCTTCGGCGACGCGTGGGAGGGGGAGCCCGGTGTCGACGTGGTCGCTGTGGGCTACGGGGAGTGGCTCGTTCCCTCGCTCGCCGACTGGCTTCGGAGCGGCGCCGCGGCCCCCACCCCACCCCCGCTGGGCCGGCTACGCCGCGGCCGTCACAGCCTGTTCCTCCACAGCGGCGTGCCCACGTCGCGTGATCTCGACTGGCTGCCGCTCCCAGACTGGCGCCTCGCTGAGCGCGCTCACGGTCGACGCTTCCGCACGGTCCACTACGAGAGCGTGCGGGGGTGTCCGTACCGCTGCGCGTTCTGCAACTACCCGTATCTATTTGATGACTCTCGTTTCCGGTGGAAGAGCGCCGAGCGGATCGTCGCGGACTGGACGCGCTACGCCTCCGAAGGCGTGGAGCTCGTCTCGTGCTTGGACTCGCTCTTCACCATGCCGAAGCGGCGCCTCGAGGCGCTCTGCTACGGGCTCATCGCAGCCGCCGTTCCCGTCCGCTGGGCCGCGTACGCCCGAACGAGCGACCTCTGCGACGCAGCCACCGTGGCGCTCATGCGGCGCGCTGGCTGCGTGGAGGTCCAGATCGGCCTCGAGAGCGGCGATGACGGTCAGCTGTCCGCGATGGACAAGTACTGCACGTCCGACCAGAACGCGCGGGCGCTCGACCTCTGCCGAACCGAGGGCCTCACCACAGTCGTGAGCCTCATCGTCGGCTATCCTGGCGAGACGGCGGCCACGCTCGACACGACCGCCCGCTTCCTCGAAGCCCACCCGCCCGACTTCTTCTTCTTGGCCACGTTCAGCACTCGCGCGCCGGCCGTACCCGTATTGTCTTCCGAGTCCCGTGCGCGTTTCGGGCTCCGTACCGTGGAGAACCGGCGCGCGGTCGCCCCGTACTGGACGCACCACACCATGTCCTGCGCAGAGGTTCCGGCGAAGGTCCGAGCCCTGCACCGCCACCTCGTCCGCGGGCGCGTCTCGCTGGATGCGGCCGCCTTCTACGACGGCCTCCGCAGCTACCGGCATCACCAGCGCGCAGGTCTTCTTGCGTTCCAAGCCCAGGCGATGGAGCCGGGGCCGCTGGTGGCGCGTGTCTTCGACCTTGCCCACGACGCCGTGACGCGCCGGTTGCGGGCTGAGGTGGCGCGGGCGTTCGCGTAGTGCTCATCCTCCCTGCGGCGCCAGGTCGGAGCCGCTCAGTCCTGGTGGCTACGGACGGCTTGGGCCCAGCACCACCATCGGCGTTCCGCCCTCCGGCACGATGAGCACGTTCTGTCGAACGGGTCTCGGGTGCCAGCCCGGACGCGGTGAGAGGCGTACCGTGGTGATGAGGGTGTGCAACACGAGTCGCATCTGGCGGAGCACGAACGGGCGGCCGACGCAGGTGCGCGGAGCAAGGCCGAAGGGCAGGTACGAGGTCTCCCGGGGATCATCGGGCTGGGCAGGGGCGAGAAACCGCTCGGGGCGAAAGGCCTCCGGTTCGGTCCAGGAGGCCGGGTCGTGGTGGGCGATCCACGTCGCAGGCAGGACGCGCTGCCCCACCTCGAGCGAGTGGGCGCCCAGGCGGGTGGGACGGGCGGCCACCCGCGTAAGGTGGCAAACCACCGGGCAGAGGCGCATGGACTCGTCGATGCAGGCCTCGAGATAGCCGCCCGGGGCGGGGTCGTCCGCGGCCCGTCTCAGCGCCTCGGGGTGCTCGACGAGGTGGGCGAGCGCCCAGGACATCGCGGCGGCGCCGGTATCGTGGCCGAACACGAGCAGCGCCAACACCTCCTCGACCAGCGCCTCGTCGTCGAGCCCAGGCGTCAGTGGCTCGATCAGGGCGCCTCGCGTCGGGCTACAGCGCGCACGCACGATCTCTGCCCGAACGAGCTCCGACAGCGCGGCGCGGGCTCGGAGCAGGCGCCCCCAGCCGCTGAACCCGCCGAGGTCGACCTGGAGCGGGCGCGCGAAGAGCACGACCGGGTTGGTCGCCGCCCGGAGAAACGCGTCGACGGCGTGCTCCAGCGCGAGCGTGCGTCCATTTGACTCCGGTGCGAACAGCGCCCGCACGATCGCCGTACGCGAGATAGAGAGCAGGACGTCGTACATGCGAGTGGCACGGTCCACCCGCAACGCGCGCGTCGCCTCACGCGCGGTGTCGACCGTGAGTGCGTCGTACCGTGCGGCCACGTCGGCTCGAAACGCGGGGGCCACGAGGCGACGGCGGGCGTGGTGCGAGGGCCCGTCGAGCATGATGAGCGAGCCGTGGCCGAGGACCTTCCGTAGCGCAGTGATGCCCCGCCCTGCGTCCAGATCCGGGCTGGAAACGAGCGCTCGAAGGAGCTGCGGGTCGCCCGTGACCAAGCAGCGCCCATGAACGGGCAGCTCGAGCTCGAAGGTGGGGCCGTGGCGCGCCAGGCCAGCGCGGAGCACGGCAAACGGATCGTGCAGCCAACGCCAGCCGTTTCGAAGTCGGAGGAGGGCGCTCACGGCCCGCCCCCTTCGAGCTCGCCAAGCCGAGGGAAGACCGTGCGCATCCCCACACAACCGAGCGCGATGCCGAGCACGACGTCGAGCAAGTAGTGGGCGTGGATCAACACCGTGGAGGCTGAGATCGCCGTCGCCCACAGGGCGAGCCCCAAGCGGGTGGCCCGATTCGCCCTCCGGCCCAGCGCCCACGCTGCCGTCACCGCGAAGGCGACGTGCAGCGACGGGAGCTCGTTGTGATCGAGGTTCGCCGTGTCAGCCCACGTGTAGAAGAAGCCCGAGACGCCGCCCGGCGACTCCGGGGGGAAGCGCATGTCGATGGGCACGAGCATGAAGATCACCGCTGCCACCGTGGTCTCGGCCGCAAGGGTGCCGACCAGCGGCCACAGCGCACGCGGCGTTCGGTAGACGAACGGGCCGAGCAGTAGGAGCGCGTTCATGGACACGTAGACCGGCGCCATCTCCGCGATGAAGGGGATCCGCAGCTCGATGTCCAGGAAGAGCGGGAGGCGAGTCGTCCAGCACGAAGTCACGACATCCGCAGTGAAATAGAGGGCATAGAAGTAGAGGAGGAAGCCCGCGCTCATGGCGAGTGTCCGGCTCAGATCCCGCCTGCTCGGGAGGGCGACGAATGGCTCAGTCATGAGCGCGCACCGTCGGCACGACCGCACCCTCCGGGAGTGGCCGCGGTCCACGCCACATGCGCAGGTAGATCCCGAGGAACGAGGGGGACGGGTGTGCGGGGTCCACCAAGGAGGGAAGCTCTGTCCAAGGTGCCGTGGGGTGCTCGTGATGAGCGCGGTGGAGGTGGTAGTTGAGGAAGATCCAGCGCACTACGGGGCTTACGCGGAGGTTCCACGCGCCGGTCCGGACGTCGAGCTCCGACCACGCGTGGTCGGCATACTGCAGGGCGCCCCAGTTGAGCGCGAACAGGCCGTAGCACGTGAGCCACCCCGCAAGCGTGAGATCGAGGGCAGCCGCCACCGCGAGCTGAAACGCAGCCGAGCCCAGGATCTCGAGCTGAATCCGACCGCGCGGCGCGCCATCAAAACCACTGAGCATCGCGCCGCCGCCCGCCTGTGTGGCGAGGAGGCCTTGCCCTCGAAAGAGCGCCTCGAGGGCTCCGGGCAGGACCACGTAGAGGGCGCACACGACCGGGCCAAGGAGCCAGAAGAACCCAGTGAGGAGGCCATACCACTGAAGCCGCTTGAGCCAGACACGGTCGGTCGGGCGGAGGTAGTCGAACAGCTCCGCGTCGGTCCGGTTTCGCCGGTGGTGGCCGAGGTGGACCACGCGCTGGAAGGCGAAGCCGATCGGGAAGAAGGCGGCGAGGACCCACCCACTTGCGTCGTTCACCGCTCGACTCGGGTGAAGGACGCCATGGACCGCCTCGTGAAGTAGCGAGAACAGCGTGTTGTTCACGAAGGAGAACACGATGCCGAGCGCGAGGCAGAGCCACCACGCCTCTGCCCGGGAAGCGCCCCAGAGGAGCGCTAGCGCCGAGGCTCCGGCCACGGCACCGATCGCGAGGTTAATCCGACCGACGCGCTGCCGCGCCGTGGCCTTGGGTGCCACTACGGGCGCTTTCGGCCCAGGACTTTCGCGAGGAGCACCCCGAGTAGGAGGCCGACGGCGCCCGCGATGCCGGCGGCGATCATGAGCCAGCGCTTCGCGCCATCGAGGATTGGGTTGTCGAACATGTCCGTGGAGGTATGAAACGCCGCGATCCACCATCGGCCGTCACGCTGCACCATCGTTGCCGTGAAGCGGCTCTTGACGGTGAAGTCCGCGCCGTTGCTGAGCGTGTACTCGTCGGTTGATGTGCCGGTCGCGACGGCGGTGTGGTCGCCGTAGACGTGGCTGAGCTCGTCCACTACGAGCGTGTAGTGCGCCTTCTGAACGAGGCGCTCCGGGCCCGTCATCATCTTGTCGAAGTACGCCTTCACGCCGGCGTGACCGCTCGCGAGGGCCGCGTCGGTGGTGGTGAACACGATACGCGGGTCCAGCTCCGCGAGCAGCGCGTCGAGGCTGCCTGCGTTCAGGGCGTCGAGCGCGCGCTTGTGCAGCGCCCGGAGGTCGCCGTGCACAGGGCTCTCCTCCGCGCCGGCTGCGGTGGCGAGGCAGAGCAGGAACGCGATGGCCTTCAATCTCACGGTGACCTCCGAGTGGAGCGCGAACATCGGGCGCCCGTGGAGCCCTGTCAACGCGGGGCCAGGTATCGAAATACTCGGTACAGCGTCTGCGAGAGGGTCGGCACCCGGAAGTAGTGGTCCGCACCCCAGACCGGGTAGACGAAGCCGGGCTCGAGCACGCTGTCGAGGATCAGCGTGAAGCCGTCGTTTGGCCCGAGGGAGCCGAGCTCCGCGTGGCGGGCGGCGATGCGCCCGCTCACGTGCGAGCTCAAGACGAAGCCTATGAGCGAGATGGCGAGCACGCCGGGCGGCGCCTGCGCAGGGCCCGCAATCCCTGGGGCGTCGCGCGAGAAGCCCTCGAGGAGCCGCGAGTCGAGCCCCCGCAGCCGAATGAGGAGCGCAAGGGCGAGGCGCCGCCACCAGCGCTGCTGGATGCGGTCGATGAGCCACGTCCCCCGTGGGACGCCACCGACTTGAACCCACGCGTGGAGTCGGTCCTGCCATGGGCCTGGCTCGGCCAGCGCGACACGGGTCTCAGCCGATCCCTTGCTGAGCGTCACGAGGACAACCGACCGCTCGGGCTCGGCCGCCAACGCTTCCCGCACGATGAGCGCGTTGGCTGCCACGGGTCCGGTGCTGAGCGTGGGAACGAGCCGGGCCGTCATGCCGAACTCCTGGGCGATCGAGCGACAGAGAAGCCCGTCGCCGTCGTAGGCGGGCATCTCGCGATACCCAGCGGCAGGGACGACCAGGACCGTCCAGGGCAAGCGGGGAAGCCCACCGTCTGGCCCCGGCGGGAGGGCCTCGAGCGCATCGATGAACGGTCCGTGGCGGGATGAACGGCGGAAGCGGTCGTAGAGGAGCGCAGTAGCGAAGTCCACGCCGCGCTCCTCGACGACCTGGCGCAGCGTGGGCTCGTCGAGCTGCTCCAGCGCGAGCTCCGGGCGGAACTGCCCCACCTCGTGAAAGAGGCGAGCTTCGTTGATGGCGCGGACGCGCAGCACTCTGCTCAGCTCACTCCGAGACGAGCGAGCAGGCCACACGGGTGCGCGGGCCATGCCAGTCGAGCCCCCGCCGTCGGGGCGCGTACGCGGGTTGGTGGTGTGGCCCGTCGAGCTCCGGGACGATGGCGGTGCAGGTCATACGGGCCCCATGCGGTCGGGCGCACAGTCTTGCCTGGGCGACGCGCCCTGTCCACGCGCTCGCGGAGCGCCACCGCCGCTCCTACGGCGCCCTCCGCAGTACTTTCCGGCCGTCGGCGCCCAGAAGGCGGTCCACAGGGCCGCTTCGCGGCGAGGGCTGTGGATGGCTTCCTTCGGAGGAACCAGACAGGAGGGCCATCGCGTCAGGTAGTCTCGATCCAATGCTGCGCTCCCTAGGCTCGTCTTGGCCTTCTTCCTCCTCTCGGCATCGCTTGGAAGGTGTCAACAATTCCACGCGCGGTGAGAGTCGCGGGACCTCCGGTCGGCCGCTGGTGAAGCGCTCGGGATGTTCGGCAAAGCCGCGGTCGAGCGCCTCCTGGTTGGAGGCGATGGCGTTCTCCGCGTGTCCCAGGAAGGTGGTTTCGGGAGTGAGGAAGGCCAGCGAGGAGTGGCGATGTTCACGATTGTACCTGGGAAAGAGCACTCGAAAGTACGCCCGGGCGTCGGCGATCTAGGGGAAGCGGCCAGGTAGCCGGGGCCGTATTTAGGCGTCTTGAACGCGGATTCGATGTGGGGTTGCCGTTGGAGCAACGGGGCCGGCTATTGCTCTTGCGGATGCCGAGGTGGCCGAAGAGATCGGCGAGGGTCTTGGACTTCATGGCGGAGCCACGGTCGGCATGTGCGAGGAGCCAGCCCGGCGAGACGTTGCGATGCAGGATGGCTGCCCGGAAGAGGGTCCTGGCGACCAGGGCGGACTCGTTGTTTTGACTCGTCCATGGGACAACGTGTCGAGTCAAGAGGTCCATGATGACGGCGAGATGGAGGAACGAGCAGCGGGCCGGCCCACGTACCTTCGTGACGTCCCATACCCATGCCTCGTTCGGCCGGGTGTTGCCACACGGGTCGCGGTGACGGTGGGGGTGGGACGTCTCGTGTGACGACGAAGGCGCGCTGCTCGCGCGACGGCGCCGACAGCCGCTGCATCCGGGCCCTCCTGCGATTCGGCTGGAGCTGCTCTACCTCCGTACGGCCGAACGCGTGCAAGCGCGCCCCGCGGCGCCCCGCGGCGCCCCTCTATCCGATCTCGGGCAGGACGCAGGAGCTCTATCGTCATTTGGACAGCGAGGGCGGTTTCCGTTGCAGCACTACTCGATTTCGGCGCTCGTCATGGCGGCTACGGCGTCCTGTGCGGAGTCTGACGCCAGCAAGCGGGCGATGGCGCCAGCGCGACGCACGGGACCGACGGCACGGACTCGAGCGACGGCACGGGCTCGACCCGATGAGCGCGAACGCGAGGTCGCGTCGGCCCAGGCGCCCGCCGGCCGCATCATTCCGACCGGTACCCGCGTCGATTCGATGGTGTGGTCGGCCTCGTGGGGTCTCGGCGCGCGCCCACCTCGGGGACGCCCGCCGCCCGGGGGCGCAGGGCTGCGACGCCGAATCCTCCCGGGTGCACGTGTCCGCCGCGGCTACAGAAGGGGGCTGATGGGGTCCTTGGTTGGGCATGGGAGCGCTGGCACCGTTCGTGCTACGCCGGGAGGTTGCACGATAGACCGCTTGGCTGGCACGGACGTGGCCAGCGCACGGTAGAGCCCGTGCGTTGGTTCACCGTCTGTTTGTTTGTGCGTATGTTGTCTGCCTGGAGAAAATCATCCGACTCGATTCGACGTTGCCTGGCCGCCGGGAGACCGGAGATGCGCTGGAGCCTTTCGGGACCGGTGGCTTCCGCGCCATGTCGCTGCGCGCCGAGTGGCGGACGCGGTGCGCCCAGCGGCCGAAGGCGTCGCCTTGAAGACAACGACATTCGGGTCGCTCGTCGTTTCGGCGGGCTGTACCCACGCTGTGCCGGGCGGCCTCCTCGCGGCTCGCGCCGCTGCCTCCCGACGGACCAGCGAGGGACCCGCGGCAAGGCTGCTCCCCACGGACCTGCACCGGGCGGTGGCTCGGGGAGTGGGCGAGTGGCGCCCCGCGGCGGACAACCGCACCCCAGAAGGGCGGTCCACGAACCGCCGCGCGGGGATCATCACCAGAACTGGCACGTCGGCTCAGACCGGCGATGTCGGCAACCAGGAGAGAACAAATGGCGAACACACAGGCTCAAGACATGAGACGCGACGCAAACGTGGCCAAGATGGGCGCTCAGCTGAAGGACTGGTCGAACCGGCTGGACGTACTCACCGCGGGCTGCGTGGAGGCAGGCGCCGGCGACTCTGACCCGCAGCGCCTTCGTGTGGACGGACTCCGCGCTCAGTGCGTGGCCGTGCAGACGCTCTACGACGACTACCAGGCGGCCCCGAGCAAGGCCGCCCCGTGGGGCACCTTCCGCGCCGGCGTAGCCGAAGGCTGGGGGACGCTCGAGGCAGGGTTTCGCGACTTGAGCAGCGCGGTGCCGGCGAAGGGCACGGCGGAGGCGGCGCACTCTCATCTCGGGGCCGTCGCGGCGGTGAGCGGTCTGAAAGTCGTCGCCAGGTAACCCGCGCCCCAGCGTATCGGCGCCGGCACCGGCGAGCGCGTGCCCAGGAGTCTGTTGGAGAAACGAACAGGCGCTAGGGCGCGGGCCGCTCAACCATCGAAGACGCCGGACGCTCCTGAGGATGAACCAAGAGAGACGACTGAGCTCTACCTGCGGGTGAGTATCGCGGCGCCGACGATGAAGCCGGCGGCAACGGTGCCGAGCACGCTCCCGGCGGCGCGCATCTCGTGTTCCCCCGGATTTGCGCTTCCCGTCAGGATGACGGCGATCGTTCCGGCGGCAATTCCGAGCCCGAGAAAGATCTCGGGTTTCAGGAGACCGAGCAGAGAGGCCTTCACGACGCCAGCGTCATGACAAGCGGCTCGAACACCGTGCCGAAGTCCGGGAGGAGGTCGTTTAGATGCATAGCCGTCGTTCTACGTGGGCGATCACCGACGGGCAAGGAGCTCCGCAACCGCCGGCTGCGGGGCACACTGCGCGGGCGGCTCAGGGGTCGTGCGGCAACGAGCCGCGGAGAGAGCGCAGGTACACGAACGGCGTCGCGTAGAGGAAGTTCGAGACCCTGGACGTATAGATGTCGGCGTGGCGCTCCACGTGCCGCGCCATGTGGCTCTTGTCGTTGCCGGCGCGCATGAGGAGGCCCCAGCGCGGGTTCAAGACCTCTGTTGCGGCCTTGGCCAGCGGGGCGATCCGCTCGTCGAGCTCGACGGCGCGCTGGCGGATCCGCGCGAAGTCCGACTCGAGCTCGCGCACGCTCGCCGGCGTGGGGTCGGTGTAGCCCCCCTTGCGGCGCTGAACCGCCAGACGGATCTGCGACAGCTGGTTCTCGAGCTCGGTCTTTTGCTCCATGAGCGTCCCGAGGGCCTCTTGGGCCGCGTGGGCGCTGTCGGCCGCCTGGATCTCGGCCTCGAGCTCGCGCAGGACCAGCGCCGTGCGCCACCGCCTCACGTCCTTCGAGATCTTCACGTCGGTGTAGACATGGTCGCCGACGTACAGGATGTCGGCCCCGTCTACGTTGAAGAGGCGCTCTACCAGCTCGGCGTGCCCGCCGAAATAACAGCCGCCCAGCTTGAACCCGCTGATGAGGGGTTGAAGCGTCCCCGTGTCGGGGTCGGCCACCTCGAAGACGGGCTGGCGGCCGGAGAAGAAGTCCGGCTTGCGCGCGCCCACGATGACTAGGTCGAAGAGATCGCGCCAGGTCTTGCCCGGCGGCAGGTAGCGGTCGAACGCGTAGGTCATCATGGAGCGCGTGTAGCCCCACTCGGAGTTGGTGATCAGCGCGAGCTTCTTCCCCGAGTGGCGCTGGTCGAGGAGCGTCAGCGGGAGCTCGGGGTCGAGCTCAACGAAACGATCCGGGTCGGCCATGATCTCGGCCTTGAGGGCGCCCTCCATGTGGGAGAGGTCGATGGCGCGGCGCACGCGATCGTAGAGCGCGCGGTAGTCCACCGGAGCCGCTGGGGCCTCGGCGTCCTTGCGATCGACGAGCTGCAGGTAGAGCGACGCCTCGGAGAGCGAGAACAGCGTGTTGAGGAAGATCCAGCGCGGGTCCGCGAGGTCGACGATCGTGCGGGAGTACGTCTTTCGCAGGCTGTCGAAGTCGAGCGGGCGGGTGCCGTGTGAGGCTGCCTTGATGTAGCCGAAGCGGTTGGTCTTGACCACGTTGCCGAGGTCGCGGTCGAGGATGAGACCGCGGATGACGTCGTTCGGGTCGAAGACCGCATCGGCCAGCGGGAGGCCCTCGGCGACCAGCTTGTCGCGCGAGGTCTCGAAGGCCCGCCGCTCCCACTCCTCCACCTTGTAGTGGATGAGCGTGTAGTCCATGTCGTAGCCGATGGCCTTGACGGAGCGCAGGTTGAGGGTGCGGTTGCAGAAGAGCCCGCGCCAGCGGGGCGCGGAGGGAGCGTGAGGAGCGTGTGCCATGCGTCGCCCAACTTAGGCCTCCGCAGCGCCGAGTTCCAGTCTCCCGTGACGTCCGTTGCGCCTTCTTTTCCGGCGCGCGAGCCGATTGGCAGCGCTGGCGTGACGGCCCCGGATCGGAGAAGGTCGGGCATCTCATTGGACTTGTGACCTCAGTGGGGAGGGTCAACGTGCGAGACACCCCTGGCGACGCAGGCGAGGACGCGGACGCGATCCTGATCGCGGGCCTCCGCGCCGGTGACCGTCGCGCCGAACGGGACTTCTGGGAGCGCTACGGCGCTGCGCTCGAAGGCGTCGCCGCGCGGCGGCTGTCCCCGCGTCTCCTCACCCGCGTGGGTCCCGAAGACATCGCGCAGTCCGTGTGCCGCACCTTCCTGCGGCGTGCGCGTGGCGGCGAGTTCGTCCTCGAAGACGCGGGCCAGCTGTGGCGCCTGCTGTGCGCCATCGCGCTCGCGAAGACGCGGGAGCAGGCCCGATTTCACCAGCGGCAGCGCCGGAGCATCGACGCCGAGCAGCACCTCGACGCCGCACCCTATGACGCTGGCCCGCTGACCCAACGCGTGGAAGCCGACGAGGCGGCCTTGGTGGCGGACGCGCTCGAGAACGTCCTCGAGGGCTTCGAGCCCGAGGCGAGAGCCTTGGTGGTGCTGAAGATGGACGACCGCACCAACGCCGACATCGCGGTGGAGCTCGGCTGCTCGGAGCGCACGGTGCGACGGCTGCTCGAAAGAGTGCGCGTCGAGCTGTCTCAGGCGCTCTTCGCGGCATGAGCGATGGCGCCGATGGGCGGGGAGACCCGGGAGGCGGCGTAGACGAGGGCGCACGCCGCGCTTTCGAGGCCGCGTGGCGAACCGGACGCCCACGGATCGAGGACTTCTTGCCCGCCGCTGGGTCGGCCAGCTACGGCGCGACGCTGGAGGAGCTGGTCGCGATCGACCTCGAGCTCGCCGCGGCGGCCGGGGAGACCCCGGATCTCGAGGGTCTCACCGCGCGTTTCCCGCTCCTGGCCGAGCCCGTGCGAGCGGCCCGGCTCGAGGAGGCCGCCGAGGCGGCGCGGGAGGTAGCAGCCGGGCGCCTCCAGGCGGGGCGGGTGCTCGGGCACTACGTCCTGGTGGGAGAGCACGGCCGCGGGGGCTTCGGCGCCGTCTGGCGGGCCCACGACCCGCGGCTGGGCCGAGATGTGGCCGTCAAGGTGCTGCACCGGAGCGAAGATCCGGCCGCGCGGGCCCGCTTCCTGGGGGAGGCGCGCCTGGCCGCGGGGCTCGAGCACCCCGGGATCGTCCCGGTGCACGACGTGGGCGATCCGAAGGACCGGGTCCCTTACTTCGCGATGAAGCTGCTCCAGGGGCGCACGCTCGCAGCGGTGGTGGCCGAGCTTCACAAGGCGCCGATCGTGGATCGGGTGTTGGAGCGGCGCGCCCTGGACGTGGTGCTCGCCGTGGCGAGGGCGGTGGACTTCGCGCACAGCCGCGGCGAGATCCATCGGGACCTGAAGCCGGCGAACGTGCTCGTGGGCGACTACGGCGAGACGGTGGTGCTCGACTGGGGGATCGGGAAGCGGGTGGGCGACGAGGACGCGAGCCCGGCGATCGACGCGGGCGGGGGCGGCGTCGACGGCGGCCACGAACTCACTCGCGAAGGCGCGTTGCTCGGCACGCCGGCGTACATGGCGCCAGAGCAAGCGCGAGGGGAGGGCGCGCGTGAAGGCGCTGACGTCTTCGCGCTCGGGGCCACGCTGTTCGAGGTGCTGACTGGGCGCCCTGCGCGCGTCGGGAGCTCCGGCACGGCGGTCATCACGGCCGCGGCCGGCCCGCCAGCCCGCGCGCCGTCCGCGCGCTCGGTGCGCCCGTCGGTCCCGAGGGCCCTGGACGCCCTCTGCGGCAAGGCGATGGCCGCCGATCCGGCCCAGCGGTACGCGAACGCGGGCGACTTCGCTCGGGATCTCGAGCGGTACCTCGCCGACGAGCCGGTCTCGGCCCTGCCCGACACCGCGCTTGCCCGGCTCGGACGCTCGATGCGGCGCCATCGCACCGCGTGGGCCGCGGGAGGGGTGGCGGCGTCGCTCCTCACGGCGCTGGCCGTGGTCGCCGGCTTCCTCTGGCAGCGCGGCGAGCGCCTGCAGGCGCTCTCGGAGGCCCAGCGCGTGGGCGAGCTCACCCAGCGCGCGGCGCAGGTTGAGGCGGTGGCCCTGGCCGACGCTGGCTCCGGTCGGTACGCAGCCGCGACGGACCAGCTGGGCGCTGTGCTGCCCGCGCTGGACGGCGAGCCGTCGCTGGGCGGCCTCGCGGCACGGCTCTCAGCGCTGCGCGGTCGCCTCGAGCGCCTGGAGCGCCTCGAGAGGCTGGGCGACCTGGCGCAGTTCCTGTCGGGCGAGGAGCGCTACGTCGCGTCCCTCGAAGCCGCCGATGCGGCGTTGGAGGCCGTCGGCGCCAACGGCGAGCGCTGGTGGGAGGCGCTGCCGGTGGCCGATCTGCCTGTGGAGCGCCGGCGCATCGTCACCGCGGCCGTCCACCGCTTGATCCTGCTCTCCGCCTCGGTCCGGATCTCCCGGGCGCTCGCAGTGGCCACCCCGGAGGAGCTCGCGGCGCGCTGTCCGCCGGCGGTGGCCGCGGTCCGGCGGGCTGCGAGCTTCGAGCCCAGCGTGTACGGTCGCCTCATCCACGCCGTGTGTGACGCGATGGGCTTCGGGGGCGGCTCCGCGCCCCCGCTCCCGGCTGGGCCCACCGCGGCGGACGCGTTCTTCCTGGGGCTCCTGCACCTCTGGCTCGACCAGTTCCCGGACTCGGCCGTGGCCGACTTGCTGCCGGTGCTCACCGCTGCTGCGCCGGGGCTCGACCTCGACGAGCCGATGGAGGCCGCGACTCGCTTGCTGGCCGACGCCGTGCGCCTCGATCCCAGGAGCTACTGGCCGCCCTTCTTGCTCGGCTGGGCGCTGTCAGCCCAGGACGACAGGCGGGGCGCGGAGCTCGCCTTCGACCTGGCGCTCAGCCTGCGGCCGGATTACCCGCGGGCGCTGGAGGGCCGAGGCCGCGCGATCCTGGAGGACGCCCTTGAGCAGGGCGATCAGGTGCGGATCGTCGTGGGGCTCGCCGACTTCGACCGGGCGTTGGCGCTGGCCCCCGACGACCCCTGGACCCACTGGGCGCGGGCGAACGCGCTCGACACGCTCGATCGCGCGGCGGAGGCGGCTACCTCGCGGCGGCGGGCGCTCCTCCTCGATCCGGCGGCGCTGTCTCGGGTGCTGCTGCGCCGGCGGACTGAGGAGCTCTCCGCGCTCCAGGGCCCCGATCGGGCCTTGGAGGTCGCGGAGGCGCAGCTGGCCCGGGAGCCCGGGGATCACGCGCAGCACGCGCTCGCCGCGGCCGCGCGGCTGTGTCGGGGAGAAGACGCGGCCGCGGTCGTCCACCTCGCCGGGGCGGGGGACGATGTCTTCAGCGACCTGCTCCGTGGGATCGTGGCGGTCCGCGGCGCCCGCTACGAAGCGGCGTTGGGCCCGCTCGAGGCGGCCACCCGGTCGTCGGAGACGGCGTTCCTGGGCCACCAGGGGCGGGCCCTGGCGCTGCAGGCTCTCGGCCGAACGGCGGACGCGGGCCAAGCCGCAAGGAAGGCGCGTTCGGCGGCCTCCCTCGAATGGCAGGTGGCCGCGGCCGCCGGTCTTGGGTCCGGCGACTCGGGTCCGGGGAGCGGGCTGAGCGCGCAACCGCGCTGAGGCTGGGGCAGGGGCGCAGGGGCCTGATAGGGTTTACTTCGAGAATTAAAATGGGGTCGTGTCCGCTCGGCTCGCCGCGCGGCAATGAAGGAAGTGGAGCCGCCCTCCCGGCGGCCGCCTCGGGTTGTCCGCGGCGTCGTCTTCCTTTTGCCCGAGCCCATTGGGCTCACTCGGAGTCTCCCATGAACCCAGCAGCTGCTTCCTTCCCCTTGCGCACCCCCCAGACCCGCGCAGGTACTCTCCTGGGGAGCGACCCCCAGACCCCCGCGGGTACTCTCCTGGGGAGCGACCCCCAGACCCCCGAGGGGCAGGCCCGCGGGGCGGTCGGTACTCTCCTGGGGAGCGACCCCCAGACCCCCGCGCGGCCGGCCCGGGGGGCCGTCCGGTGGTCACGCCGGCTTGCCGCCGCCTTGTTTGCGGTGACAGCCTCAGGGTGCGAGTTCTTTGGTGGCGGCCGACCCGGAGACGTGCCCGACGAGGACCCGTCCGCCGGCACCGGCGCGCCAGCGCCCACGGACCCGGGAACGTCCACTGGGACCGGCGCGCCAGCGCCCACGGACCCGGGAATCCCTGTCCCCGAGGGCGCCGACCCGCGCACTCTGGAGCTCGCGGCAGCCGCTGAGTCCGCGCAGCGCGTATCTCTGGAGTTCGAGGCCCTGGTTGCACAGGGCGTCACGGACCCGATCGACCGGCTGCTGGCCGCGCAGGCCGGAGAGGCCGAGCTGTCGGAGGACGGCGGCACCGTGATCGTCACGGCTGGGACGGCGTTCCCGGTGGGGGTGCTGACCGACTCGAAGGAGCGGGACGAGTGGGCTGCCTCCGACCTCGGCGGTCTCCAGGGCGCGCTGGAGGGCGCGGATGGCGGCATCGTGTGCCAGGAGGCCACGCATCCGCGCTCGAAAACCGCCTGCGTGGTTACCGCGTTCCAGGGCGAGTTCGGGCAGAGCCTCGGCGAGGTCGACGGCTCCCTGCGCCGCGCCGGCTACACCACCAAGACCCTTCGCCTCTCCACCCCCGCCGACGTCTTCGCCCTCCGTGAGGCGCTGCCGGGCTGTGGCGTGCTCTATCTCTCGAGCCACGGGGGAGTCTCCAAGGCCTTCGACAGCACTCGCGGCAACCTCATCTCCACCGAGATCCCGCTCGCCGGAGACCCGAAGTCGCCTGGTCTGCACCAGGACCTGCTGACCTTCACCGAGCGCTTCGGCGGTGAGCTGCCGAGCTGGCTCGGGGTGATCGCCCACAAGGGCCGGGCCTACTGGGCGCTGACTCCGGCGTTCTTCGCCTCCGTCGAGTACCCGAACACGCTGGTCTATGCCGACGCCTGCCACAGCGGGCGCGCCGTCAGCGGCGGGACCAGCCTCCGTGACAGCTTCCGCGGCAGGGGCGCCGGCGCTTTCCTCGGCTGGAGCGGCGCGATCTCCACGCGCTTCGCGAACCCCGCTGCGGACGCGATCTTCGAGGGCCTCGCGGGCCGTCCGCTCACGATCGACAGCCTCACCCTGGTCACGAATCCCGCTGACCCCGCCGCGGGCACCGCCTACACCCCGTCGGCCGTGATCGCCCCCCCGAGCCCCGATGTCGCCCTCACCCTCACCGTCTCCGGCACCGACGGCTACTCGATGATCAATGAGCAGAGCACCGACGCGGCCGGGCACGTCATGTTCGCCGCTGTCCCCGGCGGCGCGAGCGAGGTGGTCGACACGCTCACGGTGGTGGCAGGCGGCGCGCGGACCACCACCGAGGTGTCCGCGGTGGTGTCGGGCGCCGAGCTGCAGAAGATCTGGAGCCTCCCCTTCAACGCCGCCACCGAGACGCGCTCCACGCTCGTCACCGACACGGCCCCGGGCTTCAACCTGATCTGCGCGAACACCACGCTCGCCAAGACCTCGACCATCGTGAAGTTCTGAGCGCTTCGCGTTCGACCCAGGGACCTGTCCGCCGACGCGCTTTGGCCGTGCGGTGATCACTACGGTGAAGAGGGGAGTGTCATGAGAACTCTGTCTGTGTTGTTCGTGGGCCTCTGCGCGGCCTGTCGCTCGGGTGAGCCCAGCCTCCCCCTGCTCATCGAGGCGCAAGCCGCGGCCGAGATCGGCGTCGAGGGCGGGGCGCTGGTGTCCGGTCGGGGAGACCGGCTCATCATCCCGCCCGGGGCGCTCTCGGAGACCACCGAGATCACTCTCACGCCGGTCGACTTCGGCACGAGCAATGTCCGGGGCGGCGCGGTGGACCTCGAGCCCGACGGACTCGTGTTCGCCCAGCCGGCTACGCTCGAGATCCGGCTCCGTGAGCCGCTGCCACCAGGAACAGAGCTCACGGCGCTCTCGAGCCAGTGGTTCTTGGACAGCGGAGACCTCACGCCCACGGGTTCGGTCTTCACGGTGGACTCGTCCGGCACGGTCGCCACCGGGCTGATCCACCACTTCAGCGCGAAGGCGGTGCTCCAGAACTGCCACGCTGGCACGCGCGACATGCTCTTCGAGGCCTGGCAGGGCGCCCCGGGGCGGGATCTCGCGGCGCTGTCGGCTGCGACGAACGTGCCCGTGGCAGAGCTGGGGGCCCAACCCGGTGAGGACCAGTACTCCCCGGCCACGCTCCAGAAGATCCTGAAGGGGCTCTTCCGGCCGTGTGGGGAGCTGGCCCCGGGGACGCCGTCCAACGCCGCCCTCGCGGCGGAGCTCACCGCGTCGGTACAGCGGGGCGAGGCGGTGGTGGCGTTGTTCGGGGGGGCCTTGCCCGTGGGGGACGACGGCTTCAGGCAGAACGTGGCGCACAGCGCGTTCCTGACGATGGCCGACGGGCGCCTCGTGGTCCGCGGCCGCCTGAACGTGACGCAGGCCATGCTGACCGAGCTCGAGACGTGCGGGAAGGACGTCCGAGTGGACCAGCCCTTCGACGAGATCGACCGGCCCGGTCATGGGCTGCGCGACCTCAGAAACAGCGAGATCTACCCGTACCTCGTCCATGGCCGGAACCTCCCGAACCGCGACTCGGTGCAGCGCGCGTACCCCCACGTGGTGTTCTTCTGCGAGAACGCGCCGACTTCGTGCCCGTCGACGGTCTCGGGCAAGAGCGATCAGGGTTGCGAGCCCGACGAGCCCGTCACCGAGCCCGAGGCGCCGACGTGTCCGGTCACCGAAGACAGCTCGGACGGGTGCGCCGCGGGGTTCTCGTTCTCGCGGGAGACCATCGCCTGCGAGCAGACCGAGTGCCCGGCGAACGCGGGGCGGACCTACACCCTCGAGTGCTGCTGCGACTGCTGGGACGACAAGACCTACCAGAACGTCTACGACCCCTGCCGACCGGGCTTTTTGCTGCGGTGTGACCCGCGCTGAGGGACGGGCTGCCCTGTGTTCGCCGACGCCCTGGCCCCTACGGGCAGGCGTCGGCCCAGGCGTAGACCTCGTTGCTCTTCCCGGGGTCCGTGAGCGCCGCCTCTCCGAGCGTGAGGTGCTCCGGGTGCGCCGAGCCGTACGCGTAGCGGTTGGTGGCTTCCGCGCAGCCAGGCCACTTCTCCACGGTCTCCCAGCCGCCCCTCGTGAACTTGTATTCGAACCACCTCCCGCGGGGCACGAGCACCCTTCCGGCCGCGCGGCCTGGACCCACCCACGCCAGCGGCTGGTGGGTCCAGCCGTTCGCAGAGGTGGCCACGTGCACCACGCCCGTGGTGCCCTCTGGCACACGCACCTCGAGCGGCACGGACACGTCGGGAGCCAGGGTCGACACCTCCACGACACCGGACAGCTCCACGAGCCACGCCCCCACCGGCTCATCGAATGACACCACCACAGAGAGCTCGTGCGGGTCCCACGACCAGCCCGGCTCCGCCGTGGCGTCCGGCGCGGCAGGCACCGGCGTGCCGTCGAGCGACACGGCCACGGGCGCCGAATCCACGCGCTGGAAGCGGAGCACGAGGCGCCTCGGCGCCGGCGAGTAGTCCCCGGACGGTGTGGCCGAGAGCCGCAGCGTGCCGGCGGCGCGCTCCACCGTCAGCTCCAGGGTACGCGTGGGGGCCCCGGGCGGCCCGTCGCCCGCGTCCTCGGTGAGCCGCGTCGTGGCCGGCGGCGACGACTCGACGCCTCCGTACACGGCCAGCTCCAGCGGCCCAGGCGCCGCATCGGTGGTATGCGCCAGCGGTCCCCGCGCCACCACCGCGCCGGTCTGCGCCCACATGGGCAGAGCGGCGAGGCGACCTGAGACCGTGAGTGTGGTGGGGCCGTCCACGGCCGCCCCCGACCCGACATCGAACCAGCGACCCGGCGGGAAGACCACGCTGCGCGTCTCCACGGCCGGATCCAGGAAAGGCGCCACGAGCAAGCGCTCGCCCACGAGGTACTGGTCGTCGGGCACGACGAGCTCCGGGTGGTGCCAGAAGACGGGGCGCAGCAGCGGCGCCCCGGTCCGATGCGCCTCGTGGGCGAGGCTGTACCACGTAGGCAGGAGGCGATACCGCGCCTGGATCAGCGCCCGGCTCGCGTCCCGGGCCTCGGTCCCGAAGTCCCAGGGCATCGACGGCGGCGCGGTGCGTTCGGCGTGCGCGCGGAAGAACGGGCTGACGGAGCCGAGCGCCATCCACCGGACGAAGAGCCGGGGATCGCTGCTCCCGGAGTACCCCCCGACGTCCGTACCGACGAAGGGTGTCCCCGAGAGGCCCATCCCGAGGAGCATCGGGACGGAGTCGCGGAGCACGTCCGCGCGCGACGGCGCGTCGCCGGTCCACGCCATGGCGGCGCGCTGGATGCCAGCGTACCCCGCGCGCGTCAGCAGGAAGGGGCGCCTCTCAGGATAGGCCTCGCTGAGCCCACGCCGGGTGGCCTCGGCCTCTCGGAGCGCATAGAGGTTGTGCGCACCGGCCATGGTGCCACCGGCGGCGACGGGGAGGCTGTCGGGCACGGTGCCGCCCTGGCCCGGGGTGAAGTCCGACGGCTCGTTCATGTCGATCCAGAGCCCGTCGATCCCCAACGCCGTCTCGCGGGGGACCAAGCCCGCCCACCACTCCTGTGTCTTCGCGGACGTGAAGTCGGGGAACACCGAGGGGCCGGGCCAGACCGCACCGACGTAAGGGTCCCCAAGGAAGTGTCCGGCGGCCAGCCCCTCGCTGTAGATGTCCCACGCCGGGTCCACGGCGATCCCGGGGTCTACGATCGCTACCGAGCGGAAGCCCTGGGCGTGGAGCTGCGCGAGGAGCGCGTCGGGCGCCGGGAACGTGACCGGGTCCCAGGTGAACGAGCGGAAGCCGCGGAGCTTCTGGATGTCGAACCACAGGCTGTCGCAGGGGATCTGTTCGCTGCGCATCCGGTCGGCCAGGGCGCGGAACACGGCCTCGTCCGGGATACCCCAGCGGGATTGGTGATAGCCCAGCGCCCACCGCGGGGGCAGGGCAGGGCGGCCGGTGAGCGCGGTGTAGGCGTTCACGGCGTCGGCGACCGATGGCCCGGGGACGATGTATTCGTCGATGACCCCGCCGGCCACGGTCACGTGCCAGCCGTCCGTGAGGTCCCACGTCTGTCGCCACGCGTTGTCGATGAAGTGGCCGTGCGCTCGCGCCCCGTCGGCTACGAGCAGGAACGGGATCGACTGATACAGCGGGTCGGCGGCCGGCGCGTAGCCGCCGAAGGCGCTGTCATAGGCGTCGGTGTTCCAGAGCGAGTACTTGCGCCCGCTGCGGTCCAGGGGGCCGGTCTTCGGGCCGAGGCCGTAGAGGCGCCGGGTGGGGGACGCTCCCCGGTGGAGCTTCTTCGGGTCGGGCCCGATCGCGGCGTCTACCAGCACCTTCGTGTCGTCACGGACCACGACGCGGCACGGGTGGAGCTCGGCGATGAGCGCCGTGGTGCATACAACCATCGTCCCGTCGCAAGCGACGCCAACACCGAGAGCGCTCTCTTCCACCACCACCGCGCCGGTCGGCGCGCTCGGCTCGGGAGCCGGCCCTGCGTGGCGGAGCCGCAGGACCTGACCGAAAGCCGCCGGGGTCACCGTCACGTCGCCGCAGACGAGGGCCGTCGGCGCCGCGGGCGCGAGGCCACACGCGGTCTCGGGCTCCGCGCGCGCCTCGGCGAGGTCGCGGCACGCCGGCAGGTCCGGAGCGGCCGGCACGTCTGCTGGGAGGAGGGTGTCGGGTGGCTGGACGTCGAGGGGCTCTGGGAGGTCGGCGGCTGCGCCTTCGTCGACGGGAGGCGGCGTATCCGGCGACGGCTCGGCGTGGCTGTCAGCCACGGCCTCCGGTTCCACCACCTGCACGGTATCGGAGCACGCCGCGCCCACCGCCAGGACAACCCCGGCGGCTATGCGCCGCAGTGCTGCAGCGCGATCTCTGCCTCGCCGAGGGTGGGTAGCGAGCGCGAGGTTGGGCATGGTCGACGAGCTTAGGGCGGCGCTACGAGCGGAGCAAGGCGCCGCCCTCGCTGCCACCCGGACGGCCCGGACAGCCGGCGTACGCCGCGCTCCGGGTGCCCGACTCTGCGAGCCACCTGCCCGCTCTCATGCCCCGAGCGTGCCGCGACGCCGCGGCCAGCGATCAGCGCGGTCCCATGGCGGGCGCGGACCCAGCCCCACCTTCCGTGGCGCGCGGGCGAGCTGCGCCGCCGTTGTGGTGCCCCGCCCCTCGCGTATGCTCCGACGGCCTCTTCGGTCGCACGCCGGGAGCGCAGTGCTTGACGCCGTAAGCCGGGGGTCGTCACATGGTCCAGGACCGGTCTCGAGAGCAGAACCGCCGCAGCTTCATGAAGGCGCTCATCGGGCGCGGCGAAGGCCCGAGGGACGAGGAAGCGTCGGCGCCGCAGCAGGTCGCCCCTAACGGCGACGGCGCCCCAAGTGCGGCCGGACTCTCAGCCCAGGCGCCCGGGGATCCGGGGGGCGCTCCCGAGGAGAGAGCTCCCCCGCCGACCCCGCGTCGTCGGAACGTAGCCCCGTCGACGATCCCGAGCGTGCGGCGCTGACGCACGCGCCGACTCAGGCGCGGCAGGGCACGTAGTCGGCGCGGACCAAGTTTCAGCGCCACGCCGCTCCAGTTCATCCTCCAGGAAGGACCACGGCGCCCGAGCGCGTCATGCGCGCTCCTCCATGATTCCAGCCGCCAGCAGCCACTGCAGGGCCACGACGACTCGCCGCGCGCTCATCGGCGCCGCCTCGTTGACCGCGCGCACACAGGTCTGCGCCGCCGCCTCGCCCAGCGCCTCGAGGGCGGCGAGCGCCGCCGGTGACAGCCAAGCCTCGGCCGCGGGCTCCGCCGGGCCACGCCAACGCAGCACCGCGTCGGGTGGTAGCTCGACGGCGACGGACCGCCAATCGAGCGTCTCGTCCGTCCGTGGCGCGCACGGGCGCCGGCGCGCCCAGAACGCGGAGCGTGGCCACCGAGGCTCCTGCCAGTAGACCCTCGTGCGCTGGTCGAGGTAGTCCGAGAACACCTCGGCCGCCGCGGCGGAGGGAGTCGCGAGCACTGCGAGGCCGCTGGTCAGCCCGCGTGTGACCCCCATCCCACCGAGCGGGTCCGTAGACATGGCAGCGTCCCCCACGGCCCGCCATCCTGGGCCCGCGGCGACCGGTAAGCGGCCGCTCTCGGAGCGGAATCCCTGAACCTTGCCGGCGAGGTGCCGCCCAGCGAGGCGCGCCCGAGTGTGGCTGGCGTCGCCGAGCGCGCGCCGAAAGCGGACCGCGGGCCCCTGTCCCAGGGATGGAAGCAGGTCGGCGTCGGTTACGAACACCGCGACGAGGCGGTCCTCGCTGAGCGGCGCGGTGTACCAGAAGCCCTGCGGGTGGGCCTCGAGGACCAGCCCGGGCCCGGCCGGCGTGCTGCCAGAACCCTCGAAGAGCCCCAGGAGCGCGACCTGCCGGTCGTGCGCTAGCCAGGGGACGCTGCGAACGGCGCTGGTGCCGGTGGCGCCCCGGCCGGTCGCGTCGACCACCGAGCCGACGCGGAGCGAGGCCCCTCCCCGGGCGCCGACCTCGATCGAGCGCGCGGCATCCGGCGATCGAGCGAACCAGCGCCCGTCGCCCGTTCGCACCTCCACGCCTTGATCCCGACACCAGGCGGTGAGCGCGCTGTCCACCGCCACGCGATCGACGTGCCACCCCGCCCCGAGCGGGTGAAGAACCGACGGTCTCTCCAGGAGCTCTGCGGCCCCCCAAGCGGAGCGCACCAGCGTGAACTCTGGCGCTCCCTCGACGAACGCCCTGACGGCGTCCCACGCCCCGAGCTGTTCCAGGAGCGGCCGTACCTCGGGGCTCAGCGACTCGCCCACACGCGGTGTGTGGAGTGGCGCCCGCTCGAGCAGCGTGACCCGCAGGCCCGCTCGTCGGAGGGTGACGGCGGCGGCGATCCCCGCGGGACCGCCGCCGAGTACGGCGGCGTCGAAGTGAGCCGGTGCGGCGACGCGCCCTACGCTCACTTGATCTGGGCTGCGCGCTCCTTCTCGACGAACAGGTTCCCCTCTTCGAGAACGAAGCCGAACTTCCACCAGTTGACGACCATGTCCTCGTGCGTGCTCTCGAGGTTGCCGGCCGCGAACCGCGTGGTCGGGCGGGCCCAGTCGAGGCGCTTCGTCGCCGTCGTGGACGGGAGGGCATGGGCCGGGCGCTGTGCCGGCCACCAGGCGTAGTTGCCCTCGTTGCGGCAGTCATTGAAGTCGGCCTGCCACGGCACGGCCATCTGGCGCGAGAAGTGGCCGGGGCCGATGGGCTTGTCGGCCTCGCCGGGATAGGCGCTGTACGCATATACGTCGAGCCGGAACGGCTCGGCGTGCAGCGCCGGGTTCCGGAGCTGCCAGCCGTACTCGATGCCCGGGAAGAACGCGCCCCCGACAGTGTTCTCGAGCGCGGCGCGATCCAGCCCGTGCGGCGTGATGACGGGCGGGACGTCGCTTGCGGTGTTCGCCACGAAGTTGCCATCGGCCCAGCGGCGCAGCAGTCCATACTGCACGTGCGTGAGCGCCAGGTTCTTCACCGCGTCCGGCAGATTCCCGATGTAGGGATCGTCGCCCAGCATCTTCGGCATGGTCCGGGGGCCCGTGGTCCCTGTGACCCCCAGTGGCGCACGCATGTAGCTCAGTACTCGCTTCCGAGCACTGGCGTACTTGGAGCTGGTGCTTCCGAGGTTCGTGTTGATGAGCGAGTTGTGCTTCGCGGTGACCAGGCCGTTTACGTACCAGAGGTTGTAGGCGGCCACGAGGATCGGCTGGATGTGCTCGGCGAAGCTCGGCGTGAAGGTGGGGAACTCGTAGGGCTGCCCCGGCTTGTAGTCGGCCTTCAGCCGCGCGATGTCGTAGAGGAGGCCACCCGGCGCATAGAACGCGTGGTCCGGGGGGAGGTCGAGCTGGCGCACGGCCATGTCCAGGAACAGGTCGTAGCCGGTGATCGACCCCGGGACGCCCGGGGCGAAGTCGGGCGGCCCGCCGAGCACCCACGCCTCGCCGGCGGGGTCCATCTGGACGCTCTGCCCCCCGGCCAAGGTTACGACGGCGGTCACGGGGCCGTCCGCGACGTCGTCGAACCAGCCGTTGTTGTTGGCCCAGTGGGGCATGGGAGGCTGCGTGGCGGTGTTGAAGGCCGCCTTGCCTTGCGCAGGCACCACCACGAGGCGGCCCGCGCCGTCCGTACGCAGCTCGCCGAGCGAGTCGATGACGGGCGCCCCGCCCACGGTGAGCGGAACGGTCTTGGGGTAGCTGCCGGCCGTGCCCGGCGTGAACGGAACGGGCGCCTGATTCGCACCGGCGATGCTGCGTGGCCCGAAGTCGATCTCCAGCGTCTGCTTTCGGACGTTCGGGTCCGTCACCCCTGGATTACGAAGGGCCGCCGGCGGGCTCGACTCGCCCTGACCGCCCTCGAAGCCGTGGAACGAGGCCTTCTTGTTCGCGACGTGCACGGTCCAATGGATGCTCGCCACACCCTCGGTCCCGAGCGTGACCTCGCGCTTCGGCGTGAGCTTGCCGCCCACCACGTGGTACTCCCACACGCGGAAGCGCGCCGCCTGGCGCTTGACCTTGCCATCCGCCGTCTTGTAGCCCGGCACGGCCGTCCCGACGCCGTCATACAGCGGGCCGTACCCGGGGACCTCCGGGCCCACGAAGAACTGTGCAGCGTCGGCGTTGCCGACTCGCGTGACCCCAATCGCCGGGTGGATCCGCAGGACGGACCCACTGTGGACCGGGTCCACGCCAGCGGCCTGCGCCGGGCCCGCGATCGTGGCCGCGGCGGCCGCGGCGGTGGCGCCGGCCAGGAAGGTGCGGCGTGTGAACGGAGCGCGGGGGTCGATGTCGGCGTCGTCCAGCGCGACCTCCCCGTGTGTGTCGTGGCCGGGACGCGTCGAGTGATCTGCGGTCATGTGGGCTCCCAAAAAAATGCTGAGATTGGCGCCCCGATGGTGGGGCGGACGTACCGGGCTGTCAACGGGCTGATCCACTCCGCCGGCGCAGTTCGTCCACGGCGTGGACCCGCCCGGCGCCGCCGTCGTCGTCGAGGTCTGGCTCAGTCCTCGGACTTGCGCGCCAGCCGGACCCCGCGTTCGTCGGCGACCACCGTGGCGCTCTGCACCAGCGAGTCGATGTCTCGTGTCTCGTCGGTGACGGGCGCCGACTCTGGGGGCGCCGCGGGCGGCTCCCCGGGGTTCTCGGGCTTGAAGTAGATCACCTGCTTCCAGCACCGCGAGATCGTGTCCCCGAAGACTACGAGAAGATCCCCGCGCCGCGCCATGCGCAGGCCCGCGTCCACCGCGCTCACCTCGTCCACGATCACCTCCACGGCGTCGCGCGCGAGCCCCTTCGCCAGCGCCTCGGCCTCCATGAGGCGCGGCACCTCGTCGGGGCCCCGCCCTCGGGCGTCGTCGTCGCGCTTCAGGATCAGGTGGTCGAAAGCGCCGGCCGCGGTCCGCGCGATCTCGAGGATGTCTTCGTTGCGTCGGTCGCCCGGCGCCGTGATCACCGCGATGCGGCGGCCCGAGACCTTGAGTCGGCCGACCAGGTCGGCCATCGCGCGTACCGCGGCGGGGTTGTGCCCGTAGTCGAGGATCACCTTGAACGGGTGGTCGTCGAAGACGTTGAGTCGGCCGGGGGCCTGGAAGAACGAGGTGTCGAACGTGCGCAACCCGTGGCGGACATTCTCGACCTTCACCCCCATGGCGTAGGCCATGACCGCCGCGAACATCGCGTTCTGCACATTGTGCATGGCGCGGCCCTCGAGAGTGGCAGGGATGAGGTGCGTCCACAGGAGCGGCAGGTGCGTCCCGCCGTCGTAGAGGGTGATCATGTGACCGTTGATCCCCTCCTCCAGAACGCACGCGAGGCCGCCGGAGCGGATGTGCTGCCGCACCAGCTCGTGGCGGGAGTTCTGCGTCACATACGCGATCCGCTTCGCCTCGGTGTGGTCGGCCATTGTGAGGCACAGCGGATCGTCCGCGTTCAGGACGGCGCAGTCCCGCGCCACCTCCACCACGATCCGCTTCACCTCGGCCAGCTGGGCGAGCGTGTTGACGCCCCCGAGGCCGAGGTGATCGCTGGAGACGTTGAGCACGGCGCCTACGTTGCAGTTCCGATAGCCCATGCCGGCGCGCAGGAGGCCGCCGCGCGCGGTCTCGAGCACTGCCACGTCCACCGAGGGGTCTCGAAGCACCATCTGCGCGGCCACCGGCCCGGTCATGTCTCCGGCCACCGTGCGCTCGCCGTCGATATAGACGCCGTCCGTGGTGGAGAGGCCCACCGTGCTGCCGGTCATCTTGAAGATGTGGGCCAGCATGCGCGACGTGGTGGTCTTCCCGTTGGTGCCCGTGATGGCCGCGACGGGGATCCGGGTGGGCGTGCCCGGGGGGAACAGCATGTCGATGACGGGCCCCGCGACATCGCGCGGTTTCCCCTCGGTGGGCGCCACGTGCATGCGGAAGCCGGGCGCGGCGTTGACCTCGCAGATGCCGCCGCCGAGCTCGCGGTAGCTCTTGGAGATGTCTGTGGTGATGAAGTCGACCCCGATGACGTCGAGGCCGATCGCGCGCGCCGCCCGCACCGCCATCTCCCGGTTATCGGGGTGGATGATGTCGGTCACGTCGATCGCGGTGCCGCCGGTGGATAGGTTGGCGGTGGCACGGAGGAAGAACGCCTGGCCCTCGGGGAGCACGGTGTCCTTGGTGACGCCGCCTTTCACCATCAGCACGCCGGCCTGGTGGTCGAGCTCGATGCGCGTGAGCACCTTCTCGTGGCCGATGCCGCGCCGCGGGTCCGAGTTCACCACGGCCACGAGCTGCTCGATGGTGCTCTTGCCATCGCCCACGACGTGTCCAGGGACTCGCTTCGCCGCGGCGACGAGCCTGCCGTTGACCACGAGGAGGCGGTGGTCGAAGCCCTCGAGGTACTTCTCGATCACGATGGTGCGGGCGTGTTCGCTGGCCTTCTCGAAAGCGACCGCCAGGTCCTCCGGCGTACGCAGGTTGAGCGTGACGCCGCGGCCGTGGTTGGCGTCGAGCGGTTTGCACACCACCGGCCAGCCCAGGCGCTCGGCGGCCCGCACCGCGTCCTCGACGTTCCGCACCGTGCGCTGCCGCGGCACGGGGAGGCCGAGGTCGCCCAGGATCTGGTTGGTCTCTTCCTTGTCGGAGGCGATCGAGACCGCGATGTGCCGCGTCTCCGAGGTGACCGTGGCCTGGATGCGCTTCTGGTACTTCCCGTGGCCCATCTGGATGAGGCTCTGGTCGTTGAGCCGGAGCCATGGGATGTCGCGCGCCTCCGCGGCCTTGACCAGCGACGCCGTGGAGGGACCGAGGGCCCGACGTTGAGCGAGCTCGATGAGGTCCTTGATTCGTTCCGTGTAGTCGAACGGGCCCAGCGGCTCCTCGCCCGGCTCCGGCGGATCCACCTCGCACAGCTCCGGCGGGAGCAGGTGGTGGATGAGGTCGAGCGCGAGCGTCGCCGCCTCTTCGCCGACGCGCTCCTCGTCGTACTCGAAGACGACGTGATACTGGCCGGGCACGCCGGCAGACCGCGTCTTGCCGAAGCTGACTCGCGCGCCGGCGATGTTCTGGAGCTCGATCGCGACGTGTTCGAACACGTGGCCCATCCACGTCCCATCGTCCTCGGTGAGGCGGCGCACGAAGCCACCGGCGCTGCCCACGGAGCAGGTGTGCTCTTGGAGCGAAGGCACAGCGGCGAGCAGGCCCGGTACGAAGCCGGGGATCTTGGCGCTGGGCCACTCCTCGAGGACTCCGAGGTCCACGGTGTAGCGCATGACCGCGAAGTGGGCGTAGAGGCTGGGACCGCGGTAGGTACGGCGTTCGAGGACCTTCATGGGGTTCCGTCCTTCGGGAGGCTGGTGTCGTCGTCGTCGTCGGGGCGCGGCGCCGGCGGGGTGGCCGCGCGAGTGTGCAAGTTGAAACGGCCGCCGGCCGTGAGGATGTGCAAGCGGACGCCGGTGACACAGATAGGGTCGCCAGGCCGCGCCGTGGCCACCGAGGTGTGTGAGATGGCGCCCGGGTCCAGCAGCGTCACGCCCCCCGAGCCCAGGACGTGGATCTCGTCCTGCGGATCGATGAACGCCGCGGTGTTCTCATCGAGGCCGATGCCCACGGCGAACGGGTTGTAGCAGAGCGCCGACAAGAGCCGGCCCAGCCGGTCGCGCTGGCGGAAGTGCTGGTCGATGACCACTCGATTCGTGAGCCCGAGGCCGGGGGTGAGGGTGGCCGCGCCAGCGATGGGGGTGGACCCGTTCTCGCCGTACGCGATCATGTGCTCCGACAGGATCGCCGCGCCCGCCGAGGTGCCGCCGACCGTGACCCCGCGCGCGTTCAGGCGGCGGAGCTGCTTCGCGACCGGGGTGCCGCCGAGGATGGTGGAGATCCGCAGCTGGTTGCCCCCCGTCAGGAACACGCCCGTGGCGCGTTCGAGCTGCTCGAGGAGGTCTTCGCGCTCTGCGTCGGAGCGCTCGGAGTAGGGCAGGGCGTAGGCCTCTGCGGCCCCGAGCTTCTTGAACAAGGCCGCGTACCGGTCTCCCGTGTCCGGCAACATCGAGGCGGTGGGGATGACGGCGATTACCGCGTCCTCCCCGCCAGAGACCTCCACGAAGCGACGCAGGATGGCCGCGTTGTGGCTCTTGTCCTCGGCGCCTCCCACCGGGACGATCCAGCCGCGCTCTTTACCGTCTTCGATCCGTGCAGGGCTCACGCGCTCTCCCTTCCTTCGAACGCTCCGCGCCGCGTCGCGACGCCAGCGGTGACCAGCCGCTCACCGAGCGCCCAAACGTCGTGCGGGCGACCCTCGTCATCCAAGAGGACCAGGTCTGCGTCTTGGCCCTCGGCCAGCCGCCCCTTCCGGTGGAGGCGCATCTGGCGCGCCACGTTCGACGTGAACACCGGCAGGATGGCCTCGAGCGGGCGGCGTGCGAGCAGATCGCGGAACGACGAAGCGAGCTCCGCGGGACGGCCCACGTCCATCGCGACCACGCGCCCGTCTTGAAACACCGGCAGACACCCCGCGCCGTCGCTGGAGCACGTGACGGTGATCCCTGCGTCCAGGGCCCGCTCCACTGCGTCTGCCGCAGACAGCTCCTCGGGGCACAGGTCGGCCGCGGGGAACGCCGTGACGTCGATGGTGACGCCGCGCGCCCCCAGATCCAGGGCCTCGTCGAAGAGCCGGCGCTGCCGGTTCACGTGAGTGGGGTGGAAGGTGCGCGCGGGCAGCTCGGAGCCGTCGAGCGCGCGGCGCACCAGCTCGAGCCCTCGCGACCCGTCGCCGAGGTGGAGGTGGAGGACCCCGGCCTTGCCGCTCATGAGTCCGCCGACGTGGCAGTCTGCCGCCACCCGGAGGAGCTCGTCGAGCGTGGGTTGCGAGGACCTGTGGTCGGAGATCGCCAGCTCGCCCACCCCGATGATCGGGTCCACATACACGATGTCGCGGCGCACCGAGCCCGTGAGTGTGAGCGGCGGCACCTCGTAGCTCCCCGTGTAGCACCACGCCGAGAGCCCCTCCTCTCGGAGGCCCAGGGTGCGCGCGACCAGCTCAGCCACGGTGCGCGTGGTGCCGTCCGTGCCAAGGGTGCCGATCACGCTCGTGATCCCCGCCGTGGTCAGCGCCGAGAGAGTGATCGCAGGGACGCGCGAGGCTGGGCCCGACTCTCCGCCGCCTCCGGTGACGTGAACGTGGGCGTCGATGAAGCCTGGGATCAGGCGCCTCCCGCCGCAGTCGATGCGCTCGGCCCCGTACGCGCCGGGTGGCTCGGGCAACGACGGCGCCATCCTCACGATGCGGCCCCCCGCGACGAGGACGTCGACCTCTCCCAGGGGCTCGGGCGCGTAGACGAGGGCATTCGTGAACAGGCGCAACACGCGCGCCCTTGTAGCATCGCCCCCGCGGTGCCGCTACAAGCCCAGCTCGCCGACGGCGGACGTTCCGGCGTAAGCTTCGATCCGGAGGCTCTCGTGCGCCAACTTGCCCTCGCCGCTCTCATCCTTGCCGCCACCCCCGCCGGAGCTCACGGCCTCTGGGGGCACATCCACGTCACCGGGTGGGCCATCGAGAACCTCCCGGCGGGCCCCCTCCGCGACTTCTTCGCGGATCCGGACCTGCGCAACGCCGCGTGGTTCGGGGCCACATACACCGATGCCGGCTACGCGGTCACCGATCAGCACGAGTCCGTGGCCCGAAACATCGCTGAAACGACGCACTGGGAGCCCTTCATCGAGCGCGCCATCGACTGGCTCCGCGAGAACGACCCGCCGCCGTGGACAGACGCCGAGTCTCGGCGCCGGGTCGCGTTCATCATGGGCGCCGCATGCCACGGGCTCCAAGACGAGATCTTCGACTCGGTGTTCCTCTACAAGGTCACCGAGCGCGATGGGGGCGGACAAGACGAGACCGACCCCGGGACCGACGGCTTCATGGTGATGGACCAGCTGCTGCGGCTGTTCCCGAAGGAGTACATCCCCCGAGACATGCTGCGGCCGCTCTACCTCGACGTCACGCCCGAGGCCTACGACGACGCCGTCGACCGCGCGATTGGCCTCACCACCGGGGCCTACATCAACGAGGTGCTGGGTCCGGCCGTGGCACTGGAGAACGGCAAGATCTACGAGTCGAAGATCCCCTGGGCGCGCGCCCACTACATGGATCCGGAGGTGCCAGGGGGCCACCAGACGGAGATCTGGCCCACGGCGGCGTATCTCGACGCGATCTGGCGGCGCCTCCACGGCACCCTCGGCGCGGACACGGTGGTTTGGACCTACCCAGAGCCCCAGCGTCGGCTCCCTTCGGTGGCGGCCGGCTCACCGGACAGCTGGGTCACGTTGATCTTTGGCCTCGGCGTGGACATCGACACCATCGAGGCCAGCTGGGTGAACGCGGCCACGGGCGAGGCGGTGCCCTTCACCCTCACCAACACCCGCTGGGGCGAGACCATGACGCGCCTCGTTCGGCTCGAGCCCACCGAAGATCTGGCGCTCGGGACCTGGTATCGCGTGACGCTCCTCGCGGGGACGCGCATCGACGGGCTCCCGGTGGAGCCTTGGTCCTTCGAGTTCGAGACGCCGTGCGCGTCCTCGCAGGAGTGCCCAGCGCTCGGGCCCGTGGTGGCTGGGGTGGGCGGGCAGGGCGCGGCGGGCACGCCGTGGGACCCCCCGGGAGGAACGGCGGAGCCGCTCACCGCGGAAGCTGACACCCCCGAGACGGCTCCGGACAGCGGATCGATCGCTCAGATGCCAGAGTCGGCGGCGGTGGAGCCGGCGAACGGGGGTTGTGGGGCAGGGCCGGGTGCGGGCCTGGATGCGGCCGCGGCGCTCGCCGTTATCAGCCTTCTGGCAGGTCTGCGGCGGTGGTGATGATCCGGCTCACGAGGCCATAGGCCAGCGCTTCATCGGCGCTGAGCCAGAGGTCGCGCCGCGTGTCGGCGTCGATCTTCTCGACCGGCTGGCCGGTGGCCGCCGAGATCTCGCGGTTGGTCTTGTCCTTCATCTTCACCATCTCGATCGCCTCGAGCTCGAGGTCGCTGATCGAGCCGTAGACCGGACCGCTGAAGCGCGGCTGGTGCAGCATGAAACGAGCGTTGGGCAGCGAGAACCGGCGTTCGAGCGGGACCGAGATGAGGAGCGAGATCCCCATCGACGCGATCATCCCCGCCCCGACCACCCGGACCGGGCAGCGGATGAAGCGGATCATGTCGACGAGGCCGTACCCCGGCAGGACGGCACCTCCGGGCGTGTTGAGCCACAGCGTGATCGGCCGCGTGGGGTCGAGCGCTTCGAGCGCCAACAAGCGCTCGGTGGCCTCCCTCACGGACTTCGAGGACACCTCGCTCGAAAACACGATCGTGCGGGACTTCTTGAGCGCGTCCCAGAGGAGGGACGAGAAAGGCTTCTGTGCGTCGTCTGACATGATGCGACCCTAGGGGTTGGCCAGCTTCTTGTCGAGGCGGATGAGCGCCGCCACGATGCCGTCCGCCAGTCGTTCCTGGTACTTCGGGTCGGCGAGGCGCCGGCCCTCCTCAGCGTGGCTGAGATAACCAACCTCCAGCACCACCGCCGGCATCTCGGCCTCCTTCAGCACCGCGAACGGTGCCTGGCGGACCTTGCGACGGGGCACCTTCACCACCCGATGGATCGTGTCGAGAAGCTCGCCCGCGACCAGCTCCGAGCGCTCGTGCGACTTGTACATCGTGGCGTCCAGGAGCACCTGCTCGATCGTGAGCGGTGGGGCCTCCTCGGCGGGGGCGCCCGCCTTGTTGGGGACCTCGGGCTGCGCCAGCTCGCCCCGCTCCTCGTGGGCGATGAGGTGGTCGAACTCGTTGATCGCCGCGTCGGGGTCGAGGAAGTACACCTCCAGCCCATTGGCCTCCGGGTTCTCCGAAGAGTTGCAGTGGATCGAGATGAAGAGGTCGGCGCCAGCCTGGTTCGCGAGGCGCGTCCGCTCGCGGAGGCCCACCGTGGCGTCCGTGCGCCGCGTCAGCGTGACGGTGGCGTCGGTCTGCTCGCGGAGCCGCCGCTCCACTTCCAGCGCGATCGGCAGGGTCAGGTACTTCTCGAAGAGGCCAGTCACCGAGGGGGCCCCGGGGTTGGTTCCGCCGTGACCTGGATCCAGCACGATGTGCTTCAGCGACCGCATTCGGGTCTTGGAAAAGGCCGCTTCGGGGAGAGCGGCCACGAGGACACTGACAAGGACGAGGAGCAGGGTGAAGCGCATGCCTGTCTCATGGCCCGGCCGCGGCGCACTGCCAAGATTTTCGCCCTCCGCGGGGTGCGGCGTCGTCGTGAGCTGGAACGGCACCGGCACCCTGGGCAGCCCCGGGGAGGCTGTGGTATTCCGCGCCCCCATGGACTTCCCGAATCTCGTCATCGAACGGCACAACGCCACGGCCGTGGTCACCCTCTCGCGTCCCGACGTCCTGAACGCGCTCGACGTCACCACCCTGCAGAGCCTCGCCGGCGCGATCGCGGCGCTCGGTCGCGATCCCGCGGTCCGATGCATCGTCCTCACCGGCAGCGGTCGCGCGTTCGTGGCGGGCGCCGACATCGCACAGCTCTCCACGCTCGGCCCCCGTGCCGCGCGCGAGTTCGCCGAGCTCGGCGGCAGAGTGGGCGAGGCGATCGCGGCGTGCCCAAAGCCCGTGCTCGCGGCGGTCAACGGCTTCGCGCTCGGAGGAGGCTGCGAGCTGGTCCTCTGCTGCGATCTGGCGATCGCCTCCACGAAGGCGAAGTTCGGCCAGCCCGAGGTGAACCTGGGCCTCATCCCAGGCTTCGGCGGCACGCAGCGTCTGCCGCGCCTCATCGGCGTCAACGCGGCGCGGTACCTCGTCCTGTCGGGCGAGCTGGTCGACGCGGCGTGGGCCGAGCGGCACGGCCTGGTGCAGGAGGTGGTGGAGCCCGAGCGGCTGCTGCCGCGGTGCCTCGAGATCGGCGACAGCATCGCCAAGCGCGGGCCACTGGCGGTCGCCTCCGCGAAGCGGGTCCTGGCCGAAGGCATGGACGTGCCCCTGGCCACTGGGCTCCGGATCGAGGCCCTGGCCTTCGGAGAGCTCTTCGCGTCCACGGACATGCAGGAGGGCACCCGGGCCTTCCTCGACAAGCGGCCGCCTGTGTTCACGGGTGAGTGACGTTTGACATCGGTCTGGGCGCTGATTACCAACGTGGCACACAGGAGCTGGCCCATGCGTTACCAAGTATCGTCTCTCGTTGCCTTCACGTTCGTGCTCGGCTGTAGCGCCTCGGAGTCCTCCGGGGAGGCCGGTGGTGGCGATACGGTCGCTGGCGCAGACGGCTCCGATGGCACGGACGCCACTGACGGGGCAGACGGCACGGACGGCGCGGCCCAGTGTCCGCCGCAAGGCGCGGCGTGTAGTCCCTTCTGTGAGCCAAGCGGCTGTGCGGATGGGCAGTTTTGCACGCTGTCGGGCGATGCGTTCGTCTGCGCAGAGGTCGGACCGCAAGCGGTCGGAAAGCCCTGCGGCGAGGGGGTCCCCGGTTGCGGCGCCGGCGCGTGTATCCAGACCGAGTCCGAGGGCTCGCGTTGTCTCCCGTTCTGCCAGGACGAGGAGGGGTGCGCGGATGGCGAGACCTGCAACGTCGTGGTGCCGCTGGGGGCGTCCGAGGTCCGTTTCTGCGGCCCGAAGCCGCCCGGCTGCGACCTCTTCGCTCAGGACTGCGCCGAGGCGGGCAAGGGCTGTTACCTCGGCGAGGACGAGGCGATCTGCCTGGACGCCGGCGAGGGCAAGGTGGGCGAGGCCTGCAAGGGCGGAGACGACTGCGCGGCCGGCATGCTCTGCATCGACGCGAAGTGCCTCGAGATCTGCAACCCCAATACCAGCGGCCCGCAGCCCCGGTGCAGCACGAAGTGTCCCGGTCGTGACGCGGGGATCGAGGGCGAGAAGGGAGTCGCCGTGTGTACGCTCAAGGACGAGACGCCGCCCTGTGACCTCCTCGGCGGCGACTGCGAAGCGGGCAAGGCCTGTTACATCACGATCGACGGCCCGCGTTGTCGAGACGCTGGAACCGTGGCCGTGGGCGAGAGCTGCGGCTCCGACCAGGACTGCGCCCCGGCGTCGACCTGCGTGGGTTCGCGTTGTAAGGCGCTCTGCGACCCGAATGAAGGGACCCACGCCCAGTGCGAAGACACGCTCACCAAGTGCCCGCCCCTCAGCGGTCAAGAAGTGGGTTACTGCGACGAGTAGTTGACCGCCGACCAAGCTGCACATTCTGGAGTCCGTGCCCCCGCCGGCACGGTGCGCGAGGTGCTCGCGGTCGCGTGGCCCCTCATGGCCAGCATGTTGGGGCACACCGCGATCGGGCTCGTCGACGCGTTGATGGTGTCGCCGCTGGGCGAAGACGCCGTGGGCGCCGTGGGGCTCGCCCACACCGTCACGCTGGTGCCGTTCTGTGCGGGCTTCGGGCTCCTGAACGGCGCCCGGGTGGCCGTGGCTCAGGCCACCGGCGCCGGTGATCGCGCTGCCGCCAACGAGGCCGTACGACAGGGAGTGGTGGTGGCGCTGGTCCTCGGCGCCGTCACCCTGTGCCTCGCGCCGTTCGCCGAGTTCTGGGCCCACATCGCCGGCGCCGAGGGGGAGCTCCACGCGAATGCCTCCGCGTGGATGAGGGTGCGGCTCCTTGGTCTGCCGCTTCAGTTCGTTGCCCTGGCGCTCGGAGCGGGCTTCGACGGCCGAGGCGAGACCCGGGTAACCATGCGGCTGAACCTCGTCGCCAACGCCGTCAATGTGGCCCTCTGCCTTCTCTGGGTGCCGGGGCGTGGCCCGTTCCCCGCCCTGGGCGTGGTGGGCTCGGCGTGGGCCACCTTCGTGGCCAACCTCGTCCAGCTAGGGCTCATCGCGTGGGCCTCCCGCGGGCTGATCCAGCGAGTCGCCACGCCGCGAGCTGACCGCCGGGCGATGCTCCGACGCATCCTGTTCCTCGGAGGACCCACGGGAGTGCAGTGGGCCCTGGAGGTCCTGAGCTGGTCGCTGCTATCGGGGCTGCTCGCGGGTTTCCCGCCCGCGCACCTCGCCGCGCACACCGTGGTCTCGCGCGTGGTCGGCGTGTCCTTCTTGCCGGGTCACGCCCTCGGCGAAGCCGCAGGGATCCTGGTGGGGCAGGCGGTGGGCGCGCGCGACGCCGCCGCCGCCCGCCGGGTAGTGCGCTCGGCGTTGCTGAGCGTGGTGCTGCTCATGGGCACCATGGGTACCTTCTTCGGCTTCTTGCCTGGCCTCCTGCTCGGCCCGTTCGCGCTCGGCGCGGCGGCCAGCCCGCTCGCCTTCGACCTGCTGTTGGCGGCCGCGGTGTTTCAGGTGTTCGACGGGATCGCGCTGGTCTCACAGTCGGCGCTCAACGGGGCCGGCGACAGCCGCTTCACCATGGCCTCGGGGCTCCTGCTCACGTGGTTGTTCTGGGTGCCCCTCGCTGCCTGGTACGCCGCCCGGCTGGGCTACGGCGCGCCCGGCGGCTGGGCCGCGCTCACCGCCCACGTGCTGGCCATGGCCACCGTATGGAGCACGCGCTGGCGCTCGGGGCGACCGCTCGACCGAGCCCTCACGCGATCAGCGTGACCTGGTCCCCCAGAGGGTGCGTCAGATCCCCGACTCGAGGTGCGCGAGGCGCGTGAGCGCGTTGTCGCACGTCTCGTTCGAAGCGCCCCTCACCATGGCGCGATAAGCGCCGCAGTCTGGCGTTCCGGCGCATACCCGCCGGACCAGCTGCTTGCAGCTCTCTGGGCGCGTCGGGGTGCGCCGCTCGGCCAGCGCGAGCAGGCCGATGGACAGGGGCGACACGTTCGCCTGCAGCTGCACCTCCTCGCCCTTCACCGTCACCGCCGCGGCGGCGATGAAGTTGTTGTGCACCAGCGTAGCGAGGCGCTTCGGCACTCCGCGCGCGAGGAGCAGCTCACGGAGGCGGCCCACGGCCAGCGCGGAGTTGCGGACCGGGAGGGTGGCGAGCACGGCGGCCACGGACGGAAGCTGCGACAGGCCGTCCCCCGTCTGCTCGGCCGTTCGCGCCAGGTTCACCACCTCGGCGCTCGAGCCCAACAGGAGGTTCGACCCCGACACCGTCCAGGCCAGGAGCTCGGGACCCTCCAGCGACGCGGTGAGGAGCCGTGTACCGCCGTCTGTGGCGCCGACCCGCGCCGGTTGTCCCACGGTGTGGATCCAGGTTCTGGCGATGTCCTCCACCACGTCTGCCATCTGCTCCGCGTCGTGAGAGCGGATGACCGCCAGCCAGGCTTCGGTCCGCGCCAGGGGCTCAGGGACCACCGCGAGGGCCACCTCGCCAGCCACCAGCGGAAAGAGATCGCGAGTGAGCGACCGCGCGGAGAGGGCCTGCAGCTCGTTCAGGTCGGGCGTTCGCAGGATTCGCTGGAGCGCGCGCGTGAAGCTCACGGGATCGCCCACCGAGAAGGCGATGGCGCTCATCGCGGTGGAGGGGACAGCAGCCAGAGTGCGCTTCGTGTCCACGGCGAGCGAGCGGGCGAGCGCCGGCGTGGCCTGTCCGGTGGCTGACACCCGGTCGGCGCCAGCGTCGAGCTGCAGGCCCAGTCCCAGGCCGCCCGTGAGGCCCAGCGCAGCAGGGACTGGGCTCAGGGCCGCCAGCGCCTCGGGTGCCGCGAACGCGAAGAAGTGCGCCGGGTTGGGGTGGTTGAGCCAGGCGTGCCGGAAGGCATCGGAGTCATTGAGCGTGCGGCTCTGGCTGTGTGTCCGGCTCTCGAGGAGCTGCCGGAGGGCCGCGTCACCTCCGTGAGCGAACACAGCGAGGCCGTCCACCATCGCCGCGTGAAGCACGCGCCCCGGGAGCCGCCGGCGGCGTAGGGGGATACCCTCCACCATCCCCGCGTCGTCGAACGCTGATTGGAGCAGTGACCGCACCTCCTCCTCGGCTGTGCGATCGGTGAACTCAAGGCAGACCAGCACCTCGGGCGTGGCTCCCACCGCGGCGAGGTGAACGCCGGAGACCCCATTCTCCAGCGCATTGAGATAGCCACGGCTGATGTTCAGGTCGAAGAGCGTGCTCTTGAAGAAGCTGTCTTCCTCGTCGTGCACGAGGCGGCGGACGGGCCGGCTCGACTCCCAGAGGCCCAGGTCGGTGAGGCCCGAGACCAGGGCCTGCCGGCCTTCGAAGCGAGCGTAGAACAACGTGTCGCGCGGCAGCAGGGCGGTGACGCGGTTGCCGACCCGGGTGTAGTGGAAGTGGTAGAGGAGACCGCTGGACACCGAGACCGAGGCGAGGCCGATAGCGAGCCAGTAGAGAATGCTGCGACTCCGGCTGGTGGGGCCGGTGGTCAACCCCTGGGGTGGCCAGCTGGGCCCGCCCGGCAGGGGGCCTAGGGCCGAGAGATCTTCTTTGGCCACGGTGGCTCAGGCTCCGCGCGAGCGAATCGCGGGCCACTCTCCCCGAAACCACTCCACGAACTCCTGAAGGCCGTCCGTGAGGCGCGTGGCGGGACGGAATCCGGTGAGCGCCGACAGAGCCGTGGTGTCGGCCCAGGTGGCCGCGACGTCCCCAGCCTGCATGCCAGCGTTCACCGTGATGGCTCGCTTTCCGAGTCCCGCCTCGAGCGCCGCGACGATCTCGAGCACTCGGCTCGGGGCGCCGGCGCCGATGTTGAGGACCCGGTGCGGGCGAGCGCCACCTGGCGGGAGCGGCAGGAGGCGGACGATCGCCTCCGCCACGTCCGCGACGGCAGTGAAGTCACGCGCGAGCTCACCGTTGCCGTAGAGGGTGATGGGGCGGCCGGCGTCGAGCGCCTCGGCGCAGGAGAAGTACGCCATGTCGGGCCGGCCCCACGGCCCATACACCGTGAAGAACCGTAGGCCAGTGAGCGGGAGTCCGTACAAGTGGGCGTAGCTCGAGGCCATGAGCTCTCCCGCCCGCTTCGTGGCTGCGTACAGGCTGACGGGCGCGTCAGCCGGCGCGTCTTCCCGGAACGGTTGGGGGGTGTCGTCGCCGTAAACCGACGAGCTCGAGGCGTAGAGCACGTGTCTTGGGGGGTGCCGGCGCGCCCCTTCGAGCACCTCGAGGAACGCCACGACGTTCGCTTGCGCGTAGACCTCGGGGGCCGAGATGCTGTGCCGAACGCCTGCTTGCGCGGCGAGGTGGACGACCACGTCGAAGGGCGCGTCGAACACGCGCTGTGCCACGGCGCGATCCGAGAGGTCGCCCTCGATGAAGCGGAAACCCGGCTCGGTGGCGAGCCGCTCGAGGCGAGCGCGCTTGAGCGCGGTGGCGTAGTAGTCGGTGACCGAGTCGGCGCCGACGACGTGGTGCCCCTCCCGGAGAAGGCGCCGGGAGAGGTGAAAGCCGACGAAGCCGGCCGCCCCGGTGACGAGGATCCTCACTTCGCCGGGGGCGGGGTGGTCTCCTTGACCGGTATGGGGCTGGGCAGCGGCGTGCCCTTTGGCGCGCACCAGACCTCGGTCCAGGTGGACGCCCCGTGCGTGCGGCACTTGTGGGTGAAACCCTTGCCCGAGTAGAGCTTCGTGCACTTGTCGGCTTCGCCGAAGTACGTGCTGCAGCTCACGCCCACTTCTTCAGGGGCGCACTGAAGCTTGACCGTGCACGTCTCCACGTAGTCCGGCGGGGGCGGGATGTCGGCGGCGGCAATCCAGGGGAACAGGAGGACGATAAGGCCGAGTGAGCTGAGGATCTTCATGGCGGGGAGCATGCCAAACGCTTCCCTCGGGGTCGAGGGGCCGAGCACCAGTTCGCCAAGGGTGCCCAGCGGGGGCGAGCGGGCGATCCCCGGGGCAGGGGTGCCCCGCTCTCAGACCCTCACGGCGATGGCGTGGCGCAGCACGTCGAGGCGTACCGGCGTGCCGGTGACCACCTCGCCGTCGATCATGAGGTCGAGCGGGGCGTCGATCTCGAAGTCGATGTGCTCTGCCTCGAGCGCGCGGACCGACGGGTGATCGACGTGGCGACCCTCGAAGATCTTCGGGAACGTGAGCAGCAGCGAGATCCGCCCCATCTTGCCCACGTCCACGATGGCGACCTTGCCGTCCGACACGGACGCGTGCGGCGCCATCTTCATCTGCCCGCCCGTGAACTTCGAGTTGTTGAGCGAGACGAACACACTCGGCTCGCGCTGGAACGGACCTCCGTCGAGGCTCATCGGGAACGGCCGCGACGAGAGCAGAGCGGTGCGCGTGACCACCGCCAGCTTGTAGCCCGCTTCGCCGAAGCGCTTGAAGCGCCGGTTGGTGAGCGCGCCGACGTCCGCGGTGAAGCCGTAGCTCAGGATGTTGATGTAGTAATACGTGGCCTCGCGGCACCGTAGCCGGATCACGTCGCAGGGCTGAATCCGGCCCTCGGCCAGCGCCTTCTGCGAGTGCGTTGCGCCGTCGTCGGTGAAGTCCCGTAGGAAGGAGTTGCCGGTGCCCAGGGGCAAGAAGCCCAGGGACGGGCGGTCGGCCTCGGCCACGCCCTCCGCCTCGGGGAACAGCCCGTTGATGATCTCGTAGCTGGTCCCGTCGCCGCCCACGGCGATGAAGTGGCGCCGCCCGGCGGACCACTCGCGCCGGGCGATCTCGGTGGCCTCACCGGCGCGCTGGGTCTCGGCCACGTCGATCGCAAGGCCCTCGCGCTCGAGCGACGCCAGGGCCGCGGGGAAGCGTTGGCCGCACCGGCCGCCGCCGGCCGCTGGGTTCACGATGGCGAGGTAACGCGCGTTCATTGCTGCAGCTCCACGAGGAGGGAGGCCTTGTCCTTGGCGCCGAGGAGACGTGCGAGCGGGTCGCGCTTCACCTTCATGGACGCGGTGCGCGGGAACTCATCGCCCCACACACAGACCCAGGAGACTCGTTTGTAGTCCGCCAGCCGCCGATTCCTGGCGACCAGCTCTTCCAGCACCGCAGCCGAGAGCGAAGCGCCCTCCTTGGGCCGCACGACCAGCATGAGGGTCTCGCCGGTGAGCCCCGCCTGCTCTCGCCAGACGTAGTTCGTGGCGAAGGCGCAGAGCTCCTCCACGCCCTTGACCCCGTCGAACGCCGCCTCGAGGTCTTCCGGGTACACGTTCTTGCCGCCCTCGGTGACGATCATGTTCTTCGAGCGGCCCACGAGCTTGAGGTGGCCGCTGGCGTCGAACACGCCGAGGTCACCGGTGCGCAGCCAGCCGTCCACGATCGCCTCGGCCGTGAGCTCGGGCGCGTCGAGGTAGCCCTTCATGACGGTGGGCCCGCGGACCCAGACCTCGCCCACCCCCGCCTCGTTGGGGTCCCGAACGACGACCTCGGTCCCGCGCACCGGCTTCCCGACCGTGTCGCCCCGGAACGGCTCGAGGTCGTTGACCGTGAGCACGGTGCCGGCCTCCGTGAGGCCATAACCTATCGCGACCGGGAGCCCGAGTCGGTAGAAGAACTCCGCCGCGTCGCGATCGACGAAGGCGCCGCCGCAGAACATGAGCTTGAGGCTGCCGCCGAAGGCGTCGTGTACCGGCTTCAGCAGGGTGTTGGAGAGGCGGTGGTTGGGGCGGCGCTTGGTGGCGCGCTCGTTGACCTCGATGAGCCCGTCCACCACCTGTCGCTTCCAGTCGGGCAGCTCGTCCAGCTTCTCCTGCACCCGCTCCTTGAGCGCCTTCAGGATCAGCGGGACCAGCGCCATGTGCGTGATCTCGTAGCGCTTCAGCGTGTCCACGATGAACTGCGGGCGGAGGGTGCGCTGGTGGACCACCATCGCGCCCATGGTGAGCGGGATGATGAAGCCGCACATGAAGTCGATGGCGTGATTGGTGGGCAGCAGCGAGAAGTACCGGTCGCCCTCCTCCATCGGGTAGAGCTGGCCCAGCACCTCGGCCTGCGCCAGGTAGTTGCCATGGGTGAGCTGGCAACCCTTCGGCACGCCGCCTGTGCCGGAGCTGTAGACGATGCAGGCAACGTCGGCGCGCGCCCGGGGTCGGTAGACCGGCTCGCCGGCGGGCCCGCCGAGCGCCCCGTCCCAGGACTCGACGCCGGCTCGCCATGCGGTGCTCTCCGGAGCCTCGCTCACGTACACAAGCACACCCGGAGGGAGCGTCTCGTGCTGCAGCTTGTGCCAGACGCTGAGCTCGGTGATCAGGACACGGGGCTTGGCGTGGCGGAGGAGCGCCGCCTGCTCGGGCGCCGTGAGCTTGTAGTCGAGCGGGATGAGCGTGGCGCCCGCCCAGAGCGCCCCGGTGGCCGACACCAGCCACCGAGACTGGTTGCTCATGAGGATGGCGCAGCGATCGCCGGCCTCGAAGCCTGCCCGCGCAAGCCCCGCAGCGACGCCGCGCGCTTCGTCGCGCAGCTCCGCGTAGGACTTCCGCCACTTCTCCCGGCCGCGGTCGGCTTCGACCAGCGCGGTGCTGCTCTTGTACGTGACCGTGGCGTCGAGGAGCGCCTCTCCGAGGCAGCTGAGGCGGGACAGGTCGTACACGCCCTACTTCCTCCGGTCGATAACGGCCGCGAGCGCCGCGAAGGTGACCACGCCCTGGAGCTCGTAGTCGGGGATCTCAACGCCAAACGACTCCTCGACGTCCGTGAGGAGGTCGAGCGCTTTCAGGCTGTCGATCCCCAGCTTGTCGAAGAAGTCGTCTTCGGGGCTGAGGCCGGCGGGATCGGCCTTGAAGCGTTTGGCGGCGAGCTGGATCAGGCGGTCGACGGTGGACATGGAAAGCTCCGTGGTCAGGGCAGGTAGGGTCGCACGTCCTGGCTCTCGACGAAGCGCCGGAGCCCCTGCGTGACGGCCTCGTTCCGGAACAGGCGGAGGAAGTGGGCCTTCTCCGCAGCGAGCGCCTCTTTCGGGAACGGCTTCATGAAGGCCTTGCAGGTGGTGCGGGCGTCCCGATCGTACTTCACCTGCTGCGCAGCGAGGGCCTCCGCCGCGCGCCGGCCCTCGCCGACTGGCACGACCTGGCTCACGAGGCCCACCGCCTGGGCGCGCGTGGCGTTGAGCGTGCGCCCCGTGGTGAGCAGGTCGCGTACCACGGCATTTCCCACGTCACGCTGCAGGCGGGGGATCCCACCGAAGCCGGGGATGATGCCGAGGCGTAGCTCGGGAAAGGCGAAGCGCGCGGTCTTCTCGGCGATGAGGATGTCTGCCGTGAGCGCGAGCTCGAAGCCGCCGCCGAAGCACACCCGATTGATGACGGCCACAGTGGTGAGCGGGAGAAGGTCGAGGCGGTCCATGACCGCGTGGATGCGGTCGAGCCAGGCGGCGAGCCGGCACAGGTGCGCTTCGTCCTTGCCGTCTCGAATGGCAGCGTAGAGCTCCCGCAGGTTGGCGCCCGCCGAGAATCCTGCCTCGAGCTCGCTGCGAATGATGAGGGCTGCGCCTTGGGACGGGTCGATGCGGTCGAGTGCGTCCTCGAGCGCCTCGAGCAGCTCGGTGCCGATCTCGTTGCAGGGCGGGGCGTGCAACGCCAGGGTGTAGACCCCGCCGTCCAGCGTGAGTGTGAGTGGGTTCATGTGGCGCCCCCTCCATAAACGTTCTGGAGCGCCGCCTTGAAGTGCTGCTCGATCGCCCGGCGCTTCAGCTTGGCGTTTGCGGTGAGGAGGCCGCTCTCCGGCGTGAGCGTCTCGGCCGACCGGTGGAAGCGCTTCACCTTCTTGTAGTGCGGCAGCGTGGCGTTCACCGCGTCCAGCGCGGTCTGGACCTCGGCGTCGCTCACGGCCCCGGTGACCAGGACGACCAAGAACGGACGGCCATGGCCCACGACCACCGCGTGTTCGATGGTGGGGAGCGCGTCTCGCAGCGCCTCCTCGATCGGCTCCGGCGCGATCCAGTGACCCGACTCGGGCTTCATCAGGTTCTTCACGCGGCCGACGATGCGGAGGTTGCCCCGCGCGTCGATCTCGGCCTGGTCGCCCGTGTGGAACCAGCCGTCCTGGATGACCTCGGCGGTGGCCTCGGGGTTCTTCCAGTATCCCTTGAAGATGTGCGGACCCCGGGTGAGCAGCTCGTCGCCGTCCCCGAGGCGGAGCTCCACGCCCGGGATGGCCACGCCCACCTTGCCCGGCTCCGCGGTGTCCGGCTGGTCCATGGTGACGATCGCGGTGGTCTCCGTGAGCCCGTACACCTGGAAGACGGGTATCTCCAGCAGCTCGAACCAGCGCTGCGTCTCGGGTGACAGCGGAGCTGAGCCGCACACCAGGAAGTCGAGCCGCGAGCCGATGGTGGCCTTGATCTTGGGGAACACGAAGCGCCGGGCCGCCGCCAGGGCCAGCTTGTCCGCGAGCCCGCCGGTGCCCGCGCGCAACGCCACGTCGGCGGCCAGGCCCTTCTCGTAGAGCGAGAGCCCGATGCCACCGCGGTCGCGCAGGACCTTGCCCACGCCGAGGCGGATGCGCTCGAGCACGGCGGGGACGTTCAAGTAGTAGCTGGGGTTTGCCGCCTTGAGCTCGTCGACCAGCTTCGTGAGATCCGTGGAGATCATCAGCAGGTTTCGTCGACGCAGCTGCGTCCACAGCATGATCCGCGACCCGGCGAAGCAGAAGGGCAGGAAGTGGAAGACGTGGTCGCGATCGGCGCCTTTGACGATCCGCCCCAGCGCGCCCTCGGTGGTGGGGAGCATGAAGTCGACGTTGGCGGCCGACAGCTCCACTCCCTTGGGGATCCCCGTGGACCCGGAGGTGTAGATGATCGTGACCGTGGCCTCAGCCGTTATCGGGGCCGGGCGCGTGGTGTTGGGGGCGGTGCCGAAGACCTCGTCGTAGAGCGCCGACCGGCGCTCGGAGCCGACCGCTCCCGGTGCGCCTAGCGCCTCTTGCAGACCGGAGAGCAGCGCGGCGTCTGCCGCGATCACCAGCGAGGCGCCGGCATCCTTCACCATCACGGCGAGCTCTGAGGGCGCCTGGCGAGAGTACAGCGGCACGACGACGGCGCCGTGGGCCATGATCGCCACGTCCAGCGCGATCCAGCGCGCGGAGTTGGGCCCCAGCAGCGCGACTCGGTCTCCGGCGTTGATCCCTGCGGCGTCCAGGAAGCCCCGCGCACGCTGCGCCAGATCGAGCAGCGCGGCCCCGGTCCAGGGGACGGTCGGAGGCGACTTTCCCGCATGGATCTCGACCAACAGGGTCTTCTGACCCGCGGTCTCGAGGTTGTTCCAGAGAGTCTCGATGAAGCTCACGGTGCCTCCCATCGGCGGCGCCGGAACTAGCAGTCATGGGGAGTGGGGTCAACCCTCGATGTCGGGGCGACCCCGCGAGTGGGCTATGGGTTCAGCTGGATGTCCGGGCCGCCCTTGAGCGTCATGGTGCCGCCGGCCTTGATGTCCATGGTGCTCCCGGAGGTCATCTTCCAGGTGGTGCCGGACTTCATCTCGGTGTCTTTGCCCGACTCCACCTTCAGCGACTCGCACTTCAGGGACAGCGTCTTCTTCGCGTTGATCACGATGTCCTTCGAGGAGTAGAGCGCGATGGTCTCCTCCTTCGTGTCGAACTTCATGACCAGCTTGCCGGACTTGTCGGCGATGAGGATGTTCTCCTTGCCGTTGGTCTGGTCGAGCGTGATGACGTGGCCACCGGTGCTGCCGTCGGGCGCCTTGACCTGAACCGTGCCGCCGAGCGCCTTCTCGATGGTGACGCTGGTGGGGATGGCCGGCTGGTCGTAGACGTTGGCGTCCTTGACCTTCGTCTGGATGACGATCCGGTCGGCGTCGCCTTCACCCTTGTCGACGAAGGCGATCATGTGACCCGAGCGCGAACGGAAGCCGCGCAGGTTGTTCCCGCCGGCCTTCTGGACGCCCTTGGCCTCTTTGTTCTGCCAGAACGGCTTGTCCTTCCCGTTGTACATCTGGCCGATGATGATCGGCTCTCGGAAGCTGCCGAAGAGGAAGACGACCAGCACCTCGTCCTCCACCTCAGGGAGGAAGAAGTCGCCGCGGTGTTCGTCGGCGTTGCCGCCGCCGTGCGCCACGGTGCCTGCGAGCGAGTTCGAGATCCGGCACCACGTGGAGGGCATGCCCTCCTTGTCGGGCTTATCCGAGAACTTCGCGTCGGACTCCATCATCCACGGGAACTTCACCTTCACTCGGTAACGACTCTCGGGGTCGACGTTGTCGACCACGATGCCGGGATAAACCCCGTAGTACTGCTGGACGGGGCGGTTGGGCGGGATGAAGGCTTCCATCGGCGAGCTCCTCGCGGGTCGTGACCTGGGGTCAGCTGTCGCTTACGCAGCGCGTGCTGGGGACACGGTGCCCCGGGCCGGTGCTGAGCCGGCGACGTTCGATTGGCTTCCGGGCTACCAGATCGCTGGGTCTCGGGGCCATAGCTGACGCCGCCAGCCAGGATGCTAGCAACACCTGTGCCGCCTCACCAGCCGAGTTCAACGCCGGTCCGCAGCTTCATCACGGTCCCCAGCGTGGGTCCAGCCGCGTTCGGCGCGTCGAACGCGTGTCCCGGCAGGAAGGCGCCGCCCTGAGCGAAGACAGACGCCCAAACGCGCTCGCCGAGGATCAGGTCGTACCGCAGGCCCAGGTCGAGCTCGGTGCCCAGGAAGTGGGATCCGGCCGAGCGGCCGACGTAGTTGGTGTTGAAGCCGCCGTTCAGGGCTGATTGCCAGGGGTCGGCGAAGTCCGCGTCGGACCAGGCCACCAGGATCCCGAGGTCGACGCCCACGCCGCACTCGTGCCGCCACCGGAGCACCGGGTTCAGGTACCACGCGTTCTGGACCGAGCCGTCCGAGGCGACGAGCTCGAGGCCCTTGGCGGGCCGCTCCAGGACCTCGGGATCCTGAGCATTCTCGATGGACTGCGCGCTGATTCGCGCCATGACCTCTTGGAACAGGATCATGCCCACGTGGTAGTCGGGATCGAACGAGAAGGACCGTGACACGCCGTCGGTGCGGTCGTTGTCGCCGCTGGCGTAGCCCGCTTCGAGGCGCGCCTCGACCCCGAGGTCGCGAGACAGCAGCGCGAGCTGCAGCACCGCCCCGAGACCGGCGATGTCGACGCCGTCGGGCGCCTGCTCAAGCGCCACGCGGGAGGTGTTCCCCTCCACGAAGACCAGCTCGACGCCGGCCGTAGCCAGGAGCCCCTCGTCGATCTCCCACTGCCCGCGGGCGAAGAGGTCGTAGGCGCGGACAGCGAGCGTGTCGCCGTCGCGGTCCTCCTGATCGCGGATCGCCACGTACACGCCGGCCTCGAAACCCCACCGCTCCTCGTCCCGGCCCGCCGCCGCGATGGCTGCCCACGGGTCGGTCGAGCGCGGAAGATCGCGATAGACGAGCGAGACCACGCCGCCGAGCGCGAGGTCACCGTCGACCAGCGAGGCGTTCTCGTCGCGATAGACCACGTCGAAGCCCCCGGCGAGCAAGAGCTTCTTGGCCCAGTCGCCGCTCATCGCCCCAAACGGCGCGGTGGCGAACAACACACGCTCCGTGAGATCGCCGGCGCGGGGGGCGTCGAAGACGTCGTGGGCCTGGTCCTCTCCGTCGTTGGCGATGACGCCGAGGCCCCACTTCGACGTCTGCTGCCCCACCCGGAGGACCCCCGCCGGCGAGCGCCACGAGAGGTAGAGCTGTCGGTAATCGTGGGGGCTGGGGTCCGCCCAGGCGTTGCGACGATCCTCGGGATCGTACAACTCCGACGTTGCCACGGTGTTGAGGTCTCCGAAGGTCCGCCCGGTCATCACGTCGAGCTCGCCGTGCAGGGTCAGCGGGCCCGAGGAGTCGTCGGCCCCGATGATGTTCCACATGGGGTGCATGCGGATCACCTGGCGCCCCGCGTGCTCTATCGGGCTCTCGTGCCCCTCGGCGTCCGTGTTGTAGCGCTCGGTGAACGTGTACTGAAACAGCCACCGACCTGGCAGGCACACGGTGCCCGAGCACTGCCCCACGCGGTCGGGCAGCGTCCGTCCGGGCGGGGGCAGGAGGGGCTCCGGCGCCGGCTCCGCGGGCGGTGGTGGCATGTTCGCTTCGGCTGACGCGGCGAAGCAAACCAACAGGGTGACGCAGATGGCTATGCCGAGACGGTGCATCGGATTACCCTATCACGGGCATGGGCGAGGTGGTCGAGTGACGCCGGAGACGCCAGAACATGAGGCGCTGTGTAGCCGGTGCGGCACCAGCTGCCACTACGGCGTGCCGGTCAACGGCCTGTCCGTGATCGTGGACGACCTGCACTGCACCTTCCTCGTTCGCACCGACGACGGCCGCTTCGCCTGCAGTGTCTATGAGGATCGCTTCCGGCAGGCGCCATGGTGCGCTACGGCCGAAGAGGCCCTCGAGCAGGGCCTGCTCAGCCAGACGTGCGGCTACGTGGCGGCGGCCCGCGCGAAGGGGCCGCTCGCGTATCGGGGCAAGACCCGCCTTCACCCACGGCTGGAGGCAAAGGTGCTGCCGGCGATCCGGGCTGAGATCCTCGCGAGGGGCGCGCCTGCCGGCGTCTCGCTCGAGGGGCTGCGCCGCTTCCTCGCGCGGACCGGCGGGGGCGAGTTCACCGTGGAGGAGCGCGAAGGGCGGTTCTGGCTCAGCCCGGCGTGACGGGCCGGAGAGCCGCCCACTTGTCTCGCCGAGTCCTAGGGCGCTGCGAGGGTAAATGGGACCTCGGCGAGGACCACGCCGTTCACCTGCAGCTCCAAGACGTGCGCCCCCGGGAACAGGGCCCGGATGCTCACGGGCCGCATTGGGTGGCGCTTCGTGATTGACGCAGCGGCCCCGGGCTCGAGGCGCCGCTCCGCCAGCTTGAACACCTTGCGCCGCGTGAGCGCACCCGCGGCGTTCGCGAAGCGGATGGCGTAGTCCACGGCCGCCGTCACCGATGCCTGACCCTCGTTCGTCACGGTCGCCTCGAAGCAGACCGCGTGGCCGATCACCACGCTGGACTGCTCCAAGCGAAGCGCCGCGCGGACGTGGCTGGGCGCCGCGTGGCCGAAGAGCGCGAGCGCGCCCGGGTGGCCGACCTTGATGAGGTGCCTCGCCGCGTGGCGTGCCAGCGCGAGCAGCTCTCGGGACGGCGGCGTCTCGGTGTCGAGCCAACGCGCGAGCGTGGCCACCACGAGGTCGGGGTGATCCTTCGCGATGTCGCCGAGGTGGTTCGCGACGGAGCGGCGCACGAACTCCGACGGGTCGTTCCGGAGCGCCTCGAGGAGGGGCAGGGTGGGGGAGGGGTCCCGCACGAAGGCCGGGAGACGCTCTCCCCACGGGAGTCGCGGCCGGGTCCCTTCGGAGACGAGGCGCCGCACGTTCTTGTCTGGGTGCGTGACCCAGGAGCGGAGTCGCGCCAGGGTCAGCTCCGGGTAACGCACCAGGTACGGGCGGACATCGAACTCGGCGCTGAAGCGCTGCGTCAGCTCTCGGAGGGCGTCGAGCGCGAGCTCAGGGTGCTCTAGCCCCTCGCGCCCCACCACGTGGACCAGCGGCCAGATCCAGAAGCCGAACTGGTTCGGTACGTCAGGGTCCACCGGCGGCGGGAGGGCTCGCACGATCGCCGCGGCCAGCTCCGGATAGGGCCGACGAAGGCCGGCTACGAGGGCGTCGGCGAGCCGGCTGACCCGCTGCTTCAGCTCCAGGGTGCCGAGGTCCTCTAGACTCCGGTGGAAGGCGGCGGCGTCGAAGTCGGGAGCCGCCGCCGTGACCGCGGCTTCTATCCTCGCGACGGCGGTGGCTCCGAGCAGGTGCTTGAAGGCGTTGGGGTTCTCGTCCATGCGGGCGTGACCTTAGCCGACTCTGGCGGTCCGGGGCACTGGCCGAGGCGGTCATCCACAGCTCGTGGGGCCGCGCCGCGACGGAGCGGCGGGCGGCGAGGTCGCCCGAGAGGGGCGCCTCCGAGACGAATCAAGTTGAGAGCGAAGCCAACGCTTCGATTCCCATTCTCCGGACGCATGCATCGGGCTCCTTCTGGGCCTTGGGAGGCGAGGCGTCAGCCGCTGACGATGGGAGACGAGAATGAAGCGAGTTCGAACGAGCACCGGTGACTTCTCGAGCTCAGACTGGGGCCGGCTTGTCGGGCTGGCCGCCGTCGCGGCGGTGGGCCTGCTCCTCAGTCCGGGCTCGGCGAGCGCTCAGATCGACACGCTCCACTGGGTCCCGGCGCTCTGGGCACCCGAAGCAGGCTCGTTGCATACGGACAAGCACTACGTGGTCATCTCGACACCCGAGGTGTCGGACGTCGCTTTCACCTTGAAGGACGGTAACGGTAACACCCACACCGGCACGGTCTCGAACGCGGCCCCGGTCACCCTCCAGATCGGTGCGTACACGTCGCCGTCGTTCTCGGCCGTCAGCACGGGCGGGTGGGCGGGGACACACACGGCCAACCTGCGGATTGGGCCTTCAAAGCTAAATGTCGCGAACCGCGACGGCCTCATCCTCGAAGCCGAACGTCCGGTCTACATGAACATCCGCCATCTCTCGGAGTTGCAGGGCGACTCCCTGACCTCGCCGGGACGGAAGGCGCTCGGGAAGGACTTTCGCGTCGGCTTCGGGCGCAACACCAAGACCACGTCGTCTTCGCGCGGCAGCTTTTTCTCATTCATGGCCACCGAGGACGGCACCACGGTCACCGTGGACGAGTTCAAGCCGGGTATGAAGGTCCATGGCCAGCCGGACGCGAACAATGATGGCACCACCGACGCGTTCACAGTCACTCTCAACAAGTACGAGAGCTACGTCGTGGGCATCCAAGACAGCACCTATGCGGGTACCGTCGACGTCGACCGGCTGAATGGAACGCGGGTGCGGTCCGACAAGCTCATCACCGTGGCGTGTGGCTTCTGGTTGGGTGGGCCCTCGACGAGCTCGCAGGACATCGGGATCGACCAGATCGTCCCCGTAGAGCTGGCGGGCTCCGAGTACGTCTTCATCAAGGGCAACGCGCCCGCGAGCAACCTCATGGAGACGGTGACCATCGTCGCCACCCAGGACGCCACCAACATCTACGTGAAAGGATCGGCCACGCCGCTGAACGCGTCGCCGATGGCGGCCGGCGACTTCTATTACGTCCACAACCAGTACTCCAACGGCAACCTGTACCTCAAGTCCTCGAAGGCCGTGCTGGCCTTCCAGGAGGTCGGCGGCTCGGACAGCATGGCGACCCCGGGGGTGAGCTTCGTGCCTCCCATCGGCGTGGACGCAGCGAACTTCGTGAACAACATCCCAAAGGTCGAGCTCATCGGCACGGCGACGATCGGTGTTGTGGCGCGCGCGAGCGCGTGGGTAACCGTCAACGGCGCGGCCCCCGGCGCGACCGCCAAGGCGGTGACCGGCGCTCCCGGCTGGGTCACCTACACCCTCACCAATCGAACCGGGACCATCGCGGTCGAGTCGAACTCCGCGGTCGCGGTGTCCCTCGTCAACGTCAACAGCGCGATCGGGAGCGGCGGCTACTTCTCGGGCTTCCCCTACGGCTCCATCGACCTGGACGGTGACGACACGCTGGACGGCGAAGACAACTGCCCCGACGATCCGAACCAGGACCAGTTCGACGACGATCTCGATGGCATCGGCAACCTCTGCGACCAGTGCGACGCCGACGTCTTGAAGGCGCTCGCCGGAGCCTGCGGCTGCGGCACCCCCGATGGTGACCCGGACGACGACGGCGTGACGTGCGCCGACAACTGCCGCTATGCCGCCAACGCCGACCAGGCCGACAGTGACAACGACGGTGTGGGAGACGCCTGCCAGGACAACCGCGACAGCGACGTCGCCGACGACGTGGACGATGAGTGCCCTGACGACCCGGACACGACTACGGCCGGGGCCTGTGGCTGCGGAATCCTGGAGGTAGACAGCGACATCGACGGCACGCCGAACTGCACCGACGCCTGCGCGATCGACGCCACCAAGACGGCCGCGGGCGCGTGCGGTTGCGGCAACGCCGAGACCGACACCGACGGCGACGGTTCGCCTGATTGCATCGACGCCTGCGGCGACGGCGCCGTCGGCGTGGGTGAAGAGTGCGACGACGGCAACGGCGTCGACAGCGACGGTTGCTCGAACACGTGTACGGCGGGCCTCTTCGCGAGCGCTGACGCCGGCCTGGTCGACGAGGACGGCACGATCGTGGTCGACGTTCAGGCCAACGACGCCTCTGCCGGGGCCGGCGTGGCCACCGTCATCGTCTCACCCCCCTCACACGGCGCTGCGGAGGTCCAACTGGACGGCCGAATCTCCTACGTCCCGGCGGCGAACTACAACGGGTCGGACTCGTTCAGCTACCGACTCGACAACGGCACGAGGCAGTCGGATCCCGTGAGCGTGGACGTGGCTGTGGCGTCCGTGAACGACGAGCCCGTCGCTGTTGCCGATGCGGTCGAGGTGAGCGAAGGAGGGGTGGTGACCACGCTGGTGGGCGGGGAGACCTCGCTCCTCCATGACGACGCAGACATCGACGGCGATGCGCTCACGGCCATGTGGGACGTGGGCCCGAGCCACGGCGTGCTGGAGCTCTCGCACGACGGCACATTCCGCTACGTCCACGACGGGTCGGAGAACACGAGCGATCAGTTCTCCTACCTCATTTGGGACGGCGGGGCCGCGTCGCAGCCGGTGGTGGTGCACATCGCCGTGACGCCGGTGAACGACATCCCCACGCTGACGTCGGTGACCGTCGCCGCGAGCGAGGGCCACGTGGTGAGCGAGACAAGCGCCGGGATGACGTCCTTGCTCTCTGCGGCTCACGACGGGGACGGCGACGCGCTGCAAGCGTTCCTGGTCATCCCGCCTCGAGCAGGCGCCTTGACCCTCAATCCGGACGGCACCTTCAGCTACAGCCACCATGGGGCAGAGGGCAGCGTCGATTCGTTCTCGTTCTACGTCACGGATGGCATCGCCCAATCCGAGACCTTGGAGGTCATGATCACCGTGGCCCCGGTGAATGACACGCCGGTCCTGGCCGCCGCTGTGGTGCGTGTGGAAGACGGCGCTTCGGTGTCCACCACGGCGGAGGGCGCCGTGTCGCTGCTGGCGGGTGCTACGGATCCGGAGGGCGACGAGCTGATCGCCGTGTTGGTGGAGGCACCGAAGTACGGCACGCTCGCCCTCGCGCGCGACGGCACCTTCGTCTATACGCACGACGGCTCTGAGACCACGGCCGACTCGTTCATGTTCAAAGCGAACGACGCGACCGTGGACTCGGCTCCGGTGACCGTTGCGATCACGATCGTCCCCGCGAATGACACGCCGGTGCTCTCTGGGCCCATTGGGCTCGAGGTTCGCGAAGGCGAGTCTGTGACCACGACGTCGGGTGGGCTCAGCACGCTCATTGCGGGCGCCGCGGACGCGGATGGCGACGCGCTGGTCGTGGTGTTGGTGGAGGCTCCGAAGCACGGCGCGCTGGCGCTCGCGGTCGACGGGACGTTCGTCTACGCGCATGACGGCTCGGAGACCACGGACGACGAGTTCAGCTTCGCCGTGACCGACGGCCAGGCGACCTCGGCGGCGGTTTCGGTGTCTATCTCGGTGCATCCGAAGAACGACCCGCCCACGCGCGAGCCCTACACGTGCTTCGTGGCCGAAGGCGGGACCGTGGCCAGCGGTGACGAGGGCCTCGAGACGCTGGTGAACGGTGTGAGCGACGCGGAGGGTGATGCCGTGACTGCGGCTCTGTTGACGCCTCCGTCGCACGGCGAAGTGACGGTCGAGGCCGACGGCAGGTTCCGCTATACCCATGACGGGTCCGAGTCCTCGGGGGATTCGTTTACCTACACGGTGTCTGACGGCGACGCGGCATCGACGCCGATCACCGTGACCATCGGGGTGATCCCGGCCAACGACCCCCCGACCCTGGGCGCGATCTCGCTCGCGGCCCACGAGGGTGAGTCCGTGACCGCTACGACAGACGGCGGGAAGTCGCTGCTCTCCACGGCAGCGGACGGCGACGGTGATCCGCTCGTTGTGGTGGTGCTCGAGGCGCCCTCCCACGGCTCGCTCGAGGTCTCACCCAGTGGCAGCTTCCGATACATGCACGATGGGTCCGAGACCACGGTTGACTCGTTCACGGTCGCGGTCAGCGATGGGGTCTCGATCTCGACGCCGGTCATCGTGCCGGTGGTGGTGTACGCGACGAACGACGAGCCCGTGATCACCTCGGTCCCCGACCTGCTGGTGGACGAGGATCGCACGTCAGCCGACGTCCCCTTCACCGTCTGGGACGCCGAGACGAGCGCAGGCGACCTGGTGGTGTTCACCACCTCGTCCGATCCCGACCTCATCCCGCAAGCCGGGATCACAGTGAAGGGCAAGGGGGGCAACCGGACGGTCACGGTGGCCGGCGCACCAGGCGCTTACGGAAGGGCGACGGTGACGCTCAGCGTCACGGACGGATGGACCACGTCGTCCACGAAGTTCAAGGTCGAGGTCTTGCCGGTGGTCGACCTCCCCACCATCGCCCCGATCTCAGCGCAGGCGCTGTACGAAGACGCCGAGCCGGCCCGCTTGGCGCTGATCCTGTCCGACCCGGATACGGACGCCGCGGAGCTCCAGGTAACCGCCCGGGCCGCGAACCCCGGCATCATCGCCGCGAGTGGGTTGACCATCGACGGCGAAGGAAGCGAGCGCACGCTCGTGGTGACGACCGCTCCGAACGCCAGCGGCCAGACCATCGTCACGGTGACCGTGTGGGACGGGGACGTCGACGTCGAGACCAGCTTCAGCGTCACCGTGAGAGCGGTGAACGATGCGCCGGGTGTCGCCGCACCAGCGACCGTGGACGCTCAAGAGAGTGTGGTGGCGCCGGTCGAGGGCGTGGGCGTGTGGGACGTGGACGCCGGCGGACGGGACGTAGCCGTGACGATCACGGCGTCGAGCGGCTCGCTCCGAGTCGACGAGGCCGAGGGTGTCCGGCTCGCAGCGCGGGCGGCGTCTGCTGGCGACCTGGTCTTCACTGGCTCCGTCCCCGCAGTGAACGCGGCCCTGGCCACGCTCACGTACACGGGGGACCGGGACTTCCACGGCAATGACACCATCCACGTCAACGTGAACGACCTCGGGAACGCGGGCCTGGGCGGGCCGCTGGTCGCGGACGCCGTGGTCGCGGTCGCGGTCAAGGCGGTCACGCGTCGCTCACCGGGACCCGGTGGGAGCAGCCCCGGCGCCGGAGCGGGCGGTGATGGCAGCGTGCGCGTGGACGTCGAGGGCGCTGGCGGCGCGGCGGTGGCTGAGGACAGCGACGAAGACGGCCTGAGCGACCAGGACGAAGCTGCAGCTGGGACCGATCCGGACGCGGCGGACACCGATGGCGACGGGCTCGATGACGGCGACGAGGTGCACGAGTGGGGCAGCGATCCGCTCCTCATCGACTCGGATGACGACGGCCTCGACGACGAGGTGGAGATCGTGACTTGGGGCACCGATCCGGCCGCCCCGGACACCGACGGCGATGGCATGGACGACGCCGCCGAGGTGGCTCAGGGCCGGGACCCGCGCTCCAGCGCCAGCGCCGGGCCAGACGCGCAGTCCGTCGGTTGTGCCAACGCCAGCGGCGGGGCGGGCGCGCCCGGGATGTTGGGCCTGGTGCTGCTCTTCGGCTGTGTGCTGTGGCTGCGGCGGCGGCTCGTCTGACCGGCGGCCCTCCCGGCTGCAGTCCCCCGCGACGGCGGCCTCGGGCGAGCCAACCGAGTCGGGCTCAACAGCCGTGCACCTCCAGCGTCACCTCGACGTTGCGCTCCAGGCTCAGGACGCGCATCACGCGGCACGCGGGGCTCAGCCCGGGTTGTGGACGGAGGCCTTGGTCTTCCAGATACACCTCGCACTCGCCGAGGCTCTCGTGGGCGAGGTGGACCAGGCTCTTGAGGCGCCGCAGCGTGAGCAGCGGCCTAAGGTCCCGCGGCTCCACGGGGTCGGCGCCGTAAAACAGCTCGAGGTGCTCCAGCTGTGCATGACCGCGCAGCGCTGGGAGCACCGTGGCCGGCGCGGCCAGCGTCCGCAAGGGCAGCTCAGCCAGAACCGCCGGGTGACTCACGCGCCCGACCTGGAGGCGGAGCTCTGTGAGCGGCTTGCCGGCGAGGTCGCGCAGGTCCACCGACTCCGCGCCCCACCACTCGAGCTCGGCGAGCTGGCCAAGGCCCCGAACGGGCGTCAAATCCGACTGTGCGTCGATTACGGTGAGGCGCTGCAGCTGCGGCGCTGCACCCGCGAGCCCATCGAGCGTCCTGGCGCTCGGCGACACCACCGTGAGTTCCCGTAGCTCGGGCATGTGGGCCAGCGCCTCCAGAAGGTGCGGCGGCTCGTCGGTGGTGAGGATCAGCGTGCGAAGCCCCGTGAGCGCGTCCAGCCCGGTGAGCCCTGGGACAGTGATCGCGAGAGACTCCAGCGGTAGGTTGGCGAGCACGCTGACGTCGGCGGGCACGATGGGGCCCGTGGCCGCAGCGTGGGCGACGCCGTCGGGCGCGTCGAAGGCCGTTCCGCCGGCCCAGTTGGTGTAGTTGAGCCGGCGAAGGCCGCGGAGCTGGGCGATGTCCGCGAGGGTGAGCTCGCTGGTCTTCTCGGTGTCGTAGGCCTCCCCCACGCTGAGGGTGTGTACGTTGGGGAGCTGCGCAAACACCGAAGGATCCGCGACCGCGTCCACGCTCAGGTAGAGCGTCTCGAGCCGCGGCAGGCGGAGCAGGGGCGTGAGGTCGACGGTGCCACCCGAGCAATACGCGTCCACCGCGTCCGGCTCGACGAGCTGGTCGCAGAACGCGACCAACGAGCGCTGGCGGCGCCACTCGTCACGGACGGTGCCGGCCACCCACTCGAGCGCCGGGGTGGGCACAGCCGCGGTGAACGCCGTCGCGGTGCGGCGAGTCGCGCGCCACCCGTCATCGGCGAAACGGCCAAGGTCGCTCACCCAGCCGCTCAGGATGGCCTGATCAGCGGCTGCAGGTTCCCCCGCGGTGGACTCGGCTGTGCGCCGCTCCGGGACCCAAGTCGGGGCGAGTGGGCGCGCACCGGCTGACGGCAGCCACGGCCCCGACGAGAATGACGCCGCGTCCGCAGACGCCGCGTCGGCGTCGGTTGGACCTTCGAAGGCGCAGGCTGTGACGAGTGGAAACAACGCAAGGAGTCGGGAGCGCATGGTTCACCTCGCGCCGGGGCCAGACCTTCTAGCACGCGTGGCGCGGACGCTGCTCCTTCAAGGCCTGGGCCATCGACCCGATCGCGCGACCGGAGGCCCTCGCCGCACCGTCGCCATCCGAAACGAGTCAAGTGGCCCACGGCGACGTGTCCGCCGAAACACCGTGTCCCGGCGAGCAGCCGCGCTGGCCCCTACCGCCCAACCTGCGTATTCGCGCACGCCTTCTTGGTGAGCTCTGCGAAGGTGTGTCGCCCGAGGCAGGCCTGCGCCACGGGCGGGAGGTCGGTGGCCTCTCCGATGGGCTCGATGACGATCTTGCCGCCGTCGATGTCGATCTTCATCGCCCACTTTCCGCCATCGAGCTTCTTGCCGGCATCCCAGCTCTCGCCTTCGAGCTGATTCGACTCCCACTCCAGCTCGTAGGCGATGGAGACGCACGTCGGCGCCCCGTCGAGCAGGCCGCAGAGGTGCCACTTCATCGCCATGTCCGACGAGGTCATCTCGGCGCCCGGGTCGTGGTCCACGGACGACGCCCTCTCGATGACGCGCACCTCGGTCCCAGGGAGCTCCGGCAACAGATCCGAGGCCTTGAAGCCCTGCACCTCACCGTTGTTGGTGATGTAATCCATGCCCGGAACCCAGCTATCGGCCACGACCCCCATGTTGAACCAGCGCTGGCCATGTCGAACGAGCAACATCTGCGCGTCGACTGAGCCGCCGATGTCGTCGGCGTGCCCATCGAGTTGCACGAGGCGCACCTGAGCGAGCCCCTCTCCAGCGAGCGCCTCGTCCTGCGTCCCCGTCCAGGTACAGGAGGCGTCCCCGTCGGCCTTGGACTTCTCGATGGGCGCCTCGCAGTAGGGGCCGTACCCGACCGCCCCTTCGAAGCTGGTGGCGCCGGCGACGTCGGTGGCCGTGACGAGCGGCCCCCCAAGCGCGTTCACGCGCTTCTGAACCGTCTCGTTCACACGATACGAGAGCGACTCGGTGTACTCCGACCGCGCGTCATCCTTCTTGCCTTGCGCTTCCCTGATGCGGCCGAGGTTGTAATGGAGGGCGCCGAGCTGCTTCGCGCGCATCGACAGGCTGATTGCGGCGTCCGTGCGCTTCTCCGCTGCCTCGAGCTGGCCGTCGAGGAAGTAGGCCCACCCGAGCTCGCCGAGCACCGACGTGGAGGAAGGCACGATCGCCAACGCGGCTTCGAGCTTGCCGATCGCGGTCTTGTAGTCCTTGGCCTTCACCGCCTTCCGTCCCGCGGCGAGGGACTCCTTGAAGGTGGCGCGTTGCGCGGCGGTGGCCCGCTTCGAGGGAGGCGCGGCGGACGCGTCGGGGACGGCGAAGGACGCGGTGAGGCCGAGCATGAGTGCGATGGCGAGAGCGCGAGACGCGAGCATGAAGACTCCTGAAAATTTCACCGGAGCGCGAGAGCGCGGAGGTGACCCGGGCCGGGGAGCTCTGCTGCCCCGGCCCCAGCGTGAATTTGCGGCCGGGCTCCCGGGCGCTCGGTTACGCCCCGCAGGCCCTAGTGCCTTGTGCGGGGTCGGACGCGGACCCTAACCGATTTCGTATTCGGCCATCCAGAGCGACGAGGGTTCCCACCGCGTCACTGAGCCGTGGGCTCGTACGTCGATCCGAGGTGCCTCCGGGCCTAATCCGACGCGATATCCTCGGGCTCCACCCCGAGCGCCTCGCCCAGCTTTCGGACGGTCGCCGCATTCGGCGTCACCTTGCCCTGCTCAGTGCGCGTAAACTCCTTGGCAGACACGCCCGGAACTTCGTTTCGCGTAAGCCCCCGCTGCTTTCTCAGGCGGCGGAGGCTTGCCTCAGACGTCTCCTTGAACGGGACCGCAAGTGACGAGCCGTCGCCCCGCACGAGAAAGACGACGTTGTCATCAGTCATGCCGCCGATGCACAGGTCGGGGCCGGCGCCCGCGTCGTCGAGATGAAGCCCGGACCGGCCCCGGTCGATCACCTCGCGCCCGACTTGGACTCCACGTCCGTACTCCACTCCGTGTGGGGCGTCGGCCACGGCGCCGTGTACGCCGTCGGCGTCTCGCTCTTCTCCTACCCTGCCCACATGGACGGCGTCGTCCTCGTTCGGCGCTGATCGTCCCTTCACGATTCCACGACATCTCGTGGGCCACGACATCTCGTGACTCCACCTGCCGCCACGTCTCGTGGGCCGCGTGCGTGCGCTCGAGCGCAGTCGTGCGAATAGGCTGGTATTTGGCGCGAACGCGACACGCCGGCACGTATGTTGCTATAAGCTCGCGGGTTCCTGAGAGCCGGAACCAGCAGGCAGCCAAGGCGGCCTCGACAGAAATGAGGGTGACATCGTGAAGAATCGACTCTGGAAGACGCTCGTCGCCACGGCCGCCACGGGCGCGCTGGGCTGCACCACCGAAGAAGCCGCGACGACGACACCGGTGGTGGAGCAGGTACCCTGCACGGACACGGCGGGCTCGATCTGCACGTGGGCTGGCAACGGCGAGGCCGGCTTCAACGGCGATGGCCTCGCGCCCCAGTCGTCGATGCTCTACTGGCCCATCGACCTCACGTTCACCTCGAAGGGCCGCACCTTCGTGCTCGACTGGAACAACCACGCGGTCCGCGAGGTCCAGGAGGACGGCTCGTTCCTGACGGTCATCGGCGACGGCTTCGTCGGCGACGGGCCGCCGGACCGCTCGGACCTGACCCCGGCTGGCGCCGACGGCTACACAGTCACCCTCAACCACCCGACGCAGTTCATCGAGCTGCCGAGCGGCCGCCTGCTGCTGTCGGCCTGGCACAACCACAAGATGCGCGAGTACGACCCCGAGACCGGCAAGGTCTACGTGTCGGTCGGCGGCCCGCCCGGCTTCTACGGCGACGGTGGCCCGGCCAAGGCGGCTCGATTGAACCAGCCGGTGTCGATCTCGCTCCGCTCCGACGGTGGCTACTACATCCTCGACCAGCGCAACCAGAGCGTCCGCCTCGTGGACAAGGACGGCAACATCAGCTCGGTCGCGGGCAAGCGCGAGATCCCCGCGGGCGCGCCGCTTCCGGCTGGCGGCTACGACGGCGAAGGCGGCAAGCCCCTCGAGGCCCGCTTCAACCAGCCGACGGGCTCGAACCCGCCGCCGGGCGGCAGCGTCGTCGTCGACCCGAACGACGACGAGATCTTCTACGTCGCCGACCAGCTCAATCAGCGCGTCCGCAAGGTCGACCTGAAGGCTCAGACGGTCACGACGGTCGCCGGCACGGGCGAGGCCGGATTCTCCGGCGATGGTGGCCCGGGGACCTCGGCCAAGATCCACACGCCGCGCGAGATCAGCTTCGGGCCTGACGGCCGGCTCTACATCGCGGACCAAATGAACCACCGCATCCGGGCCCTCGACCTCGCCACGGGGATCATCGAGACGGTCGCCGGGACGGGCGAAGCCGGCTACTCCGGCGACGGCGGCGACGCCAAGGCCGCCCAGTTGAACCGCCCGAACGGGTTCGCCTTCAACGACGGCTACTTGTACATCGCCGACACCGAGAACCACCGCATCCGCCGCGTCACGCTGGCCAACTGAGAGTCGGAGCCATCCCATGCGCCAGATCACGAAGTTCACTCGCATCTTCGGTCACCTCATCGCGGCTGCCGGCCTGACCTCGGCCTGCACCGAGTCCGCTTCGGAGACCGCGACCGGCCCCACCTGCACCCAGCAGGCCGGGACCATCTGCACCGTCGCCGGCACCGGCACGGCCGGCCTCGGCCATGACGACCTCGCGCCGACGGAGGTGCTGCTGTATCTCCCGCAAGACGTGACGCCGTCCGATGACGGCAAGGAGCTCTACATCGCCGACTGGAACAACCACCGCATCCGCCTGGTGGAGAACGGCAAGGTCAAGACGCTCATCGGGACCGGCTATCTCGGCGACGCGCCGGATGGCCCCGCGCTCGGCACCTCGCTCAACCACCCGACCCACATCGCCTTTTCGCCGACGGGGAAGCTGATCGTGTCGGCGTGGCACAACTCGAAGGTGCTCGAGGTCGACCTCACCTCGAACACGCTCAAGGCGATCTGCGGTACCGGCGCACGCAGCTACGGCGGCGATGGCGGCCCCGCCGACAAGGCGGTCCTCGACCTCCCTGTGGCGGTCGACTACGACTCGCAAGGTCGGATGGTCATCTCCGACCAGGCCAACCAACGCATCCGACGCGTCGAGAAGGACGGCACCATCGACACCATCGCGGGCCCGGCCAAGGACTTCGTCCCCGATGGATTCGAGAAGGTGACGCCCGAAGGCGCCGCGCCGAAGCTCTGCAAGAAGCCGACGGACCCGGCCGCGCCCGCTCCCACCGACAGCCGCCTCGCGGACGGCTCGGTCAACAACGCATGCCTCCCGCAGTCCGTGTTCCCGCAGGGCTTCTCGGGAGACGGCGGCCCGGCGAAGGGCGCGATGATGAGCCAGTCCTTCGGCCAGAGTGCGCCTCCGTCGGGGCGCCTCGAGATCGGGCCGGATGACACCATCTACTTCGCGGACACCTTCAACCACCGCGTCCGCGCGATCGACGCCGAGGGCATGATCCGCACCTTCGCGGGCAGCGGCCCGGCGACCTTCGACGCCACCTACGCGGGCGGCTACGAGGGCGACGGCGGCCCGGCGGTCTCGGCCAAGCTCAAGTACCCCGTCGACGTTGCCGTGTCGGACAGTGGCAAGGTCTTCATCGCCGACAAGGAGAACTCCTGCGTCCGCGTCGTCGGGACCGACGGGATCATCGACACCTTCGCGGGCGTCTGTGGCCAGCGCAAGTTCGGAGGCGACGGCGGGGCCGCCAACGCGGCGTTCCTCAACCGTCCCTACGGCGTCGCGCTCGACGGCCTCGGCAACCTCTACATCGCGGACACCCACAACCACCGGATCCGGGTGGTCTACGGCGCCGACAACTAGATGCCCTTGCCGCACCCTGACCCGGCGTAGCTGACCCGAGGCCCCGGACACTTCCGTCCGGCCCAGTGGCAGCACGCATGAGGTCGTTGTGACAGACGAGACGAAGAGGACGAGGCGCCCTCGGCCATCGCCGAGGTACACGAGGTCGGGGAACTTTCCTTCCGTTCCAATCACGAGGTCCAGGGCGCCGTCGTGGTTCACGTCCGCCACCAGCGCTGCCTGCGCGCGGGTGATCGCCGCGACGCCCGCGGCGGCCGTGGCGTCGGTGAGCCCCTGGGGTTCGAGGAAGATGCCGGGAACCGGGTCGTATACCGAAGGGCCCGCGGCCTCGCCGCACACACGCTCCGTGGGCCTCTCTTCCACGAATTCTCCCTGACCGGTGTCGGGCATCCGTCCGATGTAGACCCCGAGGCGCCCGGTGAACGAGAAGTCGCCGAACGTAGCGATCTCGAAGCGGCCGGCTCCCACCAGCTCTGGAAACTCTCGGGTGACTCCGAGGCTACCGTCGCTGTCGACCTCCAAGAGCCAAAGATGGTGGTTGTCTAGCGCCAGCACGTCCGGGGCGCCGTCTCCGGTGAGCTCGGCCACGTAGGCGGCCCGAGCGGACTCGATTCCGGGTACGCGCTCGGCGTAGCCGAACGAGCCGTCCCCCTGATTTCGGTAGAGGGAGAGGCCGTTCTTCGCCCGCGGCACGAGCAGGTCGTCGTCCCCGTCGCGATCGAGGTCGAACGCCGTGATGCCGTCGCCCCGCCACTCGAACGGGCCACCGAAGCCGGCCCAGTCCGAGATGTCGACGAACGCGGCGGCCTCGTTGCGCGGCGGCGCGGCGCCGACCGGACGCGGCGGAGGTGGACCCGACGGCTCAGGGGTCTCCGCATTGGCACACGCCATCGGCAAGAGGAGGAAGAGGTAGCGCACGCCACGCGGAGGGTACCGGGCGTACTCGGAGCTATCCAGCGGCGCCTCGTGGCGCGAACGACGTTGCATCGTGTGGATGGAGCGCGTCCAGAGACGGCGAGCCGGCGGAGTTCCGGCAGCGCGGCCGCGCGCGGGCGCCTATTTCGCCGCGGCTGCGAGCGCCTCGTCCACGGCCGGTGCTTGCGTCTCCAGGAGGCCCGGCACTGTCGTGCAGCGCACGAAGTCCTTCACCCGCACGACGCCCTCGGGCGGTTCGCGGAACGGGACCGTCTTCGACGCGAGGGTCACGCCGCCTGCCCACTCCAGGAGGTTCGAGACGGACTGACCCGGGGCGCTAACCAGGAGCACCACAGCGCAGCCCCCATCGCGATGAAGGAGCAGCGCCCCGGCCGCGGTCCCGAGGCAACCGGCCCGCGGACAGACTCGCTCCGGCGACGGCCGACGGTCGAGTGCTCGGCCGGGCAGGGCGCGAGCGACGGCGGCGGCGAGCTTCGCTTGGACCTCACCTGCCAACGCGGCGATCGCCGGATCGTCGGTGCGCGGAATGACGCGGGTCCACAGCACGACGGCGCCACCAGCCTCACCCCGGGAACGGCTGATCTGGGGATCGTCGCCGGCCGGCGGGTCCGCGACGGCCGCCGTCGAGGCACTGAGGAGGGCCACCACGAACACAAAGCGCGCAAGCAGACGATGTTGCATCGGCCGAGTATGCGCTCTTGGCGCACCGAGGCATAACCTCGTCCTTCAGGCGAGCGGGGGCCGAGCTCAGCAGCTCGGCGGCGGCGTCGCGCTCGCGTGGGGCGAGCAGCACGGCCACGAAAGGGGTGCCAGCAGGCACCGCCCACAAATTGGGGCCCGACGACTCCCCGGACCCTCGAGGGCATCCGCCCACAGCGCGTCCGAAGTCAGGAAGTGGCCGTGCGGATTCACCTGCGCGCTCCGCCGACCCGGCGACGGACGGTGGCTACTCGTCTTCCGCCAGGGCTTGGAGACGGCCCAGATCGGCGTCGGTGGGCAGGCTGAGCGGCCGCCCGAGGTGTCGAGCGGCGAAGTGCTCGGCGAGCGCCGCCGTACGCGGATCGCCCTCGTGAGCGGCCTGCTCGAGCGCTGCGCACAGCGCCATCACCGAGGACATCCGATGGGCGAGCGGGCGCATCGCCAGCGATTGCAGGCCGGGTGAGGCGTCGGAGAGCCGCCGAAGCGCCGCACCCAGCTCTTGGACGGCGGCCGCGCCGCGCTCGGACCCAACGGCCTGGAAGCGGCGCGCCAGCTCCCCCAGGAATGCGCGGCCCACGTCGAGGCGGGCCATGTCGCGCAGCACCTGCATGTAGAGCGTGTTGTGGGTGCCCTCCCAGTTCTCGTAGACCACGTTGTCCCGCAGGAGCCGCGGGAGCGGGCTGAAGGACTCGATCGCGCCGTTGCCCCCGAGGAGCTCGATCGCGGTCCGGATCACCTCGCCGGCAGACACGCTGGTCCGGAACTTGTTGAGGTTGAGCGCCACGCGGAAGAAGCCGAGCTCCTCCTCACTGGCGAGCCCCAGATCGATGCGGTCCCTGAGCGCCGCGAGGTGCAGGTGTCCGTGCAGCAGCACCTCGTGCTCCGCCCGCATGTCGGCGAGGCTCTCCTGCACCAGCGGATAACGCGCGATCGGCTGGCCGAAGGCGACCCGGTGCTGCGCGTAGGTGCTCGCCACCGTGAGCGCGCGCCGCGACATGCCGAGGCAGCCCGAGGCGTTGTAGAGCCGGCTCGTGTTGATGACGTGGTTCATCATCGTCTTGAAGCCGTGCTCCACGGGCCCGATCGACCAACCCGCGGCGCCAGTGAAGTCCATCTCGCCCGACGCCATCGCGCGTGTTCCCAGCTTCTCCTTGAGCCGCCGGATGGTGAACTCGTTGAGCGCGCCCCACGGCGCGATCCGAGGCACCAGGAACAGCCCGAGACCCGCGGTGCCGGACGCGGCCCCGTCGGGTCTCGCCGTCATGAGGAAGAGATCTGCGTTGGCGTTGGAGCAGAACCACTTCTCGCCAACGATCGCGTAGAGCTGGCCGCTGTTGCCGTTCGGGAGGGCACGGACGCCGTTCAACCCCACGTCCGAGCCGCCCTGCACCTCGGTCATGAACTGCGCGGCGTGTAGGTGCTTGCCGTACTCCCGCGTGAGCAGACCCGGCAGGAACCGCTCCTTGAGGTCGGGATCGCCGGCCTCCTGGATCGCCCGCACAGCGCCCATCGTGCAGACGATCGGGCAGTTGTGGCCGGCCTCGCCCAGCTGGTTGTTCATGTACAGGAGCGCCGCCGTCTCCAGCGCCACGCCCCGATCCCGGAGGCGGGAGACGACGCCGGTGCCGTAGAGCACCTTGCCGACCTGGTGGTAGGTCCCGTCGAAGGCGATGGACTCGGTGCGGTTGCCGATCCCGTCGTACCGCTCGAGCCGGGGAAGGGCGCTCCGGTGCTCCAGCTGCTCAACCTTGGGCTCGAGCTCGGCCACGGCCGCGCCCTCGGCCTCGAGGTCCGGGAGGAGAGCGGCGTAGCGCTCGGCGCCGAGGTGCCTGGCCACCGCCCCCTGCAGGGCCCGATCCTGCTGAAAGAACGACCGGGGCTGCGACGCCTTCCAGGCCTTGAGGGCGTTCCGGCCGACTTCGGTGGGGTTATGGCTGTGATGCATGCGACGCTCCTCCACTGGTCAGCCGACTCAACCCCCGCGGCGCGGCCGGATGTCCAGGACTTGTAAGGGACGCCCTTTGCCGCATCAAGGCCATCGCCACACGAGGCCCTTGCGCTCCCGCGTTCGCGCGCGACTTGACGGGAGGGCGCCGGGGTCCCTAGGGTCACCCCCCTATGCGCGTCAGCCTGGTCATCGCAGCACACAACGAGGCCGAGACCATCGGCGCGGTCGTCGAGGCCGCGCGAGAGGTGCTTGGCCACACGCTCATCGAGGCGATCGTGGTGGACGACGGCTCCACTGACGGCACGCTCGAAGCCGCCGAGCGAGCGGGCGCCCACTGTTATCGGCTGTCGCCCAACCGCGGCAAGGGGTCGGCCCTGCGCACGGGGATCTCGGCCTCCACGGGCGAGTGGCTCGTGTTCATCGACGCCGACGGCCAGGACGATCCGCGGGAGATCCCGCTGCTGCTCGCCGAGGCGAAGGGCGACACCGTGATGGTGAACGGGTCGCGCTTCCTGGGGCGGCTCGAGGACGGCGCGATCAGCCGACCGAACTACGTGGGCAACCGGGCGCTCACGGGCGTGTTCAATGTGTTGTTCGGCACCCGAATCACAGACACCCAGGCCGGGTTCAGGGCGATCCGCGGCGACGTGGCGCGGCACCTCGCGCTGCACGCCACCGAGTACGAGATCGAGACCGAGATGCTGGCGCACGTGCTGCGGCGCGGCTATCGGGTGGTCGAGGTGCCCGTGACGCGCTACCCGCGAAAGGCGGGGGTCACCGACTTCAAGCGCATTCGTAATGGGCTCCGGATCCTGGGGACCATCCTCTCGGAGCGCGCTCGATGATTGAGGAGCAGCGTTGAAGACCGAGCGAAGCGACCGCGCGCCGCGCCTCTGGGGTTGGACGCTGTGGCTCGCCACGGGCGTGACGCTCCTCTTCGGGCTGGTCCGCTTCGATGGCCCGGCCCGCGGTTATTGGGACACCTACATCACCGCGCCGGCGATGTTCATGAACGCCGCCAAGGTCGACTTCGTGCTGAAGGACGGCGCTCCGGCGTTCGAGGCGGCGCTCGAGGGCGTGCTGCCGGAAGACCTGGTCGACACGCGCGACTACGGGATCATCACGAAGGACCAGCGGCTCGGGCCGGGGATCAGCGCGGCTACGCCCTTCGCGTGGTTCGGCCGCTTCGGCTTCCGGCTGCTGTTCGCGCTCGCGTGGGCCCTGGTCCTCCCGCTGACCGTGTTGGTGGCCCGCGCCAGCCTCCCGGACACGTTCTGGCGGGACGCCTTCGGGATCGTGGGTGGGATCGTCCTGGCGTGGAACCCCTACTGCCTCGCGGTGGACCGCCTCAACGCGAACGTCTTCGCGATGCCGCTCATGCTGCTGGTGATCGCGCTGTTGCTGCGCGAGGAGCGCGCGTGGCTGGTGGGGCTGGCGTTCGGTCTGCTCGCTACAATCCGCGAGGAGGCGGTGGTCTTCGTGCCCGCCGTGACGTTCCTCATGCTGTCGCGGACCCACCTGCCGTTCCTGCGGCGCTTCGAGGAGCTGGTCCTCGTGGGCGTGGTGACCGTGCTCGTCATGCTGCCGATCTTCGCCTTCAAGAAGTTCGCGTTCGGCGACCCCTTCCTCCACCCCAGCCAGTACGCGCACTACGAGGGGTTCCGCCCGGAGTTCCCCCACCGCTTCATCGGGGCCTTCAACGGCCTGTTCAACTGGCCGTTCCACACCGATCTCGTGCGCACACCGCACTTCGGGTACCCGACCTACCTCTTGTTCCCGCTCGTCACCCTGCGGGCCCTCGGGGTGGGCCTCGGCGCCCTCGCGTTGGTCGGGCTGATTCGCCTTGGCACCGCCGACTGGAAGCGCCTCGTCTTCCTGCTGGCGTGGTCGGCGCCCGTGTACGCGCTGTTCGGGCCCCAGGAGAACTGGGAGGAGGTCAAGATGACCTTCATGTTGCTCGCCTGGCCGCCCCTCGGGGTCTTCGTTGCGTCTGGGCTCGACGCGGTGGTCGACGCCACCTCGCGCAAGGTGGCGGCCGTCGGGGTGGTGGGGAGCGCGGTGGTGTTGTTCGGCCTGGTGAAGCTCCTGGGCGCCATCGAGGTGCCCGCGGACCCTCGCTGGGCCGTGCGTTTCCCCAACGCCGACCCGGCCAAGAACCCCGCGGTCCAGGTGGGTCTCGCAGAGTCCGAGCGGAGCGACTGGGTCTATTTCCAGAGCCTCGAGACCCCCGAGGAGCTCGCGCGGGAGCGCAGCAAGCTCTCTGCCGGCTGGCCCTGGCCGGCGCTCTACCTTCCGCTGGACCTCTCGCTCGACCGTGAGCTCGCGGAGATGCGGCAGGAGGTGGGGCAACGCGACCTCCGGGTCCTCGAGATCTGGGGATACATCTACGGGACCCGCAAGTGACCACGGCGATCACCTTCCTCCGGACGAGCATGCTGCTCATCGAGCACGACGGCTTCCGGATGTTGACCGACCCCTGGTTCGGGCAGGTCATGCGCATCGTGCCTGTGTTCCGCAAGCCCGGTATCCCGCGGGACCGCCTGGGGCACCTCGACGCGCTGCTCGCCACCCACTGCCACCCCGATCACTTCGACCCCGGCGACGCCGCGGCGCTGGGCCACCCGGAGCTCACGGTGGTGGGGTGCCCGGGCATCGAGCCGTTCGCGCGCAACGTGCCGAAGCGCCGGCTGGTGGAGCTGGCCCCCTGGGAGTCCGCCGACGTGGGCCCGTTCCGAATCACGGCCACCCCCGCCGAACACACGGCGCCCCCGCCCGCCGAGGTGAACTACGTAATCGAGGCCGCCGGGAGGCGGATCTTCTTTGGCGGTGACGCGCGCTGGAGCCCCGCCTACGGCCAGATCGCCGACCGTTTTCCATCGCTTGACGTGGCGATCCTACCGATCGGCGGCACGCTCATCTTCGGACACCGCACCACCCTGAGCCCCGAGGACGCGGTGCGCGCGTGCAATCTCCTGCGGCCGCGCTGGGCGATCCCCATTCATGAAGGCGGCGAGTGGATGCCGATCCCGCCGGCGAGCTGGCACCCCGGGCGCAACCGGCACTTCGTCCGCGCGCTCGAGCGCTCGCGCCTCCCCATCGAGCCGGTGGTGCTCGCCCCCGGCCAGCGCTGGGTGGTCCCGTAAGGCCGAGCTCTCCGACCGGCTCCACGGCGCGCCAGCGTCAGGTGGCGCCAAGGCGTGCACGGAGGCACATTGACGCCACACGGGCCCAACCGAAGCGCGGGCGTCTTGCGCGACCGCGTTACACGGGCGGATGCTGAGGCGCAAAGGCGGTGTCGTGACCCTGACCCCTCTCGAGAAGCTCATCCAGGAGGCCCGGGCGTGCACGGTCTGCGCTGCCCATCTCCCACACGGCCCGCGCCCGATCCTGCGCGCGGCGGCCTCGGCGCGAGTGCTCATCATCGGGCAGGCGCCGGGGCGACGTGTGCACGAGACCGGCATCCCGTGGAACGACCCCTCGGGAGACCGCCTGAGGCAGTGGCTGGCTCTCTCGCGGGACGACTTCTACGACGAACGTCGGATCGCGATCGTACCCACCGGCCTGTGTTTTCCGGGAACGGGGCGCTCCGGCGACCTGCCGCCGCGCCCGGAGTGCGCGCCGCTGTGGCACCCGCCGCTTCGGCGGAGCCTGCCCAACGTCCGGCTCACCCTCCTCATCGGGCAGTACGCCCAGGACTACACCCTCGGGCCCCGTCGCAAGCGGAGCCTGACCGAGACCGTGGCGGCGTTCCGCGAGTACCTGCCCGACTACCTCCCGCTGCCACATCCCAGCCCACGTAACCTGCTGTGGCTGCGGAAGAACGAGTGGTTCGAGCGCGAGCTCTTGCCCGAGCTCTTGCTGGCGGTTCGCTCCGCGCTCTCGGAGCCCCCCGGCGGGACGGGCGCACGGGAGGCCGACTCGTGATCGAGCGTGTAGGGTTCGACTTCGGCACCACGAACAGCGCGATGGCCATCGCGCTGCCTGGCTCGTCCCCGTTCCTCGTGAACTGGTCGGCCCGTCCGGGCGCGCCCACCACGACCGGCCGCTCCGTGCTCTTCTTCCACCCCGAGCGGCGAGACGCGCGGCAGCGACTCCTACCGTTCGCAGGCCCGGCGGCGCTCGCCGCTTACCTCGAGGCGCTGGAGGAGGGGATCCCCGGCCGCCTCATGCAGTCGCTGAAGTCGCACCTCGCGTCCCGCACGTTCACGCGGACGAGCGTCTTCGGGACGTCCTACGACCTCTCCGAGCTGATCTCGTTGATCATTCGCTCGCTGGTCCAGCGGGGCCGCGAACAGCTCCCGAGCGATTTCGCCGAAGCGCGGGAGCGCGGAGGTGAACCGGGGCGGGGAGCTATGCTGCCCACGCCCCAGCGCGAATTACTGCCGCGGCCCACGCTACGCGAGGCGGTCGTGGGCCGGCCGGTTCGGTTCGCGGCGGCCACCACCCCCGAAGACGACGCCTTCGCCGAGTCGCGTCTCCGGGAGGCGTTCCTGCGCGCCGGCGTCGAGTCCGTCACCTTCGAGTACGAGCCGGTGGCCGCGGCGCACTTCTACGAGTCGCGGCTCAACCACGACGAGCTGGTGCTCATCGCCGACTTCGGGGGCGGCACCAGCGACTTCTCGCTGGTCCGTGTGGGCCCCGGCGCGCGCCTGGAGGCGGATCGCGAGCGGATCCTCGGGACCTCCGGGGTGGCGCTGGCAGGGGACGCGTTCGACCGGCGCATCGTGGAGCACGTGGTGGCGCCCCGCCTCGGGCTCGGGACGTTCTACCGCGCGGCGATGGGCACCAACCGACTCCCGGTACCGGCCTGGGTCTACCAGCGCCTCCGTGCCTGGCACCACCTGTCCTTCCTGAAGACCCCCGAGACGCTCCACCAGCTGCGGGAGGTGCTCGCTGGCTCGGAGGCGCCCGAGGCGATCACTGCGCTCATGCACCTCGTCGAGGCCGACCTCGGCTACGCGATGTATGCCGCGGTCGAGCGCGCCAAGGCGGAGCTGTCGCGCGCGCCGGAGACCAGGCTCCGCTTCGCCGATGGACCGCTATCGGTCGACGCCGTGATCACCCGCTCCGACTTCGAGTCCTGGGTGGCGCCAGCCCTAGAGCGGATCTTCGCGGCGCTCGACGAGGTCTTCGCGACCTCCGGCGTGACGCACGAGGAGGTGGATGCAGTCTTCCTCACGGGAGGCACCGCCTTCGTCCCCGCGTTGCGTCAGGGCTTCGTGCAGCGCTTCGGGGAGCACCGCCTCCGCGGCGGGGATGAGCTTACCTCCGTGGCCGTGGGGCTCGCCTTGCGCCCGAAGCCCGGAGAGCTCAGGTGACGGTCCCAGCGCGCTGGCTGGTGTAGGCGCAGTGGCGCCTTGCAGGCAGCCGGCGGACGCGGCATACGGCGCCCATGACCTTCCGTAGCCTCGCCCTCACCGACCTCATCATCGACGACGAGCCCTCGTTCGCGCACGTTGGGCTGTACGCGCCCCTCAAGGCGGCGCTGCTCGCCTCCGGCCGCCGCTTCCTCGTGCTGCCCGAGGACTCTGGGCGCGACCGCGCGCTCTTCCTCAACCTCACGTTCTGGGGGGCGGACGGCGGCTCCGAGGTGCTGGCGGAGCCCGCGATCACCGCGGACGAGGTGAGCCACATGGCGCTGCACCACGTAGTGCACCGGGCCCTCGGAGGCAAAGCGACGGCGCTGGTCTCGTTCTTCGCAGAGTCTATCGCGAGCGCGTTCGACCTCTACCTGGTGGGGCGGCTGCTCAGGAACCGTCCCGAGTCGGACTTCATCGAGTCCCAGGTGCCCATCATGGCCGAGGCCGCCGAAGATGCGGGGATGGACGAGGACGCATTCGAGGCGCTCCTCCTCGAGGTGGTGGAGGCTCCGGAGCAGGCCTTCGAAGAGCTACGCCAGCTCCTCTTCGACACGTGCCGAGACCTGGCGGCCTGCACCACACCGGAGGGCGCGCAGGGGGTGCTGAGCCGGCGCAGCGGTCATCGCTTCGCGCCTTTGCTGCACCACTATCAGCTGTCGAATTGGTTGCTGCATACGCGGGCTTACGCGCTAGCAGACGAGGCCACGGACCAAGCCGTCCTCGCTGCGGACGCGCAGCTCCGAGCGGCGCCCGACGCCATCGAGTGGCTCGCCACGCGCTTCGTGAGCGCGGAGCGCTCACGAAGCGCGTCGAGTCTGCTCGAGCCGGTAACTGGGGAAGCTCGCGTTCCCGAGCGACGAGCGACGAACCAGGGGACTAGTTGACGCTGACGGTGACCAGCTTCTCAGGGCTGTGCCAGGACAGCGAGCCCGCCGTCTTCACCACCAACGAGAACGTGTAGGAGCCCGGGACATCCGGCGTCACGACTCGAAGCGGCGGACCGGCCGGCCCTTGCACGATGAGCGTGCTGTTCGACGGCTTGGACACCAGCGTCCAGACATAGCCGTTGGCGAGGAGGGGCAGGGTGCCGGCCAGACTGGCGGTGCCGTCGAGGGTGAACGGCTGACCCGCCACCAGGGACGGGTACTTGGACGAGTTCCCCGGGTCCGCGGTGGGGAGCTTGGTCGTGCCTAGCAGCCGTCGCCGAAGCGTGATCTTGACCTTGGCCGGTCCGCTAGACAGCGAGTACGGCAGCGTCATCTCGCGAGTGGCGTCCGAGGCCCCTTCCTCGAAGGTGGCCGTGATGGGGAACCAACGCACACCGTTCGCGGCGACCTCGCCTCCGTTCGCGTCGAAGCTGAAGATCGGGCTCGTCTCCTCGGGGTCGAGCACACTCAGCGGCCCGAAGCCGACGGGCGCGTCACCACACGAGTAGATCGCGATGTGGCGGGTGACTGTGCTGCCGATGTTCCCGGCGAACTCCAAGAGCTCCGGGGTGTTCTCGGTCCCGGGAGCCATCGCGAAGCAAGGCTTCGGCCCACCGCCGATCATGGGCACCTCCACCAGCTGCGGGTCCGGATCGGTGAAGTCGATCTGAAGCGTGGCGCTCTTGGCGGCGGTGCTGACGGAGTACGTGACGTCGATCAGGATCTTGTAACCGGGCCCCACGCCCAGGGGGTACTGCACGATGGGCTGGGGATCCTCGGCGGGTCCTTGGAAGTAGGTGGCGACGTGGAAGTAGCCGGCGGTCGGGTCTTCGGGGACCGTGACGCCGTTGAGGGTGCACACGCCGGTGCCGGCGTTCTCCATCTGCACGGTCAAGAGCTTGGGCACGCCGACCTTCGCGTCCGAGAAGTCCAGTGCGCCGGTCTCCTGGCCCGGAAAGCTGATCACGCACGGGCTGTCTCCCGAGGTCGCTTCGAAGGTGGCGGAGAGCGGGATCTTCACCAGCGGCTGATCCGGATCGTTGGTGGTTATGACCAGCCCGCTCACGTCGCTGGATGACGAGAAGATCGGCTTGTAGGTGACGGAGAGGACGGTGCTCGAGCCTGCCGAACCGGCTGCCTCCAGCATCGTGGTGGTCAGCGGAGCGACCGTGAAGCGCTCTGACGGCGGCGCGAGCCCGATCGACACGAGGGACAGCGGCGCGTTGCCCAGGTTCTCCAGGAACACCTCTTGCGTCTCCGGGATGGAGAGCGTGGCGTCGTTGAACACGAGCGAAGAGGGGCTGTAGGACAGCTCCGGGATGAACTGAGGCACGCTGATCCGTGCGGTCAGCGCCTCGATGTCGGCGTTGGCGAAGGTGATCCGAAGGGACGCGTCGCCTCCGCCGGCGGCCACGGCCTCTTCGATCGAGGCGGGCGAGAACGAGACCGTCACCGAGAACTTCGCGGTGGGGACCTGGGTGGCCGGGAGCACGTCCGCCGGGAGCAACGGGAGCGGTTTGCCGGCGGCGCCGAGGACGACCAACGGATTGGCCGGCGACCCGTCGGAGTTGAACTCGAGCAGCTCGACCGCAGCGACCGTAAACGGGATCTCACCCGCATTACGAATGACGAAGGTCGCGGTGGAGGCTATCCCCGGCCCCGGCACGATGGGTGACAGCGTGACCTTGGCCGCCAGCGGAGGGACCACTGTGCCGTTGAGCTCGAGGGCGACCTTCCCCGTGATCTCCTCCGGCACATCGGGCTCGTCGGTTAGGTCTGGCGAGGAAACGTCTGGCACCCCGACGTCCTCGACGGGCTCCGGCGTATCCACCGGGTCGGTCGTGTCCGGCGGCTCCACACCGTCGGACCCGTCGACGTCGGGCGTGGCCGTGTCGTCAGGCGGTTCCGTCGTGTCACCGTCGCCGCCGTCCGCGCCGGTGTCCTCGACCCCGTCGCTCACCGCGTCGTCCGTGGGGGCCTCCGTGTCGGTGGCTGACGTGTCGGGGACGACCCCGGAGTCGGTTGCATCACCCGATGGCGTGATGTCCTCTTTCGCTGTTACATCTTTCTCCTTCTCGCCGTTCGACCGCTCGGCACCGCATGCCGAGAGAGCCAACGCCAACGCCAACGAGAGAGGGAAGCGGGTGACTGAGAGACTTCGGGGGGTGCTGTTCATAATCACGGCGGCAGCTTCCCCGTACGGGACCGGCACGTCAAATTCCGTCGGCCCCCTGGTAAGGCGCCGGCCGATGCCGTTGGAGACCCGTCGACCGTTCTGCTACGGCCGGGGACGTAGGCGCCGACCACAGTGCGCTCTCGTTCGAATTCGAAGGCGCCGTCCGTCCGTGCTACCTTCCCGCGATGCACCGACGACTATTGCTGATCTTGGGCGCGCTCGCGACGGGCGCCTGTGCCGGCTCGGCCGACCCTGACACGTCGGATTCGGACGGCGTGAGTGTGGTACCGCTCGACGCGTCCGGCGACGACGGCGCGGGTGGACCCTCGGACGTGCCGGGCCACCTCGACTCATCGGCCCACGACGTAGCGAACGACGGGGCGGACTCAGGTTGCGAGGCGGGCGCTTGTGGCGACGCTTCCGAGGGGCCGGATGCGGACGTCGTCGGCGGCGGAGACGCTTCCGACGGCGCCGACGGAGCCGACACGGCGGACGTGCAGGCGTGCGACGGGCCATGCCCGGTGGCGGTCTGCGATCCCGAGGACTTCGAGGCGACCTGCGAGGACGGCACTCACGTCCGACAGTGCCGGGCAGACGGTTCCGCGGTGGACGTGCTCTTCTGCGGCGCGGGCGCCGTGTGCACCGGCGGCGAGTGTGTGGCTGAGGTCTGCGTGCCAGGCGAGGCGATGTGCGCGACCCAGGCCGATCTGCAGACGTGCAACGCGCTCGGCACGGGTTTCTCGGACCCCAGCCCCTGCGGCCCGCCGGGGGTCTGCGAAGCGGCCCACTGCCTCACCCCCTGTGAGCAGGCGGCGCTCGAGCGCGGCGCCAGGGGCTGCCGCTTCGTGGTGCCCTCTGGCCATCTCTCGGTGGAAGGCAGCTTCGGGACCACCCTGAAGCTGGACGGGGTGTCCCAAGGGGCGCTGCCGCTGAGCGGCGTCGCGGCGTTCTCAGCGGCCGATCCGTCGGGCGCGCACGTCCTAACGACCAGCGCGCCGGTCCAGGTCACTCTGGGCAGCTCGCCCGCCTTCGGCGATGTCGCGCGCGTGCTGCCGCCGACCGCCTGGGGAACCGAGCACATGGTCCTTGGCTGGGCAAACCAGATCGCGCACGGCCCCGCGGCCATCCGGATCGTGGCCAACGCGGTCAACACGCAGCTCTCGATCGCCGCCACCGCACCGCTTCAGGTGGTGAGCGGTGGAGACACGGTGATCGCGAAGTTGTCTCGTGGCGACACGCTGTCCCTGGCCATACCGCTGAGCGCGCAGCTCGACCTCTGGGTCGACGGGGCTTCCGACGACCCCACGGGCACCACCCTCTCGGCGTCCTCACCCATCGGAGTGTTCTTCCAGCATCCCTGTGCCGCGGTCCCGGACGGCGTCGGTCCTTGCACGCCCCTCCTCGAGCAGGTCCCTCCCGTCGATCGTCTCGGCACCAGCGCGCTGGCCATCCCGCTCCCCCCGAGGGCGGCGCCCCAGCCCGACGTGTTCCGCGTGGTGGCGGCCGACAACGATGTCCAGTTCACCCTGGACCCGCCGGTCTTGGCGCCATTCACGCTCGAGCGTGGGGCACACATGTCCTGGGTGGCCGAGCAGCCGGTGGCGGTCACGGCCAACCGGCGGTTCGCGTTGGCCCACCTGAGCCCAGGGGCCACTTACGCTGGGCATGGCGACGAGTGCGATGGCAAGGGGATCGGCGGCGCGGCCCTCACGTGGGTGCCGCCCTACGTCACTGGGTCGAGCGGCGCGGTCGTGCGCGTCGAGGAGCCGGGGCCGGTGGTGCTGGACCTGGCGATGACCTCAGACAACGAGGTCACCATCGACGGCGTACCTGTGGCCACGGCCGCGGCGCCCGGTGGGGCGGGCCGCTGGGCTCGCGTCACGCTCACGCCCGGGACCTCTGGGCTCGCTTCACCGGCGGGGGGATGGCGAGGGGTATTGGTCGAAGAGCGTTGCGACGGCACGTGGGCGACGCCCCTCGGCGAGTCCATGGTCGGGGTCCCCGTCGCTGCCGTGGCGCCGCTCACTGGCGACACGGACGGTGACGGCAGCGTCGGCGCCGCTGACTGCGCACCGCTGAACCCCGCAGTCCACACCGACGCGCTCGAGGGGTGTAACGGGGTCGACGACGACTGCGACGGTGCCACCGACGAGACTGGAGCCGCCGGCTGCCTCAACTGGTTTGCCGACGGCGACGGCGATGGGTCGGGCGCGTTGAGCCTTTCAGGGTGTGCATGCGAGCCGCCGTCGGCTGTCGCCACGCCGTTCGGGGGGGACTGCGACGACCAGGACCCTTCGAGGGGGCCTCTGCTCCTCGAGATCTGCAACACGGTCGACGACGACTGCGATGGGCTGGTGGACGAGGGCTGCGACGACGACGGCGACGGCTTCTGCTCCGTTGATGCGGTCATCGCGACGACAGAGGGAGTCTGTGCCAATGGCCTCGGCGACTGCGTCGATTGGAGCTCGGAGATCAACCCCGCCGCGTTCGAGCTCTTCCAGAACCAGCTCGACGACGACTGCGACGGCCTCGTGGATGCCATCTCGACCACCCTCCCGGTCTCGGACTGCTCCGACCTCAACTGCGTGGGGCCAAGCCACGCCGCGGTCGTCTGCGCGCTGGACGTCTGCTATGGACCGACCGTGGTCACCTCCCTCGCCTTGCTGGCCCCCAATGGAGGAACCGTCAAGACGATGATCTCGGCCCAACCCCAGCTGGGGAGCCCGATGAACGGACTGGCGCCGCGCGCTGGCTCGTCCACCCTGGTGCTCTCCACCGGGACCGTCGATGGCCCCACCACCAACGTCGTGGCCGGCACGACGTTCGCCCTCGATCCGTACCCGACCTTCCCGTTCCAGGCGTATGACACCGCGCGTGTGGAGCTCGGTCTCATCGTTCCGGACGCAGCAACGGGCTTCTCGCTCGACCTGTTGTTCATGTCCTCGGAGCTCCCGGAGAACGCAGGCAAGCCCGACGTGGACCGGCTCTACATCTTGCTCGAGGGCAGCCTATCGACCGGAGACCAGGAGGTGGTTCTGGGCCGTGGAGACTGTACGCCGGCGCTCCCGTTGGCCGAGACCGAGGACGACGAAGGCGCGCCCGCCTGCTTCATCGGGGTCAACTCGGCGTTCGTGGAGCCGTGTAGCGGTGGGGAGCCTCCCACGAGCCTCGGCGGGACAGCCTACGCGTGCAGCAACAGCGGTGGCTCCACGGGCTGGCTCCGCCTGACTCAGCCGGTCGTCGGCGGCGAGATCTTGAAGCTGAGCTTCCTCCTCGTCGACGTCGGGGATGCCCTGAACGACTCGCAGGCGCTGATCGACAACGTGCAGTGGCACACCGGTGAGATCAGCCCCTCGCTCGCGCCCTTGTAGCGCCCGGTCAACTGGCGCCGCGGCAGGCAATCAACCGGCGGCGGGGCCCCAGGGCCACAGACTCTTGAGAGCTACTCGGGCTGTCCTGCTGCGACCCACGCCTCGAGCATGGCCAGCTCGTCAGCGGTCAATGGGGGCCCGGCGGGGGGCATGACCGTGCCCCCGCAGCCAGAGTTTGGCGCCGACTTCAGCGCTATGGCGGTGGCCATGTTGGCCCCGGGGCACGCGACGCTTGGGATCTGTGTGGCCGCGTAGGTGTTCACGCTCAAGCCGCCGAGCTTGCTCCCGCCCGTGTGGCACGGGGCGCAGCGCACGGCCAACAGCGGGGCGACGTCCAGGTTCCACGTTGGCGGTGTGGGGCCGACGTCGGGCTCGAGGGGCGTGGAGTCGGGCGCGTCTGAGTCGGGGCTGGTGTCCTCCGGCCCCACGGTGTCCGAGGTGTCTTCCGGCGGCGGGATGGTGGGCTCGCTCTGCAGCCCCAGCGGCGTGTTCGCGCTGGTGGCCCAGCCTACCTCGGGACCGAAGCCCATGAGCGACACCGCGACGGGCACGTCGCTGGTCAGGAAGTGGGTTCCTGCCGTGACCGGAACGATCGCGGTCTTCCAGCCCAATGGGCCGAGCTTCATGTCGGACTCGCTCATGGGCACGCCGTCGATCTGCATGAAGGCGTCCTCTGGAGCGACCACCATGAGCCGACGATCGCCCGCCCAATCCGGGACCACCAGCGGGATCCAGGGCAGAAACCGACTTACTGAGGGCACGATGGTCAGGGCCGGGTCGCCCCGCGGGACACAGGTCGCATTCACACAGTCGAAGCCCTTCGGGCACCCAACCGCGGCACCCGTTTCCTGGTCGACGCTGCAGGTGGGAGCTACGCAATACTCCCCAGTGAAAGGCGCGGAGCCCGGGACGTAGAGGGTATCCGCGAGGCATCGATAGCCCGGAGTAGCGCACTTCGGAGTCGGGTTACATCCCGAGGTGCACGAGGAGTTGCCGTCGCTGGTTAGCAGGCAGGTTGTCCCTTCCGCACATATCGGGGTCTCATCCGTCGCCCCGTCACATCCGATAGCGCCGCACATGAGCGCCACGCCAAAGAGGCCGCAGGTTTCGGACGGATCATCGCAGACCGAGGCCACGGTGCACGACTGCCTGCAGCGGGAGGTCGGGTCGCAGATGGCGTCTCCCGGGCAGGCTCCGCTGACCGCATCGCAGGGGCGCCTCGAGCAGATCCCGGGCTCGGTGATGTCGGCGAACGTCCCGAACCGATCGAGGCAGCGGTGCGCGGCCGATGGGCAGTCGTCCTGGGCGGGCTCGCACGCCGCGATGCAGATCCCCGAGGGCGTGCTCGGGGGGCCGAAGCACAGCTGGTTCGCGGGGCAGTCTGTGGTGGTCGTGCAGACGTCGCCCTGCGCCGTCCGGGCGTGCGCCGCCGCGAGCTGCATGGCCACGAGCACCGGTCGAGACGAGGTGACCTTGGTGGCTCCCTGGAGGTCTGCTCGGACCGAGTCACCGGCATTGAGCGTTACCTTCAGGGGCTCCGTGCTCTCGATCTCCACGACCGTGCCATCTTCCACGGCCACGACATGGACCGAGTCGCGGGCGAAACCCCTTGCAGGGCCAGGGCTCACGATGGTGACCGTGCCGTAGGCGGAGACCGGCGGCATCTGCTCGGCGACCATGTCTCCGCAGCAGCGAGTGCCCCAGGTAGTGGTCACACTCCCGGCGAACATCGCCACGGGCTTGGTCGAGTCGACGCGCGTTCCGGTGAGGCTCACACCCTGGGCGGCCTGCACGTGCAGGACTTCGCTGGCCTTCAGCGTGACCACGTAAGTGCCGTCTGCGCTCATCGCCTTGATGCCGCTCCCTTGCACGGTGTCGCCCGTGGGACGAATGGTGACGACGGTGTCGTTCTCCGCTGCCGCAACCGTGAAGAACGCACGGGTGGGTCCAGTGATCGCTACGTGAGCGAGTCCGCTCGAGGAGATCGGCAAGAGTCGAGTGGCGCTGGTGGAACCCGCCGAGGCGTGCGGTGACATCATCATGGCCATGATCGGACGGTCGCTCTCCACGGAGAAGGCGGCTTTCACCTTCGTTGTCCCAGCGAGCGGACGATTAGGCAGCAACACGGTCTGAGTGCCGCCGGGCAAGAGCGTGAGCTGGCCGCCCGAGATCGGCCCAGCGCCCACGACGGAGAGCACCTTGACGGTCACAGAGGTGTTTCCCCAGGGATTGCTGAGCGTGAGGGAGGAGGGCAGCTCGTCCGCGGAGACCCCTCCGGCAGAGGCGGGATCGGTGGAATTCGGCAGGTCTACCGCGAGGTAGTGGCAACCGAGGCCGGTGGCCGCGGCGGCCTTCGGGTCGCACTCATCGACGCACGCGCCCGCCGCGCAGACCTTCTTGATTCCGCAGGTGGCATTGGAGGTGCACTCGGGCGGCTGGACCCCATCGCTGATGCTGCCGAGGTCGGTGGGCGATTCCTCGGTCGTGTCGGTGAGGTCCGGCAGATTCACCGCGTCGGGGAGCTCGGTGGCGCCAGTGTCGTCTTCGGCCGCGTCCCCCACGAGGAGGTCGGCTGGGTCTGCGACGTCCCCGGGGTCTCCCGCGTCTGGAGGCTCGACCGTGTCTTGGCCTGGGAACACCACTCGCCCTGTGTCGTCGCCCCCCGGGTTGTCGACGTCGTCCTCGGGCGCGCTGCCATCGTCGCTGCGGGGGGAGGCGCAGCCGATCGCGGAGATCAGGGCGGCAGCGGCGTAGAGCAGGCCGAACCGAAGGCCGGGGCCGTAGAGCTGGGGTCTGACGCTGATGTTCATCTCACCCCAGGCTAATAGGAGTCGCCGTCGGCGTATAGAACGTGGCCCGCCCCGCCTGACACGGGGCGGCTTGGAGCGAACCCCCGAGGATCCGCTTGGCCACGGGAAAAGCGCACTGCGCCCCAACGGAGGACCGCTCCGAGGCCGCGTTCGGAAGCCTACGGGAAAAAAGTCCCGCCGTGGCTGCGAAATCTTCGGATCTCCAACGGTTTGGAGCTTGCGGCAGCGGCAACTTCGAGCAATGCTGCTGGGTAATCCTTGGGAGGCTCTCGCTAATGAAAAGGTCGACCTCTTTCTTGCGCGGCAAAACCTGGTTCTACCTGGCTGGTTGTACTCTCGGACTCTCTGCTTGCGAGGGCAGCTCCCGGGGGCAAGCGGACGAAGCTGAGCAGGCTGGCGCCGAGGGCTTCGGCCCCGGAGCAGCTGGTCCCGAGGCGCCGGCTGAGTCGCAGCCGTCGAGCGGTACCCCGGCCGAACGCGCGCCGGGCGAGGAGTCGGCCACGACCGGTCTGCCGGAAGAGGTCCCGGGCTATGGCTCAGAGGCCCCTGGCGAGCAGCCCGGCGACATGCCGGGAGAGTCGCCTGCCACTGGCACTGAGACCACGTCGCCGGACGAGACGGAGCCCGCGGGCGCTGACGCTCCGGTCGCTGACCCCGGCGAGTCGCTCACCGACCCTGCCGCCACCGCGCCGGACGCCGCGGATGATCAGACCCCCACCGGCTCCCAGGGTATCCCGGCACCGACGGGCTCGCTGCCCGGCGACGGCACCGCTTCGCCGCTGTTCGGCGGCTGGGAGACCCCCGCGGCGCCTCAGCCGTGGGCCATTCAGCCGGTCGGAGAGTTCCCGAACGAGCTCCCGCTTCAGCCGGGCAGCATCGCGCCGGAGACGCTCCTCCCTGCGTGGACCACCGGCCGCCGTCTCGCCATCCACGGCGACTCGCTCCTCGTGTGCGTCCCCGAGGTCGGTACGCTCGTCGAGTTGGCACGCGACAGCGGCCAGCTGGTGCGGTCCATCGCGCTCGGTGGCCGGCCGGAGCAGGTCGTGGTCGCTGCAGACGGCACCGCCTACGTCACCTTGCGCCAGAGCGGCTCCGTCGTCCGGATCGACCCGGGCGCGGCCACCTCCTCGGGCATCGTCTCGGTCGGGACCGAGCCCTTCGGCCTCGCGCTCTCGGTGGACGGCTCGCTTCTCTACGTCTCGGCCTCCGGAGACGACTCGCTCGTCGTCCTCTCCGTGCCCGACCTCCAGATCCAGGGCACCTATCCTGCCGGCTTCCGGCCCCGCACGGTCGCGGTGGGCCTCGACAACGAGGTCTTTGTGACGAACGAGCGCGGAGCGCTGACGGTGGTCTCTGCCGCAGTCGTCACGCCCACCATCCAGCTGCGCAAGGTCAACCCCGGGGACCTCACGATTCACACGAAGCTGCAGCCCAATACGCCGGGGATCCCCAACCGGGCCTTCGGCGTGGCGATACACCCGATCAGCGGCGACACGTACGTGCCGCACACGATCACGCGACCCGGTACGCGCGAGAGCGAGTCCGAGAAGCTGAACCCGCCCCAGACCGGCACTGTGTGCAAGCCGCCCACCTTCTGCCCGAACCCGGGTGGGTACGGCTCCGTGGTTTGCAACCCCGTCTGCGAGCAGGTCAACCTCGTCTTCCCGCGCACCCGCCGGCCGATCGAGTGGACGGTGTCTGTCCTGCCGCGCTCCACCACCAACACGCGGCCTGCGAGCAACGCGCTCCCGATCAAGCACGCCCAAACGGCTGAGCCCATGACAGCCATCTGCGACAAGCCGATGGACGCCATCCATCACCCCAGCATGTCGCTCTTGTTCGTCGTCTGCGAAGGCACGGACAACGTGATGGTGCTCAACACCAACGCGTCGGATCCCATGACGGCCATCCTCGGTGAGATTCGCGTCGGGGAAGCGCCGCGCGGCATCGTGCTCACGCCTGACGGCGCGACGGGCTACGTTGCCAACTCGCAGGGCTTCAGCGTGGGCCGCATCGACATCAACGGCTTCGTGTCGGCGCTCGTGAAGACCAACCGCCCGGGCAGCAGCTCGGACAACTTCTTCCCGCCCACCTTCAGCCACGGCACCACCGTCGCGCCCGCCACCACCACCATGGTGGCGGAGGCGGTCTACGCCGCGGACCCGATCAAGGACGACGTCGAGAAGCTCGGTCGGCGTGCTTACACGTTCGCTCGCTTCCAGGGTCTCTCGGCGAACGGCTTCTTCGCCTGCGCGACCTGCCACATCGAGGGCGCGGACGACGGGCTCACCTGGTTCGTCAGCGACGGCCCGCGGCAGACGCCGATGCTCGCGCAGCGGTTGCACGGCACCGCGCCGTTCAACTGGATCGGCACCGCACCTACGCTGCCGGACAACGTCGTCAACACCGTGTCACGTATGGGTGGCACGGGGATCGGCGCGGAGGCAGCGGAGGGCATCGCACAGTTCCTGCTCGGCGCGAACGGCCCGGTCGCGGCTCCCAACAAGTTCCTCTCTCCCTCGGGTCTCACCGCGGAGCAGAAGGCTGGCCAGGCGCTCTTCTTCAACCCGGTGCTCGGCTGCTCCACCTGCCACAGCGGTTCGGCGCTCACGGACGGCAAGTCCTGGGATGTCGGGACGTTCTCGGACCTCGAGATGGAGCTTCGCGCAAAGCACCAGACCGACGCTCCCCTGGCGCTCAACACGCCGTCTCTGCGTGGTCTCTACTACTCGCCCCCGTACATGCATGACGGCACATCCGCCACGCTCCGCGACGTCCTGACCAACACCGCGACCACGATGGGCCACTCCTTCATGCTCACCAAGGTTCAGCAGGACCAGCTGATCTCGTACCTCCTGACCCTCTGAGATCGGACGGTACTTTCCCGGGCGCACCTCCCGTCCCCCCGTCGCGCATGCCGCGACGCGCGAGGGGCCGGTCGAGGGTGTGCGCTACCGGCGCTCTCCTCTGAAATCTGGAAGTCGTTGGGCCTGGGCCTTGGGGCGCTAGGCGTCGTGGCGAGCGAGCCACGCGTGTACGTGGGGCCAGAGCCGCTTCCGCGCGCTGGACGCGACCACGCCGCCCACGTGCCCCCCGGCGAGGTGCAGCTCCTCGCCGCGGCCCTTGAGCTTCTCGAGGAACGCGCGCGCTGCTGGCAGCGGGACGATGGTGTCCTGGCCGAAGGTGATGGCCAGGGTAGGGCAGGCGATTTCCCCGAGTCGCACCGGGCGCCCGTCGAGCATGAGCCGGTCGTTGAACAGGTCGTTGTCTTGATAGAGCGCCGAGATGTACCGAGCGTACGCGGCGCCTGGGAACGAGACGTTGTCGTTGGCCCACGTCTCGAGCGCATGGAAGCCCTCGACGAACGCGTCGTCGTCGGCCCGGTCGATGAAGTGGACCAGCTTCGAGAGGTTGGCCGTGGGGCGGAGGAGCGTGAAAGACGCTTGGAGGAGCTGCCACGGGACGAGGCCGGTCCCGCGCACCAGCGCCTCGACGTCGAAGGACGGCACCTTCGTCCAGCGCTCGAGCAGGCCGGCGCCATCGCCGTCGGCTTGGAAGCGGACCGGTGTGGCCAGCGCGATGAAGCTCTGCACCCGCTCGGGGTGGACGGCCAGGTGGATCGCTGCGAGCGTCCCGCCCAGGCAATAACCCAGCACGTGGGCCTTGCCCGTGGGGCTGGCGGCGGCCACCCGGCGTAGCGCGCGCCCGATGTAGGCCCCGGCGATCGTGTCGAACTCGAGGTAGCGGTCCTCGGCGGTGGGCGTGCCCCAGTCAACGATCCAGACGTCGTGGCCCAGCGACACGAGGTACTCGACCATGCTCTTGCCCGGCATGAGGTCGAGCACGTAGTGCCGGTTGATGAGCGACGGGATCATGAGCAGCGGCGCGCCCTTGCCGCGCCCCGCGGGCCCCTCGCGGTAGCGCAGGAGGCGCCACTTGTTCTCGGTGAAGACCACGTCGGCGGGCGTTAACCCCACGCCCACCTCGGGGCGCTTCGCGAGGCCCAGCAGCGCCTTCAGCCGTTTCATGCCGCCTCGCCGTAGAGGGCCTCGAACTCGAGCTGGAACGCCGCGTAGACCGCCTTGCGCTTGACCTTGGCGGTGGGCGTGAGGAGGCCGCTCTCGATCGTGAGCAGCGTGGGCATGATCGCGAACTTCTTGAGGGTCTCGTAGCTCGCGAGCTGGGCGTTGACGCGCTCGATGCGAGACGCCACAAGCGCCTCGAGCGTGGCGTGGCCCTCTGCCGCCCGTGTGGCCTCCGCGAGGCGCGGCTCGAGCCACACGCCGGCCGTGAGGTAGCGCTTGGCGTCGCCGTAGACGACCACGTGGAGGAAGATGGGTTCGTCGGCGAAGCGGAGCTCGATGTTGGCCGGCGGGATGTTCTTCCCGCCCGCGGTGACGAGGATGTCCTTCTTGCGATCGATGATCTGGAGGAAGCCGTCTTCCGTGAACCGGCCGACGTCGCCGGTCTTGAGCCAGCCGTCGCCGTCGAAGGCCTCGGCCGTGGCCGCGGGATCCTTGTGGTAGCCGCTGAAGACGTTGGGGCCCCGCGCCAGGATCTCACCGTCATCAGCGAGGCGCAGACTCACCGAAGGGAGCGGCTTCCCCACCGAGTCGAAGCGAAACGCCCCGGGTCGGTTGAGCGTGAGCGTGGGCGAGGCCTCCGTGAGCCCGTAGCCCTCGATGATCAGCACGCCGGCCTCGTAGAAGAGCTCCTTCACCTCGCGCTTCAACCCGGCGCCGCCGGAGAGGCAGAACCGGAGGCGACCGCCCGTGCTGGCCGCGAGGCGCTCCCGGCGCTCCGCGGGGTCCTTGGACTCCATGGCGCCCTTGGCCAGCTTCTCCCACAGCGCCGGGACGGACATGAACACCGTGGGCCGTACGATGGGGATGAGACCGAGCACCTCGAGCGGCGTGGTCATCCAGGTGGTGAAGCCGAGCGTATTGCCCAGGCAGAGCTCTCCGAAGCCGAAGATGTGGCTCATGGGGAGCCACAGGAGGTCGACGGCGTCCTCGTGGAGGATCGGCGCGTTGCACTCGAGCCAGTCGCGCCCGTTGGCGGCCACGTTCTCGTGCGTGAGTGGCACGCCCTTGGGCCGCCCGGAGGTGCCGCTGGTATAGAGCATCATCCCGAAGGCGCTCAGGGGCACCGCGTCCATCAGCGCGTCGAGCCGCCCCGGGTCCCGGGCGTGGACCTCGCGCCCGAGCGCCATGACCGCCCCGAGCGAGGTGACTCCCTCCGCCGGCGCGGCGCCCATCCAGATCACGCGGGCGCGTGTGTCCTTGGCGCGCTCGAGCAGCGGCGCCGTGTCTACGAAGACGGCCGCGGCGTCGGAGTGCTCGAGCACGTAGCGGGCGTCGTCTGCCGTGGAGGAGCCGTAGATGGGGACCAGGACGCCGCCCATGGCCTGGATCGCCAGCGCCGCCGCGCCCCACGCCACCGAGTTGGGCGCGAACACAGCCACCCGGTCGCCCGGCGCCACCCCGAGCTCCACCAGACCCAGCGCGATCGCCCGGAGCTGCTCGGCGAACTCGCCCCAGGTCACGGTGGCCGTGACCGCGCCCTTGGCGTCGGGCAGCAGGAAACGCGGCCGGTGGGGGTGTTGGCCTGCGCGCTCGAACACCGCGCGCGGCGCGATCCGAGGCTCTAGGAAGGCGCTGACATCCATGGACTAGGACCCCTTCTTGCCGGCGGCCTCGAGGTCTGCCAGTCGCTCTTCGAGGTCGTGCAGCTGGCTCTGGAGGCGGTTCAGAGCATGGAGGCCGCGCTCCTGGTCGCGCTTGGTCGGGAGGCCGATCCCCCCCCAGAAGCCCGCCAGGCGGTCGTTGACCTTGGCTCGCGCCTTCATGGCCTCCGACAGCAGCGTGCCCGACGGGCCGAGGACGAGCGGGCTCTTGAGCACCTCCTCGACGTAAGCGGCCGTGGCGTTCTCCCAGCTGTCGAAGCTCTTCTTCCACATCTTCCAGACGTCGTTCATGACCGCTCTCCTTTGGCCGGCGCCTCGCCCGCCGTTTGACGATTGCTCACTGCTCCCCGGGGGACGCCTCGCGCCCGCCGGCAGCCGCCCCTCAGCGGCCAGACGCACCAGAGGGCGTCAGAACAGGCTCTGACCCACGCGCCGCACCTCCGCGGCGGTGGTGAAGTTGGGATCGGTCTCGCCCGTTCGGCTGGTCGCGCGGGCGACCTCGCCGAAGCACTCGAAGACGAAGCCGATCTGCCGCACCGTGGCCGGGTTGCCAATAGCGGGCTCCACGATGAAGCGCGTGGTGACCCGCTGCACGAGCGTGAACGTGAGCTGGGGCAGGAGCAGCTCGCCCGTGCCATCCAGCGCCACCTCGTAGGTGTGCCGCCCCGCGAAGGGCAGCCCGAACAAGAGGCCGTTCGTGATCGTGGAGGACGCCGTGTACGCCTGCCCGTCCTCGAGCGGAAACCGGAACAATGCGATCGGGTCCTCATAGACCAGCAGCGTCCGTCCGTTCGGAGGATCCGGGTCGCGGCTGGCCGTGCCGTGGACGATGAACGCCGACTGCGTGCGGCTATAGACGCCGACGGTCTCGCCGAGCGCGTCGAGCGGCAGCACCAGCTGCGCCCCCGGGAAGTGGTCCGCGTACCACTGGGTACCGAGCGGCTCCGGCGACAGGCGCAGCGCCTGGTCGTCCGCGTGGTCTTCGCCCCAGTCCCACACGCGGCCCCCGTCGCTGGCCACCACGCCCAGCGGCGAGACCGTGCGCTCGGTCCCCTGCGGCGAGATCAGGAAGTCGATGGAGATCCCGTAGGCGGCGCCGAGCTCGTCGGAGGTGATCACCCCGTCGAGGTTCGGGACGCAGGTGAGCTGGGTGGGTGTGCCCGAGTAGGGCACGCGCGGCTCTGGCGTGGTGTTCTCCCCGCACGACGCGCACACCAACAGGTCGACGAGCACCAAGAACGCGACGAGGCTAGAACGCATACGACACCCGGAAGCGCGTGAGCTGCGCGACGGAAGAGGCGAGGCCGAGGGTGCCGTTGTCGAGCCCCGACAGCGGGAACAGCGCCGCGTAGTCCACCGCGAACGTGAAGCCGTCGCGCGTTACGTAGCTGAGGGACGGGTCGAGCTCAACGCCCAGCGGCTGCGTGCCCCCGGGGGTCGAGCGCTCCTCCATCGCAAGGCTGAAGACGCCGAAGAGCGAGAACGAGAGCGTGCCTGGGCCCACTGTGGCCACCGTCCAGTCGAGGTGGGGCCGGATGTAGAACGCGTCAGTCACCGTGCCGATGAGCTCGCGAAACAGGATGCGGTCGATCCGGTAGTCGCGGTGGAAGCGGAAGTTGTCGACCCGATTGTCGCGGCCCGCGATGGCCTGCGGCCCCTCGAGATCACCGGGCTTCGGAGGCGCGTCGGTGGCCTGGACGTTCACCCCGAATCCGGGCGCCGGGTCGCCAGACGCCACGCCGAAGTCGACCCCGCCCCGGAGCGGGAAGGTGTCTACACCGAAGTCCGTCTCCAACGCGGCCCCCCACTGGAGCGACTCGACGGCTTCGTGGAGAAGCACGCCGGGGATCAACGACGCTTGCTCGATGTGGCCCAGCAGCAACGCGGCCTCGAGCTCGACGCGGCCCCAGGGCGCCGTGAGGCGGAACCAGCCGTCGACCGCCGTGGCGCGGAAGCCCCGGTGCATCACCTGGGTGGCGGAGAGGGGCTCCGGGGCCGCGATCGGCAGGTAGCTCGCGGGGGCGTCGTTGTCTTGCCAGCGGTGGGAGACGTAGGCGCCGTACTCCACCGACACGCGCTCGGCTCGGCGCCGGCGTTCCCGCGAGAGGTCGCTGTAGGCGCTCATGACTGCGAAGGTGACCGTGTGCACGTCGTCGGTGGGGTCCACGTCCACCACGGCGCCGGAGGCCGCGCGTTGACCCGGGCCTGTGGCCGAGAAGTCGTACGAGACAGCCCAGAGATGGTTCGCGAGCGACGTCATGAAGGCCACACGGTCTGCTGCGTCGCCGGAGTCGCAGTCGGCGCAGTCGCCCCCATGCGTCAGGAGGCCGAGGCCCCAGTGGCTGCCCATGCGCCCCGCCGCGAGGAAGCCGAAGGGCGTAAGCGCGACACCGTACGCGCGGCGGAGCAACATGGCCGACTCCGGCGGGCGCTGCGAGGTGGTGGCGCTGGGGATCCCTTCGGGCGTGCTGCCGAGGCGGAGGTTGTCGAGCGCGTCGAGCTGTACGAAGACGCCGACGCCGCCCGTGGGGGTGCGCGCGCCCAGGTCCACGCGAAGGCGGAGGTCGGCGCCGTGCATCAGCTGGGCGCTGGGATCGCCGTCGGGCGTGGCGAACAGGGGCTCGCCGGACGGGCTGAGCCCGTGATCGAGGTCGAGGTTGTAGCGGAGCGTCTCGCGGAGGCGCAGGGCGATGCCCGCGTCCCACCAACGCGCGTTCTCCTCGCCGACTGCGCGCGCGGTCTCAGCGAAGCCGGCCCGGGGAGGCGCCCCGAGGGCCAGAGCGGCGAGGAAAGAGAGCGCGCTCACGGGGTGACCACTCCCGTCGCGAGCACGCCCGAACCGGCGTGAGGCGTCGCAGACCCGGGGACGGGAGCGAGCGTTCGCGTAGCGGCGGCTCCGGGCGGCGCCATGAACTCGCGCAGGGCCCGTGTGGAGGCGTGCCGCGCCTCCAGCATGGGGAAGTGACCGCACTGCCCGTAGACCTCGAGCCGCGCGTTCGGCAGCTCGCGCAAGAGGCGCTCACCCACCCACGGGGGCGAGATGACGTCCTGCGCGCCCCAGAGCAGGAGCGTTGGCTGGGTGATCTCGGGGTAACGAACCGCCCAGTCTTCGTAGCGCTGCGCGCGCGCCGCCTCGAGGGCCGCGCGCACCGTGCCGGGACGCTCCAGGGCCGCGTGGATGGCGTCGACCAACGGCTGTGTGAGCAGGTCCGGATCGTGGAACGCCATCGCCATGCGGTCTTCCGTGCGCTCTTTGTAGTAGAGCCAGAACATGGCCTCGCCCAGGCCCTCGGCGCGCGCCCACCAGAAGAACGTGGGCAGCTGCTCCTCGTACGCCCAGGCGTCGTACAGGGCGAGGCGGCGCACCCGCTCGGGCGCCTCCAGCGCCATCGCCATAGCGACCGAGGCGCCCCACGAGTGACCGACCACCGCGACGTCGGAGATCCCGAGCTGATCGAGCAACGCGAAGCAGAGGCGGGCCTGGGCGAACGGCGAATAGTCGCCCTCGGGGCGATCGGACCAGCCGAAGCCCATGAGGTCGAGGCGGACCACCGTGTGGCGCTCGGCCAGCTCGGGGGCCAGGACATCCCAGGCGTCCAGCGCGGACGCGAAGCCGTGGAGCAGCAGGATCGCGGGCCCTTGGCCGCGCACCTCGTATCGCACCCGGGCCACGTTAAGGCCACGGACGAGGCTCTCCGGATCACCCGTGGTGCGCGCCGGGACCTGCGGCGGCTCGGCGCGAAGCACCACGTAAGACCCTTCGGGCTCGCCGGGCATAGCGCCCTGGTGGTAAGGGAGGCAACCCGTGAACACCGCCAGCCCTGCAGAGGCGACCGCGGCCCACAGCGCCTTGGATCTCCCCATCACGGCTCGGCGCTCCAGGGGGCCAGGCGACGCAGCTCGGACGCGCTGCTGAACTCGATCTGCGTCTCGCCCACCTGCGAGTTCACAGTGGCCACGATGCCGAAGCACTCGACCACCCACTGGAACGAGCGGCTCACCTGCGTGACCAGCCCCACCTTCCGGTCGAGCTCGGTCCGCACGCGTAGAGAGGGGAACGCACCGAACGGCGTGAGCACCGTGCCTGCTGCGTCGACCTCGAAGCGGTAGCGCTCCATGCAGCCGCCCACGGACGTACACGGCACCCCCTCCGCGCGGCCCGTGATCTTGGACTCGATCATCCACTCGGCGCCGAGCGTGACGGGGAAGCGCAGCAGATCGACCGGCGGGTCGTAGATGAGCTCTGTGCGGAGGGTGCCAGCCTCCGGCGACACAACGCCCAGCAGCTGAAGCGCTGAGTCGGTGCGCCGGAAGACGCCGAGGAGCGAGTTCTGAGCGGTGAGCCGCGCGGCGTAGCTCGCGCCCTGAAAGAGCCCGGCGAACCACTGGTCGAGCACCTGCTCCGTGGTGATCGGGAGATCGGTGTCTCCAGCGGCGGGCGCGCTGAGGTCCCAGGTGCGCTCCCCGTCGACCGTCTCCCCGACCAGGTCCACGGGGGCGCCCAGGGCGGTGCGGAACGTGACCGTCACCCCGGTAGGGAAGGGCGCCTCGGCCGCCGAGACCGTGCCGTCGCTGTTTGGCTGGCAGGCGGGCGCCGGGTTGTCGGGGATGTCGAGCGGCGGCGTGTCTGGGTGGAGGGGCACATCGCCCGGGAGCTCGTCGACGCGGGTGTCGCTTGTCTCCGTAGGCCCGGCGTCATCCGCGACCTCGCCCGGAATGAACCCGGTGGAGTCGTTCGCCACCGGCCGGCACGTGCCGCCGGACTCGCAGACGCCCGACGCGCACTCGGCGCCGACGCGGCAATCCGCTCCTGCGGAGCCATCGGCGCAGCCGGCGAGCGCGACCGACGCTGCGGTGCGAAGAAGAAGGCGGGAGATTCGATGTTGCATTGCAGCGAACGGACCTTAGGCCTTGCCTTCGAACGCTGTCAAGGACCTCATTTGGAGATTCTTGCGACTGCGTTGCGGCGGCGCGGTGAGGCGCCCTTCCGGGGCGCGCTTGGTTGGGGTAGAGTGACCCTGTCGGCGCGCTACTCCCGCGCCCGACGAAGCTCGCGAGCCCCGAGTCTCTCGTGAGCGCCAGCTCACCGGCGCGCCCTCCAGGGCCGCTGGGATCCCGAGACCGCGAGTGCAGGAGACCATGCGAGACCTCACCTCCCGTGAGCCCATCGTCATCAAGAAGTACTCCAACCGGCGCCTGTACGCGACCGACGAGAGCCGCTATGTCACCCTCGAGGAGCTGGCGGAGAAGATCCGGCGCGGGCGTGACGTCCGGGTGATCGACGCGGCCTCCGGGGACGATCTCACGCAGGCCACGCTCACCCAGATCATCTTGGAGAGCCGGGGGGCTGGGAAGCTCTTGCCGATCCCGTTGCTGCTCCAGCTCGTGCGCATGGGAGACGACGCCCTGGCCGAGTTCCTGGGGCGCTACATGTCGGCCGCCCTCGAGCTCTACATCGCCGCACGCGAAGGTACGCGGGGCGTCATGTCGCTCCACCCGTTGATGCGAGCGGTCTCTCCCGGTAACCCGATCGCGCGCTTCCTGGGAGGCGTCTACGGGCTGTCTGCGCCGCAGCAAAACGGACCCCGCTGGTCGCCGCCGCCCGAGCCGGCGCCCGCTGAGGAGCCCGTCTGGGAGAACGAGCAGCCAGCCGACGGCACGCTGGACGCCCTGGCCTCGCTGCAGCGCCAGATCGAGGAGCTCCGGCGAACGGTCACGGAGCGCGTAACGGCCCCGCGCGCAGAGCGTCCAGGCGCCAAGAAAAAGAAGTAGAAGCAACGTGTTGCAGTAAAAATGCTGCGCACGCACATTCTCTGGCTTGACGGCATGCTGCGCCGCAATAAAGTTGGGGCATGAAACGCGCGGCGCCCGAGCCGCCCTCAGCGACAGGAGAGCCCCATGTCCGACACGAACACCGTCACCGAGAAGACCACCATGACCGAGAAGGTCACCACCGAGACACAGAAGCTGTTCACCACCGGCGTGACCGAGCTCGTGACGCGGTGGACGCAGGCAGCCGAGGAGTGGGCCAAGGTCGAGGCGCGCACGGCGGAGCAGTTCCGCGCGGCCTTCACCGAGTACAACCGCCTCGCCAACGCCCAGCTCGACTACGCGCTGAAGCTCTCGGCCGAGATGCGCACCGCCTCGCTCGAGGCCGCGAAGAAGGCGCAGTCCTACACGCAGCAGGCGGCCTGAGCCGATGCTGGCGGTCACGCCCCTCGAGGTCCTCGACCGGGTCCGCAAGGCCCCCGCCACTGCGGCCACGCCGCGGGACGTCCTGTTCCGTGACGGGACGGCGTCGCTCTACCGCTTCCGTGGTAGCCGCGCGCCGTTGCCCGACCGGCTGCCGGTGCTCCTGGTCCCCTCCATGATCAACCGGTGGTACGTGCTGGACCTGCGACCCGGTTCCAGCGTGGCCGAGGCCCTCGTAGAGGGCGGGCTCGACGTCTTCTGCCTCGACTGGGGCATCCCGGAAGACGAGGACCGCTACATGACCTGGGACGAGGTGGTCGAGCGCCTCGACCGCTTCGCCCGCCGCGTGCGCCGGATCACGGGGGCCCCGGAGCTCGGTGTGCTCGGCTACTGCATGGGCGCCACGCTGTCCGGGATCTACACCGCGCTGAAGGGCGCGGCTGGCGTTCGCACGCTCGTGAACCTGGCTGGGCCCTTCGACTTCTCGGAAGCGGGCCTCCTGGGCACCATGGTCGACCCGCGCTGGTTCGATCCGGCCGCCATGACCGCCCCCGGAAACCTCTCACCCACGCAGATGCAGTCGGGCTTCGTGGCGCTCCGCCCGCCCGCGCAGCTGGCGAAGTGGGTGGGGCTCATCGACAAACACGACGACGACGAGGCGCTCGACGCGATCCACGCGCTCGAGACCTGGGCGTCAGACAACATCCCGTTCCCGGCCACGGCCTACGTCACCTACATCAAGGAGCTCTACCAAGAGAACCGACTGGTGAAGGGCGAGCATCGGGTCGGCGGCGAGGCGGTGGACCTCGGGCGGATCACCTGTCCGGTGCTCACCGTCGCAACGGATCGGGACACGATCTGTCCGCTCGGGGCGGCGCGCGCGCTGCACGACCGGACCAAGAGCCCTGCGAACGAGCTGTTCGTCGTGTCCGGCGGGCACGTCGGCGCCGTGGTCGGCTCCAAGGCGCGGAAGGTGCTGTACCCCAAGCTGGTCAGCTGGTTCCGCCAGCACCTGCTGGTCGAAGCGCCGCCGAACCCGGGGCCCGCCAAGAAGGAGGCCGCGCCGCCAAATCCGGCGCCTGCCAAGAAGAAAGCCCGCTCCACCCCTGACTCTACCCCTTCGTAGGAACACGCCATGGAATTGAACACGGTTAAGGCCATCATCACCGGCGGTGGCCGAGGGATGGGCGCTCACTTCGCGCAGCGCCTCTTGGAGGCGGGGGCCCAGGTCGCGGTGGGTGACGTGGACGAGGGAGCGCTCGCCGCGCTCCCGGCCGGCATCCACACCCGCCGCCTCGACGTGTCAGACGAGGCCGACTGCATCGCCTTCGTCGAGTGGGCGCACACCGCCATGGGCGGGCTCAACGCGCTCGTGAACAACGCGGGGATCATCCGCGACGGCCTTCTCGTGAAGCGCGACCGCACCACCGGCGAGATCGTGAAGCTCTCGAAGGCTCAGTTCGACTCGGTCATCGCGGTCAACCTCACCGGCGCCACGCTCATGGCCCGGGAGTTCGTGGCGAAGGTGGCCGTCTCCGAGGCGCGCCCCGCGGTCATCGTGAACATGAGCTCGATCGCTCGCCACGGGAACCGCGGTCAGACCAACTACGTGGCCGCGAAGGCCGCGCTCGCTGCGAACACGCTCACGTGGGCCCGGGAGTTCGCGCAGTTCGGGATCCGCGTTGGCGCCGTGGCGCCGGGCATGATCGAGACGCCCATGACCGCAGGCATGAACCAGAAGGCGCTCGCCGCGTGCCTCGCGGCCATCCCGCTGAACCGCATGGGACAGCCCGAAGACATCTGGAAGGCCGTGCGCTTCGTCATCGAGTGCGACTACTTCACGGGTCGCACCATGGACGTCGACGGCGGCTTCGCCCTCTGAGCCCACCCCGCTCCGCGCTCATCGTCATCGCGCACGGCAGCCGGGCTGCCGAGGCCAACGCCGAGGTGCGCGAGCTGGCGGCTTGGCTCGATGGCCAGGGGCGCACGGTGGCGGCGTTTCTGGAGCTGGCCCAGCCCGCGTTCGGAGCGGCCGTCCAGAGCCTGGTGGACGAGGGGTTCACTCACCTCCGCGTCCTGCCGCTCTTCCTGAACAGCGGCCGCCACGTCGGTCGCGACGTCCCCGCGCTGATCGCGGCCGCGCTGGAAGCGAGCCCCCACGTGAGCATCGAGGTGTTGCCCCACATCGGGGCCGGCGAGGCGTTCCGCGCGTTCGTCCTGCAGTCTGTGACGGGGCCATGAGCGGCGCCGCAGAACCCGCCCTGACGTCCGGCGGGATGCGCGCTCAGGCCGCGCTGACACGGCGACGTAGCGCGCGCGCCACCTCGCGGCCCGGCTCGACCCAGTCGCGCACCACCGCCCGAAACGGCAGCTGAACGCCGATCCCCTGGCGCTCGGGTCCGCCGTCCACAGGGTCGACCACGAACACCCCTGTCTGGCCGCGCGCCACGGCCTCGAGCGCCTCGGCGACCCCGGTGGCCCAGTGCCGCCTTGGCGGGCCGCCCCCGAGGCGCATGGGGACGTTGTCCTTGGCCGGTCTCGGGGTGCCGCGGAGCCAGATTCCTGCGCGGCCGGGCCCCGACGACGCGAAGCGACGGCAGTTCGTCTCCCGGTCGTCTAGCAGGACCCGTCCGGCGTCGATCGCGGGCTTCCCGGCGAGCGTGGGCATGCCGGGCACCTTCTCGCCGATCCACGAGCCCTCGGGGTGCCGGATCACCTCGGGCCGCTGCCGGAAGGCGCGCACGAAGTCATGGCGCGTGACCACGTGGGGTTCCGCCTCGGAGATGACGCCGGGCCCGAGGTCGAAGACCCGCGCGAACAGCGGGTCCTGCGCCGCGATGCGGTCGATTCGCAGGCCGTAGCCGGCGGTCCAGATCCGCACCGGCTCCGGCGCGGAGCCACGGAGGCCGTCCAGCAGCCACAGGAGCGGCGTTCGCAGGAAGATGTGCTCCGTGTGCCCCCGCCACGGCCGTGGCTGCTCCAGGATCGGCAGGACCCAGTCCCACATCGTCTCGTCCAGATCCACCACGACATCTGTGGGGCGGAGCGCCGCCCTCAGGGCCTCGCCGCGCGCTCGCAGGGAGCGCTCGAGGTCGGCCTCCGCCACTGAGGCCGTCACGCGACCGCGGGGTCGACCGCCGTGGCGTCGATGCCATACCGCGCAATCGCGTCGGCCACCGCGTCGCTCGACAGGTGGCCCAGAGCCGAGAGCCGGCCCAGCGACGCGACCACGACGTGCTCGGCGTCGACCTCGAAGTGGCGCCGGAGCGCGGCGCGTGTGTCCGAGCGCCCGAAGCCGTCGGTCCCCAGCGACAGGAGGCCGTTGGGCAGCCACCGCGCGATCTGATCCGGCAGGATCGCCATGTTGTCGGACACGGCGATCACGGGGCCATCGATCTCGGCGGCGAGCGCGCTGATCTTCGGGACACGGAACGGCCCCATGGGGTTGAGGCGATTCCAGCGCTCGGCGGCCAGGGCGTCACGGCGCAGCTCGGAGTAGCTGGTGGCGCTCCAGACGTCTGCGGAGACGCCCAGCTCGGCCAGGAGCTCCTGCGCGCGCAGGGCCTCGCGAAGCAGCGCACCGCTGCCGAACAGGTGGATACGCGGGCCGGTCGTTACGGAGGCGCGCCGGAAGCGATAGAGGCCGTCGATGATGCCCTGCTCGATCCCCTCGGGCATCGGGGGCTGCGGGTACGACTCGTTGTGGACCGTGAGGTAGTAGATCTTGTCGGCGCGCTCCTCGAGCATCTCCTCGAGGCCGCGCTGCACGAGTACCGCCAGCTCGTACGCGACCGCGGGCTCGTAGGCGCGCACGTTGGGGTTGGTGGAGGCCAGGAGGTGGCTGTGGCCGTCCTGGTGCTGGAGACCCTCGCCGGGGAGCGTGGTGCGCCCGAAGGTGGCGCCGATGAGGAAGCCGCGCACGCGCTGGTCCCCGGCCGCCCACATCTGGTCGCCGGTCCGCTGGAAGCCGAACATCGAATAGAACATGTAGAACGGGATCATCGGCTTGCCGTGCGTGGCATAGGTGGAGCCTGCTGCGATGAAGCTGGCCATGGCGCCGGCCTCGCAGATCCCCTCCTCGAGCATCTGACCGTCGGTGGCCTCGCGGTAGCTGAGCAGCAGCGCTGCGTCCACCGGCTCATAGTTCTGCCCGTGCGCCGTATAGATGCCGTAGCGGCGGAACAACGCGTCCAGGCCGAAGGTGCGGGCCTCGTCCGGGATGATCGGGACGATGCTGCGCCCGATCTCCGGGTGGGTGAGCAGCTGCGACAGGAGGCGCGCGAAGGCGCCCGTGGTGGAGGCCTCGCTGTCGCCGGTGCCCTCGAAGTACTTCTTGAAGTAGAGCCGATCCGGAACCGCGACGGAGACGCGTCCGTCGCGCCGCTCGGGCACGAAGCCGCCGAGCGCGCGGCGCCGCTCCACGAGGTACTCGTAGGCTGGGCTGTTCTCCGGGAAGCGCAGGAACGGCGGGTCCTCGAGCTGGTCGTCTGGGATGTCCAGGTACAAGCGGTCGCGGAAGGCGCGCAGCTCCTCGGTGCTCATCTTCTTGGTCTGGTGGGCCACGTTGCGCCCCTCGGCACCGTCTCCGAGCACCCAGCCCTTCACCGTCTTCGCCAGGATCACCGTGGGCTTGTCGGTCTCGTCCTGCGCCGCCTTGTAGGCCGCGTACACCTTACGGAAGTCGTGACCGCCGCGGCGCAGGGTGCGGAGGTCGTCGTCCGATAGGTGGGCCACCATGGCGGCCAGGTTCGGGTGCGTCCCGAAGAAGTGCTCCCGGATGTACTGGCCCGACTCTACGGAGTATTTCTGGTAGTCGCCGTCGAGAGCCTCGCCCATCCGGCGGATGAGGCGCCCTTCGGTGTCGTTGGCGAGCAGGGCGTCCCACTCACGGCCCCAGACCACCTTG
>SXGT01136635.1_pt1 | contig 123212 bp, 100 predicted proteins | sample 3176221 | NCBI WGS metagenome assembly SXGT01 (sample SAMN11356862, study PRJNA531348) | freshwater metagenome | isolation source: freshwater sample F1-120 | place: China: Fuxian Lake, Yuxi | collected 2017-12-25 | reverse complement strand
GCGCGCGCAGGCGAGCATAGCGATGGCCGCCTCCGGGATGAGCGGCAGGTAGATGGCGACGCGGTCCCCCTTGCGCACCCCCAGACCGTCCAGCGTGCTCGCGAAGCGGCAGACCTCGGCGTGGAGCTGCTGGTAGGTGTAGGTGCGTGTCTCGCCGTTCTCGCCCTCCCAGATGAGCGCGGCCTTGTTGCGGCGCCAGCCCGCAAGGTGACGGTCCAGGCAGTTGTAGGACAGGTTGAGCCGCCCGCCGACGAACCACTGCGCGTGCGGTGGCTGCCAGTCGAGCGTCGTGTGCCACGGCTCGAACCAGTGCAGCTCACGCGCCCGCGCCTCCCAGTAGCCGAACTCCGACGCGGCGGCCTCGTCCCACGGAGCCTCATCGCGCACGTGCGCCGCGGCCGCGAAGGCCGGGGGCGGCGGGAACTCGCGCAGCTCTTCGAGGAGATCGGCGAACACGGGCGCAGTCGCATCGGTGGTGGGTGCCATGGCGCGACCGTATGCGCGGCCCGTCGTGCCGTCAACGGGACGGTTGCGGCGCGAGGCGAGGCCCCCTACCCTCGCCCTCCACGCTGCGCCTCGTCGTACCCCTGCTGTTTGTCACCGGCGCTACGGGCCTGGCCTACGAGGTCGTCATCGGCCGCTACCTCGCGCTGTACCTCGGCAGCTCGGGCGCGGCGCACGCCATCACGCTCGCGGCCTTCCTCGGCGGCCTGTCGCTCGGCGCGTTTCTGGCCGGACAGGTCCTCGGCGAGCGGCTTCGGCGCATGGCGCACCCGTTTGTCGCCTATGGCGTGCTCGAGGTGGCCGTGGGAGTCTGGGTCGCGCTGTTCCCGTGGCTGGCGGAGCTGGCCTTCGACCGCGCACTGTTCCCACTCATCGCCGGCACCGACCCCACCGGATTCCTCGCGGTCTCACTCGGCCTGGTCGTCTCGACGCTGCTCGTTCTGCCGTTCACGATGGCCATGGGCGCGACGCTCCCCGTCCTTGCCGTCGCCGTCGAGCGGGCCGCGCCGGATCGGGCCGTGTCGGTGCTCTCCTCGCTCTACGCCACCAACGCTGCGGGCGCGGCGGCCGGCGCGTTTCTCGGCGGCTTCTGGCTCGTGCCGACCCTCGGCCTCGACGGGCCGCTGTGGCTCGGTGCGCTGCTCAACATCGCGGTCGGCCTCGCCGTCGCGGTGCTGGGCCAACGGGTGCGCGTACCGCCGCATGTCGCCTCTCCCGAGGCGCGCACCGTGCGCACGGACGGCTCGACGCCGCCGCCCGCGCCGTTCATCGCGCTCGCGGCGATGCTGACCGGCTTCGTCACGCTCATGTGCGAGGTCGTCTGGAAGCGGATCTGCGCGCTGACCCTCGGCGCGAGCGTCCATGCCTTCTCCGCCATGCTGGTGGCGGTCATCGCGGGCGTGGCCCTCGGCAGCGCGCTCTCGGGACGCCTGGTCCGCCGGGGGCTGCGACCGGAGCTCGTCTTCGTGGCCTTCGAGGTCGCCGCGGCGCTGTTCACCGTTTGGCTCGTGGCGAGCCTGGACGACCTCCCGGCGCTCCTCCTGTCGGCGCGTGCGCGGCTGCTGCCGGACCCGGACGTGTACCCGGTGTGGGTCGTCGTCGGTGGCGGCCTCGTGCTGGCCCACCTCCTGCCTGCGGCGATCGCACTGGGCGGCGCCTTTCCCGCCCTGCTGGCCAGCGCGCACGCCGGCGGCGCCGACGCGGACAAGGCGACGGCGTGGATCCTCGGCTCCAACGCGGCCGGAAACCTGCTCGGTGCGCTCGTCGGCAGCTTCGTCGTTATGCCGGCGCTCGGCGTCGAGGGCGCGCTCGTGCTCGGCGTCCTGCTCGCGCTGGGCACCGCCGCGCTGGGCCTCCCGCGCCCGATCGTCTGGCGTCAGGTCGCCGCTCTCTCCTCGATGACCGTGGCTGCATTCGTCGTTCTGGGTGTGGCGTGGCCCGATATCGACGTGCTCTACCGCGGCAGCTTCCGGCTGCGGATCATGCCAGGCGCCGACGTGGAGGCGCAGCTCGCCGCCCCCCGGGCAGCAGCCTCCTCTTTCGCCGTGATGGAAGGGACGCGAGCATCACCGTCGACCAGTTCGACCGCGGCAACAAGCTCATCATCCGCACCAACGGCAAGCCGGATGGCGGCGCAGGCACGGCCACCGATCAGATCACGCAGGTCATGCTGGGTCACCTCGGCTTCTTGTTCGTGCCCCAGGCCGAAGACGCCTTCATCGTCGGGCTCGGGACGGGCCAGACAGCGGCAGCGGTCGTCTCGCATCCCGGGGTTCGCGTCACGGTCGCTGAGCTCTCCGAGGGCGTCATCGAGGCGCAGCAGCTCTTCGTACCCTACTCCGGGCACGTCCTGGAGCGCCCGGAGGTCACGCTGGTTCACGGCGACGCGCGGCAGGTGCTCCGCGCAGCACGGCCCGAGACGTTCGACCTCGTGGTGTCGGAGCCGTCCAACCCGTGGATCGTCGGCATCGCGGATCTGTTCACGCAGGACCACTTCGAGCGCGTGCGGTCGCGGCTCAAGCCCGGCGGCGTGCTCGTGCAGTGGATCCACAAGTACCAGATCGGTGACGCGCTGTTCAAAGACACGCTCTGTACGCTGCGACACGTGTTTCCGGCCGTCTGGGCGTTTCGCATGTCCCTCGGCGAGGTCGCACTCGTCGCAAGCGATCGCACGACGGAGCCGGATCTCGCGGCTGCGGCGCAGGCCTTCCTGGCTCCTGCGGTCGTGGCCAAGCTCCGTGGCCATGGGCTCACGCTCATCCCGGACAGCCTGGACGAGCTGCTCGCCACACAGCTCTCGGGTCCCGCGACCTTCGACGCAATCTGTCAGGGCTTCTCCCGGCCGTTCCGGGAGCGGAGGCCACGGCTCGACTACGAGGCGCCGCGGGACATGTTCGCGCGCCGCAGCGCCGAGCAGCTCCGTCGAGAGATTGACCGGCGCACCGTGCGCGGCGAGCCCCTCCTGCTCTCGCGATGGCTGGCGACCCATCCGCTCGACGAGCCCCGTAAGCGGGCGCTCTTCGACTTCCTGATGGCCGATCCGCACCCGCTGGAGGAGCCCATGCGCCTAGCGCTCGTCCCGCCCGACCGCTGGCCGCCGGTGCTGCGCAGCGTCGCACTGGCACTCCCCGACCCAGGGACGCTCTCGAGCGCGGAGCGCAAAACGACCTGCGACACGCTGGCGCAGCGCACGCCCGTCATTGCCGAGGCCGGTCACACGCCGCTCGGGCCGATCTCGGTCCGCGCAGCGGCATGGACGGACGTGTGTTCGGAGCGGCGCGCTAGTCGGTAACGTCGACCGTCGCGAGAGCAGGCGCGCTCCACGGGAACGGCTCGGCACCACCCGCGACGCGCAGGTCGAAGAGGTACTTGCCCGCGACGTCCGGCGTAAAGGCGAATCCGCCCCCGTTTTGGACCGAGCCCAGGTTCTTCACCTTGCTGCCCGCGGGCTTCTCGAGGAGCGTCCAGACGTAGCCGCCCACCTGCGCGATGCCGAGGCTGCCGGCCGTGCTCTTGGTGCCGTCCAAGACGACCTCAGTACCCTTCTTGGCGGTGTAGGGGCCGCCCGCGTCCGCGATGGGCGTACTCCAGATCGGGTCGATGTAGCCGTTGAGCTCGAGCGCGGTCGCGGCGATGGGCTTGGCGGCCGGATCGAGGTAGTCGACGGTGACGCGCGCGCCGACCTTGGTCTCGGCGTCCTTGACGGTCATCACGATCGTGTGGCGGGACAGCGCGCCCTCATTGACGATTACGTCGCCGGCGAGCGGCGTCTCCAGGCCGAAGTACTCCGACGGCTTGCCCAGCCCGAAGTCGTCCTCGATGCGGATGGCCTTGACCGTGAGCGGCGCGTTGCCGCAGTTGGAGATGACGATGTCCCGCTTGACCGGCTCGTCCTTCTTGCCCACGAACGTGAACGGCAGGAGCGCCGCCTGGCTCCCGGGCCCGAGGTCGAAGCACGACTTGGGCGTGCCGCCGCACAGCGGGATGTCGAGCTTGCTGAGCCCCTCGCCGTAGTTGTAGTTGACGCGCAGCGTGGCGTTGAGCCCCGACGCGGACGCCTTGTAGGTGACGCGAATGTCGGCGCTGCGATTGGCGGCGATAGCGTAGGACGTCTTCTTGAGATCGACGACGGTACAGGAGCCGCCCGTGCCCACCTCACACAAATCAACGGTGTAGAACTTGCCGGTCGGATCCTCAGGGACCTCGAGGCCCGTGGTCTTCAAGATCGTGAACGACGACGGCCCCTTGTTGTTGATGGAGACGGCCAACGTCTTCGAACCCGCGGTCACGGCCGCGAAGTCCATGCAGCCTTTGTCCTTGCCGTCGTAGCTGAAGTCGAACGTGCCTCCCTCGACCTGCGAGGTGAGGCTCACGTACATCGGCGACTGGCCCGGGTCGTTGCTGAGCACCTCGACCTCCGCCGTGTCCTTGGGGTTGGGCTCCTTGGGCGCGTAGCTCACGACGAACTTCATCGGCACCTGCGTGTCGCCCTTGGGCGTGATGACGAAGCCGCCCTCCGGAATGGTCGGTACGTCCAGCGTGAACTTGGTCGTGGCCTCGCGGAGCTTGACGCTGGTAATCTTGAGGTCGCAGTTGCCCTGATTGGTGACGATGAAGTCCGCCCGCCCTGGATTGACGAGGCTGGCGTTCTGGAAGACGCCGCTCGGGGGATCGATGCGGATGATGGGGGCACAGCCTGCGGGTCCGAACTGGAGATCGGTCGTGGGCTTGGACGTGTCGTTGCTCGAGATGCGAATCGTCGCGAAGTTGTTGTCGATCTCGTCGGGCTTGAAGACCACGTCGAACTTGAGGATCGTGATGAAGGTGTCCTTGGGATCGATGCGCTTCGGGAAGCCGACGTTCGGGTCGAACTCGCCACCGTAGTCGATCTTGACCCACTTGTTCTTGGGCGTACCGTCGGCGTTCTTGTCGAGCAGCTCGACCTTGCTGATGAGGAGCGCCGCGTCGCCGGAGTTGCGCAGCGTGACCTGGACCGCCGACTTCTCGCCCGAGCCGATGGCCACCTTGGCAAACAGGTAACGCCCCGACCCGTCCTTCTGCGCGCTCGAGGCCACCGCGACCGTGAGCTGGGGCACCTGACCCTTCGACAGGTCGTCCGTATCGCAGCCGCCCGTCGCCACACCAAGACCCAAAACCATCGCCACCGTCGTCATCCGCGCAACCGCTGTCATACCGCCTCCACCTGCTGCCTCTGCGCATTGTCGTTGCATCGCGCTGCCTTGCGCCGCGTTTGCGGCGAGGGAGCTTAGCGCAACGTCTCGGCGTTTGCTACGTGGACTTGGACGGTTGACACGCGCCGCGCCGCTCGCGACAAGGGCGAGCATGGCCGATCCATCGACGACCGATGACTCCCGCCCCACGGATCTGGGCTCGCTCGATCCGCTGGACCCGACGCAGTTTACGCTATCTGGAGTCGATCGCCTGGCCCGGATACTCGGCGGCCTGCTCTCGGTCTCCTGGCTGCTCACCGCCCAAGCTGCGCCCGATGCGGCGCGCGTCGGCCTGTTCACGGCACTCGGCCAGGTGAGCATGCTGGAGGCGGCGCGCCTGCTGGCCCCAGGGCTCGCCGGCCTGGGCCTCCTGGCGCTGAGCTTCCTTCGTCGCCCGACACTCCAGTGGAAGGCCATCGCCATCCTGGTCGGGGTCCTGCTGCCGGTCCTGCTCGGACAGAACCCGTTCACCGTCTTCCGTGCGGTCGTGCCGCCGCTGGATGGCGATCTCATGGTCGACATCATCGGCGCGGTCGAGGGCCGCTACTTCCCGCGGGAGGACGTGCTCCACCGCGCGCTGTTCGCTGCCGGAATGCTGCTGCTCGCGCTCGGCGCACGCGTGCGCACGGTGCGGGTCGCGTCTCCCCTCGGCGCGCGGCTGCTGCTCGCGGGCGCGGTGCTCTTCGGTGCCTACTACGTCGTGCCGTACTCGGGGGCTCCCGTGATGCGCGTCGCCGCGCTCCAGAACGTCGAGACGACCAAGCGCTTCTACACCTTCGCCGACGATCTCGTCGCCAAGGGCCGTGAGCTGGAGAAGGAGCTCGAGACGAGCGAGGCCCGCCCGGGCGCCAAGGCCTGGCTCAAGCGCGAGGCGCGCGCGCTGGAGCAAGCCTCGCCGCTGCGGCTGACGTCGGTGTACTTCGCGGTCATTTATTTTACGCCAGCCTTGCTGACGCTCTTGAGCCTGCTCCTGGTCCGTCGCGCGAGGTACCAGGGGGATGGCGTGGGCCTGTCGCGGCTGCTCGGGTTCTGCGCGATGAGCTACCTGCTCGCGTTCCTGCTCCCGTTGGTGCTCAAGGCCGGCCTGCAGGGCGAGATCCCCGGGCTCGGTCCACTGCTCCGCGAGTACCTGGTGCTGGCCGGGCTGGTCGTCGGGTTGCCGCTGGCCGGTGCCTTCCTGCTCGAGGACGTCGTCTCCGCCGAAGCGGACGAGGCGCTCCCACCGGACCCGGTCGCCGCCGCAATGGATTAGGCCGCGGGCGTTTGCGCGTCAGCGTCCGGCACCGTAGAGTCCGCGCATGTCGAGCCGCTCTTCGCACTCCCCGTCTCTCATTCGTCTCACGCAGGCGGTGCTGTTGGGACTTGCCGTCGCCATCGCGTCGGGCTGCAAACAGACCTCGCCCGCACCGGCCGAGCCCGCACCGGCTGAGCCCGCGGCCGTCGCGCCTGCCGAGGCCGCACCGCCAGCTGCTGCGCCGGAGCCCCCGAAGACCGCGCCGTCCACGGAGCCTCGGCGTCCCATCGACGGCGCGCAGGTGCCCTCGGTCCCGGTCGTTGGTCAGCTCGCGGCCCCGTCCTCGCCCATCGCGCTGCCTCCGTCGATGTTGCCGCCGGCCGGTCCGCCGGTACCCGTGGCACCCAACGCGCCCGTCGCCGTGCCCACCGCACCGCCCGGAGCGCCTGCCGCGCGCGCGCAGCCGGAGCCCATGCCCACGTTCGTCGCGCCCGAGAAGCTCCTCCCGGCGACGCGGCCCACGTTCATGATCGTCGGCAGCTCCAACCTGCAAGGCGAAGTCGAACCCTGTGGGTGAGTACACAATCGGCTGGGCGGTCTAGCCCGGCGTGCGACGTACCTGAAGGCCCTGGAGGCCGCCAAGATCCCGGTGCTGCACCTCGAGGCCGGTGACATGTTCATGGAGAGCTTCGCGGCGGACAAGACCAAGCTCGATCAGTACGAGGCGCTCGCCGACGTCTTCAGCGAGTCGCTCTCCCATATCGGGCTGGACGCCTACACGGTGGGTGACCGGGATCTCGCCCTGCCCTTGTCGCTGCTGCGCAAGGTCGCCAAACGCTCCAAGTTCCCCTACCTCTCGGCCAACATCCTCGTCGACGGCAAGCCCGTCTTCCAACCGTCGGTCCTCAAGACCGTCGCCGGCTTCAAGATCGCCGTCATCGGCGCCACGACGACGCTGTTTGCCAACAACCAGGAGCGGATGAAGGCCGAGGGCTTCACCATGAGCCTGCCCGTCGACGCCGTGCAGGCTGAGATCGCGCGCCGCAAGTCCGACGGCGTCGATCTGTTCGTCGTGCTCGGCCACCTGAACGACACCGAGATGAAGGAGATCGCGGCCAAGTGCCCCGAGGTGCGCATCCTCGTGGGCGGTCAGGGCTATCCGATGCAGCAGCTCGCGCGGCGAGAGAAGGACACGTGGATCGCGGAGGCCTTCATGCGCGGCAAGAACCTCGCGGTGCTGGAGCTCACGGTCAAGGGCAAGTCCTTCGCGTTCTCGGATCCGGGCGTCGTGCAGGGCCTGGAGGGCAAGAAGGCCAACCTCGAGCGGGACGTCAAGTACCGCGAAGAGGCCATCGAAGCGGCCAAGAAGCCCAAGCCTGCGCCTCCGCCGGTCGCGGGCGCCGTCGTGCGCGATCAGTCGGGCAACGTCAAGCTGCTCGAGGAGTCGCTCGTGCGTCTCAAGACGGACCTCGCGGCGGTCAAGCTCGACCTGGAGGACGCGCGGGAGGCGCAGGCCAAGTCCAGCGGGGCCGAGACCTCGACGCTCAAGTACGCGCTCTTCGATGTCGACACGCGCCTGGCGGACGAGCCCAAGGTGAAGGCCATCGTGGACGCGTATCGCAAGAAGTACCCAGACCCCAGCAAGTCCGCGACGCCGCCCGTCGCGCCCGCTCCGGCCGTCAAGGTCGAGCCGCGCGCCGTGCCATCGCACTGAGCCACCGCGAGTGACGCTGTTTCGAACCGGCCTCGATCGCCTCAGCGACGAGCTGGCGCACGTCATTCGCGGCAAGCGCGTCGGGGTGCTGTGCCACGCGGCGTCGATGACGCGCGAGCTGAGCTGGGCGCCGTTCGCCTTGCGCGGCGCGGGGGCGGAGGTGATTCGTCTCCTGGCACCCGAGCACGGGCCCTGGGGTACGGCCCAGTACATGGTGGCCGTCGATGGCGGCGTGGACCCGGTCAGCGGCTTCGAGGTCGTCTCCCTCTACGGAGAGAGCGAGGCCTCGCTCCGTCCTCCGCCCGAGGTCTTCGTGGGCCTGGACGCAGTCATTGTCGACGTTCAGGACGTCGGCGCGCGCTACTACACCTACGCGCAGACGGCCGCGTGGGCGGTGCAAGGCGCGGTCGCCGCCGGCCTCCCCGCCTATGTCTGCGATCGGCCCAACCCGCTCGGCGGAGATGTCGTCGAGGGAAATCGGCTCGGTGGCGCGTGGGCCTCGTTCGTGGGTCACCCCGGGATGCTCCAGCGACACGGGCTGACGGTCGCGGAGCTGGTTCGGGCGTATTCCGGTGGCGCCGGCACCGCGGTGCGGATGCAGAGCTACCGCCGCGCGCTCCGCTGGGAGGACACCGGGCTGGCCTGGCTCCCGCCGTCGCCGAACGTGCCGACGCTGGACACCGCGGTCGTCTACCCGGGCATGTGCCTGCTCGAGGGCACGAACGTCAGCGAGGGCCGCGGCACGACGACGCCGTTCCTGGTGTTCGGCGCGCCGTTCTACGACCCGTTCGCGCTCGCCGCGCGGCTCATGGAGGACGAGCTCGAAGGCGTGCGCTTTGTGCCGCACGTCTTTCAGCCGAGCTGGGACAAGTGGGCAGGTGAGGCCTGCGGTGGTGTGCGGGTCGTCCTCGATGATGCCCGCGCGTTGGAGCCCGTGCGGCTCGGGATCGCGGTGCTGTTGGCGCTCAAGGAGCTTGGCGGGGATCGATTCCAGTGGCGGTCGGACGCCTATGAGTTCGTCCAGGATCGGATCGCCATCGACCTGCTGCTCGGAGACTCGGCGCTGCGCCACCGCATCGAGGAGGGCGACGCGTTGGATGCGGTCGTGTCCGGGCTCGACGCCGAGGCCGAGGCGTTTCGTGTCGACCGTCGGCCGTGGCTTCTCTACGACGAATGAGCGCGCCCTGGTGGCTGACTGAGGGGCTGTCGGTGGGGCCCGAAGGGCTCACGCTCGACGGCGTGGGGCTCGTCGAGCTAGCGCGGGCGCGTGGCACGCCGCTCTATGTGTACGGCACCGATACCATCCGACGGCAGCTCCAGCGGCTGCGTGAGGTCTTGCCGTCGAGGCATCGCATCTTCTACGCGATGAAGGCCAACCGCTTCGGGCCGGTGCTGGAGGTCATCCGGAGCGAGGGTGACATCGGGATTGACGCGTGCTCGCCCGGCGAGGTGCAGCGGGCTCTCGCGGCCGGGTTTCGAGCGGAGCAGCTCTCGTTCAACGCAGGGATGCTGTCCAATCGCGACCTCGACACGCTGGTCGCCACCAACGTGCACGTCACGCTCGACGCGTTTTCGGCCCTGGAGCGCTTCGCGCAACGCGCGCGACGTGGCGTCACGATCGGGGTGCGCATCAACCCGGACGTGGCGCTCGGGTGGGGTGGCTCGGCCAAGCTGGCGTACGGCAAGAGCAAGTTCGGGCTCGATCAGGAGGCGCTGCCGCGCTTCGTGGCACGCGCGAGCGCGCTCGGTGTTGGCATCGACGCGCTCCACGTCCACCTCGGATGGGGGCTTCCCGCGTCGGCTGCGGCGGACTTCGAGCGCGTCGTGAGGACGCTCGTCGGGCTCGCGCAGCAGGTGCCGACCGTACAGTGGCTGAACGTGGGCGGTGGCCTCGCCCCGCGCTTTCGGGCGGAGGACGAGCAGCTGTCGGTTGAGACGTGGGGCGACATCCTGCGGCGCTCGCTCGCGGGAACGGACCTCGGCGTCGCGTGCGAGCCCGGGACCTTCGTCACCGCGACGGCCGGGGTGCTCCTCTGTGAGGTCACGACGGTCGAGCATCGGCGCGACGCCACGTGGATTGGCCTCGACGCAGGTCACAACGTCAACGTGTACGCCGCCCACTATGGCATACCGCTCGCGGTCGTGCCGCTACGCGCGCCGCTCGACGCCCCCGACGCCTGGCCCTTGCCCCTTCACGTCGCTGGAAACATCAACGAGGCCAACGACGTCTTCGCACGAGACGTCGCCCTGCCGCGGATCGCCGAGGGCGACCTGGTCGCCCTGCTGCCCGCCGGCGCCTACGGGTCGAGCATGGCAAGCGAGCATTGCCTACGACCCATGGCGGCTGAAACCGGCGCCTAAGACCGGGACGGTCCTGATATGTTGATTTCCCGCGACGAATCGACTGCGTTTTGAAACATCGGGACAAAGACCGGGGACAAAGACCGGGACGGTCCTGATATGTTGACTTCCCGCGACCAGTTGACAGCGCTTTGGAAAATCAAATGTCAACATGTCAGGACCGTCCCCCTGTTGCGTCGTCCCCTTATGGCGTCCTACAAGAGCGTACCGCGTAGAAGGGTGATGGCGGCGGTGAAGTAGATGACAAGGCCCGTCACGTCGACCAGGGTGGCGACGAAGGGCGCAGACGCGCTCGCGGGGTCGAGGCCCAGGCGTCGGAGCAGAAACGGCAGCATCGAGCCGACGGTCGTGCCGAAGGTGACGACGCCGACGAGGCTCAAGGCCACCGTCACGCCAATGAGGACGTAGTGTGCGCCAAGGCCCGGGGAGACTTGCTCCCAGACCATGACGCGAAGGATGCCGAGCAGCCCGAGACCTGTGCCCAGGACGAGACCCAGACCCAGCTCGCGACGCACGACGCGAAACCAGTCCTGCAGCCGCACCTCGCCGAGTGCCATCGCGCGAATGATGAGCGTCGAGGCCTGCGAGCCGGAGTTGCCGCCGGAGCTGATGATGAGCGGGATGAACAGCGCCAGCACCGTGGCCTTGTGAAGCTCGCCCTCGAAGTAGGCCATCGCGGACGCCGTCAGCATCTCGCCCAAGAACAGGACAGTGAGCCACACACCGCGCTGCCGGATCATGTCGAGGAACGGCGTCTGAAGGTACGGCGCTTCGGGAGTGCTGACCGCCGCCATCTTCGCGATGTCCTCGGTGGCCTCCTCCTGGACGACGTCGACAATGTCATCCAGTGTGACCACGCCCTTCATCCGACCCTCGCTGTCGACGACGGGCACGGCGATCAGGTCAAACTCCGCCATCTGGTGCGAGATCTGCTCCTGATCCTGGTCCTCGAGCACCGTCACGAGGTCTTCGAGCGCGGTCATGACGTCGCGGACGCGCCGATCGGGCGGCGCGGCGAACAGCTCGCGAAAGGACAGCGCGCCCAGAAGGCGCTGCTGGTCGTCGAGCGCGTAAATGTAGGACATGGACGACGGCCGCTCACGCGCCTGCTTGCGCAGGTAGCTCACGGCCTCGTCCACCGTCATGTCCGCACGCACGCGCGCAAAGCGCGGGTTCATCAGACCGCCGGCCTCGTCCTCGGCGTAGGCGAGGAGCGCCATGACCTCGAGCCGCGTCGGATCGTCGAGCAGAGCGAGCGTGGCCTCGCGCTCTTCGGGCTCCAGCTCCTGGATGAGGTCCGCCGCGTCGTCGGGCGCGAGCAGCCGCATCCACGAGCGGCGATGTGGGAGCCCGACGAGGAGCGCGGCCTGGTCGCGCGCGCTCAGGGCGAAGAAGACCTCCTCGGCCTCGTGGCGCGGCAGCGGCACGAAGCGCGCGAGCTGCTCATCGACGTCCAGCGTGGGCCACGCGTCGAGCAGCGCCTCGACGTCGCTTTGCGGTGGGGTTGCCGTCGTGGTCATGGCCGCCTCCTTCCGGAGGGCACACGACCCCGGAGGTGCTAGGGAGAAACGAAGCTGGGATGGCCTTCAGTCATCGAGTGCGGCGAGCCGCAGCGGGCTTATGCCATGCCAGGCCAGCGATAGGCAAGCCTAGGTCGCGGTCCCAAACAGCCGCTCGCGCAGCCCCGGATTCGAGCCGTCGAGGCGCCAGATGAAGCCATCCAGGACGTAGTGCGCGGCCTGCGGAACCGTGAGCAGCGGCACCATCAGCTCCGGCAGCCAGGCCGGCATGGGTCCCGAAGAACCGAAGAGCGCCGCGTGCTCGTGCCAGACGGTGCGGTTCCAGGTCCACTCTTCGACAAAGGCGAGGACGACAAGCAGGCCAACGAACGGCAGCGCGTTCCCGGTGAGCCGGCGCAGGAGCTGGGGTGCGTCCGGCTCCGTGACGCGTCCGCGCGTGACGTGACCGACGAGCGCCACATACGGGACGCCATGGAGGAGGACGTTCGTCACCAGGAAGGCAAAGTCGCCGTCGAGGACCACGATGCCGACGCCCCAGCACAGCCACGTGGACAGCATCGTGAGGTCGCGGCCCGGGTGGAGCACGCGCTCTCGAACCCGAGCGACGAGCCACGCGGCCGCGACCCCGCCGTACAGCAGCCACAAGGCCGGGAACGCATCGACGGGCACGAGCCCACCGATGAAGTCGCCCTGGATGAACCAGCTGAAGCGGCGCGGCAGATGGGCGTGCCAGTACAGCACGGGCACGAGCGTGCCGGTCAGCACGGCGAGGTCGTCGAGTCGCCTGGCGCGAGTCGAACGCGTACCGCCGCGCGCGCGGTAGAGGGCCACCATGCCCATCTGCTGGCGGATGAAGTGGTAAACGGCGAGATATGCGAGCACGGTCCAGAACCACGCCGGGTGCGCTAGGTAGAGGACCTGACTGGCGAACCAGGTCGCGAGCGGCACGCCGAGATACAGCGCGCGGCGGCGGCGGAGCTCGGCGGGATCGAGATAGACCCGGTACAGTGTCGCCCAGACGTGCGCGACGTCGACGCCCAGGATGAATAGCGCATACGCCCACAGCGGCGCGTCGAGGTCCGCGGGCCAAACGCCGAGGGCAATCGGCAGGAGCAGGAGCAGCGCGAGGAGCGCTGGGCCCAACGCCAGCAGCGTGAGATCGTAGCGCGCCGAGACGAGCCACACGCCGGCTCTCGGCGTGGTCACCCGGCGCGCGCGATGTCGGGGATGAAGAGCAGCTGGACCAGGTTGCCGTCGGGGTCGCGCACATAGCACGAGCGGCTGCCGTCGCGGTGCGTGCGCACAGGCTTGTCGAGCACGAGTCCGAAGTGCACGAGGCGCTCGGCGGCGGCGTCGACGTCGTGGGCAGCCGCGAGACAGAAGCCGAGGTGGTCGAGGCGCTGCGGCGCGTCGGCTGGGACTGTGCCCGTGTGCAAGGCCAAGTTGTCGCGGCCCATCGAAAGATATACGTTTTTTTCGTCAGGGACCCAGACCGGCAAGAGCCCGATGACGGACTCGTAGAACCACCGCATGCGCGCCATGTCGGTGACCACGAGGGCCACGTGACGTAAGCCCATCAGGCCGGGGAGACCGCTCATGCCGAGGCTTCTATCACCGGGGCGACTTGACGCAAAGGCCCGGAGACGGCGACTCTTGGGGGATGCCGGGGACCTCCGAAGCTGTGACTCAGGGCGTGCGCGTTCGCGTTCAGGCGAAGTTCATCCCCGAACGCTCGAACGCGGCCGCAAACCAGTTCTTCTTTGCCTACCACGTCACCATCGCCAACGAAGGCGACACCGCGGTGCGCTTGCTCACGCGGCATTGGATCATCACCGACGCGCGGGATCAGGTCGAGGAGGTCGAAGGCGTCGGCGTGGTCGGCGAGACGCCGGTGATTGAGCCGGGGGACTCGTTCGCCTACACGAGCTTCTGCCCGCTGCGGACGGTCTTCGGTACGATGCGCGGCACCTACGGCCTGGTGAGACCCAGCGGCGATACGTTTCACGCGACGATTGCGCCATTCACGCTGGCCGGACCTAACGCCGTTCAGTGATTTAGCCATCGCTCGTCGAGCGCCAGTGCTCAAACGCGCTCACGAGCGCGATCCCCGCGAGCATGGCCCCCGCGAAGGCCAGCGCCCAGCCAGCGCCGCTGGCGATGGCGAGCAGGCCCGGCGCGGGGCAGAAGCCTACGAGGCCCCAGCCCAGCCCGAAGACGAGCGAGCCGCCGATGAGAGTGCCGTCGATGACCTTGGAGGGTGCGGGCGGGAACGCGCCGCCGAGCAATGGCGAGGCCATGCGCGCTGCGAGCCGCCACGCGATGGCGACGACGGCGAGGCCGACCCCCATGACGAACAGGAGGCTCGGATCCCACGAGCCGGTGACATCGAGGAAGGCGAGCACCTTGGACGGGCGCGACATGCCGGAGACGCCGAGGCCAACCGCAAACAGCACGCCGGCACCAAAGGCAACGAGGCCGCGAATCACGAGGCCCCCCAGAGGCGACCTGCGGCGATGGCGGTGACGACGCCGGCGGCCATGAACGTCCCGGTCGCCACGATCGAGCGCAGCGACAGCCGGCTCATGCCGCAGAGGCCGTGGCCGCTCGTGCACCCGTTGGCGACGCGCGCGCCGATGCCGACGAGGAGGCCGGCGACCAGCACAATGGGCAGCGGTCGCGCGCTGGCGACGTCGAAGACGTCGGGGCTCAGGCGCGCCATGACCAGCCCACCCGCGAGGAGGCCCAGCACGAAGCGCAGATGCCACGGGAACTCCGGTGTGCCGGGCCGCATCGCGCCGGCGAAGACGCTGGTCGCGCCGGCGACGCGGCCCTTCACGAGCAGGACGATGGCGATGGACAGGCCGATGAGGGCGCCACCCAAGGAGGCGCGGAGGGCGTCATTGATGGTCATTCTGTTCCACTGGGGTCAGGGGCGAGCGGCTCGCCGCGCAACGAAGATACGGGAGCGCACGCGAGACGACAAACCGAGGTTGATTCCCTCGCAGGCGCGCGCGACGATGGGCCTCGTGTCGCGCTGCTCTCCGGTCGTGGTCGTCGTGCTCGCGCTCGGGGCCTGTGCGCCGGACGACGACGTCACCGCACCGAAGGACGCGCACCTCGTGTGGGTCCCCGACGCGCCCGCGCCGGATGCGGGCGTGCCGGACGCCAGCGTGCCGGACGTCGGCGCAGTCGAGCTCCCGAGCGTGCCCGACGTGCCCGACGTGCTGACAACCGACACGAGCCCTCCCAACTCGCCGCCGACGCTCACGCCACTGGGCACGGTGACCGTCAAGATGGGCCACAGCACCACGATCGATCGGGCGGCCAAGGTCGCTGACGCCGAGGACGCGGACGCGGCGCTCACGTTCGAGTGGAGCGTCGCGCATGTTGGGCTCACCATCGAGCCGGGCCCGGTGCTGCGGATCGTCGGGCCCACGGACTGGTCGGGAGATGAGCTCGTCACAGTCACGGTGCGCGACTCGGGCGCGTTGACCACGGCGCGCGATCTCGTGGTCACCGTCACGCTCGTCGAGCCGCCGAAGCCGGTGGAGACCTGCGGCGTCGTCGCGTTTGCGTTCGATGCGCAGAAGGCCACGGTCACCGAGGTGCTCCTCTCGGGCAGCTTCAACGGCTGGGGCTCGAACGCCACGACCGCCACGCAGATGGCCGATCCCGATCACGATGGGGTCTTCACGGCCTCGCTCAAGCTCACGCCGGGCACGACCTATCAGTACAAGTACATCGTCGATGGGACCTGGAAAGTGGACCCGAAGAACCCTACGCAGGCCGACGACGGCTTTGGCGGCAAGAACAGCGTGCTCGTGGTGCCGACATGCCCGTGAGCGCGCGCCTGTTCCTCGCAGTGTGCGTTCTGGCCGCGTGCGGTGGGGACCCGGAGCCCGTCCCGACGGGAGCCGATGCCCACAGCGGGGCCGATGCGGCCGTGCTAACAGATCTCGGCGGGGACACCGGCGACGCTCCACGCGATGAGCCACCCGCGCTTGGCGACGCTATCACCGACACGGAAACCAGCACCGACACCAGCACCGACACTGCCGATGCCAGTGACGCCGCACACACCGAGACCGACCAGGGACCCGCGTTCGACTATCCCTGCAAGCCGCTCGCGACCGAGGCCTGCGTCACGGCGTGCATCTCGGTCGGCAAGCGCAAGTGCCTCAAGGACTGGGGGCCGTGCGTGCCTCCAGCGGAGTTCTGCGGGAACTGCACCGACGACGATTGCGACGGCCTCATCAACGAGGACTGTCCTCCGAACCCCGACTGCCAGCCGACGCCGCCACCAGCGTGTCCGACGGCCGTCATCACGCTCGCCGAGGCGGTCTCCGTCGACGTTGGTACGACGCTGCACCTCGACAGCGCCAAATCGACGGTCGCGGCGGGAAAGACGCTCGGCAAGGTTCAATGGGCCGTCAACGCACCCGATGGCTCGGCCGCGAAGTTCATCACCTCCCCGACCGTCGGTGCGCCCACGCTCGTGTGCGACGTGGCCGGCCAGTACCTGATCTCCCTGACCGTGTGGGACTCCGACGGCACGGTGAGCTGCACGGCGGCGCAGCTCGTCGTCGATGCCAAGCCCTCTCCGCCACAGACTCCGGAGGTCGGGTGCGCCGATGGCCAGCGGGAAGGGTTCCTGGACGTCGCCACCTACCCCCAGATCGCGGCGTGTGCGGGAGCCTGGCAGCAGCCGGGCATCACTCCCGACGGGCTCGTGCCGACCTGTAGTCGACAGGCAGGCGACGACGGCGCCAAGAAGGACGGCACAGGCTGTGGTACGCCCGACCTGTGTGCGACCGGATGGCACGTCTGCAGCACCTGGCAGGAGGTGGCCAAGCGCTCGCCGACGGGCTGCGCGGGCGCCACGCCGCCGGACGCCAAGTCCAAGTCGCTCTTCTTCGCTGCCCGGCAGCCGTCCAAGAACGGCAGCGTGTGCGGACAATGGGGAGACGGCGTCAACGACGTGTTTGGCTGCGGCAACCTCGGGACGGGCCTCGGCCCCGACAAGAAGTGCGGGCCCCTGGATCGCGTCTTGGCCTCGACGCAGGCCGACAAGTGCGGCTTCAACGAGGCCGAGCCACCGCTGGGACCCTGGGAGTGCAAGGGCGGTCCCGGGAGCGATCTCGAAGAGGGCGAGCACGTGACCAAGAAGGGCTGCGCCAAGGCCGGCTGTAGCTACGACGGGGTACCGCTCTCGAGCTGGGACAAGGGGGGCGTGCTGTGCTGCAGAGACTGAGCGTTCGTGCTAGAGTGACAAACCAATGAACGCGGACACCCGTACGCTGATCGTCGAGCTCTGCCGCCAATTCTACGCGCAGGGCTGGGTCTCGGGCACGGGCGGCGGCATCAGCGTCCGCGACGGACAGACGGTCTACGTCGCTCCGAGCGGCGTGCAGAAGGAGCGCCTGTCGCCCGAAGACCTTTTCACGCTTGACCGCGACGGGACGCTGCTCACGGCACCCGCGAACCCGGCCTTCCGCCAGAGCGCGTGCACGCCGCTGTTCCTCAAGGCCTATGCGCTGCGCGACGCCGGGGCCGTCATCCACTCGCACGGCGTCTTCGCCATGCTCGCCACGCTGCTCCACGGCGGGCGGCGGGATGTCTTCGAGGTCACGCACCTCGAGATGATGAAGGGCATCGTCGGCACGGGTTACCATGACGTGCTCCAGGTGCCGATCATCGAGAACACGGCGCACGAGTGCGATCTGGCGGATGCGCTCGGCGACGCGATCAGGCGCTACCCCAACGCCAACGCGGTGCTCGTTCGACGCCACGGTGTCTACATCTGGGGCAAAGACTGGGTCGAGGCCAAGACCCAGGCGGAGTGTTACCACTATCTGTTCGAGGCGGCCGTACGCATGACCGCCATGGGGCTGCGTCCCGAGGAGGTGTCGTGATGAACATTCGTTGGCTGGAGGGACCTCAGAAGGGCGAGCCGATCCCCCTGTGGGAACTCGCGCGAGACGGCGTACATGCCGATCATCTCCCGCTCGACCCGAGCCAGTTCGAGCCCGTCATCGCCGCGCTGTCGCGTGGCTGCGGCTACGTGGCGCGCGACGAGGTGCGCCTCGATCCCGAGACGCCCAACCTCGACGCCATCCTCGCCAAGTTCACGCCCGAGCACTCGCACGCCGAGGACGAAGTGCGTTTCGTGCTGTCGGGCGACGGCACGTTCGACATTCGCTCGCGCGACGACCGCTGGATGCGCGTGGATGTCGCGGCCGGTGACCTGCTCATCATCCCCCGGGATCGCCACCACCGCTTCACGTTGGGAGACTCGCGCCACATCCGGTGCGTGCGGCTCTTCCAGGATCCGGTCGGGTGGGTGGCGCACTACCGCGAGGCGGCCTGAGCGAGCTCCCCCAGGCACGCGACCGCCGCGTCGTCCTCCCGGAGGCGATGACACGCTATCGGTGCAACCAAAAAGCCTGCTGCTGTCAGGGCTGGCTGATTCATTTCACCGTTGATGACATCGGTCGGCTCGCGAGCCATCTCCCGGAGGACGAGCGCGCGGCACGGCTCGAGGGCATCACAATCATCTCGGAGGACACGCTCGACAAGCCCGGCGAGGTGCCGCACGTGCGGCTGGACCCCGTGTCCGCCGACGGCAAGTGCCGCTTCGTCGAGGGCACGGGCGGCTGCGAGGTCCATCGCCGCTTCGGCCCCGCGGCGCTGCCGGGGCTCTGCGTCAACTTCCCGGTCGTGCCGATCGCGCGGGGACCCAACCCCATGGAGCAGGAGGTGCCCGTCGAGCTGCACTTCGACCTCGTGTGCCCGTCGGTGCTCGACCAGATCGCCGAGAGCGACGCTCCCTACCGCATGGTCGAGGGCATCTCCTCGGACATCGAGGTCGCCGCCCCGCGCGTGGAGTTCGTCGCCGGGCACCCGAACGTGTCGCTGAACGGCACCGTGCCGGCGACGTTCGAGCAACTCGACGCCCTCCGCATGCGCATCATGGAGGCCTGCAACACGCACCCCGGCACCATCTTCGAGCTGCTGGCGGACATCTCCTACGCGCTTGGGAAGGCCGCGACCTCGGGCGACCTCGACGCGTTCAGGGTCGTCCCCGTCGCCAACCGTGACGAGTTCAACACGTTCCTCGGAAAGACCATCAACGCGCACGATCCCGCGGCGTTGGCGCGCAACTTCATGACCTACCAACGCTTCGTGTTTGACGTCGAGCTGCCCGTGCTCGACCTGCGCGCCCGGCTCACGAAGGTGTACGCCGAGTGGCATCAGAGCTACGACGAGCGCGTCGGACCCTTTCTGCCGCAAAGCTTACTCCGCCGCTACCTGGCGCATCGCTACGTGGCGCTCTTTGCCTCGGCCGCGCGTCGGCTGCACTTCTCCTACGGCTCGGTCGTGCACGCGTTCGCGCTCGCACTGCGCACGATGGCCGCGCTCTGCCTGCTGACCGACCGCAAACAGGTCGACCTGCCGATCGCGAAGGCGTCCATCGGCGCCGCGGAGTACTTTTATCGGTCGTTCTTGTTGGCGATGCCCGAAGGCTCGATGCCGTGGTTCGTCCCGGCGGAGCCTCCGGCACCAACCTAGCCGCTACTGCCAGCAGCTCTACTGCCAGCAGCTCTACTGCCAGCGCACCGCGTAGACGAAGCTCGCCTTGGCAAAGCGCAAGATCCGCTCCGTGATGGCGTCGGCGTGCATGGCCTTCACGGCCTCTTCGCTCGTCGCCGTCTGATCGAGCTTCTCGGCGGCGGCCTTGTCACCCTTGGCCTTGATGGTCACGACCTCCTTCATGAGCGCCTCCATTGCCGCGGGGACCTTGGTGTAGTCGATGGCGAGCCGCCCCGCGTCCGGCGTGCCCTGCCCGTCCGCCGGGTCCCAGGTCAGCGCGCCCGCCTTGATGAGCGCGTGCGTCTGAATGGCCGCGACGTGGCTATAGGTCTTCGGTCGCTTGTCCGGCGTAAACAGACCGCGCGAGATGTGGCCGAAGTTCCACGAGATGGCCGCGAGATAGGCTTGCTTTACCTGCTCGTCGGTCAGCACGCCCTTGGCCTTGAGCAGCGGCAGGTAGTAGAGCGCGCCGGTCTCGGCTTTGAGCTCCTCCAAGATGGCGTCGAGATCGCCGCCGAAGAGCTCCTCGGGCTTCTTGCCGCCGACCTGAAAGGAGCCGGTGGGTCCGAGGTTGTGGGTGGCCTCGTGCAGCACGGTGGTCATACGACCCGCGTCGCCCTTGTCGTCACGGCCCTCGAGCGACTTCTTGCTGAGCAGCAGCTCGTCTTTGGCCTTGCCGTCGGCCAGCGAGTCCACGTCCGTGTACAGGTTGGCCATGACGACCGTGCGGCCCCGCGACTCCTCGGCCACCTTGCCGAAGTTGGGCAGCGACTGACCGATCGTGGCGCCGAGGCCATCGCGGCTGTCGCCCGCGTTGAGCACGATCTCGATGAAGTCCGGCAGGTTGAACTTCACGTCGCGCGCCTTGTAGACCTCGGCTCCGACCAGCGTCTCGAGCGCCTTCTCCAGGTCCGTCCGAATGGCCGTGAGCTGCTCCTTGAGCTTCTCCGCGCTCGGATCGATGCGCGCGAACGACAGGTGGTAGCCAGCCTTCAGTCCGCACGGATCCCAATACGTCTCGTCGGGTCCGATGCGCACATACCACTTGGACTTGGAGCCGGCCATGGCCGACCACGCCTCGTCCGCGGGCACCCAGTCGTTGGTCTCGAAGGCCTTGGCCGCCGCCTCCAGGTAGTTCTTGAGCCGGATCTCCTCGCCCGAGCCGATGGCCTTGGCCGTCGTGAGGAGCTCCTTCGCGATGGCCTTCGTCCACTTGCCATAGACCTTGCCGTAGGGCACGGCCTCGTAGCCGCCGGCCTTGGCCTTGCGCACGACCGTAAACGGCGCGGTGAGGTCCTTGGCGTTGGCCTCCTTCTGGAGCGCGTCGCAGAAGGCCTTGTCGGTCACGACATCCAAGGGGTAGCTCTGCGTCTTCTTCTCGGCGAAGGTCGACGTCGCGTTGCAGAACGCATCGCCCTGGGTCTTCGGGGCCTCGCACCAGGCGCCGTGGTTGCGCTGAAACAGCGCCAGGCTCGCGGCGTCGTCCTTGGGGATGAGCTTCTCGAGGCCGGCGGCGCCGACCTGGAAGTCGTAGAGCTGGTCAATGAGCTCGGCGATCTTCTGGAAGCCTTTGAGGATGGTCTGCTCCTCGGGCGGGAGCTTGGTCGCGTCGAGCTCGACGAGCGTCGGTCGGCCCTGGGCCAGCTCCGCGCGGACGGCCTCGCGACGGCGCAGCTCGACGAGCGCGCGATAGGCCTTCTCGAAGTCGGCGGTGAACGCACCGGCCTTGATGAAGCGGCCCTGGTTCTTGGGATCGTTGCCCAGCACGACGATCTCGAGCGCCGCGAGCTCTCCCGGGGACTCCACGTCGCTACGCCAGAAGAGCGGAACGCCCGTCTCGCCCGCGAGGCGATTGAAGTCGTCGCGATCGAGCTTGGGGAGGCCATACGGCGGGGTCGTCGGTGCGGGCGTCTGCGCCGCGAACGCGGACGAGGCCAGCAACGCCAAGGAGAAGGTCAACGGTCTGAGGTGCTTCATGGTGTCTCCTGCAAGGTTCAAGACGCGCGCTTCTAGCATGGGCGCGTGGGGCGTGTCAGCGGGTCGTGCGGAAGTCCTGCAAGATCGCGCGGAGGTCGACCCGGGGCTCGTAGTCGAGCTCGAAGCGAATTCGTGAGTCGTCGGCAAGGCAGGCGTACTTCAGGAAGCCGATCTCGGGCGGGGGGAAGCTCCAGACGCGCAGGGCGTAGAGCGAGCGCATGAGGGACTCGAAGATGGGGTGCGGGATCTCCAGCACGGGCCTGCCGGTCTCGGCGAGCAGCACCGACAGCGGCACCGCGGGCGGGCCCGCCACGTTGAAGACGCCGCGCACGCCGGGCGCGAGCACGAGCCGCAGTGCGCGGACGACGTCGTGCTCGTGCATGACCTGGATCATGGGGTCGAAGCCGAGAAGCTTCGGGATGCGCGGCAGGCGCAGGTAGTTGGACGGCGCGTTGCGCACCGTGCCGAGGATGTGCACCGGGCGCAGCACGACCGTCTCGATCTCCGGATGCCTCCAGAAGAAGCCGCAGGTGAGCATGTCGGTCGTGACGAGGTCGCGGACCTGCGGATCGGTCTCCGACGCCATGAGCGGCGCGTCCTCGGTGAGGTACATCTGGCTGCGCGGATGTGGACCGTAGACGTTGGCCGTCGACAGGACGACGAGCTTGGGGATCTTGTGCCGGACGCAGTACTCCATGACCTGCTGCGTACCGATGACGTTGAACGTGTGGTGCTCCTCGGCCGAGCGCCGGGGGTCGTGCATGATGTTGAGGTGCACGACGGCGTCGACCTTGCCGTGCCGGAACACGTCCTCACAGCGCCGCGAGCGGATGTCGAGCTGGTGGAGCGTGACGTCGCTGGGCGCGCCCTCGAACGGGCGACGATCGATGCCGACGACCGCGTGCTCGCGGTGGAGATCGAGCGCCAGCAGCCGACCGAGGCGACCCGAGATGCCGGTGATCACGACCCGGCGTGTGTGCTGCTCGGCGGTCACACGAAGATCCCCGTGCGCTGCGACAGGCCGCGCTCGATGAGCCCCCGCAGCGCCGTCTTGACGACCTTGACGTGCTTGCCGATGGCCAGGTCGTCGTCGTCGTGGTCACCCTGAAACGAGAGCGGCTCGCCGAAGTGCAGGTGGTAGCGCACCGGCAGCGGGAGCAGGCCCAACGGACCGAGCCACGGGAACGTGGGCGTGATGGGCACCGCAGGCGTGCCGAGCAGGCGGGCCATGGCCTGCCAGTTGTAGAGCGACGGCGCCTGCTCCTCGGCCCCGATGACGGCGACGGGCACGATCGGCGTGCGCGTCTCGAGCGCCAGGCGCATGAAGCCCATGCCGAAGCTCTGGAGCTGGTAGCGATGGTCGAAGGTCTTGGAGATGCCGGCCGCGCCTTCCGGGAAGACGAGGATGGCCTCTTCCTGGCGCAGCAGCGCGCGGCAGTTGTCGGGGGTGCCGACGACCTGGCCGCAGCGCGCCATGAAGACTGACGCGAACGGGATGGTCGGCACCCACTTCTCGACCATGGCGCGCGTCATGCGCGGCGGCTCGCGGTCGAGCAGGAGCGAGAGGCCGATCATGGCGCCGTCGAACGGGAGCTGGCCGGAGTGGTTGGCGACCAGCATGACGCGCCCCTGCGGCGGGACGTGGTCAATGCCATGGACCCGCGCGCGAAAGTAGTTGCGGTAGAGCACCGCCATGTACGGCAGGAGCTCGCGCACGTAGGCCGGCGAGTAGCCGAAGGGGTCGAAGCCGAAGTCGTTGAGGCTCTGGTGGCTGAGAAGCTCCAGGCGACGTTGGAGGTCCGGATCGCGCATCGTGGCGAGCACCGCGTCGCGCACGTCGGCGGCCTTGCGCGCGGCGTTGGAGGCCAGCGCTCGGAGCGGGTCGAGCAGGTTGGGCGAGGGCGGGGGCCAGTCGGACATCCGCGCGGAGCGTAGGCACGTGAAGGGAGCGCGGTCAACGGTTGCGCGCGGCGGTCGCGGCGACTACCGTTTCCAGACCATGGCATCGAGCGACAAAGGCCACGTCACCAAGCTCATCGCGCAGAACAAGAAGGCGCGGTTCGAGTACGACATCTCCGACACCTGGGAGGCCGGCCTCATGCTGACCGGCAGTGAGGTCAAGAGCATGCGCGCCGGCCACGCGTCGCTCGACGGCGCGTTCTGCAAGCCCGTCGGTGAGGGCCTGTGGCTCATCGGGATGCACGTCTCGGAGTACCAGGCGGCCAGCTACAACGGACACGTCCCCAAGCGCGACCGGAAGCTGCTGCTGCACAAGCACGAGCTCGAGAAGCTCACAACCAAGAACGTCGAGCGCGGCTTCACCATCGTGCCGCTGCGGCTCTACTGGCGCGGCGCGCACGTCAAGGTCGAGATCGGACTCGGGCGTGGCAAGCGGCAGCACGACAAGCGCGACGCCATCGCCGACCGAGAGGCCAAGCGCGACATCGATCGTGCGATGAAAGCGCATCGGTAGCCTTGCGGTGGGCGGTCGGGAGCGCTAGCGTTGCCGCGCGGTCTTTGACATGGGGGCGAAACGGTTTCGACGGAGTGAATACGGTCCAAGTGGCGTGTCGGGGGTCCGGCCCCCGTTAGCAAACGGAAAACCACAAGTGCCAACGACAACGTTGAACACAACCTCGCGCTCGCGGCCTAAAACACCATGAGCCCGTTACGGGAAACGCCTGCGGTCCCGTAGCGCAAACAGCAGGCTGGTTGCCGAGCGAGCGTGGCTCTCTCTGTCGGCGACGAGATTGACGAGCTCCTGCCTGGATGCGGCGCGGCCGATGGGCCGCCCAGGAAGGTACAACCAGCGGCCTACACACGTAGAGGCTTCGACTCGAAGCATTTCGGACCCGGGTTCGACTCCCGGCGCCTCCACTTTTCATCAATGATTTCAACAACTTAGACACCGTAAAACCGGCTGGGAAACGATATCCTGGATTTCGTTTCCCACGCCGGATCACCGGGTTGGGCTGGATACCGTTTCCCACCCCCCGGTTGACGCCTCCTCTTTGGCGCCTTACGATGAGCAAGGACTTGGCCATCGAGGTAAGGAATGCCGACCGCCACCGTGACCAGCAAAGGCCAGATCACCCTCCCCAAGGAGATCCGGGACAGCCTCGGCGTTCACCCCGGTGACCGGGTGCTCTTCTGGAGAAACCCCCAGGGCCAGGTCATCGTGGAGCCCGAGACGGTGAGCCTGATGAGCTTGAAGGGGATGCTCAAGGGCAAGCGCAAGGGCGTCACCGTCGAGGAGATGAACGAGGCCGTCGCCGAGGCGGTGGCCGAAGCCCACTCGTGATCGCCCTCGACACGAACGTCCTCGTGCGCTTCATCGTCGAGGACGACGACGCGCAGACCGAGCGCACCGTCCGCCTCATCCAGGACGCCGTGACCAAGAACGAGCCCGTGTTCGTCAGCGAGGTCGTCCTCTGTGAAGTCGTGTGGGTGCTCGCCCGGGTCTACAAGCTCTCGAAGGACGAACTGGTGAAGACCCTGCGGGCGCTCTTGCAGGCGAAGGAGCTGGAGATCCGGGAGAAGGACGGCGTGCGCCGAGCCGTGGACGTCTTCGCCGGGGGCAAGGGCGACTTCGCCGACTACGTCATCCGAGAGGTTGCGACGGCCGCCGGTTGCGACCGGGTCGCCACGTTCGACAAGGCCCTCGTGAACGAGCCCGAGTTCTTCAGCCCGTGAGCGAGAATCCCACCGACGAACCCGTTGCGGACGAGGAGTTCCCGTGGAGCTGGTCGTGCCGCCCCGCATCGTCCTGACCCCTGAGTCGTTCGAGGCAGTGGTGAGGATGATCGAGAACCCCGCGCCGCCGACCGCCGCGATGAAGGCGCTGATGGCGGGCGAGACCGTCGCCGGGCTAGCTGTCCTTACCGCACCGTGACCCGGCGTGGGTGACCCGTAATCCCGAACACGTCCGTTCGGCGCGCGGTCGCCTCTTCCTGAACTTCGCGCGTGCGCCCAGGTGAACCGGTCCTCTTCTGGCGCAACCCCAGGGCCACATCGTCGTCGAGGCCGAGACGGTGAGCCCCATGAACCGGAACGGGACGCTCGAGGGCCAACGCGCTCTGCCATCTCGAGCGGCTGCTCTCGACCGCGCCGCGCCCTTCGGCTAGCCTGCGCCGTCCGTGGTGGCCCTCCCCCGACTCAAACGCCTGATGACCGCCCTCCGCCGGTGGCCGTGGGGCGAGATCGTGGGACCGGCGCTCATCGTCACCATCGTCACGATCTACTTCCGGAAGCTGCTCTCGGGCGACTTCCCCGTCAGCCACGACCATCCGGCGCATCTGTTCAACGCGTGGCTCACGAGCGACGTGCTCATCCCACGCGGCGAGCTGCGCGGCTGGTCGGACCTGTGGTTTGCCGGCTACCCGGCCAACGACCTCTACGGACCTGGCGGGAGCCTTTGGGTCTGCCTCTTCCGGTGGCTCACCTTTGGTCGCCTCACCTGGGGCGCGACCTACGGCCTCGCGATGTGGGCCCTGCTCGTGCTCGTGCCAATGTCGGCCTACGTCTTTGGCCGAGCGTTCGTCGGTCGAACCGCGGGCCTCGTCGCCGGCCTCTGCCTCGCACTGACCAAGGGCAGCTGGTACGACCTCGGTTGGTTCTGGATCCTCGAGATGGGCGTCTGGCCGTTTGCGTTGGGCGCAGCGCTCACGTTGATCGCGCTGTCGGTCGCGCGCGGCTACCTGCTGCATGGCGGCGCGCGCCGGCTCGTCGCCTCGTCGCTCTGGATCGCTGCCTCGCTCGTCGGCCACCCGATGAGCCTCATCGTGCTCGGCCTCGCGGGTCCGGTGCTCGTCGGCTACGTCGTCTTGGAGCGCGGTCGCGAGGCGACGCGACCGATCCTGCGCGCTGCCGGGGCCCTCGTGCTGGCCGTTGGCCTCTGCGCCTCGTGGCTCATCCCCTTCATCACCAAGAGCAGCTACTCGCAGAAGCTCGGCGAGACGTGGCTCGACCTCGGCGAGGTGCTCGCCCCCGTGGCGCAGCTCAACCTGCTCGGCACGGAGTGGCGGCTGGTCATGGGCCTCTCGGTCGTGGGCCTCGGCTTCGCCATCGCGCGCCGACAGTATGGTGTGCTCATGGTGGTCGTGCTCGGCGCCACCATGGCGCTGCTCGCCTCGACCACGGTGCTGTATCAGCTCCGCCTGTTCGATATCCTGCCGCCGCTGGCGTCGATTCAGTACCCGCGCTTCCTGGGGATCATCCGCGTGCTCTGCTACGTCGTGGCGGGCTACGCGACACACGAGCTGTGGCGGCTGATGTGGCCAACGCTCTTGGCCCTGCGCCACGGCCCGCGCAACGAGCGACTGCGCGGCGCATTGGCCATCGCGCTGCCGGTCGGACTGATGGTGCCATTCCTCTCGGACGTGAAGAGCTACTTCCGCGAGAACCACACGGTCAAAGACGAGAGTCTGGTCACGCGCGCCGACGTGCCCTGGTGGGGGGACTTCCAGGCCGCCGTGGCCTACCTCAACGAGCGCCTGTCGGACGCGCCCTGGAGCCGCATCGGCGCGTTTGGCAACCCCTACGACCACGTGTTCTCGCTCCTGCCGGTGCTCACCGGCCGGCCCGTGTACTCCGGTGGCTACGTGCCGGCCCATACCTACGTCTACTTCTTCGACGGCCAGCGCGACGCGGCCACGCTCGAGGCCGTGGGCGTCCGCTACGTGCTCGCGATGGGCAACTTCGGCGACGGTCGAAAGGATCTGAAGCTGCTGGAGACCTTCGGAAACCTCAAGGTCTACGTCGTCGAGGGCCTGCGCGACGCCGAGCCGCGCCGGGTCTCGGCCATGGGTCGGTGCACGGTGACCGAAGAGGCCATCGGCGACGAGACGCTGGTCTTCAGCGTCACGGAGTCGGATGGCCCGTGCCGGGTGCGGATCCATCGCGCGGACTACCCGAACTGGACCGTCACGTACACGCCAGATGACGGCGCCGCGTCCACGCTGCCGATCGAGCGCGTCGCGCTCCACGCCGCGAGCCTCTACCCGGCGTTCATGAGCGTCGAGGTCCCAGGCGACGGCGCGGTCGTGCTCAAGTTCGAGGACACGCGAGGCGACGTGCTCGGCTTCTGGCTCAGCGCGGTATCGTGGCTCGGGCTGGTCGCCCTCGTCCTGGGCAGCATGCCGCTCGGACGACTCGGCCGCCGCCGCGATTGGTGGCTCGATCGCGTCCGCGCTCGGCTCGAGCCCGGCGTACGCCTGCGTCGCATCGGCACGCGTATCACCTGGGTCACCTTCGTCGCGGTGCCCGCGCTGCTCGTCGTCTTTGGCTTCGTCCGTGCCCGGGAGCGCGTGTACACCTTCGACCGGCACGTCAAGGAGGCCGAGAAGGTCGTCGAGCTCGGAAACGACACGACGGTGCCGTGCCGTCAGTCCGATACCGGCCCCGGCTGGCGATGCACCGAGCCCTGGGACCGCATCGATCGCGGGCTCTACAGCTTCACCTACGACAGCCGCTACTGCATCTACCTCCACCCGAGCCCCGCGGGCGAAAAGCACCTGCGCTTCAAGGACGTCCCGCTCAGGCGGCGGCTCTCGGGCTTCTTCGGCCTGCTCGACTCCAGCCAGGGCACGAGCGAGGTGACGCTCTCCATCACGGTGGGGGACAACGCCCCGGTGAGCTTCAAACAGAGCGGCAACGGCAGCCTCCAAGGCATCGAGGTCGACACCGAGGAGGGCGTCGCGGACGTAGACGTCTCGGTCGTCTCGTCGCGCCCCGAGTGGCGCCATGCCTGCTTCAACCTCCAGGCGGTCGACTAATCTGCGTTCGGCCCTTGTCATGGACCGGACTCCCGCCTATCCCTTCGCACCCGGTGGCGCGGTCTCGACACCGCCCTGTGCCAGCCGGGTCGTCACGACCCAACATCACTGGAGCTGAATCATGTCCGACAAGAAGATCATCGCCGTCGTTGGAGCCACAGGCGCGCAGGGAGGCGGCGTCATTCGTGGCCTCTTGGCGGACACCTCCGGCCAATTCGCGGCCCGCGCCATCACGCGCAACGTGAGCTCACCCAAGGCGCAGGCCCTGGCCGCGCAAGGCGTCGAGGTCGTCTCCGGAGACCTGGACGACGTCGGCACCCTCGCGCGCGCGCTTGAGGGCGCGCACGGGGCCTACTTCGTGACCAACTTCTGGGAGCACTTTTCGCCCATCAAAGAGACCACGCAAGGCGGCAACGCGGCGCGTGCGGCCAAGGCCGCCGGCGTCAAGCACGCCATCTGGTCGACCTTCGAGGACACCCGCACCTTCATCCCGCTGAGCGACACGCGCATGCCCACGCTGCACGAGCGCTACAAGGTGCCACACTTCGACGCCAAGGCCGAGGCGGACGCCGTCTTCACCGAGCTCGGTGTGCCCACCACGTTCCTGCTCACGTCGTTTTACTGGGACAACCTCATCCACTTCGGCATGGGACCCAAGGCGGGCCCGGACGGCCGCTATGCGTTCACGCTGCCCATGGGCGACAAGAAGCTCCCAGGTATCGCCGCGGAGGACGTCGGCCGCTGCGCCTTCGGGGTCTTTCAGGCGGGAGACACCTACCTCGGCCAGAAGGTCGGCGTCGCGGGCGAGCACCTCACGGGCACGCAGATGGCGCAGCGCATGAGCGAGCGTCTCGGCGTCGCGGTGGACTACAACGGCGTGCCCGCCGACGTCTATCGCAGCTTTGGGTTCCCCGGGGCCGATGATCTCGGCAACATGTTCCAGTTCAAGGCGGACTTCGAGACTGAGTTCTGCGCCATGCGCGATCTCGCCCGCTGCCGTTCCTTGTATCCGGGGCTCATGACCTTCGACGCGTGGCTCGCCAAGTACGGCAGCCAGATCGCGCTGAGCTGAGCCCGCTAAGGCGCTGTACAGGTCAAGTCGTAGCCGCCGTTGCACTCACCGGCCGCGTCGGCGTGGCAGCCGATGCATCGCTTGACCTTGCCGTCGAGCTTCACCGCCCGATCGGCACCGAGCGTCTGCCAATGCCAGTCTGACGCGGTGGGGTCATAGCCCTTGGCCTCTTTGCGCATGGCCGTCAACTGGACGAGCGTCTGGCACTTCTCGTCGTCGAACTGCTCCTTGACCACGACCGCGCCCTCAGGGAAGGGCACCTTGCGCTCGGTGTAGGGCGCCTTGGCCGACGGACCGGCGAGGACGCGGATGAACAAGTCCCCTTCGTGGCCGACACCGGTCTTGCGGCAGCCGCGCACTTCCGTGAAGGTCGACTTGTAGTCCGCGGGAACGATGGCCTGCGTTGCGTTGTCCGTCGACGTGACCTGGTTGCAGCCGAGCGTCCCGAGGGCGCCAGTCAGAGTCACAAGAACGAGAGGTGCTGGCGTTGACATGAGCGTCACGATCGCACGCCTCCCCGGCAAAGCTCAAGCGGCCAACGCGCGACGGCGACGGAGCCACGCAATGAGGGCGACGGAGAGGAGCCCCGGGAGCCCTCCGCCGTGACCGCCAACGCCACAGGCTCCACCCGACGAATTGGACGCCGCAGAGTCAACGGGCTCGGCGCTGACCTGAGGCTCGGGCGGCACCGGCTCGGGCGTCGTCGGGTCGGGTTCGGCGATTGCCACGACCGGCTCGGGCGTCACGGGCGGAGCACACGGAGCGAGAGCGACCGGTGGGCCGACGCAGAAGTGGATTCGGCGACTGTTGGCGGCCTGCTCGGGATAGGTGCCCCACAGCCAGTAGTTCCCGGCAGGTCGGTCGCCGAGCGCGACGAGCGCGGGCGTCGTGGGCGACCAGCTCTGGAGCACGGCGCCGACCTTGCCGGACTCGATGGGCGCGAGCGAGAAGACGAGGCCGGTCGCGTCGTCGTCACTCGCGAAACCCAGCGCGCCGCCGCCGTGCTCAACGACGTAGTACGATGCGGCGAGGGGGTAGAACCGATCAGTGCGCTCCAAGCTGCTGCCCGTGGCCGTGGCGGTAACGCCCGCGAGCTTGGCCGCAAACGGATAGACGGCGGTCTTGCCGGCGCGCGTGCCCGTCGCAAGGTTGGCCGCGACGAAGGCCAGCCACTCCTCGGACAGCGTGGTCTTGCTGGCGACGAGCGCGACCGTGACGGCGTCGACGCCGTCGTTCTTGACCGAAGCTTCGAGCACCGAGCGCACGACTGCGTTTCCATGGCGCTGGCTCAAGAACTCCCAGAACAGGCACGTGCCGTACGCGAAGGCAGGCACCGGGCCGGTCGGAGGGCGGTCGAGCGAGCGGCCGGTGTCGGCGAGGTACGCATTCGAGAACGCGAGGAAGTCGGCCACGTCCGGCTCGAAGAGGCGCTCGGCCCAAGTCGCCGTGCCCTCCGAGACCCAGACCGGCAGGTTCGGCACGTAGGCGGCCTGCACCGCATGGAACAGCTCGTGCGAGGTGAGCACCTTCACGGCCTCCTTCAGAGACGAGTAGCCATAGCCCTTGAAATCGTTCTCCATGACCATGTGTCCCGCACAGACGCCTTGCTTGCACCCGTCCGAGGCGTATTGGCCATCGGCGCCGCCACCGTAGTCGAGTAGATAGAAGTCGAACGCGGGGCTGCCCCCCAGATCGCCGAGGCCGACAAGGGCCTCCGAGAGCGGGCGCTCGAAGCCGGCCTTCTCGAAGAGAGCCAGCACCTCCTCGGCGGTCGCTGCAACGAGCTCGGCAAAGTCGGGCACGCCCGAGCCATCGCTGTCGATGAGCAGCGTGACGTTGGGACCGGACACGCTGTAGTGCACCCGCACGGCACCCGTCGGGCCATCGACGGACTTCAGCACGTCGGTCGACGAATAGTTGAACAGGTCCGTCCCGGCGTCGGGTCGCCCCGCCGTCGCGACGCATGCCGAGAAGCAGAGCAGGAGGACGAGACGCGGGCTCACGGCATGAACCGCCAACGCAAGGTGAACACGGCGGCCACCGCACCCGCGGGCGCAGCCTGTGTCGTGTCGCAGGCCTTCTGGTGCGCGGCGTCCTTGTAGTACTGCTCGACGAGCAGCTTGATGACGCGTCCGTCGCCCAGACGCACGAGGTGAGGCACCTGCGTCGTGGACACGCAGCCCGGGTAGGACCACCACGGCGCCAGCGCGACCTGTGGCGAGCCCGGAAGGCCCGAGGAGTCGTTCACGATGGAGCAGCTGTCGGTGTAGTAGTCGTCGAGCTTGTACTTGAGGCCCGCGGGCACGCTCGTGAGGTCCGCGTACGTCTTCTCCAGGAAGCTGACGGCGCCGACACAGGAGGGGCCCGAGTCCCCGCCGTTGAGCCGAAGGATGAACCGGCGCAGTGAGAGGTCCCAGTCCATGGACTCCAGCGCGCTCTCGTCGTCGAGCTCGACCCGCTTGGCCCCCTCACTCGTGAACGCGACGTAGACCCACGGGTTCTTGCTCGACTGGTTGAAGCCGCCGGCGGTGGCGTCGATGACGGTGACGAAGTCATCGCCCTCCTTCGTGGTCGTGACTGCGCCCGTGCTCTTCTTGTCGGCATGCAGCGACAAGTCGAGGATCATCGCGTCGACGCATGGCGGGGGCTTCGCCTTGCAGGAGGCCGGCGCGGCGGTGTCTGGCCCCGTGTCGGGTGTCACCTCCGCAGACGGCAGTCCCGAGTCGACGACGACCGCATCCGTAACGGGCGTGCCCACCTCGACAGCCGCCGTGTCGACCGAGGCGACGTCGACTGTCGCCACCACCGTGTCGCTCGTCGCCGTGCTCCCGCCGCCGCTGCTACAGCCCAGGCAGACGGCCCCTGCGATGATTCCGGAGAACGCGCTTTTCGTGATCCAACGTGTCATGTGCCTCACCTGAGTTAGCTCCCGAGTCCGCGCGTAGGTAACCTAGGCGGCCATGCTCCCGCAACTCATGTTTTTGGTCTCGCTGGCTGCGCCGACTCCGCCGCTCCCTGCCCTCCCGGCCATCGTCATCGTGCTGGAGGCGCGCGTCGAGCCACCCGTCGAGCTGCGGTCGCGCGGGACATCCTTGGGCGGGCGCTCCTGGCGGCTCCCTTCGACCGACCCCGTGACCGACGCGCGCGCTTGGGCCGTGCGACCCGAGGTCGCCGCGGCCGAGCCCGACGTGTTGTTACCTCACCGTCGTCACGCGTTTAACGATCCAGAGTATGCGAGCCAATGGTACCTCGAATCGCTCGGGATGCCCGCGCTCTTCGCCGTGACTCTGGGTGATCCCAAGACGCGGGTCGCGGTCATCGACTCGGGCATCGACATCGGCTGCCAGGACCTCACGCTCGCGGTCTTCAGCCCCTATGACGCGCTCGGCCACGACGACGACCCATCGCCTGTGCCCGGCGACGACTGTCCGAGCGGCCAGACCGGCATCTGCGACCTCCATGGGACGGCCGTGAGCGGCATCGTCGCCGCGCGCGCCAACAACGGCGTCGGCATCGTCGGCCTCTGCGCGGCGTGCACGCTCGTGCCGATTCGGCTCATCTCCGACACGCAAACTGCGCTCTCCGACGACGTCCGCGCGTTCGAGCACGCAATCGCCGCCGACGTCGCCGTCATCAACAACTCGTGGGGCTTCAGCAAGCATGTCCCCGCGCCGCCGACGCTCGCAGCCGTCATCCACCGCGCCGCAACGGAGACGCGCGGCGGCAAGGGCGCGCTGGTCATATTCGCCGCGGGCAACGACGACCGCGTGCTGCTGGACGACGAGATCGAGGCGCTCGACGACGTCTTGTGCGTCTCCGCCGTGGACTCGTACGGCTACCCAACGGCCTACACCAATCGAGGGGCGACGGTCGACATCTCTGCACCCTCGGCGACCGTGAGCCTCGCCCCCGGAGACGGCATCACGAAGACCTTTGGCGGCACCTCCGCGGCCGCGCCGGTGGTCGCGGGCCTCGCGGCGTGGGCGGTGAGCGTCGATCCCAGCCTGACGGCCAAAGCGCTGCGCGAGCTGCTCGTCACGACCGCCCTGCCCTCCCCGCTCGTGACCCGCGACGCCAAGGGTCATCACGACACCTACGGCTATGGCATCGTCGACCCGGGAGCCCTGCTGAAGACGCTGGTCCCAGCGGCGACGGCGGAGGTCGCGACGGAGGCCACTCCGGAGCCGACTCCAGAAGCTGGCGCTGAGCCGGCATCCGCTGGGGCGACGGAGCCAGCCACGATCGCCGAGCCACCGCTGGTGACGACCGCGGCCGCCAACGGGAGCGCAGCGTCGGGCTGTGGCGCAGCTCACCAATCGCAGGAGGGCCCGCTGGGCCTCGCGAGCACGCTCCTGGCGCTCCTGTGGGCTGCCCGCACCGGGTTACGGCGTCGCAGCGCCTAGGACCACCCGGATGCGGTGATTGTTGGTATCGGCGATGTACAGGTCTCCGTTGGCAGCGAGCGCGACGCCATAGGGCTTCTTGAGCAGCGCCTCACTGGGCGGTCCGCCGTCCCCTGTGTCGCCCCGCACTCGACACCGACCCGCGAACGTCGAGATGACCCCCTGCGGATCCACGCGCCGCACGCAATGGTTGTAGGTGTCGGCGATGAAGATCGTTCCGTCGTGCGCGACGGCCACATCGCTAGGAAAGTTGAGGTCGGCGTCGGTCGCGGGCCCGCCATCACCGGAGTACCCCCCGGAGGCCATCCGCACGTCACCGCGCCCCGCCACCGTGGTGATGACACCTGACCTAGCGTCGATACGACGAATACGACTATTGCCAGTATCCGCGAGGAAGATGTGATCGTCATGATCGAGCACGAACCGGTCGCCCGGATCGGCCGAGCTCGAGGCGATGCGCGCCGACGTCGCCGGGCCGCCGTCCCCACCAAATGCCGCACTACACGGATTCTCGCATACGCTCGACACGTCCTTTGGCGCCACGGTCCCGCAGTAGCGCTTGTCGCTGGCGATGGGCCTTCCCGCCGCGTCCAGGCCGTCCGAGCAGCGGCGCGGCACCTCGGCGGCCTCGCAGTGTGCAGCACCGAGTCCCTCGCCATCAGGAGTCAGCGACTGCTCGACGATGCACTGCCCCGCGATCGTCTCGAGCGTGCCGTCGAGCCGAATCCGCCGAATGACGTGGTTGCCCTGCTCCGCGAACACGAGCCGCCCCTGCCGGTCGTAGGCGAGCGAGGATGGCAGGTCCAGGTCAGCCTCGCGTGCCGGTCGCCCGTCCCCGAAGTAGGCACGCCGGCCACTCCCGCAGAAGTCCAGGAGCAATCCCTCCGAGCGTTTGAGCCGCTTGATCTTGCTGTTGTGCCACGCAGCGACCATCAGGTCACCGGCCGCGTCGAGCGCGAGCCCGACCGGATGATTGAGGTGATGCGTCAGCGCCGGACCGTCGGGTCCATCGCCCAGCCCGTCGGTGCCCGCTATCGTCGTGATGGTCCCGTGCCCGTCGACCTGTCGGACCCGGTGGTTGGACCAGTCCAGGACGAACAGCAGGCCCTCGGGGCCCGGGAGGACCTCGAGCGGCTGATAGAGCGCAGCACGGAGGGCCCTCCCACCGTCGCCATAGAAGGCCGGATCGCCATTGCCAACGACAGTGCAGATCGTGCCTTTGGAGGGAGTGCAGGCGGGAGGCTCCTCCCGGTCTGCGCAGCCGAGCAACGCCATGACGGCGAGCCCGGCAGCGACCGGGAGGCGGACGGTCACGGGGCGGCGGCGCCCTTGATCATGCGGATGCGGTGATTGTTGGTGTCGGCGATGAGCAGGTCCCCCGCCTTCGTCAACGCGATCCCGTAGGGACGATTGATCCGCGCGTCGGTGGGCTTGCCGCCATCGCCCTCGTCACCCTTCTTGCCGCACTGGCCCGCAAAGGTTGTAATCACGCCATCGGTCCCAACCTTGCGAATACAGTGGTTGTACGTGTCCGCAATGAACAACGTGCCATCCTTCGCGACCTCCAGATCCGTGGGGTAGTTGAGATCGGCGTCGGTGGCCTTTCCGCCATCTCCCGAGTAGCTGCCCCCGGTGACACCAAACTGGCCCTTGCCTGCGACCGTCGTCACGATGTTCGTCTTGGCGTCGATCCGGCGAATGCGGTGGTTGAGCGTGTCGGCCACGAGGATGTTGTCGTTGGCGTCGAGCACCATCCGTCCGCCCGGATCGGCCGACTGCGACGTTGGTTGGGCAAAGCGCGCCTCGGTCGCCGGCCCGCCGTCGCCCTTGAAGCCCGCCGTGCACAGGGCCTGACAGATGGGGTTGACCATCGCTGGGTCGGTCACGTTGCCGCAGAATCGCTTCTGGCTGGCGATGGGCTTGCCGTCGGGACCGTTGAAGTCACTGCACTTCTTGGGGACCTCACCCTCGGCGCACTTCGTCGCGCCCCAGTCTTTGCCTTCGGGCGTCATCGCCTGCTCGACGATACACTGGCCCGCGACGCTCTCGATGGTCCCGTCTTGCTTGATGCGCCGAATCAGGTGATTGGCCTGATCGGTGAACAAGAGGTTCCCCGCCTTGTCGTAGGCCGCAGACGACGGCAAATCCAGGTCGGCCTTGACCGCCGGTCCCCCGTCTCCCGCGTAGGCGCGCTTGCCCGTCCCACAGAAGTCCTTGATGGTGCCCGCCTTGAGGTCCAGGAGCTTCATCTTGCTGTTGTGCCACGCGGAGATGACGATGTTGTCCACCGAGTCGAAGGTGAGGTGCGTCGGGTGATTGAAGTGGTGCTTGAGCGCGGGGCCATCGGGCCCGTCGCCCAGGCCGTCGATGCCACCGACCGTGGTGATGATGCCGGCCTTGTCGATCTGGCGGATCTTGTGGTTGGACCAGTCAACGACGTACATGGCGCCGTCCTTGTGCGAGAGAATGTCGACCGGCTGATAGATGGCGGCCTCGAGGGCGCTCTTGTTGTCGCCGTAGAACGCCGGATCGCCGTTGCCGACGACGGTGCAGATCGTACCCGGCGCCGGAGTGCACTGCGTCGGGGCCGGAGTGGACTTCTCGGCAGCGCAGCCGACGACCGCGGCAGCCCCGGTGGCCACGATGAGCTTGATGGTGTGGTTCATATGAGGCCTCTCCTTACTTCGCGATGACCAGGAAGCGGTTGTTGAACGTGTCGGCCACGTAGAGGTTGCCCTTCGCGTCGAACGCGAGGCCGAACGGCCGCCGGAGCTGAATCTCAGCCGCGGGCTTGCCTTCACCGTCGCTGCCCTCGACGCCCGAGCCGACGACCGTCCGGATGATGCCCGAGGTCAGGTCGATGGCGCGGATGCGGTGGTTCTCCGTATCGGCGAGATAGAGGTGGCCATCAGGCCCGATCTCCAGGTCGCGCGGCTTGTTGAGCTTGGCTGCCGTCGCTGCGGCGCCGTCACCGGAGTAGCCGCCCTCGCCGGTGCCGGCGATGGTCTCGATGAGGTCTGTGGCGAAGTCCACGCGCCGAATCCGGTGATTCTCGGAGTCTGCGATGTAGAGCCGATCGGACGCGTCGACGACCAGTCCACCGGAGGGCTCCGGATTGCCGCCGGCCTCGAAGTTGAGCTCCGCCTCAAGGGGCTTTCCGCCATCACCCGAATAGCCCTTCGTGCCCTTGCCAACGACCGTCGAGGTCTTGCCATCGGGCGTGAACTTGCGCACGCGGAAGTTGCGCTGGTCGGACACAAAGAGGTCGCCGCCCTTCGAGAGCGCCAGGGCCTTGGGCTGGTTGAACTTGGCCGACTTGCCGCTGCCGCCGTCCCCAGCAAAGCCCGGACCACTGCCGTAGATGGTCTGAATCATGCCCGTCGCAGGGTCCCAGCGGCGGATCTTGTGGTTGTGCCACGCGGCGATATAGATGGCACCGTCTGGCGCATTGAGCAGCTGCGTGGGATGGTTCACGGCGCAGTCGACGCCCTTGATGGGCGCCTTGAGGTCAGCGCCGTCTCCCGGGAGCTCCGTGCCGATGATCGTCTCGATGGCGTCGCCCTCGGCGACCTCGCGGATCTTGTGGTTGTTCCAGTCGATGAGGTACGGCACGCCGTTCTTGCCGAAGTGGAGATCCACGGGCCAGTAGAACCGGGTGAGCAGGGCCTTGTCGCCATCGACGGACAGCCCACCGATTTGTGTCCCCGCGTAGCGGCACGCGATGCCGGACCCCGAGCAAGGCGGTGGCAGGGTCGCCGTTTGCTTGCCGTTCGTCGTCTTGGCGGTCTCGGACTCCTCGGCCGCGCAGCCGAGCGCGGCGCCACCCGCCGTGATGAGCCCGGACGCCAGGGCAAGGCACCCGAGTGCCGATTGTAGCTTGTCACCAAAGTGCATGTTGGGTCTCCTCCACCGCGAGCAGAGTCGCGGGCGATTGCATCGGGCGAAGCCTACGCCGCAGTGTGCTCACTTTGCAAGTAGGCTTGGTACGACAGACGTCGCGTAACGTAGCACGAGACCGCCCTTTAGCGGTTCGACAGTGATGTCGCCGCCCACGATCCAGCGGGCACCCGTCGGGTCGATGTACCCCGCGTGCAACGTCTCGTTGGATGGCGCCGCGTCGTCGCCCAAGGCCTTGTACATCGATTCACTGTGGTCGCTCCATTGGCCGGTCGTGGGGTCACGGAATGCGACGCCGCCAAATTGTGCTGTCGCGATCCCGACGACACCGCCCTGGGACATATTCGACTCTTGTAGGAAAACTCCGACAAACCCCGGCGCGCCCTTGGGTCCGACGCTCTTCCAGCCCGACCCGGTGTTCTCGAAGATCAGGCCGTTGGAGCCGCCACCCACGGCCGCGGTGAGCCGCGTCTTGCCGCAGGTGTTGTGCACCGTGAACAGCGGCTCGCCCTGGCCGGTGTTGACGAACGTCATCGCGGTCCCGTCCCAATGCATCGTGGCGCCGAAGTTCTTGTTGGCGATGCCGGAGCCGACGAACCAGACGTCGTTTGGCCCGCACCCGTGCACCTTCCACCAAGCGGCCTGCTCCGCGAGCTCGGCTGGCAGGCCGCCCTGCACCTTCCAGCTCACACCGTCCGAGTGCCAGACGAAGGCCGCGCCGGTCCCGGAGTTGGCGCCGCCCACGGCCCACAGGTCCGTCGGTGACGCGCCCCAGAGGCCAAAGACCGTCGCCCCGCTCGGCGTAGGCATGGGCGTAAACGTCCCGCTGCCCGGCTCCCACTTGAGGATCCGCCCGCCGGCGCCGGCGAGGAAGACCGGCCCGCTCGGGAAGCCGTGCACCCACCAGAGCGCGCCGGGTGAGCCGACCTTCTCACGCTTCCAGAGCGCGCCGTCGAAGCGGAGGACCATCGGTCCATCGGGATCCACGCTCGGGACGTCCCCGCCTACGGCCCACAGGTCACGCTCACTGGCTCCCCAAATCGAGATCACCGCGCCCGCGAGCGGCTTCGGGGACACGCGCTGCCAGCGCGCCGGGTCGCTCGTGGGGGTCGCCTCCGTGGCGCAGGAGGCACCGAGCCAGGAGAGGGCGAGGAGCATCGACGAAATTCGCAGGTGTGTCGAAGTGGGCCGCATTGCGGCGAGGATACGGATGCCGGGGCCCGGCCTCAAGGGCCTCGGCTGACAAGATCGTGCGGTCGAGCCCCGAAGCTGCTTCCGGCGCGCGCGCGGCTTACGTATACTCGCTGTCCGGCGTGGTCTCGCCCGGAGCCCCGGTGGGCACTCCGTTCGAGCCGCGCTCATCCCGAGGAGTTGGCCCATGCCGCAGGTTCCCGTTGCAGTCGCCCTTCGGGGCGCGTTCGAAGTGAGGGCCGGGCGCTGGCTGCGCACGGCGATGCTGGCGTTGGGCCTCTCCGCCGCTGCGTGCGCGGTCGACCCGAGCCCCGACGCGGGCGCGCCCGTCTCGACGCTGTCGACGGTGACGGCGGAGGCGAGCGGCCCGGCGATCACGTGCGTGTGGTCGGACACGACCTCGCCACAGCTCACCCAGGTGACGGTCGACGTGACGACCAACGTCGCGGCGGATCTCGCCTCGGGGCAGTTCGTGCTCGCCTGGTACGACGAGGCCAACACACCGCTCGGGACGACCAAGGTCGCCGGCAAGCTCACCATCGCCGTCGGACCGGGTCGCCACGCTCTGGCGGTCGCCATCGCACTCCCGTCCGGCTACCCGTTGGCCTCGGCCGCAGCGCGCTGCGTCCTCCCCGCGTTCGCGGTTCCCAAGCCCTGCCAGAGCGCCACGGACTGCGAGACGGCCTTCGTGTGTGATGCGCCGACATGCTCCGCCGAAGGCCAATGCGTCTTCGGCCCGGCGGCAGACGCGACGTGTTGCGGTGGCGAGTTCCAGTGCGCGCCGGGCGAGCACTGCAACCTCACGTCCCACACCTGCTCGCCGGCCTGCCAGCTCGACATCCAGTGCAATGACGGCAACCCGTGCACCAAGAACGTCTGCACGGGCGGCTCCTGCGTGACGACCCCGGACTCGGCCAAGCCAGGCTGCTGCGACTGCGGCGCCGCGAACGCCGGGGAGTCCCAGTGCAACGACGGCAAGAGCTGCACCTCCGACCTGTGCCTGTGCGGAACCTACACCTGCCTCAACCAGCCCATCGACACGCCGACCGGCGTCTGCTGCGAGGGCAACGGGGACCCGGCGTGCGACGACAAGAACGCGTGCACCATCGACCTGTGTGACGCGGCGACCCACGGCTGCTCGCACACGAAGGACCCCCAGAAGCCGACGTGCTGCGACTGCGCCGCGGGCACCGCGGTCACGACGCAGTGCGACGACGGCAAGTCCTGTACGACGGACGGCTGCGACTGCGGCACCGAGACGTGCACCCACGCCCCCGTCCAGAACGCCGAGGGCGCCTGCTGCGAGACCGGCAAGCACGACCAGTGCGACGACGCGGACCCATGCACGACCGACCTGTGCGTCGCCAACGTCTGCCGTCACCCGCTCCAGCTCCCCGGGATGACCGCGTGCTGTAACGCCGACCCCGACTGCAACGACGGCAACGCCTGCACCAACGACAAGTGCGACACGGTCGCGCACTCCTGCGTCTTTCAGGTCAAGACGGCGCAGACGGGCTGCTGCGCGGGCGACGACGCGTGCGACGACCTCGACCCGAGCACACTGGATCGGTGCACGGCCAACCAATGTGTGCACGTCCCGGACTCGGGCTATTGCGCCACCAAGCCGCAGAGCGCGATCGTCATCCACGAGCTGATGATCGACCCGGTGGCGGTCGCGGACGCCGATGGCGAGTGGATCGAGCTGTTCAACACGACGGGCTCCCCCGTGGATATCGGAGGCTGGATCCTCGCCGAGGAAGGCGCGACCGGCACGCAGGTGACCCTCTCGCCGGGCGGGCCGCTGTTCGTCCCCGCCAAGGGCGCGCTGGTGCTGTGCAAGAACGGCGACGCCGCCAAGAACGGCGGCATCTCGTGTGGCGCGGTGTACGGCACGGGCTTCACGCTGAACAACGGCGAGGACTCCGTCCTGCTCAAGGACAAGTCCGGAGCCACGCACGACGCTGTCCACTACGACGGCGGTCCCAACTTCCCCAACCCGTCTGGAGCGAGCATCGCGCTGACCAACGTCGAAGCGGACAACGATCTCGGCCAGAGCTGGAAGGCCTCGAGCGCGGCCATCCCCGGCGGGGCGGGCGATCTCGGTACACCCGGCAGCGCCAACACCGACGTGTACTCGCCGCTCGTGGCCCCGGAGTGTCACGAGAAGCCTGCCGACGACCCGTGCACGCTGGACGTCTGCCAGGCGAACGAGTGCGGCCATCTGCCGGTCGCAGGCTGCTGCAACGAGGCCGCCGACTGCGTGCGGCCAACGGCCTGTCATGTGCCGACCTGCCAGGGCAACGCCTGCACGTTTACCGTCACACCACCGCCGACCTGCTGCGTGGAGAGCGGACAGTGCGGAGACGCCGACACCTGCACGATGGACTTGTGCCTCGGCAATACGTGCCGCCATGGTCCGGACGTGGCGCAGTTCGGGAGCACCTGCTGCAACGTGGACAGCGACTGCGGCTCCCTCTCCGACCCGTGCGCGACGGTCGACTGCGATGAGGCCAAGCACGTGTGCAAGCCGCCGGTGCTCAAGGGCGGCGTGGGCTGCTGCTCGGTGAACACCTACCCCAAGGCCACGACCGACGCCATCTGCGACGACGGGCTCCCGGACACCGTCGACAGCTGCAAGGACTACCACTGCCTGTCGTATCCAGACCCGGCGTACTGCGACGGTCAGGTAGGCGAGTCGGGCAAGATCAACCACTGCGCGCTCGACGACAACCCGTGCACCGGCACGCAGTGCGACGTGGCCAAGAAGGCGTGTGTCTACGACGCCATCCCAAGCTGCTGTACGCTAAACACCGCCTGCGACGACGCCGACCCGTGCACCGACGACGTGTGCAACCTCAAGACCGGCAAGTGCAGCCAGTACGGCATCGCCGGATGCTGCACCATCGGCGGTCCGGCCTCGCATTGCGATGACACGGACGCCTGTACGCAGGACGGTTGCGTGGCCTCCGGCGGCAAGGTCATTCCGGGAGCCATCGGGAGCTGCCGGCATGTCCCTTCGGGCGCGGGCTGCTGCTCGGCCGACTCCGACTGCGACGATCAGAACACGTGCACGCTCGACGCCTGCAACGTCGCCACGCACCTGTGCACGCATGCGCCCATCGCGCCCTCGGGGGGCGGCACCTGTTGCGATCCGAACGCGCCGATCGCCATCAGCGTGCAGTGCGGTGACGGCAATCAGTGCACGGCCGAGACGTGCGTCAACGGCGTGTGCGCCTTCGTGCCGGTGCCCGCCACGGCGCTCGGCAAGTGCTGCGATCTCGCGACCGGGGCCACGGCCGAGGCGCAATGCGACGACGGCGACAGCTGCACGGCCGACGCATGCGTCTACGGGCGCTGCAAGAACCTCACGCTCGGCGCCACGTGCTGCAACGTCGCGGCCGACTGCGACGACGGCTTTGCCTGCACGAAGGACGCGTGCATCGCGCAAGGCGTCAACGCCGTCTGCGAGCACGTGCCCAATGACGCGCTGTGCGTCGATGCGAGCTACTGCAATGGCACCGAGCGCTGCGAGGTCGGCAAGGGCTGCGTCCTCGGAACGCCGCCGGCAGGAAGTGACGACGGCGTGCCCTGCACCGACGACGTCTGCGATGAGGGGACCAAGGCCTTCAAGCACATCCTCAACGACAGCAAGTGCGACGACGGCAAGTTCTGCAATGGCTACGAGTCGTGCCATCCGACGCTCGACTGCCAGCCTGGCGTCGGGCCGACCACGAACGACGACATCGCGTGTACCCTCGACCTGTGCGACGACGCGACGGGCCAGGTCCTGCACATCGCCGATCCGAAGGTCTGCGATGACGGGCTGTTCTGCACCGGCGAGACCTGCGATCCGGTCACGGGCTGCGGTCACGTCCTGCAGCCGGCCTTCTGCCTGATCGGCAACGTGTGCTACGTCGACGGAGCGACCAACCCCAAGAACGGGTGTCAGACCTGCGTCGCCGCAACGTCGCAGTCCACGTTTACGACGAAGGCCTCCTCGCCCGAGGTCTGCAATGGGCTCGACGACGACTGCGACGGCCTCATCGACGAAGATCCGGTCTTCAACCTGGCGCTCGTCCAGCCGTGCCAGAACGCGTGCGGCGTCCAGGGCACCGAGGTCTGCACCAATGGCTCCTTCCAGTCGTGCACCGCACCCAAGGTCAAGGAGCTGTGCGGCGACGGCAAGGACAATGACTGCAACGGCTCCATCGACGAGGCGAACTGCCTCGGTGACAAGCCGGCGGTCGCAGGCGCGGAGGTCCGCTTCCAGAGCTCGCTCGGTCAGGTCGAGAACCTGGTCATCGACAACGGCGATGGCACCTACGACACGGTCATCCAGGATCTCGCCAACCCCAACGAGGCTGGCTCCGTGTTCGTCGACGCCTACGGGGTGAAGTCCGCGCCGATGGGCTTCAACGTGCTCGCGCTGGCCCCCGGGGTGCTCGAGGTCGTGCTGATGCGGGATGTCCTGTACGCAGACGCATCGGCGACCAAGCTCGCAGTCCAGGTGCGTGACGCAGGCTATCGTCCGGTCAAGCCGGGCACCGTGGTCACCGCGGCGCTCTCGGGGGCCGGGCTGCCCGCGGCGACGCAGGCCACGTGCTCGACCGACGCGACCGGCCGCTGCGTCATCTCGTGGACCGCGCCTGCCAGCGTGTTCAATCAGAGCGGCAGCGTCACCGCAAGCGTCTCGGTCGGTGGCCTCCCACCGCAAGCCGTGACGATCGCCATCACCCCGCGACCCGTCGCGCTGGCCATCGCCTCACCCGGAGCCGGTCTCGAGCTCCCGCTGTCGCCGCAGTTCGTCAAGGACGTCTTCCAGGTGCCGGTCTACCTTGCCTCGCAGGCCGACGACATTGGTGCCTACGACATCAAGATCACCTTCGATCAGTCGAAGCTCGAGGTCATGTCGATCCAGAAGGGCAGCTGCGCCGACTTCGACGATCCGGTGAGCAACGTCACCACGAACGCCAATCAATCGGGGCAGATCAAGTTCAACGCGCTCGCCTCGCTGGGAGTCACGACGTGCACCAAGGGCAGCAAGATCCACGTCGCGACGCTCGGCTTCCGCGCGCTGGAGAGCCTCACTCCAGACAGCCCGATCGCCTTCGCGTCCATCTCCGGCACGCTTGAGGATCTCTACTCGAAGAACCTCTCGTCGCTCGCGGCAAACGCGCCGTTGGCCGTCGCGGACGCCTCGGGCTCGTCGGCGTCGGGCAAGGTCACGACCTGGTCGCGGGCGGTGCGCGGCGTGCTCCTGTCGCTGCCCGACGTCCAGCTCCTGAACTGGGCTCCCGTCACCGGCATCCCGGACACGTCCATCGTCGGCTTCACGCTCTTCCGCCGCGACTGTGCGCAGCTTCCGGGCGCCTCCGACGTGGGCACGACCCTCAGCTCGACCGATCCAACGATCGTCAAGGTCGGCGCCGGTGGCACCCTCACTGCGGCAGGCAAGGCCGGAACCGCGATCATCACGGGCGGCCACTCGGGCTTTGCCTCGAGCGGTCGTGTGCGCGTGCTCGTCCCCGGCACGGCGGAGCTCGAGCTGTCGGACTCCATCCTCCAGACGATCACCGGGACGACCAAGGTCCAGACCGCGGCGCTGCGCCTCAAGCTCCCGTGGTCGGACGGCAAGCAGACCCTCTGGAAGCAAGACATGACGCCGCTTCTGAAGGCCAAGGACTTCGACCTCCCGACGGGTGGCGTCTACGATCCGGCGAGTCGCGTGCTGACCGCGACGACGGCCGGGACGTTCACGCTCAACGCCCGCGGCGCGGCAGGGAATGTCCTGGCGTCACAGGCCATCTCGGTTCAGCCCGCGGCCACGGTCCAGTGCACGAGCCTCCAGGTCATCGCGCCGTGCGACGTCACGATGATGTCGCTGCTCCCCGCGCAGCCCACGGTTCAGGTCGGCCAGACGACGGCCGAGGCAGGCGTCTTCGCCTTTATGAAGCAGTACAACCAGACCTGCCAGGCGCAGGTGTACGCGCGCTTTGGCGACGGGGCCCGGATGAACATCACGGGCGCCGTGGGTCTGGCGGTCACTTCGCTGTCTCCGAGCATCGTCGGGAGCACGCCGGGTGGGCTCTTGACCGCGGTGGGTGGCGGCACGGCGACGGTCAGCGCGACCTGGACGGTCGGCGGCAAGGACCTGTGCACCGGCAGCACGCCGGTCAAGGTGGACCTGCCGGCCCCGAAGCAGCTCATCGTGACGCCAAAGGCGAGCACGATCGCGATCGCGGCCACGGACACCGCGGCGACCATCAAGGGCCTGCCGACCAGTCAGCAGCTCCAGGTCCAGGTGCTCTACCAGGATGGCTCCCTCATCGACTTTACGGCGCACGCCACGACGGCCTACGACGCCACGGTGCTCGACGCGGGTGACCTGATTCAAGCGACGACCACGGGCCTCGTCAGTGCGACGGGCAAGGCCACGGGCGACGCGAGCGTGCGCGTGTCCATCGGCCAGTATCCGGCCCTGGGCACCGCCGACGTGACCGTCAAGGTCGTCAAGGCGAGCGGCCTGACCGCGGATGTCTACGAGCCCTATACCCCCTTCCCGCCGCGGGTGAGCGACCACACGTTCTCGAAGATCGAGGGCACGCCCACGTGGCAGGATGGCACGTACGTCGTCATCCTCAACTATACGGACGGCACGTCAAGCGACGTGACCGCGCAGGCGCAGGTCAAGGTCTTCAACGCGGGGACACAGTCGCCAAACAACGCGGTGCTTCAGCTCGATCCTGCGCTGGGTACCGTCAAGGCGGGCGCCAACGGCGTTGTCGACCTTCAGTTCAGCCTCGGCTCGATGGTCAGCCAAATTGCCGGCTTCAAGGTCGACACGTTCAACGAGGGCCTCGTCGCGCTCTACCCAAGCCTCGCCGCGGGCCCGACGTTCTCGGGCATCAAAGATCAGGGGACCTCGCAGCTCGAGCTGTGGGGCCTGTTCAACGACGGCACGCGCCGCAAGTTCGTCGGGCCGCACCTCGTTCCGACGCTGCTGGAGTTCAGCTCGACCGACACGGAGGGTGCGACCATCGACACCGCCGGACTCGCGACCATTCGCGGCAACAAGTCGACGGTGTTTCGCGTCGACGTGAACCTGGCCGTGGACAAGGGCGGCAACTTCAATCCGCCGGCAGAGACCTCGACGGACTGCAACCTGCTGCCCGACTGCGGCGACATCGATCTCGGCGACACGGTCGGTCTGGCGTTCAAGGATCGGGCACCGGGCACCACATTCACCCTCGACGGGCGCTTCAACACCTGCGACCTGCCGCTCGGCGCCATCGATGTACAGCTCGCCTTCGATCCGCAGGTACTCGACGCGCTGGACGTGCAGGCCGGCCCCGCGGCGCAAGGGGCGACGTTCAACGCGAACCCGTTCGTCGGTGGCGGCAAGATCCTGTTGAATGCGATCTTCAACCCGCTGGCAGGGATCAAGAAGGGCCCGGACCTGCATCTGTTCACCGTCTCGTACAAGGCCCTCAAGGGCGGCGACCTGGTCTCGACGATGGGGGGCACCGTCATCAAAGCGGTCTCCATCGACGCGGTGACGCCCATCGGGCCGAACGGCTCGCACGCGATCGTGGCCGGTCTCGGCGATCTCGACCCCGCGTGCAGCGGCGTGGCGGGCCCGATGGACCTCGATGGCGATTGCGAGCTCACGCTGCGTGACGTGATGGCCTATCGCCACGGGCTGCTGTCAGGGAAGACTCTGCCGGATCTTGACGGCGACGGACGCGCCACGGCTCGGGACGTGCTTCGACTGCGTCGCGCGGTGCGCTAGCGCTGGAGTTGTCGGGCGCGCTCAGCCGTCGATGCGCTTCGCCGGCGCGGTCGCGGAGGGCTCGCGCTCAGCCGTCGATGCGCTTTGCCGGCGCGTCGTTCTCGAGGACCAACGCCTCATTGGCGCCGAGCACACGCCAGCCGGGGCCCGGCGGCATGTAGCTCGCCTCGCCCGACACGACGGCCGCGCCACGCAGGTGGGGATGATTTACGCCGTCGAAGTCCCGCGCGCCATCGGGTGAGCACTGGACGCAGCGCCGCACGCGCTCCACGGTGCGAAAGTGCACCGCGCCGCCCCGGTTGATGACCACGCCGATCGTCTCGCTGGTCAGGACCGCGACCCAGCGGCCAAAGCTCGCGCTCTCGAGCGGACGGAGGACGCCGTTGACCATCTCGACGAGCGCGGCGGCCGAAAGCGCCCGTTGGCTCGCGCTGCGATAGACGCGCGAGATGATGAGGTGCGCCACGGCCTCGGGGCCCGTGTGGGCGCGGAGGTTGCGTTGGAGGAGGGCGTGCTCCTCGCTGCCCTCGGGGACCTGCGGCAGCGGCGGGACGTCGCCGGTCATCGCCATGACCCAGCCCTTGTGACGGAACGGCGGCACCGTCTCGGAGCGCGGCGGCGTGCCGCTGTCGGAGCGCACGAGGCAGCCGACCTGCCGCACCGCGCGCACCTCCGGGCCAAGCAGCGGTCCAAGCGCGGCGCCGGCCTCGACGGGCCGCTTGACCTGCAAGACCTCGCCCCCGGCGGCGAACAAGGCCGAGCCGAAGCCGCTGGCCTCGTGAGCAACGAGAACGTCGTCAGTCAATCCCGCCGCCGGGAGGACGCAGCGCAACAGCTTGCGATCGTTGGCCGTGGCCATCCAGAGGGTCGGCCCACTCGACGTCGTGGGTAGGTCCTGCGCTGCTTCTGTCATGGTCCACCTCGTTTTCGCGAACGCGCGTTCGCGCCCAGCCGCCCCGGCAGTGTAGTCGGCTGCATGCGCCGGCTCAACGGGTTGCGCGCTCAAAGCGTTCAACCGTCCGAAAGCGCGCGAAATTTCACGATGGGAAAGAACGCGCACCCGAAACCGACTCCATCACTGCGGACGTCGTGCGTGGCGAGCGAGGCCGGCCACGGGACCAAGAGCCGGTGTTGGTATCGGAGAGTCTGCTCGCCGAAGCGCAAGCGCCGCACTGCAGTAGAGCGTCAGGGCCAGACGCCGAGCTGCATGTAGGAGGTGGCCACCTTGTCGATCGCGACGATGTAGGCGGCGGTGCGCAGGTCGATTCCCGGGAAGCGGCGCTGTGCCGTGCGAATCTCGGCGTAGGACGTCCGCATCGTGTCATCGAGGCCGGCACGCACGCGGTCGATCTCGTCGGCGCCGCGCGCGACGTTGGTGAACTCGTCGTCGCCGAAGCGGCGGTCGGTGAGCCGCTCGATGGCCTGCATGAGCCGATGCGTGCGGCCCTCCTCGAGGCGCTTCTCGAGCCGACCGAACCGGATGTGCGCCAGGTTCTTCGACCACTCGAAGTACGACACGGTCACGCCACCCGCGTTGAGGTAGAGGTCGGGGATGACGATGACGCCGCGCTGGAACAGCCGCTCCGACGCCGCCGCCGTGGTCGGGCCGTTGGCCGCCTCGGCGATGATGCGCGCCTGGATGCGGTCGGCGTTGGCCTCCGTGATCTGGTTCTCGAGAGCCGCGGGGACGAGGATGTCACAGGGCCCGCAGAGCACCTTGTCTCCGTCCTCGAAGTAGGTCGCGCCTGGAAAGCCTTTGACGCCTCCGTTCGTCTCATCCATGTGCCGTCTCACGGCGTCGACGTCCAGCCCCGCGTCATTCCAGATGGCGCCGTCGCGCTCGCAGATGCCGACGATACGGCAGCCGTCCTCCTCCGCGAGGAACTTGGCCGCGTGGTAGCCAACGTTGCCGAGGCCCTGAACCACGACGCGCTTGCCGCCGAGGCCCGCCGAGAGACCGCACCCCTTGACGTCGTCGGCACTGCGAAACAGCTCGCGAATGCCGAACTGCACGCCGCGTCCGGTCGCCTCCTTGCGACCGCTGATGCCGCCCTGCGCGACGGGCTTGCCGGTGACACACGCCAGATGGTCGACGTCGTGGTGGGCCAGGGTCGCGTAGGTGTCCGCGATCCACGCCATCTCGCGCTCGCCGCAGCCCATGTCGGGCGCCGGGACGTCGACGCCCGGGCCGATGAAGTTCTTGTAGTACAGCTCGGCCGTGTAGCGGCGGGTCGCCCGCTCGATGAACTCGGCGCTTTCCTTGCGCGGATCGATGCGAATGCCGCCCTTGGCGCCACCGAAGGGCACGTTGACGACCGCGCACTTGAGCGTCATCAACGTGGCCAGAGCGACGACCTCGTCGGCGTTGACGTGCACTTCGTAGCGGATGCCGCCCTTTGTCGGCCGCTTGTGAACCGAGTGCTCCGCCCGATAGGCGTTGACGATGCGAAAGCCGTCCCCGTCCCGAACGGGGAAGCTGAACTGGATCATGGAGTTGCAAACCTTGATCTTTTCCGCGAGGCCGCGCGGGAGGTTCAGTCGAGCAATGGCACGATCGAAGTTCTTGTAAACGTTCTCGGTAAACGTCAAATTCTCGCTCATGATAACTCTCTCCAGTCCGGCCTGCACGGCGCTCAACGCAACGGCCGTCGCGCGACGTCGCCGTTCTTCACGGCCACGGGGCCCTTACTACTTCGAGTCGACCGCTTCAAGACGCAGCGCGTCAGAAGCGATGCGCGGTTGAACCCAGCCGCGCTCGTCAGTAGGGTGACGACTGGAGGGTGATCGACTATGCCTCGTAGACGCAGGGACGCGCGACGGATTCCGAGCGCAATCGGGCTCGTGCTGGGACTTGCCCTGGGCGGCTGCGCGGCGGACCCCGACGACGGCGGGGCGGCCACGCCCGTCCATGACGCCACGGGCGAGTTCGTGTGGAGCGGACAGGACGCGGTGGTCGACGTGGGGAGCATCGCCGAGGTGGGGCCGCAAGCCGAACTCGGTGTGGAGACGACCGCGGACGTCGGGCCAGCACTGGGCGCGTGTTGCGCGTCTACGGGGTGCAAGGTCGCAACCGCGAACGACTGCGGCGCCGCCGGCGGGATCTTTCGTGGCGGCGGGTCGAGCTGCGCGACGGTGAATTGCTCGACTGGTCCGTGTTGTTCGGGGACCGGACTCGCCACCTGCTCGGAGCGGACGCCACCGGCCTGTGCGTTGCTCGGGGGTCTCTTCGGCGGTCTGGGACGCGCCTGCGACGCCGCGACGTGCAAGGACGGCGGGCTAGGTGCCTGCTGCGCTACGGATGGCACCTGCACGAGCGTGACCCCGCTCGAATGCCAATCGAAGGGTGGCCAGTCGCAGGCGCCGGGCTCGACGTGTGACGCGAAGGTCTGCGCCCCGGCGCCAGTCGCCTGCTGCGTCGGTGGGGCCGGCGGGTGCGTCTCCGCGACGACCGAGGCTGCGTGCGCGAGCGTCGATGGCAAGGTCGCTACCGGCGGGCAGACGTGCGCAGCCGGCGCCTGTGGGGCCCCGGCGGAGGCCTGCTGCCTCAACCTCGGCCTCTGCGCGCTCTTGTCCAAGGCCGACTGCACGGCGGCGGGAGGCACGGCGCCAGCGGCGGGTGCGACGACCTGTGTCCCTGCACCGTGCGGCGCGGCCACGGGCGCGTGCTGCCTCGGTGGCTCGGGTTGCGCGATGCTGCCCGAAGCCGTCTGCAGCGCAGCCGGTGGCTTTTACGTTGACGACGGCGTCGCCTGCGCCACAGCGAATTGTGCCCCGAGCTATGGCGCCTGTTGTCTGCCGCAAGGCGACTGCGACGTCCGCTCGAGTTCGGAGTGCGCCGCGGACTCCGGCACCTATCAGGGGGACTCCGTGGCGTGCACTGCCGTCAAGTGCGACTCGGTCGGGCTGCCCGGGGCGTGCTGCCGGAAGAGCGGCGCCTGCGACTTTGCAACCAAGGCGACCTGCGTCGACACGGGCGGCACATGGATGTCGACCCAGGGCGAGATCCTGGGCTGCAAGGACGTGACCTGTCCTGAGCCCGAAGGCGGCTGCTGTCTCGCGGACGGTGCGTGCGCCGGCCCGAAGACGCCAACGACCTGCGCCAAGGAGGGCGGCGCCTTCCAAGGAGGCGGGACCTCGTGTTCAGCCGTCTCGTGTCCAGCACCTCAGAACGCGGCCTGCTGCGCCGCCGACGGCACCTGCGCGCTGAAGCCGCTCGTGACCTGCGTCGGCTCGGGCGGCGCGCCCCAGCCGGGCTCCCTGTCGTGCATCGACGTCGACTGCGCCAAGGTGGCCGCGTGTTGCGTCGACGGCGCCTGCTCCATGGAGAGCGGCGGAAGCTGCGCCACGCTGGGGGGGACGTTGCACAAGGGTGAGGCGTCGTGCTCGACGGTCACGTGCGCCGCGCCGACGAGCGCCTGCTGCATGGTGGATGGGAGCTGCGGGAACCTGACGCAAGAGGAGTGCAAGGCGAACCAGGGGACGGTCCAAGGGCCGACCTTGTCGTGTGCGGACGTCGCCTGCACGGGCGGTCAGGTCGCGCCCTGCTGCTTGACCTCGGGGGCTTGCGAGGAGAAGACCCTCTTTGCCTGCCTTGGCGTTGGCGGCTCACCGCTGGCCTCGGGCTCGACGTGTAGCGAAGCGGCGTGCGCAGAGCTGGCCGCAGGCGCCTGCTGCGTGAAGGAGACCTGCGTCTCGGTGACTGTGGCCGCGTGCGCTGCGAGCGGCGGCGCCTATCAGGGCGCGGGGATCGCTTGCTCCACCAAGCCGTGCGAACCCAAGGAGACCGAGGGAGGCTGCTGTCTACCGAACTTGTCGTGCCAGCTGCTCACGGCCGCGCTCTGCAAGACCGCCGGCGGCAGCTTCCTGGGCGAGGACACCGTCTGTTCTGTCAGTGTCTGCGCGCCCAAGGGGGCATGCTGCACCGACACCGGCTGCAAGGAGCTCAACGGCGCCGACTGCGATGCCGCCGCGGGAGTCTTTGCCGACCCAGGGACGACCTGTGCCGCGACGTCGTGTACCGCGCCAGTCGCGTGCTGCGAGGCCGGCGATGCCTGCACGCTCACCGCGCCGCTCGCGTGCCTGAAGAAGGGCGGCGCGATGAGCTTCAAGATCACCGACTGCGCGACACTCGCGTGTGGCGTCAGCGGTGCTTGTTGTGGGAGCAGCCTCACGTGCACGACCAAGACCCTCAACGCGTGCGTCCAGTCGGGCGGCCAGTTCTCGGGTCCCGGCTCGACGTGCAATGCCGGGACCTGCGAGCTGCCCAAAGTCGCGTGCTGTGTCTCCGGGACGTGCAAGGAGATCGACGCAAACGCGTGCCTCAAGGCCGGCGGGGTCTCGGCGGGCAAGGACGTCACGTGCTCGACCGGGACGTGCACGCTGATCGCGCTCGGCGCCTGCTGTGCCCCCGGTGGCAACTGTACGAGCCTCAACGAGCCGGCATGCCTGAAGGCCGGAGGGACCTTCGCGGGCCAAGGGAGCGCGTGTGGCTCCGGTACGTGCGACCCGGGCCCGCTTCCGGGAGCATGCTGTAAGGAGGCGACGTGCACCTTCGGGGCCCCAGCAGCGTGCTCGGGCTCGGGGGGTACCTTCATGGGCGCCGTCAGCTCGTGCACATTCAACCCCTGCGGGACGGCCGCAACGGGCGCGTGTTGCCTCGACGGAGAGTGCTCCGAGGTCGACCAGGTGACGTGCATCGGCGCAGGCGGGACCTACTCGGGCGTGGGAGCCAGCTGCGCCAATGTCATCTGCGCCGGCTCGAAGAAAGGCGGCTGTTGCTCGGGCCCGCATGGCATCTGCACGCTCCGCACGGAGGCACAATGCGCCGAACTCGGCCACGAGTTCGAGGGGCCGAACTCCACGTGCCCGAGCGTGAACGCCTGTGACTACGATCTCACCGGAGCTTGCTGTACTCCGTCCGCGCAGTGCCAGATCATCACCAAGCTGGAGTGCGAGGCGCTCGGCGGAGGCTACCAAGGGGACAACAAGGCCTGCGCGGACGTGAAGTGCACCGGGGGACCACCGAAGGGCTCGGGCGCCTGCTGCGGAAACGACGGCCAGTGCTCGCCGGAGACTGAGGCGGAGTGCATCGGCAAGTTCGGGTCCTACGCCGGCGACGGCACGACCTGTAACGGCGTCATGTGCGATCCGGCCGGAGCGTGCTGCAACACCAGTGACTACAGCTGCAAGAAGTCCACGTACCAGTCGTGCATCCAGGGCTTTGGCTCCTTCCTCGGGGTCGGCGTCGACTGCTCCATCGAGGCGTGCGGCGCACCGGGCGCCTGCTGCTCGAGTGATCACTTCTGCACCGAGATTGGGAAGTCGGCGTGCCTCAGCGGAACCGGCACCTTCCAGGGTGTCGCGACGACGTGCGCAGACACGTGCCTGAAGGACGTCGGCGCCTGCTGCCTCCCTGGAAGTCCCCTGTGCCTATCGCGGACGGCGGAGGAGTGCGAGAAGTCTGGGGGCGCGTTCTCAGGGGCCGGGTCGCAGTGCACGCCGATGCTCTGCGCTGGCGACCAGCCTTGGGCCTGTTGCCTGCTGTCGGGCGTCTGCACCATGGGTTCGTCGGCGGAGTGCGCGGTGAAGGAGGGCGTCTATCACGACCAGCTGGACTGCACCCAGGTGCAGTGCCCGACGACACCCAAGGGAGCCTGCTGCCTGCCGAGTGGCTGCGCCAACCTCGAGGCGTGGGCCTGTCAGGCGCTCGGCGGACAGTATGCGGGCAATGGTGTCGCCTGCGTAGCGGTCCAATGCAGCGGCTCGAATGGCACCGCCTGCTGCCATCCGGACGCCTCGTGCACGACCGAGCCGACGCCGGGCTCTTGCGTTATCGGCGGGGGCGTCTTCATGGGCGCGTCGACGAAGTGCGCTACGACCGAGTGCGTCGGGACGGGCGCCTGCTGCCTCCCCGACCACACGTGCGCGCAGAAGACGGCGCTCGAGTGCTCACTGGCGGGAGGCTCCATCTCGCTCGGCTTCACCTGCGAGCAGGTCGACTGTACCGGATCTGGGGAGCTCGGCGCCTGTTGCATCGGCACGACGACGTGCTTCATGGCCAACTCGGGCATCTGCCAACCCATCGGCGGCGTGTTCTCCCCTGGCCTCGGCTGCCCCGCGACCCAGTGCAAGCCCAAGGGGCTCGGCGCGTGCTGCGCCAACAACACGTGTAGTAACACCGATGAGGCCGACTGCGACGCCATGAACGGCGCGTGGAACGGTACCGGCAGCTCGTGTCTCTCAGCGAAGTGCAAGGTCGCGACAGGCGCGTGCTGCATCGGCGACGGCTGCGCGGGCGGGATCGCGTTGACCAAGTGCGCGACCGCGGGCGGAACGTCTGGCGCGGAGGGGTCCACATGTGCGACGACGACCTGCCCGTGAGGCCTGCCGCGCGCGCGAATGCGGCTTGACAGCCCGATCGGAATCGGGTTCAGTCCGCGCCCATGTACGAGACCAGTGACATTCGTAAAGGTTTGAAGTTCGAAGCTGATGGCGTGCCGTGGACCATCGTGGACTTCCAGTTCGTCAAGCCCGGCAAGGGCACGGCGTTTACGCGAACCAAGGCCAAGAACCTGATCACGGGCCGCGTGGTGGAGCGCACCTACAAGACCGGCGAGCAGCTCAAGCCTGCCGACGTCGAAGAGCGCGACATGACGTACCTGTACAACGATGGGACGGCCTACTCCTTCATGGACAAGGAGTCCTACGAGCAGGTCGACATTCAGAAGACCGCCATGGAGGACGCCGCGCAGTGGCTCATCGAGCAGGCGACGGTGCAGGTACTGTTCTTCGACGGGCGGCCCATCAACGTCGAGCCGCCCACGTTCGTGGATCTCAAGATCACCTACTGCGAGCCGGGCATTCGAGGCGACACCGCGACCGGCACGACCAAGCCGGCCACGCTCGAGACGGGCGCCATTGTCCGCGTGCCTCTGTTCATCGATGACGGTGAGACCATCCGCATCGACACTCGCACCGGCGAGTACATGAGCCGGGCCAAGGCGTAGACGTGCATTGCCGAGGCATGACCTCGGTTCCCTCCCAATGACGTTCCCCACGGGTCGGGTCGTGCGTGTGCGGCCGGAAGCGGTCGTCGTCTCCACGCTCAGCGGCCTGCGCGAGCTGCCCATGGGCTCGAGCACGGAGACGGCAGCCCTCGGCGATCTCGTCACGTGGGCGAACGGTCACGTGCACGTCGTGGCGCGCAATCGCTCAGCGCGCGACCTGGAGGCGCAAGACTGGTGGCGGCTGCACCGGATCTGGCCCAACCTCGTGCGCCGCTGTGAGCTCATGTCGGAGCTCCGCGCGTGGTTTCGAGACCGCGGCTTCGTGGAGCTCGAAACCCCGGTCATGGCGCGGTCCCCTGGGCTCGAGGTGCATCTCCGCGCGATCGAGGCGCGCTCCACCCGCGAGTCACGCTGGCTCATCACCAGTCCGGAGTACTACCTCAAGCGCGTGCTATCGGCGGGAGCCGAGCGCGTCTTCTACCTCGGCCGCGCGTTTCGCGACGACGAGGACGGGCACCTCCACCACGGCGAGTTCACGATGCTCGAGTGGTACCGCGCTGGCGAACCGCCGCGCGCGATTCAAGACGACGTCGAGGCCATCGTCGCGTTGGCGACGGGCCAGCCCCGGGCCTGGACCCGCTTCACGGTGGCGGAGGCCCTCGAGCGCTTCGGCCGCCCATCGCAGGACCCAGATGACGTCATCACGCAGCTCGTCGAGCGCATCGAGCCCGCCCTGGCACCGCTGGGGGCGACGTGGCTCGAGCGCTGGCCCATTGCTCTGGCCTCGCTGGCGCGACCGTGTGACGACGACCCGACCGTCGCGGAGCGATTCGAGGCCTATGTCGACGGCGTCGAGCTCTGCAACGGCTTCGGAGAGCTCACCGATCCGGTCGAGCAGCGGGCCCGATGCGAGCGCGACGCCGCAGAGCGGGCGCGCCTGGGGCTACCGGCCTACCCCATCGACGCGTCCTTCCTGGATGCGCTCGAGGCGGGGCTCCCGCCGTGCTCCGGCGTCGCGCTGGGGGTCGATCGGCTCATCATGCTCGCCACCGGCGCGCGCCACCTCGACGACGTGGTCGCGATACCGCCGCGGCTGGGTTGAGCGCGGGCGCGTACTGGGAAAAATCTGCCGAGCGCGGCCGCGGAGACCTTAACTTCGCGCGCCCGGGCCCGTTGATTCCAGGTGAGCCCGCCGCCGCACGAAGCGGTTCGGGCCACGGGCGGCCGGGACGTTCATCGGCTGCCATGGCAAATCGTTCGAAGCGCGAATATGACGTTCGTGCTGGCCCGTGAGCACAGGAGTCCATCATGCACGAGCCCATTCGACCCGCACGTCACCCCGCGTTCGGGTCCGAGAAGTACCTGGGAGCGACGGCCGTCACCGACGACGTCCGGCGCATCTCCGAGCTGCTGGAGACCGCGAGCTTCGCCTGGGAGACCGCTCAGATGGCGCTGTCGTTCGGTGCCCGCATCGCGGCGCCGACGCGCACGCTGGAACGCCAGCTGCGTGCGGCGGACCGCGAGGACCGGGAGGCCGGTCGGGTCGCTTGCGAAGCGTTGGAGACCGTCCGTTGCGCCTTCGATGAGCTCACCGCGCTCTTCGACGGTGAGGAGCTCGAGGCCCTGAGCTACGAGGTCGGCTTCTGGACCACCTACGATTGGGCGCGCTCGCGCCTGTTTGGCGAATCGCCCATGACCAGCGCGCGTGTGACACTCCACCACGAGCTGGGCGAGGCGCGGCATCGCATCGACGTCATGCGTTCACGCCTGTCCGGGCGGCTCGGGCCCGAGCGGTGTTGGCACTAGGCCCGGGTTCGGGGTCAGCAGCGGCCGACAAGCGGCCACGCAGGCCTCAAAGACCGCATCCGGATGGGCTCCGGCGTCGATGACCGTGGCCGGGAACTCCGCAGGCCCGTCCGCGAGCCCGAAGACCGCGTCGTACGCAGCAGCGATGCGCGTGAGCTGCTCGCGCGTCTCGAACAGCTCGCGACGCTCGCCATCGCGCGCGGCGATCCGGGCGAGGGCGATCTCCGGATCAACCTTGAAGTACAGCGTAATTACCGGCCGCAACGCGCGAGCGTTGGCGGCTCGCACGAACTCCGGAGCCGAGCCCAGGCCCTGATACGCAAAGCTCGACGCAAGATAACGATCGCAGAGCACCACCTCGCCGCGCGCAAGAGCGGGCTGCACCTCGCGCGCGAGGTGCTCGAGGCGGTCAGCGGCAAAGAGGAGCGCCAGCGCGTCGGGCGGCGCAGCGACGGGCTCCTCACCGCGAAGATAGCGGCGAATCAGCTGACCGATTGCACCGGTCGATGGCTCGAAGGTCGCCAGTGTTGGGATGCCGTGGGCTCGGAACCACGCGGCGAGCCGATGGAGCTGCGTCGAGCGACCCGAGCCGTCGATCCCCTCCATCACCAGGAACAGGCCGCGCGTCACTGGCACGGGAGCTCACGCGCCGGCACGTTCGGCGGGCACTTCGGTGCAAAGAGTGCGTCCTCCTTGGGCGCGTTCAGGTGCACCTCGCGCACGCGCAGCTCCAGGTCGACGTCGGCGGCCTTGGACACGTAGCGGATCGTGCGCGGAACGCGGTGCGGTGTCCCGTCGACGGGCGCGTCCTCGTCGAAGCTCAGCACGTAGGTCGGGGTCGCGTCCGTGCCACTGCGGAGCGTCACGCGAATAGGGGCGAAGGTGTCTGGACGCACGAGGAGCTCCTGCTCGGACTGCGCACCGCGGACGACGAGCCGGTAGGCGCCCTCGCAGTCGTCCCAGTCCGCCGCGACGGGCTCGCCGTCGATGAGCGGCGCACCGCCGACCAGAAGATCGAACAACGCCTCGCCCGCGACGCCGAGCGGCAGGAAGCGCGCAACGTTCTCCACGCAGGAGCGTCCCGTGAGACACTCGGGGCTGCCGCGCTCGTGGCTGGCGAAGCGGTCGCCGTCGCTGACCAGGAAGGCCAGCGTGTCATCGGTCGGCGTCAGCGCCTCGAAGCGAAAGCAGGCCGGACGGCGACCCAGGAGATCGACGTCGCCCTTACGGGCCGACGCGTCACCGAAATACGAGGCGCGGGCGTTGAGCTCGAACGTCGTGATCCCACGCTTGGCGCCGCGGACGCGTGTGAGGAGCTCGGAGCCGGTCGGCAGCGGGCCCGCCGGACGGGTGAAGCGGTGAGGGCAGCACCCGAGCGCGACGAGCGCCACGGCGCACCACACAGGCCTGAAACAGGAGGACCACACAGCCTTCGGACCCTAGCACAGGCCCGGAATATTGCGACCAACGTGGGACCTTGGCTAAAGTATCAAAGCGAATGCCCGTTCTTATGAACAGGGCACTGGAACTCTCGACGGAACGAAAGGCACCATGAGCAACCGAGGCGAACACCACGAACAGGGCGGCGACGGCGATCGCACCGACACGGCGATGGTCACTTCTCGCAGCCTCTACGACTACTTTCAGGCGGAGGTCGCGCAGGTCGCGACCGACTTGAGGAGTCGCGCTCCCGCGGACGCACAGGTCTACGTGGCGGACCTGCTGGCGCGCTTTGGGAGCTCCGATCGACTCTTCGTGGTCATGGAGGGCCGGCGCGAGACCGAACCGCTCGCGCTCATCTTGAAGCGCGCGATGGAGGCCGACGAGGCCGGTCGCGTCCAGGAGCTGCGACGTCTGGGTGACGTCGCGCTCTACACGACCGGCCTCTTCCCCGAGCGCCTCCAGCGGCGCGGCATGGAGCTGGACTACTTCATTCGCATGGGCGGCACCGCCTATTCCAGCGTCGCCGACCTCTCCGGGCGCCGCTCCCGCGGGCCGATGCTGCGCGAGCTGTATCAAAACCTGGCCGCGCACTTCCGCGACCTGGTCGATCTCCTGGCCGAGCTTGCCGAGCGGACGCACCTCGCGACGGAGCGCGGGATCCTGTCGATGGTCGATGCCTGGCACGCCAAGGGCGACGCGCGCGCCGGCCAGAAGCTCACGGAGCTCGGCGTCATCCTGGCTCCCGGCGGACGCGCGTGCGTCTCCTGACGGCGATACAGGAGCGCTTGAGTTCGATCTACGCACTCGAACCGCGCTTGGAGCTGTCGGATTTCGTGGCGCGCCGCTCGGAGGTGCCGGGCGCGCCGCTAGACCGCCCCGAGCAGCTCCTGGTGCGCGAGTCCGACGGCGAACTGGAGCTCTTGCTCGTCTTGGAGGACCAGCTCGTCGATGGCACCTCTGCGAAGGCGGCCAACCTCGATACGTTCTGCGTCTGCGCCGAGGGGGTCAGCCACCTCCTGTACGTCGCGCGCGCGGCACGGGAGGATGCGTCGGTCAGCCAGCTCGAGCTCGAGGTGCAGGCCGAGGTCGACAAGTTCGCGCTGCTCCTGTTGCACGCGCGTGGCGGCCTGACGACGTCACCCCGCGGCGTCGCCGGTCTCATCGGACGGCTCTTCGGGGCGTTCGAGCTGCGGCGCTCGGTCGTCGATCCCGAGGAGCAGACGCGCTACGCGGAGGCCAACCGACTGGCGTCTGCGTACTGCCGCTGGCTTGCGGCCCAGTTCGTAGTCACGGCGCGACTCGAGGCGATGATTGGAGAGCTGCGGCGCCTCTATCGACTGAGAGGCGCCGGAAAGCTGGCGTATCTCAGCGGATACCGTCGCGAAGCAGGTCGATGACGGAGCGGTCGAAGCCGACCGAGCCATTGGCGATCTCGCGCAGCGCCGTGACGGCCGGCTTGTTCTTGGACGAGACGGTCGAGTCGTCACCCGTCATGAGCTGACGCGCGCGACGCGTCGCCAGGATGACGAGCGCGAACCGGTTCTCACAGTGATCGAGACAATCTTCAACGGTAACTCGGGCCATGGACACCTCCCGCAAGAGCGGCGCGCATGATAGGGTCGCGCGCTGCGATGTCAAGCCGTTCCTGCGCGTGGGTGCTGTTGTTCGGGATGACGGCCTGCGCGCTTCCGCCGGGGATGACGGTGATGCGCACGGCGGGCAAGGCGGGCCCCGCGCTCGAGCTTGAGGCGATCGCGGTCGCCGAACCCGAGGTCACGCTCCTGGGCGTCGAGCCGTGGCATCGGTGGCAGCGAGCGCGCGACGTCCTACGGGTCGTCGAGCAGCGGCCCGCCGTCGATGCGGTGGCGCCATGGGAGTTCGACGCGGTCACGCGCCCGACGACACCGGGCGGCTACGCGACGCGGACGACGCTGCTGCGGCGCGCCCGGGAGCTCGGCATCGACCCGAAGAAGGTCGCGGTCCTGGAGATCCAGGCGATGGAGGGTGCCACGGGCCAGGTCGTCGAGGCCACGCGCAAGGCCGAGCTGCGACTTCATCGGGAGTACCGCTCCGACGTCCAGCTGACCGTGCGGCTCGTGCATCCGGCCACCGACGCGATCATCGCGCGCTATGAGCTCGAGCTGCCCGAGGACCGCTTCGTCGACGTCCCCGAGAGCGATCCGCGACCTCAGATCTCCGCCGCGATCACGGAAGCGACCGGTCGACTGTTGGACGTCCTGCTAGCCCGCGACGCAATCGCATTCTGTGCCCCACCGCTGCTTCAAGAGGGCGCCGAGACCGCGCCACAGGTGCGTGAAAACCCCCGCCTGGCGTTGGAGGGCACGGACGTCGCCGCCGCACTCGAGCGCCGGCTCAAGGGGCTCGACACGCTGGAGCATGACGCGTTCACGTACGCGGTCATGCGCGCGTCGGAGCCGGATCTCACGCTGCGCGACTTGAGAGCGCTGCGCTCGACGCCGTTGGGGGTGCGCGTGGTGATGAGCGCGGGCCCACCAACCGTACAGGAAACGTGGGTCGAGGCGCTCCGTCGGCCCGATGGCAGCGGCGCCTGGCCGACCCAGACGTCGTTTGCGTTCCGTCGCGCCTGGCGGCGGGGCGCGCGTCAGGCCGCTGTGTGGCGTGCCGGTGAGCGGGCGCTGGTCGACCTCCGCACCGTGCGTTAGCGGCCTGACGCAGTGCTGCCGCATGCGCTCGTGGGACCTGGCTCAGCTGCCGAACGGATACTTCTTTCCTGAGCTACAGAAGTAGCGGAGATCGTTGTTCGAGATGCTCCCGCAACTGCCCTGACACAGGTACCGCAAGTCATTGGACGAGATGCTCCCGCACGAGCCCTGGCAGTAGTAGCGGAGGTCGTTGTTCGAGATGCTCCCACACGACTTCTGGCAGAAGTAGCGGGTGTCGTTGTTCGAGATGCTCCCGCACGACCCCTGGCACATGTAGCGCATGTCGTTGTTCGAGATGCTCCCGCACGACCCCTGGCAGTAGTAGCGCATGTCGTTGTTCGAGATGCTACCGCACGAGTTGGCGGTGATGGGCGCGTCATCGCTGGGCTCGCCCACGCTTGGCGGCTCGACGACTCCTCCGATGACCAGGGCGGCAGCGACTGCGCCGACGAAAATGGACTCAAGAAACACGTTTCGCTCCTCTCGGACCCGCTCGTGGGTCGTGGCGAGCGTGCCCCAGCGATGTCGGGGGCGCAAGGTGGGCGTTGCCGTTGGGCCCGGCAAGGAGTAGAGTACGGGCGCTCCGGAGGAAGAATGACGGGCATGCGTGGTCAGCACGGCGGCCAAGAGGGCGGCCAAAGCAGTAGCGCCTATCGCGGCGAGCAGCGGAGTCGTGCGGGTGAACCTTCGCACGCCGAGGCCGGTCGCGCGACTGATGCGCCAGCGGGCGCGGCGCCGAACCACGAGGTCACGGTCGCCGACGGTGCGGCGATCGATCGCCTCACGCCGACGACGCTTCTGCGCGTCACACGCGACACGCTGCGCAAGCGCGATGAGCAGCTCGAGCAGTCCCGCGCGGCGCTCCGCGAGCAGACGCGCATCCTCCAGGCGGTGCTCGACGGCATGACCGACGGCGTCGTCGTCGTCGCTCCAGACGGGCGCCTCGTCCTATGTAATCCGGCGGCCACGCGGCTCGTCGGCCTCGAGCATCTCGCCTTCTTGTCGACCAACCCGCTGGCTGAGCGCCCCGCCGATCTGCGCCATCCGGGCTCGTACGGAACCTTTCGCGCCGACGGAGACACGCCGTGCCCCCGCGATGAGCTGCCGCTCGTGCGTGCGCTGCGCGGGCTGCCGGTCGAGGAGGTCGACGTGCTCCTGCGTACCGCACGACGACCGGAGGGCTCGTGGCTGCGCTTCAATGCGCGTCCACTCTCCGATGTCGACGGTCGACCCATTGGCGCGCTCGCCGTGTTTCGAGACGTCACGGAGCGCCGACGCGCCGAGCAGGACCTGGCGCGCTCGAACGCGGAGCTCGAACAGTTCGCCTACGCGGTGAGCCATGACCTCAAGGAGCCGGTGCGCGTCGTCTCCAGTTATGCGCAGCTCTTGGCGCGGCGGTACCGGGGCCAGCTTGGCGCCGACGCAGACGAGTACATTGGCGCCATTGTACAGGGCGTGACGCGGGCCTACCGGCTCATCGACGGGTTGCTGGACTACTCCCGTGTGGGTCGTGAGAGCGGCGCATCGCGCCCGACGGACGCCTCTCTGGCCCTCGACAACGCGGTCGCCAACCTGGAGACGCTCGTGCTCGAGACGCACGCTGAGCTTCGCCGCGGGCCTCTGCCCCCGGTCATGGCAGACCCGGCCGAGCTCGTGCGTGTGTTTCAGAACCTGCTCAGCAACGCGCTCAAGTTTCACGGTGACAGCGCCCCGGTGGTGACGATTTCGGGCGAGGCGCGAGGGGACGACGTCGTCTACTCGGTCACGGACAACGGCATCGGGATCGCGCCGGAGCACTTCGAGCGCATCTTCGTGATCTTTCAGAGACTCCACCCCCGCGCCAAGTACCCCGGCACGGGCCTCGGCCTCGCCATCTGCAAGCGCATCGTCGAGCGCCACAGCGGGACGATCTGGGTCGAGTCGCGACCGGGAGAGGGCGCGACCTTCCGATTCACGCTGGCCGCCGCGCGAACGTAGCCATCGCGTGCTATAACGCCGGCCGAATGGGCGTGCGCTGTGCTCTGATGCTCCTCGTCTCGTTGGCCTCGCTGGTCCCAGCCACGGCGCTTGCCGTGCCGCTGCGCGTGCTGAGCCGCACGACGCTGGACGTCGAGGTCTCATCACGGTGGAACGGGCTGGCGCTCACCGGCCGCCTCTCAGACGACGACGGTCAGGCCGTCTCCGCCGCAGAGCTGGTCGTGTCGGTGCCCGGTGTCGGTGACAAGGCTGTGACGACCGACCGCTCCGGCCGCTACCGGGTGCGCATCGAGGGTGCCGAACACGAAGCGCTGGCCAAAGCGACGCCGGCGGGCGCGGCGGTGACGCTCCGCGCGCGTTTTGCGGGAGATGCCTCGCGCGGTCCGGCGTTGACTGAGGCCCGGCTTCATCTCGATCGCGAGATCCTGGACCTCGACGTCGTAGTCAGCCCCTCTCGTGTCACAGCGGGTCAAGCGCCGCGCGTGCTGTGCGCGCTACGCCACGGTGCGGAGCCGGCGCCAGGAATGCCTCTGGAGCTCATCTTGGGTCCAGAGCCGGAGCAGCGCCTGCTCACGCGCACCGATGCCGAAGGCCGGGCCACGTTTCGGGCGCTGCCTGGCTTGCCCGCCGGCCCGCATCGGCTCCAGGTCGTGTTTCCGGGCACGGACGTCATCAACCGCGCCAGCGCCACGCGGACGGTGCTCGCGATGCGCCGCGTTCGACCAACGCTCGACTCGGTGCAGGTCGATGACACGTGGCTCACCGTGAGCGGTCGGCTGGAAGGACCCGGTGGCGGTGGCGGCCTTCGGCTCGACCTCACGGTCGAAGACATCCTCGTCGGGAACGTCATCTCCGACGCCTGGGGCGGCTTTGTCGCCCGGGTGTCCATGCCAGAGATCTCCGAACGCATGGGGCCAACGCGCGCGGCCGTCCGCGCGACGTTTCATGCGTTGGCACCGTGGGAGACTGCCGCGCAGTCAGCGCCTTGGGAGATCGACGTCCCTGCCCCGCCGCGGCTGCCACTGGCGCAGTACGCAGTGCCGGCACTGGCCGCGTTCGCGCTGGTGGGGGCGGCGATCGCGTGGCGGCGCGGTGCCGGGCGCCGAGTGGCCGATTTGCTTGCAGCGCTCGCGACGCGGTGGCAACGGCGGCAGCGACGCGCCACGGCGACCGCACATCGGAGCGCGGCCGTGCCGCAAAACGCCAGCCCGCCGCCGCTCCCCGCGGGTTCGGGGGAGCCACGACAGGCGCCTGGGTGGGTCCGCCTCGTGGATCTGCTCACGCGGCGGCCGTTGGCGGACGTCGACGTGCGGGTCGACGAACGATGGGCTCGCACGGCGGATGACGGCTCCCTCGACCTGAGCGACGTGCTCCTCGCCCCGACGATCGCGCTGAGCTGTCCTGGCTACGCGCCGGTCATTCTCTCCGGCGTCCGGGGGCTTCCAACCGAGGTGCTCCTGACCCCAAAGCGCGTGTTGGCCGCGCGTGCCTTCGACGGCCTCTTGGCTGCGCTCGGCTCCGCCTCGGACGCACGGCGTGTCCGCCGTTTTGGGACCCGAACGCCGCGCGAGGTCGCCATGCTCCTCGAGTCGGCCGGGGGTCCGATGCGCTCGGGCGCGGCCGCGGCACGCACGGTGCTCGCGTTCGAGCGGCTCTACTTTGGCGCTCCGAGCGCCGCGGGCGCGCCGGACGCCGAGGCGGTGCGTACGGCCCTCGACGCCTTGGCCCGGGATACGTTGGCCCGCGACGCAGGCGAGAGCGACACCTCGCGCGACCCGCCATCGAGTGCCCAATGACGTCCGGACTGTGGCTCGTCTCGTGGACGATTGGCGCCACGCTCCTCGGGCCCCCGCCGACGGAGGAGCCGTGGTTCTCGGCGAGCGACGGACAGTGGAACGCCTTGGGCTACCTCGGGGTCACTGCGACCGAGGCACGGGTGGAGCTCGTGACGTTGGTTCCCGGCAAGGATCGGTTCGACTGGAGCACCCTGCCGAGCGGCGGTGACGAGCGGCCCGTGCTCCTCTTTCTCGGGTCGCGGCGCATCGACGCAGACGCGCTGACGGACTTCCTCGACGACGGCGGAGACGTCATCGTGGCCGTCGACGTCGCGCCACCGGACGCGGCGCTCGAGGCCCTGGGCCTCCGCGTCTCACCGGAGGGCGTCGCACACGACCGGTTTCACCGCGAGCACCCGGCCTTCCCCGAGCTGACGCGGCCCCGAGAGCTCACGTCCGACGAGCAACGGTTTCTGTGGTACAATGTCGAGTCGATCGTTCTGAATCACCCCGTCGCGCTCGTCATCGACACGGCGCGTGACGCACGCCGGAGAGGGGGCCCTGCGACCCCTCTCGCGTCGTACTCGGAGCCGGAGCGTCACGCGGCCGTCGAAGTGCGCCGCGGCGCTGGCATCGCGCTCATCCTGGCGGACGCGAGCCTGTTCATCGACGAGATGCAGCAGCGCTCCTACGGCGACAAGCAGCTCGTCGCCAACGCCCTCCGGTATCACTGCGCCGAGCCCCCGTGCCGCGGCGCGCAGCCGTGCCCGCCGCGTCCATGTCGGGTCATCGTGATCCCCGAGGGGGTCGCCCACATCGGACAATACGCCGGCACGCGAGTGACGTCGGTCGCGTCATTCGAGCGGTTCTTTGGTCGCGCAGTCGACGCGCTCCACGCGCTCGCCGTGGACGGCAACAGTCAAGTCGGCATCCCGCTGGTGCTGCGATGGACGACACGCGCCCTGACGCTGGCGCTCGCGGTGACCGTCCTCGGGGTGCTCTTCGTCTTCGCCTCCCCGAAGGCGCGCGCTCGGCCCAGCGTGCGGCTGTGGGGCGGCGAGCCTCTCGATCGTGCGGCAGCGCTTCTTCGGGATCGCCACTCGGCGGACTATTCGCGCCCAGCCCGCGCCCTCCTCGAATCACTCGCGCGCCTCGCCAGTGGAGGCTCTGCCGCGGCGTTCGAGACCGATCGGGCACCGCTCGATGCGCTGCCCCTCCGCGTCAGGGACGCACCTGAACCCGTCCGCGACGCCGCCTTGAGGTGCGTCGAGGCGTCGCATAGGCTGGGTGGGTCCGTCGCGTCGGCGCGTGACCTGCCAGGCGCGACGGCAGCCATGGGCCACGACGCCTACCAGCGCTTGCTGGTCGACGTTCGGCGCGTCTCCGATCATGTGCGTCGCGCGCGTCAGCCCGGCCCGCGCAGCGCCACCCCATCGACTCCTGGAGTGCACCCGTGACGTCCCAAGCCCTTCGACACGCCGCCGCTGACGTGCCCTTCGACGACACCGCTCTGGCCCGCGCCGCGGAGCTGCGAGAGGCCGTTCTTCGTGAGATCTCGCGGGTCTACATTGGCCCGACGGGCACCGTAGAGCTGTTGCTCATCGCGCTCCTGGCGCGCGGTCACGTCCTGCTGGAGGGCGTGCCTGGCATCGCGAAGACCACGCTCGTCAAGGCGTTTGCGGCCACGCTCGGATGCACGTTTCGCCGCATTCAGTTCACTCCGGATCTCCTGCCTGCGGACATCACTGGCACGTTCGTGCTGGACCTCGAGTCGCGGCGCTTCGAGCTGCGGCGAGGGCCGGTCTTTGCAAACGTCATCTTGGGCGACGAGATCAACCGCGCGCCCGCCAAGACCCAGAGCGCGCTGCTCGAGGCGATGCAGGAGGGACAGGTCACCATCGACGGGCAGACGGAGCGGCTGGACCCGCCGTTCATGGTGCTCGCCACTCAGAACCCCATGGACCACGAGGGCGTCTACTTGCTGCCCGAGGCGCAGCTCGATCGCTTCATGTTCCGGCTGACGCTCGGCTACCCCACCGAGACCGACGAGCGGCGGCTGCTGCGGACCTACAGTGCGCCCGTCGAGCCTGTGCGTGCGCTGATCGAGGGGCCCACCATCATGGAGCTGGCCGACGCTGCTGCCCGCGTCTACGTCGACGATGAGCTCATCGCGTACATCGTTCGCTTGGTGTCGGCCACCCGAGCGCACCCTCGGGTGCGCGTCGGGGCCTCGCCACGCGCGAGCCTGCTGCTCATGAACTCGGCCAAGGTCCACGCCATGCTGCGGGGCCGGAGCTACGTGATCCCTGACGACGTCCAGGCAATCGCGGGTTACGTCCTGGAGCATCGCGTGCGCCTCCTGCCGGAGGCGGAGCTCGATGGACCATCACCCGAAGCGGTCGTCGCTCAGGTCGTGGCCGAGATCGTCGCGGATACCGTGTACGCAACCCTGCCGTGAGCCTTGTCGCTGCCACTGGCTCTGCCCCTGGAGATGCCCGTTCTGCGGGCGTCACCGCATCGCCTCGGCGGTTCGAGCTCGGGATCGAGGCGCAGACCGTACTCGGCCTCGGCGCGCTCATCGCGGCGGTCGGCCTGGCGGCCACGTCGCCGATCCTCATCGCCTGGGGCGCCACCCTGCTCGCCGCGGTCGCGCTCGTCCTCGCCTGGGCGCGGCACGTCTCGCTACCGCGCTTCGCGGGCGGTCTCCGGGTCAGCGTGGCGCGCGCGTCGCGAGATGGCTCGATCCCCGTCGGGGGCCGGGTCCCGCTCCGAGTCGCCCTCCGCTGGTGCGTTCACGGCACGGCTCCCCGGGTTGTGCGGGTGCGGGTCGAGCTGAGCGCTGGACTGCGGCACGTCCGCGAGCCTGCACCGCTGGGCGTGGACGAGGCTGGCGACGACGCCGACGAAGGCTCGGAGACCGTCGTCCTCGGCGGCGAGGTCGAGGGGCTGCGCGTGGGCCCCGGCTTCGTCAAGCGCGTCGTCCTCGAGGTCGCCCTCGTCGGCGCCCGTGTGCATCTCGAGGCTCCCGTCGATCTCGCGGTCCTCGTCCTTCCCCGTTCCGCTCGCCATCGCCCTCGCTGGGCGCTCTTGGCACCCCGCGGGCTGAGTCCGGATGCCGTGACGGCCTCGCTTCCACGGCGTGGCATGGGGTCGGATCTGCGCGAGCTGCGTGACCACGTCCCGGGCGACGCGTTCAAGCAGATTGCGTGGAAGGCGACCGCGCGCCGCGCCGACGGAAAGCTCATCGTGCGAGAGGTCGAGGGCGAGTCTACCTATGGCGTCGTCTTCGTGATGGACGTCGGGGAGGCGATGCGGGAAGGCGCTCCGGGGCAGCGCGCGTTGGACGCGGCCGTCGCGCTCGTGGCGGGCTTTGCGGAGGCGGCGCTGGCGCGACGTCAGGGCCACCGCGTGGGACTCGTGACCTACGGCGACGTCGTCTTTGGCACGACGCAGGCGGCGTCGGGTCCCGACACGCGCCGTCGCATCCTCGAGCACCTCGTCGAGGTCGAGGCCATCGTCCACGACCCCCATGTCGCCATCGAGGACGGCGAGCTCGCGCTGTGGGTGCAGGAGCACTTGGATCAGCGCGAGGGATCACGCTCGGCTGAGCTGAGCGACGGTCAGGCGGGTCCGATCGCGGCGAGCGTCGATGACCCGTTCCTCGTCGAGGTCACCGCCGAACGCGCACGCCACGCGCTGTCGACGCAGGCCACGGCCATCAAGCGGTGGCGGCAGGTGCTGGGCGCTCCGGCGACAGACACCGCGCGGGCGTGGCTGCTGACCTACTGTCGTTTTCACGGGATCGAGCTGCCTCGCGCGCTGGGGGCGCCGTTCGCGCGGCGCTGGACCGGCCTCGTCCTAGCGGCTCAGCGGGCCGTACGCGACGCGGGTCAGGGGCGAGACCGCGCTCGTCTCCGGGCCCCGATGACGCTGGTCGTGGTGACCCGCATGGACTCGGTGGGCGAGGCGAGCGAGATCGAAGCCGCCGTTCGGGTGGCAGCCGGGGAGCGACACCGGATCGTCTTTGCTGACGCCACGCCCGAGACGTCGCGCACCAAGGCTCCGCCACGCGTCGACAACGAGCGCGAGGCCGTCGAGGCCGGCCTCGACGCGGAGCGACGGTTGCGTGCCGAGAGCGCGGTCCGAGCCATTCGCCGCGCGGGAGGCGACACGGTGCCTCTGCGCTCCCTGACGCAGCGGGGCGCATAGGTTCGTTGGGGGTATGGCAATATAGTAAACAACGCATTTCACTTTACCCCTTCGCGTCCGGGCAAAGCCTGCTAGACTGCCCGGGGGCTCCAGGTGCACGGGCAGCGACCGGAGGCAGGCGTCGTGCAAGACGTCCTCAAAGGCAAGTACCGCATCCTCCATGAGGTCGGTCAGGGAGGCATGGCCGTCGTCTATAAAGGCGTCGACCTCGCCCTCGATCGGGAGGTCGCAGTCAAAGTGCTGCACCCGCACCTCGCGAGCCGCGCGGATAGCCGCATGCGATTTCAGCGCGAGGCCAAGGCCGTCGCCAAGCTGCGGCATTCCAACATCGTCGAGATATACGACTACTCGGGTCTCGAGTCGGAGGAGAGCTTCATCGTCACGGAGTACATCCGCGGCGAGACGCTCAAGGACTTCACCGATCGGACGTGCCCCACGCTCCCAGAGATAGGGGCCATGATCTCCCATCAAGTCGCATCGGCGCTGGCGCATGCCCACTCGCAGGGCATCATTCATCGAGACGTCAAGCCCGAGAACGTCATGATCCGCGACGACGGCGTCGTGAAGCTCATGGACTTTGGCATCGCCCAGATCGTCGACATGCAGCAGATGACTGTCACGGGCGCGCTCGTCGGCTCTCCGGCGTACATGTCACCGGAGCACGTCGAAGGGCGCCCGCTCGACTATCGCGCCGACGTCTTCAGCATGGGCACGATGCTCTACTTCCTCACGACGGGGAAGCTCCCCTTCGATGCGACCTCGCCCCATGCGCTGCTGCGCCAGATCCTGGAGGTCCGCTGTGACGATCCCAGGACGCGCAACCCGGCCATCAGCCGCGGGCTGCAGCTCATCATTCGCCGGTGCCACGAGCGCGAGGCGGAGGCGCGCTTTCCCACCATGGTCGAGCTCGAGGACGCGCTGCTGAGCTACCTGCGCGAGCTGGACCTGGGCGATCCGGCGCGTGAGCTCACGGCGTACTTCGACGACCCCAAGTCGGTCGAGGCCAGCCTCACGCGTCGGGTCATCGATAGGCTGATGGCGCGGGCGCGCGTCCAGGCCGATGCGGGGTCCGTCCCGGCAGCGTTGGAGGCCTACAATCAGGTCCTCGCGCTCGCGGGCGACGAGACGGACGCGATGACCCAAGTGCAGCGCCTGACGACCGCGCGCTCGCGACAGACGGCCGTGCGGCGTCTTCTGATGGCCGCCGCCGCCGTCGGTGCCATTGGCGGCGTCCTGACCGCGACGCGACCTTGGCGCACGGCCACGACCGAGCCGGAGGACGGCCCGGAGCCGGCGGTCGTCGAGTCCGTACCCGCCGCGACCCCGATCGCGGTGGCTCCCGCACCCGCACCCGTCGTTCCGGTCGCGACCGCGCCGACGAGTCCGGAGATCCCATCGACGGTCTGGGCCGCCCTGCGACGTTCCACGGTCATGGGCGAGCGCCAGGACCGCCGGAGCATCACCACTGAGGCTCCTCCACGGCCGGTCGCCGCGCTCGACTCGGTTCCAGTGCGGCCGGCAGTCCCTGGCAAGAAGGACGTGACCCTGGTGCCGACGCGCCCCGCCGGAGACGGGACGAAGGCGGTGGCGAGCGGCGTGACGTTCTCCATTCGGGCCAACCCGCCGGCCGCGGAGATTCACTTCGACGGGCAGACGTTCAGCGACGGTCGCACGCCGAAGCTGACCCGTCAGAAGGGCACTTACAGCGTTCGGATTCACCATCCGAGCTGCGACTACTGCGAGGATCGCACCTATCGCCTGACCATCGACCCCGCGGCGCCGCCGCCGTCGGAGCTGGTCTACGAGGTCGGGTTCAAGCCCGCGCTCGTCACGGTCGAGGCGCCGTCGGACGCGCTCATCGAGGTTGGCGGCCGGCGCACGCGCCCGGGGCAGGCCGTCGAGATCAAGATGCGCCGACCCAAGGAGACCATCCCGATCCACGTTCACGGCGCGAGCTATGAGGACGTCGTGCGCAACGTTACCGCCGAGTCGGGTCGACCGACGACGGTGACCGTCAATCCGCCGCGGCTGGGTGCGCCGTAGCGTCCGTCCTCACCGACCACCGCCCCTCGTGCTCGGCGGCGCGCGCGTCGTCGACGAGCTTGCGGAGGTGCGCAAGCGCTTGGCGCTCCGCCAGCCAATGCACCGACGGCGCGACATCGCTGTAAGCCCGCGTCACGAGCTGCGCCAGCGACGTCGGCTCGTGGGAGAGCGCCTCCAGGATCCGGGCCTCACGCCAGAGGCGATGGGCGATCGTGGCTCGGAGCCGCTCGGCTCCGCCGACGATTGGAGCGCCGTGCGCAGGAACGACGACGCGCGGCTGTAGCCCCGCGAGACGTGCGAGGCTCGACAGGTAGGGCCCCATCGCACCATCCGGAGGGTCGATGACGATCGTGCCCACACTCGCAATCATGTCTCCCGCGACCAAGACGCGCCGCGCGGCGTGCCATGCACACAGGTGTCCCGGAGCGTGCCCCGGCGTGTGCAGCAGCGACCAACCCGCGGGACCGGCATCGCCCTCACCCAGCGTGCGGGCGACCGGCACATCCGACAGACGCGCCGCCGTCCATGGATGCGCCAGGATGGGCACACCGAGGCGGTCGGCTAGGCGCGCGGCGCCCGTCGTGTGGTCCCGATGGTGGTGCGTGAGCAGGATCGCGCTGACGCCACGGGCCACCGTTGCAACCCGCGAGAGCTCGAGCGCGTCGTCGGCGCCGGGGTCGACCAGCCATCGCTCGCCGTCATCGCCGTGGATCACGACGGCGTTGGTGTGCGTCGCTGGCGGCAAGGTCGCGGTGCGCAAGGGCGTGACCCATGCGGCCGACGAGAGCGCCTCGGAGCCGGCCGGAGCTCGCCCCGGAGCGAGCACGGCGAGAGTCGCGGGGTCCAACAGCTCGGCTCCGGCGCTCCATGCGTCGACTAGGGCGCGCGGTTCGGCCCATGCGCTCGAAGCGGCCGGCGACGCGCCCTGAACCACCGACGTACGAAAGCGCCGCTCGAAACCGGCGGGGGTCTCGTGCACGACCCGGTCGCCCACCGGCGCCGCAACCAGGGGCAATGTGGTCACGCCCGAGGCGTCACGCGTGACCGCGACTCGTCCCTGAGCGTCGTCGGTGAGCGCGAGCGTCCGCGGCGCGACCGGGACCGCGAAGGCCATCGGGTCCGAGACCGCGTTGGCGAGGCGCTGTGGGAGCTCGGACATGGCAGGGGCGAGAGTAGCAGAATCGCCGCCCCCGGGCTGATCGTGCAACGCTGCGGCAGGTGCACTGGAGACCCGGCCCCGCGAGGCGTACACTGCGGGGCATGTACGCCCTCATCGCTACCCTGCTTGCCCTCGCCTCCGCGCCACCGAAGGACGCCTTCCCCGGCAAGCCCTTCTCCGCGGTGCGCGCGTTCGTCATGAACGAGGACGTCACGGGCCCACCGCCGTGCCTCGTGGCCGTCGACGCCAAGGGGACGCTCTGCAAGTCCGTACGGGGTCCCGGCCGGGTCCTCACGCCGTCGCAGGCGGCGACGCTCCAGTCCACGCTGAACGCGCCGACGTCGTTCGGCGAGCCGGAGTCGAAGTGCTTCATCCCGCACCACGCCTTCGTCTACTACGACGCCCACGGTCAGGTCGTCGGACAGGCGGCCGTCTGTTTCATGTGCGACGCCGTCCGCGGCGAGCCCGACGTCCCCGCTCAGGGCAAGGATCCGTCCAAGACGTCGCTGTCCAAGGACGGCAAGGCCGCGCTTCAATCGCTGTGCCGCGACCTGGGCCTGGCGCACTGTGCTGGCGAGCCGCCCCGACCGTGATTCGCGCGGCGACGATGGCGCTCGCGCTGACGGTGTCCGTCGGCTGCAAGGCCAAGCCTCCCGAGCCGGCGCCCCCTGCGGCCTACTGCCCGGCCTCCAAGGCGATTCAGGTGGCCACGTGGAACCTCGAGTGGCTCAACAGGCGCTCCGACCATGGGATCGTCAAGCGCGCCGACGAGGACTACCGGCGTCTCGGTCGCTACGCGGGTCGGCTCAATGCGGAGGTCATCGCGTTTCAAGAGGTCGACGGTCCCGAGGCGGCCGAGCGCGTGTTCGACCCGAAGGAGTGGCGCATTCACACGACGCGCCAGAAGAGCCCCCAGCGCGCGGGTTTCGCGGTGCGGCGCGCGGTGCCGTTCACGGCCAACCCGGACGTCGAGTCGCTCGATGTGGGCGGCCTCCGCACGGGCGCCGACATCACGGTCACCGCCTGCGGGCAGCGGCTGCGGCTCTTGTCGGTGCACCTCAAGTCGGGCTGCTTCGATGACCCGTTGGACCGCCCGAACAAGGCCTGCTCGCGGCTCCGCCAACAGCTTGGGCCGCTGGAGGACTGGATCGACGCCCGTGCGCGCGAGGACGTGCCCTTCGCCGTGCTCGGGGACTTCAACCGGCGCTTCGGTCGGACCGACACGTTCTGGCCCGAGATCGACGACAGCGACCCCCCGAACGCGGACCTGACCGACGCGGGCGCGGGCCGAACGTCGCCCTGCTGGAACGCCAAGTACCCGGAGTTCATCGACCACATCGTGCTGGACAAGCGGGCGAGGCGGTGGTTTCGGCCCGAGTCCTTCGATGTGATGACGTTCGACCCGGCGGACGCACCCCACAAGCGTGTGCTCTCGGACCACTGTCCGCTCAAGCTTACGCTGGAGCTCGAGCGCGGCGCTCCGTAACGTGAGCCTCGACCGCGTCGAGGACCATGGCCTGAACCCGGACGCCGTCTAGGGCATACGCCTCGTGGATCCCCGTGGGGCTCGTGACGTTCACCTCGGTCAGGTGCTCGCCGATGACGTCGATCCCGACGAATAGGTGCCCGTCCGCACGCAGGCGCGGCCCGAGCTGAGCCAGGAGCGCCTGCTCACGCTCGGTGAGCGTGGTCTTGTGGACGACCGCGCCCACGTGGATGTTGCCGCGCGGGTCGTCGCCCCCGGGGACGCGGAGCACCGCGCCGGCGAAGTGGCCATCGACCAGCAGGATGCGCTTGTCGCCGAGCCGGGCCTCCGGCAGATACCGCTGCGCGAGCACCGGCCGACGGCCATGGCGCGTGGACTGTTCGAGGATGACGTTGCGGTTCGGATCCTCGCGACGCACCTGGAAGATGCCCTCGCCGCCGTTGCCGTCGAGCGGCTTGACCACGATGGGCACGCCTAGCTCTTCCATGAAGTCGCGGATGCGGCGGGCGCTGGAGGTCACGAGGCTGCGCGGGCAGAACTCCGGAAACTGGAGCGCGTACAGCTTCTCATTGTGGTTGCGCAGGTTCCCTGCGCGATTGACGACGAGCGCCTGGGGCTCGGCAGCCTCCAGCAGGTACGTGGAGAAGATGTACTCCATGTCGAATGGCGGGTCCTTGCGCATGAAGATCGCGTCCAGCGTGCGGAGGTTCACCTCGCTCGGCGGGCCGAGGACGGCGTGCTCTCCCTGGACCGTCCCGACGCGACAAGGCCGCGCCGTCGCCCACGGGACGCCGTGCAGCAGGGCGAGATCGGTCACGAGGCAGTAGAGCACCTCGTGTCCGCGGTCCTGAGCCTCGAGCATGAGCGCGTAGGTGGAGTCGCGGTCGATTCGGATGCTGTCGATGGGATCCATGACGAAGAGCAGGCGCATAGGGTCCCAATGATAGTCGTCTCGCGCGGCGCGCCAAGGGTTGCCGGCCGCGACGCGTTTGCTTATGTTTCCGCGCGTGTCAGCTCCCCAACCGAGAGCGGCATCCGCCGCGGCACATGCAGGCCCCGATGAGCAGGCGCTCGTTCGGTTCGTCACGGACTCGGCGCTGTACGAGGCCGATGGATCGGTGCTCAGCTGGGTCTACGGTCAGCGGGACGGGTTCGCTTACGACGAGGCCACGGCCATCTTCGCGCGCCTCTTCGCGTGGCTCGGTCACGCGCGCCGGGCCGCGTCGCTGGGCGAGCGCGTCGAGGCGCTCGTGCAAGAGCAAGGCGCGCTGGGTCGCGAGGGCGTCTGCTACGCGTTCGACACGGCGCTGGCCCTCCCGTCACTTGCACGACCGGACGCTGCGGCGCGACGGGTCGCAGCGCTGATGACGTCGGGAGTAGCCTGCGAACCCATCACGCGGCCAGGCTGGTGGTCGCAGTCATATGGACCCCACTTGCTCAAGGCGCTGGTACCGCTCGCTGCGACGGGGCGCCGCGCCCTGGTCGATGAGCTCGCCGCGGACCTGGTCGCGCGCACCTTCGACGGCGCGCGCTTTCGGATTCACGCCGAGAGCCCGTGGTGCTACCTGCACTCGCACTGTTACGCGGTCGAAGGGCTGCTGGGGCTCGGTCGCTCACTCGAGGTCGTCGCCGCGTCCGTGGACTGGCTCGCGCGGCAGCAGCGAGACGACGGCAGCTTTCCAGCGTGGGAGGGACGCCCAGGCGCGCCGCGGGTCTCTCCCATGGACGTCACGGCGCAGGCCGTGCGGCTATTCGCGGCGGTCGCACCGGACCGGCACGCGGAGGCCCGGCATCGCGCGCTCGAGCGCCTCGCGCAGGCGCAGGATCCGCGCACGGGTGGCATTCGCTATGACGACACCATCCCCGATCAGGCCACCTGGGTCGCCGCCTTCGCGCTTCAGGCCGTGCGCTGGTCGGCCTCGCCGCCCTCGCAGGGCGAGCTCGCTTGGCTCCTCTGACCGCGGTCCCAGATGCTGTGCCGCCGGCACCGCTCCGACGCGCGGGTGTCGTGCTGGGCGTCTGGGACGGACACGACGCGGGCGCGGCGGTGCTCGTCGACGGCGTGGTCCGTGGCGCGCTCTCCGAAGAGCGGCTCACGCGGCGGAAGCGTCAGTCCGGCTTCCCGTCCCTGGCGCTCCAGGCGGTGCTCGACGACGCAGGCGTCCGAGGCGAAGACCTCGACGCGGTCGCGGTCGCGGGCCAACATGGCCGGTTGCTGCATCGCGCGCTCGACTCACGCTACGCAGCCTCGGACGCCGACCGCGATCCACTCGCCCTGTCGTCGCGCGTGGTGCGCCGCCTCGAGACCGCGGCCGCTCGCCTGCCGCAGGTCGTGCGGAGCGCCGAGACCAACGCAAGTCACCGCGTGCTGTCCGCCCGCCTGCGCTCGCACGGCATCGTGGCGCCGCTGCACCTCGTCGACCATCACCACGCGCACGCGCAGTGTGCCCGCCTCGCGGGGCCATGGCGCGACGCGCTCGTGGTCACCGCCGACGGCTATGGCGACGGACTCGCCATGACCGTCTCGGATGAAAATGGTTGCGGGACCAACCGCTCGACACGGGCAACATTTCCGAGCCCGGGCTGGTCGGCCGCGCTCGTCTATGGCGCCGCGACGCGGGTGCTGGGCTTCCAGGAGGGTGACGAGGGCAAGCTCATGGGCCTCGCCGCCCACGGTGACGCCTCAGTGCTTCGAGCGTACTTCGATCGACTGCTGACGCTCGGCGCGTGTGACCCCCGGCTCGGCGGAACGTCCTTGCGCCGCACGTTGGAGGGCCATCGACGCGAGGACGTGGCCGCTGCGCTCCAGACGTCGCTGGAGGCGGCGATGGTCGCCTTCGTCGCAGCACGGCGCGGCGCTCACCGTCGCGTGCTCCTGGCAGGAGGACTGTTTGCGAACGCGGTCTTGAACGCGCGCCTCATGGCGCTGTTCCCCGACGGCGGCGACGCGTTTCCCCACATGGGCGACGGCGGCTTGTGCGTCGGCGCCGCCGCCGCGCTCTTCGAACCCGAGCTCGCGCGCCCGCTCCCCCTGCCCTTCCTTGGGCCGAGGCGCACGCTCGACGACGGCCTGCTCGGGGGCACCGGGCTCCACGTCACGCGCCATGAGCACGCGGAGGACGCACTCCTGACCACAATCCTCGCTGGCGGATACGCGGCCCGTTGGCTCGGTCGGTCGGAGTTCGGACCGCGCGCGCTCGGTCACCGGTCGATCTTGCTGCTCGGTGACGACCCCAGACGAACGGCGGAGCTCAATGCGCGGCTCGACCGCGACGGCTTCATGCCCTTTGCGCCCATCCGACGGACGGGAGCCGGCACGCCGACCATGACGGCCGTCGTCGCCGCCGACGCGCTCCTGCGCGAGCGCTGCCCTGCGGCGGTACACGCCGACGGCACGGCGCGCACGCAGTTGGTCGACGCCGCGGAGGACCCCGCCCTCGACCGCCTCCTCGCCGGTGCCGAGGCCCACGGGCACCCGGCGCTCATCAATACGAGCTTCAATCGGCACGGTGAGCCCATCGTCGAGACGGCCGCAGACGCAATCGTGACGTTCCTGAACGCGCGCCTCGATGCGCTCCAGCTTGGGCCGAACCTCGTCGCCACACGCGTGGCTGCATGAGGGGCACGACGTGATCGGCAAGAACGATCTGCACCTCGTCTCGCGCGCCGCGCTGTCGCCGCTGCGTGGGGGACCCGCGCCGTTCAAGCTCACGGTCGCCGTGACCTACGAGTGCCACCAGCGCTGCACCCACTGCCGCATCTGGAAGCGTGGCCGGACCGACGAGCTCGACGTAGGCCAATGGCGCCGCGTCTGGCGCAGCGCCGCGGACACGCTGGCCTGGCTCGACCTGACTGGGGGCGAGCTCACGAGCCGGCCCGACGCGGCGGAGATCGCCATCGCGGCGCTCGAGGAGGTGCCCCGCCTCGCGCTGCTGCACTTTCCGACCAACGGGACCGACCCGGACGCCGTGGTGCGCCTCGCTACGGCCGTACTCACGGCGCGGCCGCATCGCCTCATCGTGAGCATCAGCCTGGACGGCCCGCCGGCGCTCCACGACCGCCTGCGTGGGGACCTGGGCAGCTTCGACCGGGCGATCGAGACCTACCGGCGCCTACGTGCGCTGAACGTCGAGGCCTACTTCGGAATGACGCTGTCTTCCTGGAACCTGGACGCACTCGACGCCACCGCCGAGGCGCTCGCGGCGCGGTCTCCCGGCTTTCTGTGGTCGGATCTGCACGTCAACCTGCTCCATGAGTCGCCACACTACTTCGGTAACGACGGCATCAAGCACGCCGATCCGGCGGCGACCCGCGCCGCCATTCAGACGCTGCTCGAGCGGCGCGGGGCCCCTCGGCGCCTGACGCACGTCCTCGAGCACCTGTTCCTACAGCGGCTCGACGAGTACACCCGCACAGGCCGCTCCCCCCTGCCCTGCGGTGCGCTCAAGGGTCACGCGTTCATCGATCCCACAGGCACCGTGTTCCCCTGTCACATCTGGGAGCGACCGGTCGGCCTTCTGCGCGACCACGCCTTCTCGCTCCCGGCGGTGCTCGGGACGGCAGCGTCGGTCGAGGCGCGCGCGCGCGTCACCGCCGACCTGTGCCCCGGCTGCTGGACGCCCTGCGAGGCCTATCCCACGATTCTGGAGAACCTGCTTCTCGTGTAGTCTCCGTGCGTGCCCTGGATCGCCGCCGTCGCTCAACGTCTCTCGATCGTCCGCGCCCGTCACGGGCTGTGGCTGGCGCAGCTCGCGCTGCTGCCGTTCGGGGTCCTGCTGGTCGCGTGGTTCTCGGTCCACACGAGTTCGGTGCGCGACCGCGCGCAGGACGAGCTCGACCTGGCCCTGCGGCCGGGCGGAGTCATCGACTTCGACCACGTCGAGGTCGCGTGGGGCCCACCGTTGGAGGTCACCGTGTACGGCCTCGTGGTGCGCAGCCGCGATGGTGAGGCGCTCATCGACGCGGGCCGAGTGCGCGTCGTCGTGGATCTCTCGACCCTCGCCGTGGCCGACGATCGCGTGGTCCTGCACGTCGAGAGCGTCGACATCAGCGACTTGGACCTCTGGCTCGCCTGGGACAACGACTGGTGCCTGACGCTCACCGACCAGTTCACGAACAAGGCCTTCGGACTCGCCCTCGAGAAGCCGCCGCCGAAAACCGTCGAGGTGTCACTCGACGCGATTCGGGTCACGCGCAGCACGCTGCGGCTCACGTTTCCAGGCTTTGGCTTCGCATTTCATGGGATTCGCGGCGCCGGCACCCTCGGCGTGCGTGACGGCGAGCTGACGGTTCAGGTGCCTACGCTCGCGGCGGACAGCTCCGTCGTGTGGCTCGAGGGCTTGCCAGGGTTCAAGCGGCGGGTGGAGGGCTTGCCACGGCCCGGACAGCTCGAGGCACGGGACCATCCCGCGGAGGCGACGCTCTTGCCGCTCACGAGCGTCCACTTTCAGGACTTTCGCTGGCATGGCGATGGCTTGTCGTCGCAGTTGAAGCTGAGCCTGTCAGAAGGCTCAACGCTGTCTGTCGATGGTGCGCTACGGTTTCCGGACGAGGGCACCGTGCACGACCTCTCGCTGGAGGCCTCGCTGCAACCGGACCTCGTCTCACGCCTGTCGGGCGGTCAGGCGACCGGGCCGGCGCACCTGAAGCTGCACGGCCTTGGAACTGATCTCGACGCCCACCTCTCCGCCGGGCCCATTTCGCTTGCCGGTCTCGACACGCTAGGGCTCCGACTCGTCAAGCTCGAGCTCATGCGGCTGGAGCTGGATGCGACGGGTGAGCGAGTACTGGCCTCGCTCGACGGCCGAGCCGCGAGCGTCAAGGCCGGCCCCTTCACGGCGACGGACGCCGCGGCGCGCGCGGACCTGCGCATCGGCTGGGGCGGCTTCCGTCTATCGTCGGTATTGGCCACTCTCGCCGACGACCCGCGCCTGCTGGCCGTGCCTGTCCTCCGCGACTGGAAGGAGCGCGTCATCGCCGATATCGCGCTTGGTCCCGGTACCGCCTCGCAAATCGCGCTCGACGACGGAGCGGCGCTCGCCAACGTCATTCTCGACCGTAGTGTGCTGCGGGTCGGTCGAGGCAAGGTCGTCGGCAACCTGGTCGCGCACGCCAACGGCGGCGCGACGCGGGTCACGGCTCAGCTCGGAGGGAAGCCCGAGGTGTCGGTCTTCTCCGGACTCAAGGGCACCCTGCGCCTTGGCTTGTCGCTCGTCGGCGTCCCCCGACAGCTGCTTGGTGGAGGCCTCAGTACCGTCTTCGGGACCCAAGGCGGCCCGGTCTCGGGCGAGGTACTGATCGAGGCTCCATTCTCCGACCCCATGGACCTGACGTTTCGCCGCCAGTGACTGTCGCGCGGCGAGCCGCCTCGACTGTCAGTGCGACGCGTCAACCTCCAGGACGCGGGCGGTGCTGGACTCTTTGAGTGCACGGCGGAGCCAGCGCTCCAGCATGGCGTCGTCGGTGGTCCCAAGAATGGTGGCGCACTCGGCGTCCGTGGGATCGAGCCCGCGCTCTTCGAGGATCGCGATCACGCTCCGCGCACGACCCGCACACCAGCCCTCGGTGCGACCTTCCTCCTCCGGATTGACGGCCGCGACCACGGGATCCGCGACCCGGGGCACCGCCTCGGGGCCAAGGATCAGCACGTCGAAGGCGCTGGTGCGCCCGCCGCGCGAGATATGACGGCGTGCCCAGGTAGCCGGTCAGCGGCTCAAGGTGCCATGGGACCGTCCTCGTTTTGGCACCGCGGGTGCCATCGGGGCACGGTCACGGTCATTCGGGGAGAGTCGGCGTTGGGGCCGGGACCGACTTCAACACGTGCCGCCCGATTGCGTGTGGGCGACGGCGGAGCCCTCGCAGCCAGGCCTCGACGGTGTCGGTCGAGCGCTTGCAGACCACCCACGGGCGCTCCCGTGTCGCCACGATGCGCCAGTGTTCGACGCCGAATGGAGGGACGATGACGGCGTTGAGCTGCAGCGCGACAATCTTGCCAGCGGGCACCGGGCTCGTCGAGACCGAGATGTGCACGGCGCCTTCGGCTCCGACCCAGAACCACGTGAGGTAGGCATCGCGTGTGGAGCGCGTGTAGACCTCCACGGGGGAACCATACTCGAGGACCTTCGCCGCGTGGAGCGGCAGCGCGCGAGCGCGACCACGACCCGCCAACGCAAGGACTCGCGCACGCAGCGCGGGCGCATCGAGCCACCCGCAGAGATTGGGCGCGAACGGGACGGCCGGCGCCAGGTCAGATGAGACATACGCGTCCGGCCGCGACTCGTGGACTGAACGCCTCACGGCGGTCTCCGCGATCGCGGTGTGTGGCTGCCGCAGTGCTTCGGCGAACATCGTCGTGAGCGACTGCGTCGCTGGGCACGCGGGGCTCAACGCGACCTTCGTAAATAAGACAATGTAATGATCCTGGCCAGCCGTGTCGAGCTCCCGAGCCTCAACGGTCAGCTCGGTCGGCCTTCGGGCAACGACCGGGACATTGCGAAACGGCAAGGCGACCGTCCCGTCAGACCGTTGCCACAGCAGGGTGACGAACCCGTCGCGGTCGGTCTCGACGATGACATGCGGCGCCCGCTCGTTTGGGGATGGACTGGCGCTGAGGACCCGCAGGCCACCGTCTCCAATGAGGCGCTGGAGTGCTTCGATCCGCCCGCGAAGCGCCGCGGGCGCTCCCGTCACACATCCGGCACGGGCGACGACGCGCTGCGGTCGGAGCCGTTCAGGGACCGGATTGCGGTCGACCTCGAGCATCGCGTCGAGTGTGGCCCGCGGTTGGGCGCGCGCGCGCTTCCGCAGCCGCGCCAGGTGCTGGTCACAGGTCGCCGAGCACGGCAATCCCCATCGCGGCGCGGTGGCAACGACGCGCACACGGTAAGGAGACTTGGCGACCTCCGCCGCCATGCCCGTCACCACGCGGACCGGAACGCCCGCGCGGAGCTCGAGGCCGCCGCTGACGACGGTGACGACGCCGTCATTCGAGACGACCAGGACTGACACGGTGGCGGGCCTCTCGGCGGAGACCGCGAAGCGAAGCGGTTGGCCTGGGCCGAGGCCCTGAGGCACCACGAGCTGAATCCCGAAGCTGTCCGCTGGCGACGCCTCGAAGAGCGCCGCGAGCAGCTTCGGCTCCCGTTGCAGCGCGCACGGCGCCAGCGCGTGCAGGCCGACCGACCGCGCCTGCTCGGGCTCAGCGGCGCGCGTGAAGCCGGCTGGCGCCCCCGCGGAGACGCACCCCGGGGCACTGAAGAGCAGCGCTCCGGTCACAGCGAGCACCGCGCGCCACGCAGGCCATCGCACCATGTCGAGACAATACGACGCTGTTCAACGAATGCAACGCGTGTTCACCGCGCGGCCTTCCTTGACCGGTCTGCCCGAGACCGCATACCGTGGCTCTCATGCACCACCGAGCCCTGCGTCTTCTGGTCCTGTTTGTCTCCGTGACGATCTCCTCTGTCGCGGTTGCCAAGCCGGACCTCGTCGTCACGAACATCACGATCAGCCCGGCGAGCCCCGGCGCCGGGAGCGGAACCATCACCGCGACCATCAAGAACCAAGGCGACGAGGGAACGTGCACGTTCTGCAACATCGACATGAAGATGTACCTCGACGGCAAACAGTGCGACACGGGCATCATCATCGCCGGCCTGGGCAAGGGCAGCACGGCGACCGAGGACACCACGAGCTGCAACCCGGCGACCCCAGGGGCGCACGTGTTCAAGATCGTCGTGGACACCGAACCTGACGTCGACGAGAGCAACGAGAGCAACAACAGCCTGGAGAAGACCTTCACCTGGGCCGGTCCGGACCTCGTCGTGACGAACATCACCGTGGACCCGGCGACGCCGACCGTCGGCGAGGGGACAGTGACGGCGACCATCAAGAACCAGGGGCCGGTCGGGACGTCGACATTTCTGAATATCGACATGAACATGTTCATCGACGGCGTAAAGTGTGACACGGGCATCATCATCGCCGGTCTGGGCGCCGGCAGCACGGCAACGGAGGACACGACGAGCTGCAACCCCAAGACCCCGGGCCCCCATACCGTGCGCTTCGAGGTGGACACCAATGGCGAGGTCGCCGAGATGAATGAGGCCAACAACGCCCTCGAGAAGACCTTGACGTGGGCCGGTGGGCCCGATCTGGTCGTGACGAGCGTGACCATCGATCCGGCGACGCCAAAGGTTGGCTCGGGGACGATTACAGCGACCATCAAGAATCAGGGGGACCTCGGTACGGGGTTCTTCGTGAACGTGAACCTCAAGATGTTCGTGGACGGCAAGCAGTGCGACACGGGCTTCATTGTCGGCGGGCTCGGCGCGGGCAGCACGACGACCGAGGACACGACGAGCTGCAACGTGGCTTCGGCTGGGCCCCACACGTTTCGCATCGAGGTGGACACCGACGGCGACGTATTGGAATCCAACGAGAACAACAACGCCTTCGAGACCACGCTCTCGTGGTACGGCGGGCCGGACCTGGTCATCACCGACATCACGCTCGACCCGGCCGTCCCGACCATCAAGAACGGGACGCTCACCGCCAAGGTCAAGAACCAGGGCGACCAGGGCACGGGCGTTCTGGTCAACATCAACCTCAAGATGTTCCTCGATGGCAAGGAGTGTGACACGGGGCTCATCGTCGCCGGCCTCGGCAAGGGCAGCACGACCACCGAGGACACCTCGGCCTGCAACCCCAAGACGCCGGGGCCGCACGTCATTCGGTTCGAAGTGGACACTGAGGGCGACGTTCCAGAGTCGAATGAGGCCAACAACGCGCTCGAGAAGACCTTCACGTGGGAGGGAGGGCCGGATCTGGTCATAACGAAGGTCGTCATCGATCCCGGAACGCCGAAGGTCACCGAGGGCACGATCACCGCGACCGTGGCCAACGTGGGCCAGGACGGCACCGGCGCCTTCGTGAACGTGAACCTCACGATGTACTTGGACGGCGCGCCGTGTGACACGGGGCTCGTCATCGGCGGACTGGGCGCGGGCAGCACGACGACGGAGACGACGACGAGCTGCAACGCCTCGTCGATTGGTCCCCACGTCTTTCGCATCGACGTGGACACCGCGCACGACGTCGACGAGGCGAACGAGGCGAACAACACGTTCGAGACGACGCTGGCGTGGTATGGCGGCCCCGATCTCATCGTGAAGGACCTGACGCTCGATCCGGCCATGCCCAAAGTCGGCGAGGGCACGCTGACGGGGACCATCCTGAATCAGGGCGACGCGGGCACGGGACTGTTCGTCAATGTGAACGTCCGCATGCTCCTCGACGGCGTCGAGTGCGATACGGGGCTCGTCATCGGCGGACTCGGCGCGGGGAGCAAGACCACCGAGGACACCACGAGCTGCAACCCCACGACGCCGGGCCCGCACGTGATTCGCTACGAGGTCGACACCGAGAAAGACGTCGCGGAGTCCAACGAAGCCAACAACGCGCTCGAGAAGACGTTGACTTGGACTGCCCCCAACCTGGTCGTCTCGAGCATCGCGCTCGACCCGAAGAAGCCCGAGCCCGGCGGCGCGCTCACGGCGACGGCGACCCTCAAGAACGTGGGCACGGTGGACACGGATAACGCGGTCATCGTGAACGTGTCGTTCTTCCTGGACAACGAGAGCGAGCCGTGTGCGACGGGGCTCGTGTTCTTCGGGCTCGACGCGGGCGCGGAGACCACCGAGGTCACGAGCGCGTGCGTGCCCGCGACGGTGGGCCCGCATGCGCTCAAGGTGGTCGTGGACACCAAGCAGGACGTCGTCGAGACCGACGAGAGCGACAACAGCCTCAGCGTGTCGTTCTCGGCGTGCACGAAAGCCGAGCTGTGCAACGGCATCGACGACACCTGCGAAGGGACGACCGACGAGGGCTTCGGGGACCTTGGCTTCGAGTGCGACGGGCCGGACGCCGATCTCTGCGCGGGCGGCAAGCGCGTCTGCACGGCGGATGGTACCGCGGCCGAGTGCGTCGGAGACGGGCCGGCCAAGGTCGAGACCTGTAACGGCAAAGACGACGACTGCGACACCGAGACCGACGAGGGCTTCACGGGCCTGGGCGAGGCGTGCGATGGGCCCGACACCGACCTGTGCGTCAAGGGGAAGCGCGGCTGCTCGGACGACGGCACCTCCGTGGTGTGCGTGGAGCCCGGCGAGGGCAAGATCGAGGCGTGCAACGGCAAGGACGAGACCTGCGACGGCAAGACCGATGAGGGCTTCGACGTCGGGACGGCGTGCGTGGTCAAGGTCGGGGACTGCGAAGCGCCGGGCACGCGCGCGTGCAGCGACGACGGCCTGAGCACCACCTGCCAGCTGGACACGGCGGCGAGCGTGGAGAGCTGTGACGGCAAGGACAACGACTGCAACGGCAAGACGGACGACGGGATCGCAGGCCTGGGTGCGCCGTGCGTCGCTGGAAGCGGCGCCTGCCGCGCGGTGGGCAAGCTTGCCTGCGGGACCGGCGCACTCGCGTGTGACGCGGTGCCCGGGATCCCCGCAGGGACGGATGCGTGCGGCGATGGGCTCGACGACGACTGCGACGGCCTGACCGACGAAGGGTGCGAGTGCTCCGAAGGCGCCTTCCTCCCGTGCGGCTCGAGCGTGGGCGCGTGCGCGCTCGGCGTGCAGCACTGTCTCGGGACCAACACGTACGCCACCGAGTGCACGGGCGGGGTCGGACCGCAGACCGAGGCCTGTGGCAATGCCGCTGACGACGACTGCGACGGCAGCACCGACGAGGGGTGCACCTGCACGGGCGAGGACACGCTGCCGTGCGGCGTCGGCGCGTGTGATGGGGGGGCACAGCACTGCATCGCCGGAGCGTGGAGCGTGTGCGCAGCGGCCGAGACGGCGATCGTCTCGGTGGAGCAATGCAACGCGATCGACGACGACTGCGACGGCGTGATGGATCCGGGCTGCCCGTGCACTCCGGCCTCGACCGTCCCCTGCCCTGCCGCGCCGGACGCCTGCGCGACCTACGTGCGCATCTGCGGCGCGAACGCGAAGTGGCTCCCCTGCAAGGCGAGCCCGGGCTCGGCCATCCCTGGCTGCGGTCAGACCACGGTCGAGGACGCGGGCTCGACTCCGGAGACGCCACCGGTCGTGGAGGAGGCGACGAGCGTCGTCGAACAGCCCGTCGTGGCCGAGCCACCGCCGGGATCGGACGTCGCGACCGGGGTCGAGGACGCCGTACCCGCGAAGGCCGAGCCGAGCGCGACGCCCGACCCCACGACGAGCGGCACCGACGTGAGCGTCAAGAGCGACCTCGCCGCGAGCGCGGAGTCGGATTCCCCCCCGGCCCAGAGCGGTGAGACACCCAGCGGTTGCGCGACGACGACCGCGGCGGTGCGTGCTCCGCCCATCACCCTGACGCTCGTGCTCCTCGCTCTCCTGGCCCTGCTGCGGCCGCGTCGAGCTGCGCGCGGCCGGCACGTGACAGACGCGTGCGATCTAGGCTAGGTTGCGCGCCAAAGCGGTCCGCAGTCCGGGATCGCGAAGGGGACGACCATGCGACATCTTGGCCTCATTGGATTCCTTGCGGCAACGCTGTTGGGCTGCTTCGGCAAGAGCACGACGAGCGCGTTCACCAACCCCGGTGTCCTGACCGAGCCCGACACCTTCGCCGCACCACCCGGCAAGGGCATCGGTGAAGACTGCGGCACGGCGACCGACTGCCGCTCGGGCCTCATCTGTGGGACCAAGGGCACGTGTGAGCCGGGTGCGAGCCAGGTCAACGGCCAGAACTGCATTGTGACAGCGGAGTGCCAGGAGGGGAGCTACTGTAATGGGCTCACCTTCGCGTGCGTCAACGCCCTGGCGCAGAGCGAGGGGAAGGAGTGCGCGACGACCGGCGACTGCAAGTCCGGCGAGCTCTGCCTGCCGGTCAAGCCGCGCTGCGCCAAGGCGGGGACGGCCAAGGCCGACGCGCCGTGCTCGCGCGACGCCGACTGTGAGCGCGGCCTCTACTGCAGCTACGCCGCCGGCTTCGCGGGCGTGTGCACGACGGCGGGCCAGCTGGACCTCACGAAGAAGTGCACCAAGACGGGAGACTGCCTCGCCGGGCTCGTGTGCGGCCCCGGGGACACCTGCCAGACGCTCGCCACCGCGCTCGTCGCGGGCGCGTGGGCCGGCGAGAAGTGCGAGGACGTGAGCAAGGGCACCGAGGCCAAGGCCTACTTCGAGGTGCCGGACACTGATGGCAAGCTGGCACACGACTTCTACCGTTTGCCCTTTCCGAACGACATTCGATTGAAGTCGGGCCACATCACGACGGGGCACCCGACGCCGGGGCGCCGGATCTTGGACTTCGACCCGCTGCAGAGGTTGTACGACGCGCTCAACTCGGGCCTCGACGGATGGAGCCCGGTCCCGACGGTCATGTTCCGCTTTTCGAAGTCGGTCGACTTTGGCACGGTGGACACCGACGGAGACGATCTCAACTTCGCGGTCTACGACATCGACGCGAAGTCCCCGTCCTACAAGGCGCAGCGCAACTTCAACTGGTCGGCGGGGGACGGCGGCGGCAAGTATCACTGCGAGAACTGGGTGCGGGCCAAGATCTACCCCCAGATCGCGCTCGATCCGGGCCGGACCTACGCGGTCGTGATGAAGAAGGGCGTCCGAGCCCGCGGCAAGGACGACAAGACCCACGACGGTCCCGTCTTCGAGCCAGACAAGGACTTCGTAGCGATGGTCTCGCCGTCGGCCCCCACGGAGCCCCGGCTCGCGGCGGCGTATCCTGCCTATGCGCCGCTGCGTCAGTTCATGACGGACATGAAGATCGCGCCCGGTGACCTGCTCACGGCCGCCGTCTTCACCGTCGGCAACCCCACGGCGCTGATGGGCAAGGCCCGCGCCGCCGTGCGCGCCCTTGCCGCGCCCAAGCTCAAGGACGTCACCGTGTGCTCGCCGGGTGCCAAGAGCCCGTGCGACGACGGCACGGACCCGTCGCGCGCCTGCGGCTCGAACACGACGGTGACCGAGATCCACGGGAAGCTCTCGCTCCCCATCTTCCAGAAAGGCACGCCGCCGTATCTCACGCCCGAGCAAGGCGGCAACATCACCACCGACGCGCAGGGCATGCCGACGTACGTGCGTAACGAGGACGTCTGCTTCGCGATCGCCGTGCCGAAGGACACCCCGATGCCGACCAACGGCTGGCCCCTCACGTTCTACGCGCACGGCACGGGCGGCAACTTCCGTAGCTTCGTCGCCGATGGCGCGGGCGCCAACATCATCGGGCAGGCCAAGGCCGCGGGGACGCCGGTCGCGGTCATGGGCATCGACCTCGTTCAGCACGGCCCACGGCGCGGGGACTCGAAGCTCGAGCCCGAGACGCTGTTTTACAACTTCGCGAACGTCCCTGCTGCCAAGGGAAACGCACTACAGGGGGCCATCGACTTCTACTCGCTGGTGTTCTGGGCCGAGAGCTTCAACAGCACCTTGGGCGGGACCGAGCCGTGGAAGTTCGACGCGACCAAGCTGGCGGTCCTCGGCCACTCGCAGGGCGGCACGACCGGTCCGCTGTTCCTTGCGCATGAGCCCAAGATTGGGGCGATCGTCCTCTCGGGCGCTGGTGGGAGCCTCGTGCAGAGCCTGCTCAAGAAGACGAACCCGGTGAACATCCCGGCTGCGCTCAAGATCGTGCTCGCCGAGCTCGAGTCGGTGGGCGACGACCACCCGGTCATCCATCTGATCCAGACCTGGTTCGACGCCGCGGACACCATGCACTACGCGCCGATGATCACGAAGGAGCCGCCGAAGGAGACGCCGGGGCGGCATCTGCTGATGCTCTACGGCCAGGGGGACACCTACACGCCACCGGCGACCTCGCGCATCCTCGCCGATCGCCTCGGCCTGGAGGTCGTGGCACCCGCACTGGACACCGGCAAGGGTCAGGCCTACGACGGCATCACGGTGATTCCCGCGCCCGTCGCGCTGAATAAGATCGTCTCGGAGAACCCGGTCACGATCGCGATGACGCACTACGCGCCGACGGACTACGACGGGCACTTCGTGCTCTATCGCAATGACGCGGCCAAGGCCCACGTGGGGGCGTTCCTCACGGGCTTCTTCAAAGACGGCAAGCCCGAGATCAAGTAGCGGCGGGCCCCGTCGGCCCCTGAGGTGACCCATGGCTCACGGCAAGGCGATAGTGACGTGCGCGCTCACGGGCGTGCTGACGGATCCGGCGCAGCATGGCGTTCCGGTCACGCCCGAGGAGATGGCGCGAGAGGCGCGACGGGCCTACGACGCCGGCGCCTCGGCGGTGCACGTCCACTTCCGTCGTCAGGAGCCCGGCCAGGGTCGCTTTCCAAGCTGGGAGCCTGCGGTCGCCGGCGCCATCTGCGACGCGATTCGCGCGGAGGTGCCCGACCTGGTGCTCAATCTGTCGACGGGCGTCGTCGGTCCCGACATCTCGGGCCCCGTCGCGTGCCTCGAGCGCGTGCGGCCGGAGATGGCGGCGCTCAACGCCGGCAGCCTCAACTACCTCAAGGCGACGTCTGCGGGCACCTGGGCGTGGCCGCCGATGCCCTTCGACAATAGTGTGGACAAAATAAAGCGCTTCCTGGACGCGATGCGCGCGCTGAACATCGTGCCCGAGTGCGAGTGCTTCGATACGGGCATCCTGCGCAGCGTCGGCCTCTTCCAGCAGGTCGGGCTGCTGACGGGCGCCATTCATGTGTCGCTCGTCATGGGAGTCGCAAGCGGCATGCCCGCCAAGGCGAGCTGGCTCCCGCTGCTCCTCGAGGAGCTGCCGGCAGGCGCACATTGGCAGACCATCGCAATCGGGCGACAGGAGATCTGGAGCCTCCATCGACGCACGGCGGAGCTCGGCGGCCACCTGCGGACGGGCCTCGAGGACACGTTCTACCTGCCCGACGGCAGCAAGGCGACGGGCAACGGCCCGCTGGTAGAGGCGCTGGTCCGGGTTGCGCGTGAGGCCGGGCGCGAGCCGACGACACCCGCCGAGACACGCGCGATGCTGCACGAGGCCGCGGCGGCGTGAGCGCCCGCTGGGCCGCGCTGCTGTCGCTGCTGCTGGCAGGATGTCGCGAGGCACCGGCGCCGCTAGTGGAGCCCGAGCCGCCGCCGCTGCGAACGCCCGCTCAGATCGTGCCACCGCCCGAGCCCATCGACGCGTCGGCGCGCTTGCCGCCGCCGCGGCTGGTGCTCGAGCCGACGGCGACCGTCGTCAAGCCGCCGATCGTCCTCGCGCCCGCCAAGCCCGAGCCCGAGCCCACCCCCGCTCCGGAGCGGACGCCACCGACCGATCCCAGCGTCGAGGAGGCCGCCGCCCTGGCGTGGATCGAGGGGACCGCGCGCGTCGAGCCCGGCTGCTTGCTCTCGGAGGATCCGGTCACAGGTGTCGAGCTGCCCTCGGCCAAGACGCTCGCGCGGCTCTGGACGATGAAGCCCGTGGACTTCCCCAAGGCGGCGCGCGAGGTGCTCCTCTGCCTGCTGTCCGCGCCTCGCGTCGTCGGCGCCGCCCTCGATCCAGAGACGGCGTTCCTCCCGAACGTCGCCACGGGCGACCTCAAGCTCTCGGCGAGCGACCGGCCGCAGGGCGTCGTCGCAGGGCTCGTGATGGCCGCCGACGGTCGCTTCGGCGTGCTCGTCGTGGCGCTCGATCCCAAAGGGGATGCGTTCGTTGTACGAGGACTGACGTACGTCGCGTCCGCCGCGGGCTGGACGGCGCCGAAGCGCGCTGGCGATCACCGCGTCACGCTCCCATCGACGCGGCCCATGGTCTTGTTCCGGAAGGGCCGCGAGGTGCTGCTCGTGCGCGAGGAGACGGGCCGCGACAAGGCCTCGCGCCTCTCGCGAGAGCTCCTGTTTGCGCTCACTCCCGCCGACGAGCTGATGCACGTCCTCACCGTCGACACCGCGGGCCGACTCGACGATGGGCGCAGCTTCGTCACCCGCCTCTCCGTCGTGCGCTCGCACAAGGACTTCCCGCGCGGACTGATGTCCAAGCGCGTGCTCCTCGCGCCCGACGGCGCGCCCGAGGCGTGGTCGGTCGTGCGCTATACGGCAGAGATGGGCCGCCCCTACGTTGCACAAGATGAGCGCACGGGACCCCTCACCCTCGCTGAGGCGCAGAGGCTCGTGACCGAGGGCATGTTCGACGACGCCGATTGGCTCATCACCGAGCTGCCAAAGGCCGAGCAGCGCACGGCGCCGGCGCAGCTCGTGCGCGCCCGTGCCGCCGCCGGGCTGTCCAAGGTCAAGCTGTCGGAGGCCTACTTCAAGGCCGCGCTGGCTGCTGCCAAGGACGACCCCGAGCAGAAGCGCGACCTGGGCCTCTACCTCATCGAGCGCAAGCAAGGCACTCGCGCGAAGGACCTCCTGCGCGCCTATCTCGACGCGCGCCCCGAGGCCGCCGATCGCGCCGCAATCGAGGAGGCGCTCAAGGCGCTGGAGTCCTCGCCCTGAGACACCGGGTCCTGCGCCTCGTGGCCGCCGCACGCGAGGGATGGCGCCGCACGCTCGCCGCGAGCGGCCCACAGCACGCGGGAACCATCGCGTACTTCGGCCTGCTCTCGATGCTCCCGCTCACGCTGGTCTTTGCCACGCTCATCGCTCAGCTCGCCACGCGCGTCGGCCCTTCCGCCTCGGACCGTCCCGTCATCGACCAGATCCTCGAGCCCCTCAGCGCCGCGCTGCCGTTCCTGCCCAGCCAAATCAAGGACGCCCTTCACGCGCTCGCCGAGACTCACAACCCCATGGGTTTCCTCACCTACGCCATGGTGCTCTTCGGCGCGACGGCCGTCTTCGACGCCGCCGAGACCGGCGTCAACGCGGCGCTCGGGACGCAGCGCAAGCGCCACTTCCTGCTCACGAAGGTGCTGCTGGCGAGCGGGGTCGTCGGCGCAGGGGCGACCATCTTCCTATGGCAGCTCGTCAAGTCGCTCGTCGCGACCTGGTTCGAGCGCGCCGGCCTGGGCCTCCCCGGTTGGCTGCTGGACACCGCCCTCGTGCGCCTCGCCGTCGAGGCGGCGGTGCTGGCCGCAGGTTTCTTTGTCATCGTCAAGTTCCTCTCGCGCGACCCCTTTCATCGCCGAGATCGCTGGACGGCCGCGCTGGTGTTCGCGGTCGTTCTGGAGGTCACGCACTACGCGCTGGCGCTCTACCTCGAGCACGTCGCCGGCTACGAGAAGGTCTATGGCGCGGCGGGCGCCATCTTCGGCTTGCTCCTATGGCTCTACCTGGCGGCGTTCGGGCTGCTGTACGCCTGCGGCGTCACCGCGGCTCTCGCGGCGCAGCGCGTCGCTAAGACTGAAAACGCTTGACTCTGACCCGTGTCGTGGCCATGGTCAGGTCATTGCGGCAATGGTGCCCGCAGGGGAGAAGCCCATGAAGCGCCGGATTCAGGCTGCAGTTAGCCTGTCGCTCGTCTGCGCGGCCTGCGGAGAGACGCCCGCGAGCATGAGCACCGACACCCCCGGAGCCAAAGCCGGCGAGGCCATTCTCCTGGTCGAGCCGAAGACGGTCAGCTTCCCGTCCACGGCCATAGGGTCGAAAGCCGAGAAGCCCGTGACCCTGACCTGCCCCTACGCGTCTCCGGTCTCGGCGCACATCGCCTCGGTCACGCTCGATGCGACCTCGACTGAGCTCAGCGTGACCGCGGTCACCGAGACGGAGCTTGCGCCGGACGAGTCGGCCATGTTCCTCATCGTCTACGTGCCGACGAACTCCGCGCCCGATGCCGCTACGGTGACCATCACCTACGACGACGGACGGACGCGCGTGATCACCGTCAAGACCGAGGTCCTCGAGACTCCGCTCGAGAGCAAGAAGCCCCTGATGTCCGTCCAGTTCGACCATCCCAAGAGTCCGGCGGGCAAGGTCCCGGTCGCGACGAGCAGCGACGGCAAGTCCGTCGGACAGACCGTGACGATCTGGAACCAGGGCGACGCCGACCTGCAGTTGAGTTCGATCCTACTGGCGCCGACTGCGACGGGCTCAGACGGCGCGTTCCGCCTGTTGAGCGCGCAACAGGGAGGCTCCGAGGTCACGATTTCGGACGCGAAGGTGGTCCCGGTCACAATCTCACCGACGAGCAGCGGGCTGCCCTCGAGCGCGCCGCTGAAGCTCACTCTCGGCGCCTTGACCTCGATGCCCGGAGCCAAGGCTAGCCTCACCATTGCGAGCAACACGGAAATTGTCGCGCAGCAGGTGCTCGCGCTCGAACTCGAGCCTCGCTTGCCTCAGCCGCAAGTGAGCCTGGCACCGGTGACCGTCAGCTTCGGCAAGGTTCCGGTCAAAGTCGAGAAGTCCCGAGAGATCCGACTGTCCAACGCGGGCCCGGGAACGCTGGCCCTTTTAGGGCTGACGCTGACAGGGCATGCCGGGTTTCGGGTGCGCTACCCTACGTTGAGCGGCTTCGGGACGATGGAGGCCAGTTCGGGCCCGGTCGCGCTCCAGCCGGCAGTCGCCATCGAGCCTGGCCTCGAGGCGGTCTTCACAGTGCTATTTACGTCGAACGATGACCTTCCGGCGTCTGGCAACCTGACTCTGCAGACGAACGACCCCAAGGCGAGCACAGGTCTCGTCGTCCCGCTGTCCGCCAATGCGACCGCACCGGTACTGCGCGTTCTGCCGGCCCTGATGGACTTCGGCGTGTGGAAGGTCGGCGTTCCACAAGTTCGTTCTGCCGAGCTCTCGAACAAAGGCTCAGAACCGCTCGTGATCACGTCTATCAGGCTCTCGGATGACTCGTCACTAGCGTTCTCGCTCGACTTCAAGACACTGAAGGGCCACGACGACGGCGCAGCGGTCTCGCCCACCAACCCGGTGACACTCCCGAGCAACCACAAGACGACGTTCAAGGTGAGCTATACGCCGCCTAAGCCCGCAGCAAAGGATACGGGAGGAACACTCATTCCAGACACGGCCACGGTGGTCATCGAGTCGAATGGGGTCGAACCGAGCGTGTCGGTTCCCGTCAAGGGGTTCGGCTCCGACAACGCGTGTCCAAACGCGGTGATCCTTCTTCAAGAGGGCCAGGACGTCATTCCGCAGACAAACCTACACCTTCATGGGGATCAGAGCTTTGCGCCGATTCAGGCCATCACGCAGTGGAAGTGGACCGTTGAGCAGCCCTCGGGCTCGAAATCAGCCTTCGTCCCCCACAACGCCTTTCCGAACCCTACGTTCGAGGTCAACGTCGCGGGAACCTACGTGTTTCACCTCGACGTCACCGATGGAAACGGCACTCCGAATTGCGACCCCGTCGAGTCGACCGTGCACGTCATTCCGGACGAGGCCGTCCATATCGAGCTGCTGTGGACCACGCCACTCGATCCGGACGAGACCGACAGCGGCCTCAGTGCCGGCTCGGACCTCGACCTGCACTACGCCCATGCGCAACTCGCACCCTGGAACGAGGACCTCGACAAAGATGGCGAGAAGGATCCGTGGTTCTCGCCCGACTACGACGTCTTCTGGTACCACCCGAAGCCGGCATGGGGTTCGTTTGACCCGTCTATCGACGATGATCCGTCGTTGGACCGCGAGGACGACGACGGAGGCGGGCCCGAGAACCTCAACCACGCCGCCTTGGAGTCCGGGGCGAGCTATGTAGTTGGCGTACACTACTGGAAATCCAACGGTTTCGGGGTCGCCCAGGCGACGATCCGGGTCTATCACTTCGGGACCCTGACCTACGAGTCGCCGAGCGTTGAGCTCGCGCAGCTCGACCTGTGGTCCGTTGGAATGCTGGAGTGGCCCAGTGGGAAGTTCGTCCCCAAGGTGGCCACGGGGGGCTCAGGCCCTTACGTGACAAAGAGCTATATGACCAAGTACTTCAACCCCTGACGACAAATATTTACGCAAAGCACTGTACGCTTCGACCCCAGTCCCGTGACACTTCGCCAGCGGCAAGATTCATGCTAGCCTCCCGCTCGACGCACCGGGGGGCACCATGACGTCTCGACCTCGCCTGATCCTGTCGCTGTGGCTGCTGAGCACCGCCTGTACGGCCGAGCCGGGGAGCCGTCGCACCGACACGCAACCCGGGTCGAGCGACGGCGCGACGGTGGAGGGGCCGGAGACCGCGGGGTCCACAGGCACCGCCGACGTCACCCTGCCGGCGACCTGTCAGCCCGGCAAGAGCACGTGCCAGGGTAACGCGAAGGTGCTGTGCTCGCCGAGCGGCACGTGGGGCACGCCCACGACCTGCCCGGCGCCTCAGGTCTGCGACACGGGCGTCTGTCACGCCTGTCAGACCGGCCAGCGTATCTGTCAGGGCCAGGACGTCCTCGAGTGTGGTGCGGAGGGCCAAGGGCTCGTGCTCCAAGAGACCTGCGCCGATCACATCGCGTGTATCAAGGGCAACTGCGTCGAGTGTGCGCCCGGCGCGCGCGAGTGCCGAACCAGCGCCACTGGCGTGCAAGAGGCGTGGGAGTGTCAGGCGACCAGCGAGACGGCGGCGGCCTGGAAGAAGACTGCGACCTGCCCGGAGTCGGCGGAGTGTCAGCTCGGACTCTGCCTCGAGCCGTGCGCCGCGGACGTCAAGCTGAACACGAACCAGGGCTGCGACTACTACGCCGTGGACCTCGAGAACGTCGACGACGTCAAGGAAGGCTTCACGAGCATCGCGGCCGCCAACGCGCAGTTTGCCGTCGTGCTGTCGAACCCGTCGGCGACCAAGGAGCTGACGGTCACGGTGCACGAGACGGCGAAGGGCGTCGCGGTCCTGACGAAGACGGTGCCACCGAAGGGTATCGAGACCCTCAAGCTCGGCCCGCGGAACATCAAGGGCACGCTCAAGGCGGCGCTGGCGTGGCGACTCAAGGGCAATCGGCCGTTCGTGGCGTACCAGTTCAACCCCCTGGACAATGAGAATCCGGTGTATTCGAATGACGCGACGCTGTTGCTGCCGACCAACGCGATCGACTCGGAGTATCTGGTGATGACGGGCTCGGGCGGCGGCGCGTTCGTGACGATCGTCGGGACAAAGGCGGGGACCTCGGTGACGGTGGTGCCCACGGGCGCGATCGAGGCCGGTGGTGGCATTCCGGCGATCGCCAAGGGTGAGAGCTTCACGACGACGCTGGATGCGGGCGAGGTGCTGAACCTCAAGGCCGCTAAACCTGTGATTGTGCGCGAGAACCTGACAGGCACCCGCGTCACCGCCTCGGCCAATGTCTCGGTCTTTGCCGGAAACGTGTGCACGACGCCCGTCAAGAAGTGTTGCTGCGATCACCTGGAGATGCAGCTGTTTCCGACCAGCACCTGGGGGATGCGCTTCGTCGCGGGCCGGACTCAGCCGCGCGGCGCCGAGCCGGAGCACTGGCGCATCCTGGCTCTGGAGGACGACACGCACGTGAGCTTCTCGGGTGGGGTCGACAATCCGGTCACGCTGGCTCGCGGCACGTTTCACGATCTGGCGACGAAGGGCGACTTCCTCATCGAGGCCACTAAACCCGTCCTGGTCGGGGAGTTCATCGCGTCTTCGTATGAGACCCTGACCGAGGACGCCTTCTGCGCGACGGACGCCGAGTGTCCCTCCGGGGTGTGCTCGGGCCAGAACGGCACCGGCGAGTGCCTGGACACGTGCACGCCTCAGGTCCTGGGGTGCACGGCGAGCGAGTACTGCGTCGCCGGCACCATCGGCTCGACGACGCTCTCGCCCGAGATTGGCATCTGTAGTCGACGCATCTGCGGCGAGGGCTATGCCGCGTGCAGCGCCGGCGCCGTGTGTTCCGTGGCGGCCGGCCAAACCAAGGGGCAGTGCTACACGAAGTGCAAGGCCAACAACGACTGCGCCGCCGGGGCCGCCTGCACGACGACGAGCCTGGGGATGCTGTGCGCGCCGGCCAAGTGCGCGGCCACGCCGGACTGCGGTCCGGGAGCCCTCTGTGTTCCGTCCGCCGATCCTGCGAAGTCGGGAGCGTGCGCCAAGGTGTGTACGGCCAAGAGCAACTGCCTAAAGGCGGGCGCCCTCTGCGCCCCGCCGGGCTACACGGCCGGAGCCAACAAGACGAGTGGCGTCTGCTCGCAAGCGAGCTGTCTGACCGACGCGGACTGCGAGGTCGGGCGCGCGTGTTACGTCCGACCTGGCGCCAGCGGTGGCATCTGTAACGTCATTGGCGATCCCTCGTTCATCCTCGCCGTTCCCATCGAGCAGTGGCGCAAGGACTATGTGTTCCTGACACCGACGGCCTATTCGGTGAACTACGTGAACGTGCTCATCCCCAAGGACGCGACCGTCGACCTCGACGGAAAGCCTGTCGGCGCAGGCGCTTTCGTCGAAGTGCCGGGGGCGGAGTTCCGCGTGGCCCGGCTCCTGATCGGTGAGGGTACGCACACGCTGGTGGCGTCCGCGCCCGTGGGGATCATCGTCTACGGGTTCCACAAGGACGTCTCGTATGGTTATCCCGGTGGGGCCAACCTCACGGACCTGAAGACCTCCAAGTAGCCGGGCGCTACGGCCGCTCGATGTCGCCACTCGTACAGCTCGGGGGGGCACTGACTGGATTACATCGCGACGGCGTCCCACCCGGCAGCTCGAGCCAATAGTCGGTGCCCGGCACTTTCGCCGGAAAGTCGGTGCTCACGAGGTGCGCGCCGCTTTGCAGTGCGGCCTGCTGGACGGTCCGGTCGTTCGTGACCGCCTCGACGCCGTCGGTGTCGGCGCGCGTTCGGACGATGAAGCCCTGCGTCACGAGCGCCGTAATCTCCTTCGCCGCCGCTGGCGCGTCGTTGCGAATGACGAACGCGGCGTCGGGATCGGGCGGGTCGAGGTACGGAAAGACCACGAGGTCGGCGCGGCTCGCATGCGCCTTCACGTAGCCGCGGTTGGTCTCGTCACTGCCGTTCAGCGCGAACACCAGCTTGCCACGCGCTTCGCCGAGCGTGGGCCAGGCCGTCCCGGTGAGCACGGCCTCCCTCAGCGTAGGCGCGGACTTCTGCACGTCGGGTGGCCGCACGAGGCGGTCTGCGCCAAACACCGCGAGGATGGACGCGTCGAGCCGCAAGAGCCCTTGGCCACCCTTGCCGATGGCGTTCTTGGGCTCGATCTGGACGACGATCGGCGCATGATCGCGGTGCGCGTCCGACCAGGTTCGAATCTGCTTCAGGCAGGCGGCCAGCGTGTCGCACACCGTGCGGTCATCGAGGATCGCCACGTGGTAGACCCGCAGCCCCTCCTCGCCCGGCCCCTCGTCGGTCACATCGAGCTCGAAGGCGCGCACGCCTTGCGTCGCGAGCTGCTGATCGAGCGGGAGATGCGTGTAGGTCCACGGCCCGCCGGGTGCCGCCCCCTCGGGCGCGACGTGGTAGCTGTTGTGCGTCGCGCGATGCTGGAGCTGGTTCAGGCGCAGGACGCCATCGTTGGGGTACTTCGGCGGCGCGGGAAGCTCAACGGAGACGTCGACGCCAGCGTCCAGCGCCACGCTGCCGACCTCGGCCCCTAGATCCGGTCCGACGTCCACGCCCAGCGAGACGTCGCTCGGCGCGCTCTCCGCCGCGGTCGAGGCACATCCGATAGCACAGGCGAGCCAGGCGAGGTTGCGGCGCATCATCGACGCAGGCTGCGGCGAAGCCCTCGCGGAGTCAACGCGCGAAAGTTCCGCCCGCTCGGGAGCCGTGTTACGGTCGGCCCCCATGAGCACGACCTCAGCGCCTCCCCCGCCCGCCGATCCGCGCAAGTGGATGTGGCTCCCCCGCATCAACACGCCCGGCTACTACCTGCTGCTCGCCGCGCTGGCGATGTTCATCCTGGGCCCGCTCGGCGGCGTGACCGCGGCGTACATGAACTTCTCGCTCGGCTTCTTCGTCGGCGGGCAGGTGCTCGCGGGCATCCTCGGCAGCACCGTAACCTACGGCTACGGCGTCGAGGGTAAACACGGCGCCAACTATATGCAGACAATGGCAGCGTCTGTCGCCGGCATGGCCGGCATGTGCGTGCTCATTCAGGCCATGGTCTGGCTCGGCTTGCCACAACCGCCCACCTGGCAGCTCATCTTGTTCTTCCTCTGCATCGGCATGTACGGCTGCGGCGTCGGCATGCTGTATACGCCGATCGTCGTCGACAAGATGCAGCTCACCTTCCCGTCGGGCTTCGCGGTCGCCAACATCCTCCGCGCGTTGACGGACAAGCGCATCCTCGCCCAGTCGGTCAGCAAGCTCGGCACGGGTACGCTGGTGGGACTCATCGGCGGCCTCGCGGGCATGAAGGTCCCCGCGATCGAAGCGGTCGGCATGTCGACCTCCACGCTCGGCGCGGGCATGGTCGTCGGCGCACGCATTACCATCCCGGCAGTCGTCATTGGCGCGGTCGGCGAGATGCTCAAGCCGTATCTGGTCTCCATCGGCTGGCTCGACGAGGGGGCCCCGTTCCGCAAGATCGGCTTCATCCTGGCGCTCGGCACCATCATGGGCGCCGCCGCGGTCGACATCGTCCTCATTCTCATGAAGGCAGCGCAGACCTGGGGCGAGTCCAAGACCCGCGTCGTCGCGCCGGAGGACGACTGGAGCCGCACCAGCAACGCGCGCCTCTTCGCTTGGATCGCGTTCTGGGCCGTCGAGCTGTTCTTCGTCGCCACCCGGATCCTGGCGCTCCCGCCGCTGTACGTCGGCATTGCGATGGGCCTCGTGCTGCTGTTCGTGCTCATCAACGGCATCTCGACGGGCATCTCGGACAGCAACCCCATCTCGTCGGCCTTCGTGGTCAGCGTCTTCATCCTGGCCGCCATCGGCCTCAAGGACGCCGGAGTCGCGCTCATGTGCGGCGCCATCCTGCTCGTCGCCTGCTCCATCGGCGTCGACATGCAGCAGGACCGCTCGACCGGCTGGCGGCTCAAGACCAACCGCACGATTCAGTTTCGGTTCCAGGCCATTGGCATCGTCATGGGCGCCGTGATGACCGTCGCCTTCGCGCACGTGTTCATGGAGGCCTACCCGGTGCTGCGCGAGAACACGTTCGTCAACAAGGACGTCCCCGGCGCGGACAAGTGGCAGTCGGCGATGACCTACAAGTTCGTCGGCGCCATCAAGGGCATCACCGAGAGCAAGCCGCACGTGATGAAGGCGCTCTGGATTGGCCTCGCCATCGGGCTGACTGTCGAGATCCTACGCAAGCTGCTCAAGGCCTGGAAGGAGTACCAGGACTGGATCAAGAGCGGCAAGCTTGCTTACGGCGTGGGCTTCGTGGTGGACGCGGTGGTCTTGCCCTCCCCCTACGCCTCGTCGTTCGGCGGCTTCGTGGAGTTTACGACGAGCCTCTGGTTCGGCGTCGGCGGCGTCATGGCGTCCTACGCCGAGACCATCAAGAACGAGGCACTGAAGGACGCTCCGAAGGCCCCCGCGGGGACCGCGCCTGATATCCCGGAGGACATGAGCACGACCTCGCTCGTGGGCGGCGGCCTCATTGCCGGCGACTCGATCGCGGCGCTGTCCATCGGCGTCTACGGGTTGCTCTCACAGGTGTTTGGCTAGGAGCGTGTTGCGTATTGCCGGCGCGAAGCCGTTGGGCGGATCACGCGGCGATTCTCGCGAGGCGCGAAGCGCCGGTCAAACGGTGAAGGGCGGGCTGGATGCCCGTCCGAACCGTTTGGCGCGAGAAGCGCCCGTGAGGCGTCCAAAGGCGAGTGACGGTCAATCCGCAACACGCTCCTGGGAACCGACGACTCGAACGGTTGGGGCATCGGGAAGCCGAGCGGCCGCGGCCGCGAGCTTCTTGTCGAAGGTGGCAAAGTGCGTCACGTCACGCGGTGACGACAGGTGGAAGGCATCGGCGATATCCATGCCCTGGGAATGCCACGCGAGCGCACGAAGCACCGAGCCACGGTCTTCGATCGTCATGTTTGGATAGCCCACGAGCGCCGAGAGTGCCCTGCCAACGATAGCTCGCTCCAGCGCGTAGGTGTGGGTAAGCACCCAAGCCGTCTCGAGCAGCACAGTGCGGCTCACGAACAGCTGCGGCGACCGCATGACCTCGACGGCGGCGGCGTGTTGCGTGGCGTCATCCCGCGTGACGACTCGAACGATGATGTTCGTGTCGAGCGCGATCATGATTGAGGCAGCCGCGCACGCACTCCGGCGGCAATCCCCCGCTCCATGTCCTCGAGCGTCCTCGGAGGACCAGAGTAGCCAGTACAGCCCACGAGCTCCTCCAGAGTCGTCCGCCGAACCTCCGACGTCGGCCGCAAGATGATGCAACCCTCGACGGCTTCAACCTCGAACGTCATGCCCGGCATCAGCCCGTGTGTTTGGCGGACATGGGCAGGGATGACGATCTGCCCCTTGCTCGAGAGCGTCGTACTGGACATGAGGACCTCCACCGAGGAAACGTAAGACAGATGTAAGCGTAGCTTCTCAAACCGCTGAACGCAAGGAGGATGTCATCGTACCGCGGGATGGGCGCGACGCCGACCAACTGGCCGACGGCCGGTGAGTGAGCTATTCTCCTCCTCCAGCGCGCACGGCGCGGGAGCGGAGCGGAGCGGTGGCAGGCAAAGACAGCAACATCGAGGTCAAAGTCGGCCTCCTCATCGTCGTCTGCTTGGGGCTGCTGCTCGGCTTCTTGTTCCTGCTCGGGGACTTCCGCATGGCCGAGGCCCGCGAGGTCGTCGTCGACTTCGAGACCAGCGCGGCCCTCAAGGAGGGTGCGGCGGTCAAGGTCGCCGGCATCAGCGCCGGTCGCGTGGAGAAGATCGAGTTTTGGGGCGGTGAGGTGGACTCCAAGGTCGAACGTCCTGTCTGGGTGCGCGTGAAGCTCTCACTCAAGCCGGAGATCGCCGACACGCTACGGTCGGACGCCCGCTTCTATATTACGACGGTCGGCCTCCTCGGCGAGAAGTACGTCGAGGTCGATCCCGGTCGCGAGAAGCAGTCCTTGGGCGACGTCATCAAGGAGGGCGTCCCGCCCATGCGCATCGAGGTGATGGGCGCCAACGTCAACGCCTTCGTGGAGCGCGCCAACAAGCTGCTAAAGGACAACGAGCAGGCCATCACCGACACGGTGGCCGACATCCGCGCGCTGGCAAAGTCGGCTCGGACCCTCGTCGAGGACGGCAAGACGATGCTCACCGACGTCAATGGCCAGATCAAGACCATCGCTGACAAGGGCCTCAAGGTGCTCGACTCGGCGGATCTGGCCCTCGTCGAGTACACGCCGGGCAAGGGCGAGACCGGCAACGTCATCAAGAAGGCCATCGACCGTGGCGAGAGCGTGCTGCGCAAGGTCGACGACTCGATTGGAGACGGCGCCAAGATTCGCGCCATCGTGGATGACGTGAACGCTATCACCTCCAAGACGCGCGGCGTGGTCGACCAGCTCGCGCCCAAGGCCGCGGGCCTGGTCTCGCGCGTGGACACGCTGGCCGAGCAGGCCACCACGCTGGTCACCGAGGCGCGGGGCCAGGTCGACAAGATCGTCAGCAAGGTCACGGGCTTGCTAGACGACGGCAAGGGTATGCTCAAGCATCTCCGGGACGGGCACTCCACGGTGGGCGCGCTGATCTACGACCGCGAGATGTACGACGATGTTCGCGAGATGATGAAGGATCTCAAGCGGCACCCTTGGAAGTTCCTCTGGAAGGAATAATAACCTTGTAATCAGTTCAAGGATTGCCTTAAGTTTCGAATCCGATGGTCGATGTTTAACGGTTGACCGCAGGATGATCGGTCGAACAAGGGTGATCCCAATGCAAACGCCACTTCCTTTCGCACGGACGCACGGGGGCCACTCGAAAAAGGGCCACGTGATGCTGGTCGAGGACAACGCCTACCTCCGCACCGCGCTGGAGCGGACGCTGCGCAACGCAGGCTACGAGGTCACAGTTATCGACGACGGCGCCGTCGCGCTCGAGCGCATCAAGTCACAGAGGCCCGACGTGCTGCTCTCCGACCTCGATCTCCCTGGGCTCGACGGCGTCAGCTTGCTGCGCCACGTGCGCGAGATCGACCTGGACGTCCCCGTGCTGCTGATGACGGGCTCGCCGTCTCTCGACACCGCCATTCAGGCGCTCGAGCTCGGTGCGCTGAAGTACTTCGTCAAGCCGTGCGGGCCCGAGGAGATCCTGCGCGCCACTGAATACGCAGTAAACATGCACCGGATGACTCGACTCAAGCGCGAGGTGCTCATCCACATGGGCTTCGACGGCGCGGTCGCCGGTGATCGCGCGGGCCTCGAGGCGACGTTCGAGCGCGCGCTGCAGACGCTCTGGATGGCCTGGCAGCCCATCGTGTCCTGGTCGGAGAACCGCGTCTTTGCCTATGAGGGCCTCGTCCGAACGAAGGAGATGGCCCTCGCCAACCCGACGCTGCTCATTGGAGCAGCCGAGCGGCTTGGCGCCCTTTCCCGACTCGCCGCCGCGATTCACTCCAAGGTCGGCGAGGCCCTGCGCGCGGTGCCCACGGATCGGACGTTGTTCGTCAACCTGCACCCGCGCGACCTCGTGGACACGACGCTGTTCGGACCCGACTCGCCGCTATCCGACCACGCCGGTCGGCTCGTGTTGGAGCTCACCGAGCGCGCGGCGCTCGATCAGAGCCACGAGGCCATGGACCGGGTCGCGAGCCTGCGCCGGCGTGGCTTCCGAATCGCGGTCGATGACCTCGGCGCCGGCTTCGCGGGGCTCACGAGCGTGGCGCGGCTCGAGCCCGAGGTCGTCAAGATCGACATGAGCCTCGTTCGGGACATCGACAAGCACCCTCGAAGGCTCGAGCTTCTCGGCGGCGTCGTGCGTTCGCTCGACGGCCTGGGGATGCTGGTCGTCTGTGAGGGCATCGAGACGGACGCCGAGCGCGCCGCGGTCACGAGCGTCGGTGTGGATCTGCTCCAGGGCTATCTCATCGGGCGGCCCGGGCCCGAGCTCGTGAGCTGGTCCCGTACGTCGAACTAGCGCGACTTCACGTTTCTTCACTGACGCTGGCTTGCAGCGGCCCGGCACCGCCCCTATGTTTCGGCGCCATGACTGCCCCCTCCCCCGCCGCGCCTCCCATCGTCGACCTAGTCGATGTCTACAAAATCTATCAGCTCGGCAACACGGAGGTGCCGGCCGTCCAGGGCGTCTCCATACGCATCAATCGCGGCGAGTTCGCGACGATCGCCGGTCCCTCGGGCAGCGGCAAGACCACGCTGCTGAACTTGATTGGTTGCGTGGACACAGCCACGCGTGGAGATGTGATCGTCGCGGGGCAGAACACGGGTCGGCTCAAGGAGAAGGACCTCACCCGCCTGCGCCTGTTCAAGATTGGCTTCATCTTTCAGTCCTTCAATCTGGTGTCGGTGCTCACGGCCTATCAGAACGTCGAGTTCCCACTGCTGCTCCAGAAAAGCGTCGGCAAGGCGGAGCGCGACAGGCGCGTCCGTGAGGTGCTCGAGGCCGTCGGTCTCGGCACGCACGGCAAACACCGGCCCAACGAGCTCTCGGGCGGACAGCGACAGCGCGTGGCGGTCGCGCGCGCGCTGGTGACCAAGCCCGAGATCGTGCTTGCGGACGAGCCCACGGCCAATCTGGACTCCGTCACGGGCTCTCAGATCATCGATCTGATGAAGGAGCTCAATCATCGCGACGGGACGACCTTCATCTTCTCGACGCACGACGCCAAGGTCATGGAGGCCGCCGATCGCATCGTCCGGCTCAAGGACGGCCGCGTACAAGACGCCAGCGCGGGGCACGCCGGCGGCGCGGTCGCCCACGCATGATGCTGCTCCGGATCGCGTTTCGAAACCTGTGGCTCCACAAGGTCAAGACCCTGATTGTCGGGGCCATGCTGTTCTTTGGCACCCTGCTCGTGGTCCTCGGCGGCGCGGCCGTCTCGGCGCTCGAAGAGTCCATGGCCAAGAGCGTCGTCAACGCGGTCTCTGGTCACGTCCAGATTCAAGCGGCGGACGCGCAGGACGAGATCACGCTGTTCGACTTCGACAACAGCAGCAAGGACTTCGGCCACATCAAGGACTTCCCCAAGGTCAAGGCCGCGCTCGAGGCGCTACCCAGCGTCAAGACGGTCGTCCCCATGGGCGTCAACTTTGCCGTGGTCTTCACCGGCAACGTGCTCGACAAGAAGCTCACGGAGCTGCGTGAGGCGCTGCGGGACGGCAAGACCGAGCGCTCCGTGGCGCTCAAGGACCACATCCGCCGCATCGTCGCGGACCTGGAGAAGGACCTCAAGAACCTCCGCGATATCGCCAACATGGACAAAGTCATGTTGGAGATGAAGACCAACTTCGAGGCGCTAGCCGAGGCACGGAAGGACGCCTTCTGGGAGAAGCTCGACCGCGAGCCGGAGTCGGCCATCGAGTTCCTGGAGAACAAGGTCGCGCCCATCGCCATCGGCGAGGACCTCATCGGCCTCCAGTACCTGGGTACGGACACGGCGCGGTATCAGCAGACCTTCGACCGCTTCGAGATCGTCAAGGGCACGATGATCCCGGCCGGTCAGCGCGGCTTCGTCTTCAACAACCGCGCCTACGAAGACTGGGTCAAGAACAAGACGGCGCGGCGCCTCGACAAGATCAAGGAGCGGCTCGACAACGGCGAGACCATCGCCGAGTGCGAGGACTGCCAGACCTGGACCAAGCAGAACCAGAAACAGGCGGCGCTGCTGGTCTATCAGATGGACAAGGAGCATGAGGCGGCCGTGCGCTCGGCACTCGTGAAGCTCCTGGGTGACGACCAGAAGACCACGACCGAATTGCTCCAGTCGTTGCTCGACGTCAACGATAGCAACTTCGGCGAGCGCCACGCCTTCTTCTACGACGCCGTGGCGCCGCACATCGATCTGTACACGATCAAGATTGGCGACACGCTGGTCCTGACCGCCTACGGCAAGTCCGGCTTCATGCGCAAGGTGCCGGTCAAGGTCTATGGCACCTTCAACTTCAAGAGCCTGGAGAAGTCGTTTCTCGCCGGTGCCTACAGCGTCATGGACCTGATGACCTTCCGTGACCTTTACGGGTTCATGACCGACGAGCGCAAGAAGGAGAACGAGACGCTCAAGGCCAAGGTCCAGGTCAAGGACGTCTCGCGGGACAAGGCCGAAGACGAGCTCTTCGGCGCCGACGCCGGCGCGGGGGTGGAGTCCGCGGCGTCAGCCACCTTCGATGAGACGGCGGGCGTGGACATGCACGCGGCCGGCGAGAAGTACACCGACGAGATGCTCGCGCGGAAGTACTCGCAGCAGGAGATCGACGACGGGGTCGTCATCAACGCGGCGGTCATGCTCAAAGACGGCGTCGACATCGAGACGGCGCGCCAAGAGATCGAGGCGACCGGTCAGGCGCAGAACCTGGGCATCAAGGCCGTCCACTGGCAGAAGTCTGCGGGATTGGTCGGCAACCTCGTGCGCGTTATCAGCATCGTGCTGGTCGTCGCAATCTTCATCATCTTCGTCGTGGCGCTCGTCATCATCAACAACTCGCTGGTGATGGCCACGCTGGAGCGCACGCGTGAGATCGGCACCATGCGGGCCATTGGCGCCGGGCGCGGGACTGTCATGTGGATGTTCATGGTCGAGTCGCTCACGCTCGCCGCACTCTTTGGCACCGCGGGCGCGCTCACCGGAGCCACGACCGTGCTGGTCGCCGGCCAGGTCGGCGTGCCCGCCTGGAGCGACTTCGCCTACTTCTTGTTTGCGGGGCCGCGCCTGTTTCCCACGCTCCATGCCGTCCACGTCATCGTGGCGTTCGTCGTCATCGGCCTCGTCGGGTTGCTCTCCACCCTCTATCCGGCGCTCCTCGCCACCCGCATCGCCCCCGTGGTCGCGATGCAGAAGGACGACTGATGGGCCGCCTCGTCCTCATCGCTGTACGCAACCTGCTCCAGCACAAGCGGCGCACGTTCCTCGTCGGCGGCGCCACGGTCGCCGTCACGATCATGCTCATCCTGCTGCTCGGGCTCGCCAACGGGATCGAGCAGACCATGCTGCGCTCGGCCACGACGCTCTCGACCGGCCACGTGAACGTCGGCGGCTTCTTCAAGATCACGAGCGGCCAAGCGGCGCCGGTGGTCACGAAGTTCCAAGCCGTTCGGGACTTTGTACTTCAAAACGTCCCGGAGGTCCGCCTCGCGGTCGACCGCGCGCGCGGGTGGGGCAAGATCGTCAGCGACAAGTCGAGCAAGCAGGTGGGCATCGTCGGCGTCGACGTTCAGGCCGAGAAGGACTTCAAGGGCGTCCTGCAGCTCGTCTCGGGCAACCTGGACGACCTCGCCCAGCCCGCCACCTGCCTCATCTTCGAGTCGCAGGCCACGCGGCTCGCGCTTCAGGTCGGCGACGTCGCCACGCTGAGCACACCGACCTTCCGCGGCGCGTACAACTCCATGGACGTCAAGGTCGTCGCCATCGCCAAGGACGTCGGGCTCATCTCGAGCTTCAACATCATCGTGCAGAAGCAGACCGTCCGCGACCTGTACCTGCTCGACGACAACGCAACGGGCGCCATTCAGCTCTACCTCGAGGACCCGACCAAGACCGAGGAGGTCGCCGAGCGGCTCCGCAAGCTGCTGGCCGAGCACTACCCGGTCATCGACGCGCAAAGCACGCCGTTCTGGCAGAAGTTCCAGGTCGTCACCCGTGAGGACTGGACCGGCCAGAAGCTCGATGTGTCTACGTGGAAAGACGAGCTGAGCTTCGTGGCGTGGGTGCTCGACCTCGTGCGCGGCGTCACGACCGCGTTTACGTCGGTGCTCATGATCATCATCTTGATCGGCGTCATGAACAGCATGTGGATGTCCATCCGCGAGCGCACGCGCGAGATCGGCACCCTGCGCGCCATCGGCATGGGCAAGAGCCGCGTGTTGCTCATGTTCCTGATGGAGGCCAGCCTCCTGTCGGTCGTAGCCACGCTGGTCGGCGCCGGGCTCGGCATCGGGCTCGCGGGCATCATCAATGCCGCGCAGGTCAAGGTGCCGCAGGCCCTCATGCTCTTCCTCATGCGGGACACGCTGCACCTGGCAGTGACCCCGGCGGCCGTTGCCGTGAGCGTGCTGGTCATCTCGGGCGTCACGACGCTGTTTGCGCTCTATCCGGCGTATCGGGCCACGCGCCTGAAGCCCATCACCGCCATCCACGACGTCGGTTGAGGTTGTCCATGCGATCGTTGCTGCTTGCGCTCCTGCTTCTCCCCACGCTGGCCCGCGCGCTCGACGACGGGCAAGTGCTCGGCATCCTCAAGGAGGTCGACACCCAGCGACGCAACAACGGCGACTTCAAGGCGCGCATCTTCATGGAGGCGCACGAGAAGGACAAGAACGACCAGGTCTTCGACGCGGTCGTCTACCGGCGCGACGCCGACGACAAGCTCATGATCCTGTTCCTGGATCCCAAGACCGAGCGCGGCAAGGGCTATCTGCGGCTCGACAAGAACATGTGGTACTACGACCCGCGAGTCGGCAAGTGGGAGCGGCGCACCGAGCGCGAGCGCATCGGCGGGACCGACGGCAATCGCCGCGACTTCGACGAGTCCCGCCTCGCGGACGAGTACGCGGGTAAGTGGGTCCAGGACGGCAAGCTCGGCATCTTCGCGACCCATGAGCTGGAGCTCACGGCCAAGCCGGGCATCGATGTGGCGTTCCCGAAGATCAAGCTCTGGATCGACCAGGCGGCCCACACGGTGCTCAAGGAGCAGCGATTTGCCGCCAGCGGCAAGCTGCAGCAGACGGTGCTCTATCCCAAGTGGAAGAAGATCTACAGCGAGTCCAAGGGTGCAGACGTCTGGTTCCCCTATGAGATCCGGATCTTCGATGAGATCGAGAAGGCCAACCGCACGATCATCGTCATGCGCGAGGTGGACCTCAAGCCGCTGGAGTCCAACCTCTTCACGAAGGCCTGGCTCGAGTCCAAGAGCCGCTGATGCGCGCGTGCCTCGTCGTCGCGGCGCTTCTGTACGGTGGCGTAGCGTCTGCCCAGGAGAGGTCCGAAGAGGAGCTCTTCGGCAAGGAGTCCGACGAGAAGGCCAAGGAGCCCCAGAAGCCACCGGGCGCGCCTCCGGACGCTCGCGACGGCGAAGACCAGGACGGAAAGCGCCTGATGGAGACGTTCGTCCCGAAGGACATCCTCTCGGACAAGCTCCAGATTGGCGGGCTGGTGTACATGCAGCTCGGCTGGAGCTTCACCGACGGCGACTCGCTGGTCGATCATCCGCTGAGCTCGCCGAACTTCGTGGACCTCTACCTCGACGCCAACCCCACTGACCGTTTGCGCGCGTTCGTGCGGGGTCGGCTCAAGTACGACCCGACGATCGACACCGCAGTCACGAGCCCCATCCTCGCGGCGACAGGGAGCACGCCAAAGCAGGTCGACGTCTTGCTCGACGAGTTCTGGCTCAAGTTCGACGTCGGGCGGGCGATGTTCGTCACCCTGGGCCAGCAGAAGGTCAAGTATGGCGCCACGCGCATCTGGAACCCGGTGGACGTCATCAACGCGACGCGGCGCGACCCCTTCGCCCCCTTCGATTCGCGGCCGGGCGTGCCCATGCTCAAGCTCCATTTTCCGGTCGAGTCGCTCGGCTGGAACTTCTACCTGCTCGGACTGCTCGACAAGGTCACATCGCTCGATCGCGCGGGCGCGGCCGGGCGCGTCGAGATGCCCTGGTCCTGCGACACGTGCAAGACCGACTTCACCGGTGAGGCGGGCGTCGTGGGCGCCTATCGCAAGCTGGAGACCGGTCACTTCGGCAAGCTCGGGGTCGACCTGTCCATGGCGATCTGGGACATCGACCTGATGAGCGAGGTCGGCCTCACGTTCGACGACGCGTCGACGCCGACGGTCCAGGTATCGAGTGCTGTCTCCTATACGTGGAAGTACTCGGAGAAGGACTCCATGACCTTTGGGCTCGAGTACCTCTACAACGAGGTCGGCTTCCAGGGCGGCGACGGCCAGGCGCTCGCGGCACTCGTGAACCGCAAGGCGCAGTCGCTGTACCTCGGGCAGCATTACGTCGGGGGCTTTCTGTTGCTTCCGCGTCCCGGTAACGCCGATCTGTGGACATTTACGCTCACGGGCATCGGCAACTTGAGCGATCACAGCGGCATGATCCGGTTTGACGCCTCGGTGCAGGCGCTGACGTACCTCTCGGTGCAGCTGTACGTGGCGGGCCATCTGGGCGATCAGGGCGAGCTGCGCTTCGGGCCGGAGTCGTTCGGTCCGCCGGACAAGCTGCCGGCGCCGCTCAACGTCCTGTTTCCGACGTTCATCAAGAACACGCAGGTGCTCGACGTGGGCCTCTACCTGCGACTCGACATCTGACCCCCGCCTCGCCTATCGTGCGCGGCATGAAACCTGCTGCGCTCGTGTTGGTTCTCGTCAGTGTCGGATGTGGAAAGACGGAGACGCCGCCTGCGACTGCGGCACCGGATGCCGTCGTGGACGCCGGGACTGTAGCCGATAGCGGCCCGACGGCCGACGCCGGCAGCGACGGCGTGGGCGATCCCGACGTGCTGGATCCGGAGAACGGCGAGGGCACCTTCCCTCCCGGGTTTCTGTGGGGTACGGCGACCGCGGGGTTTCAAGTGGACATGGGGTGCCCAACGCTGCCGAAGGCCGAGTGCGAGGACCCGAACAGCGACTGGTACCAGTTCGTGATGTCGGATGCGATGCGCAAGGACAGCAGCAATCACCTGGCGGGCCACGACCTGAGCATGAGCCCCGGGCACTGGGAGCTGTTCGAGCAGGACTTCGATCGCGCGAAGAACGAGCTGCACAACAATGGCTTCCGCATGAGCCTCGAGTGGAGCCGCATCTTCCCCAAGCCGACCGACGGCGCGGAGGGCTATGAGGCGCTCTCCAAGCTCGCCAATGAGGCCGCAGTCATTCACTATCACGACGTCTTCGAGGCGCTGAAGAATCGCGGCATCAAGCCGCTCGTGACGCTCAACCACTACACGCTGCCGAGCTGGATCCACGACGGTGTCGCGTGTCATTTGGACCTCAAGACTTGCAAGAACAAGGGTTGGGTGGACCGCGAGCGCACCGTCAAGGAGATCGCGAAGTTCGCCGGGTTCTGCGCCCAGGAGTTCGGCGGCGAGGTCGATCTGTGGGCCACCGAGAACGAGCCGTTCGCCGTGCTATTTCCGGGGTACATCTTCCCGTCGCCCGACCGGGTCAACCCGCCGGCCATCAGCGCGCTCGTCGATGGCGGCGCGTCGGCCCGGATCGTCTTTCAGGCGCTCATCGAGGCGCACGCCCGGATGTATGACGCCATCAAGGCCGGGGACACGGCTGACGCCGACGCGGACGGCAAGGCCGCTGTCGTCGGAGTCGTGTACTCCATGGCGCCCGTCCGGCCCAAGGACCCGACGAAGGAGGCCGACAAGAAGGCGGCGGAGAACGTGTTCTACCTCTGGAACATGGCGTTTCTCAATGCCGTGGCCAAGGGCATATTCGATGGCGACCTGGACGGCAAGGGCGAGCTTCGAGCCGATCTGCAGGGTCGTATGGACTACATCGGCGTCAACTACTACACCCGTATCGGGGTCGAAGGCGCCGACACGGCCATCCTGCCCGGCCTGTCACCGCTCACGACCTTCAACCCTCTGACGCTCGAGCCCTGGGAGAACTACCCCAAGGGCATCTACGAGATGGTGATGAAGGTCAAGGAACTCGGGCTCCCAACCATTATTACCGAAAATGGGACTTCGGCTACTGACGACGAGGGCAAGGTGCTCGTCAAGTGGATCGTCGAGAACCTGACGTGGCTCTCGCGCGCCATCACCGACGGCGCCCAGGTGGACGGCTACTTCGTGTGGTCGCTGATGGACAACTACGAGTGGAACCACGGGATGTCGATGCAGTTCGGGCTGTACGGGGTCGACCCGAAGGATCCCAAGAAGCCGCGGGTCGCGCGCCAAGCGGCAACGGTGTACGGACGCATCGCCAAGGACGGACGCATCCCCAAAGACCTCCTCGACGCGTACCCGGTGCCGGACTGATCAGGGAAGGCGTTCGCGGCGCAGCCCCAAGAGCGCGAAGAGCAGCGACGCGAGGCCCAGCGGCGCGAGCGTGACGCCTTGCGTGACCTTGGCGCCGCTGCAGCCGGACTTGGCGTCATCGGGCCGCGGGGGCGGATGGAAGACGATGTCGCCACTCACGTAGTTGGCGGGCTCGGCTACGAGCATCGGCGTCGGAAAGCCGAACTTGGGCTCCGCGACCTCCGCCTCGGCGGCGGCGTCCGTGGCGTCGACGGCGTCATCTGCCGGCGCGGGGGTGTCGACCAGGCTGCCAAGGCCTTGCGCGTCGCTCGCGCTTCCGGCGTCCTCCAACGCGTACGCGTTCACCGCAGCCAACAGAGTCAGGAGTGCCAGCAGTCGCATGCCGCGGTTGTAGCCCTTCACTGACGGCCCGTCCAAGAATCGGCCATGGGCTGCTACCGCGGAAGTGGCAGGTCGTCGGCGCGAGCGACCGTGACACAGGCCACAATGACGCGGTCCAGTGTCGCCTCGTCACGGCAGGCCTCGAGGCGGCGCCGCAGGTCGTCGGAGATGGCGACTCCCCGGGTCGCGAGGACGGTCAACGCCGCGTGAACCTTGCCTGCCGCGCTGCCTTCGGCCTTGCCTTCGGCCTTGCCGAATTCGACGACGGCCTCGAGGCCGTCATAGCCCTCGCGGTTCAAGAGGTTCCGCAGCGTCGCCTGCGTGGCCGCCTTCGAATCGACCAGGGAGCGCGCCAGGACCGGATTCTTCAGCACCCCCGGCGCCGTGAGCACTTCGTCCAGGCCGACGACGCGCATCTTTCGGCGTGCCTCATAGACCTCCACGCGCTGGAGACCGGTGAGCCGGACGAGCCAGACCCAACGCGTTCCTGCGCCCAGGAGGTCCGCGATCTTGGCCTGCGACTCGCGCTCGTCTTGGCCGCGATCGGCGTACTCCAAGGCGAGCGGCGGAGCGGTCCGCGACCACCCAGGCGCGCGCTCGAGGGGCCCGACGCTGACGTCCGGCGCGCGCAGGGTCCGTCCGTCGTCGAGCTCGATGCCGGTGTCGAAGCCGACCTCCTCGACCCCCGGGTCCGACTTGAGCACGATCGCGCCATCGACGTTGCTAGCCAAGTGGCGACGACCCGCGGGCAAGCACTGAATTGGGTGCCCGTTGGAGAGCTCGTAGGCGTCACCATCGTGGAGCTGGTCCGCTCTGAGTGGACCGGGGAGAGCCTGGTTGCCGGGCGCGAGGTGCTCATCGGAGGTCGTTGTAGGCGTCGGGAGGGTGAGTGCCAAGAGTGTGTGCGGCGCCTCGCGGTGCGGCCCATTGCGCCGGCGCCTCTGCTACGCTCTCGGCGTGCGTCTCCGCCTCCTGCTCGGCCTCATGATCTCCGCCGTCGCATGCACGGCTGCGCCCCGCGTCGGCGGGTCGGAGCTGGCCGATACCCCCATCGCCGACAGCGCCAGCGCCGCCGACGCTGCGAAGGCGAACGACCTGGGACCGAGCGATCTCGCGGCGTCGGTCCAGGACGTGGCCAATGCGCCCGATGAGGTCACGCCGCTCGAAGTATCCGACACCCAAGACGCGCAGCTCTGCCCGTGCCAGTCGCACGCCGACTGCCCGGCCACCGCGTGCGCCGAAGCCGTCTGCGCCGCATGCGCGTGCACCCTCGCGCCCCGACCGGATGGAGCCACGTGCGACGACGGCGACCCGTGCACGACCCTGGACGCCTGCATGGCCGCAGCCTGCGTCGGCAAGCCCGATCCGTGCCTCGACGGCGATCCCTGCACGGCGGACACGTGCGTTGGTGGCTGTGTGCATACGCCGATCCCCGGCTGCGGTGCGGTCTACAACCCGTGCAAGCCCTCGCCGAGCGCCGGGACGCTCGACGCGACACTCGCGGCCTGCGTCTGCGGCAAGCTGCCCGAGTGCTGCACCGTCGTCTGGTCCTTTGCGTGCGCCGAGCTCGCCAAGACCGCGTGCGGCGCCGACTGCGACTGCGCCAAGGCGCCCGCGAAGAAGCTCAGCTGCACGACCAGCATCGACTGCGCGTGGTGCGAGGACCCGAACCTGTGCGACGGCACGTGGACCTGTGCGACCGGCACGTGCGTCCCTGTGCCTCCCGTCGACTGCTCGACGACGTTCACGTCGGGCTGTCAGTCGCTTGCCTGTGCGCCCGCGAGCGGGGCGTGCGTCCTTCAGGCGGTCCCCGCGAGCTGCGACGACCATGACGGCTGCACAGCCGACGCCTGCGAGGTCGCGACCGGCGCGTGCACCCACGCCACGGTCGCCGGCTGCGGCACGCAGCACCCGTGCAAGCCGTCGAAGCTCGCCAAATCGAAGGACCCGGTCGTGACGAGCTGCGTCTGCGCCCTGGAGCCCGCCTGCTGCGAGAGCGCCTGGTCCGCGGCCTGCGTGACGCTGGCCACGACGTCATGCGCGCTCGACTGCGAGTGCACCACGCTGCCTCCGGAGGACCTCGCCTGTACGGACGCCGCGGAGTGTACGTTCTGCGACGACGGCAACGCATGCAACGGCGTCTGGTCGTGCCCGAGTGGCCAGTGCGCGAAGTCGGGGACCGTCTTCTGCTTCGACGGCTTCGACAAGCCGTGCCTCAAGAACCGGTGCGACCCACTGGACGGCGCGTGCAAGCTCACGCCAGAGCCGGCCGCCTGCAACGACGGCGACCCCTGTACCAAGGACCTCTGCGTCGAGCCGGCGTGGCAGTGCAGCAACACGCCCTTCGCGGTGTGCAACGCGCAGCACCCGTGCTTGACCTCGGACGGCCCCGGGTCCTCGCAGACGACGGTGACGACGTGCGTGTGCGCCGCTGACCCGTTTTGCTGCAACGTCGTCTGGGACAAGGCCTGCGTCGCGCTCGCTCAAAGCGCCTGTGGCGTCGCCTGCAACTGCAGCAAGGCCCCTCCGACGTGCGTCGTCGACTCCGACTGCGGCTACTGCGACCCGGACCACGATCGCTGCAATGGGAGCTGGACCTGCGTCGAGGGCCTGTGCAGCGCGCTACCGCCCGTCACTTGCGACGCCACCCTGGCCGTCGGGTGCAACACGACCACGTGCGACCCAGCCACGGGCAGCTGCCCCATCACGCCGGACCCGAGCCTGTGTCCCGACGACGGCGACCCATGCACCCACGGCTTCTGTGATGGCGCCACCGGAGCCTGTCAGACCGTGAAGCAGCCCAACGCGTGCGGCACGCACCCGTGCGTCGCGTCACTGGATCCCGGGAGCACGAGCCCCAGCATCAACGCGTGCGTGTGCGCCAAGGACCCATTTTGCTGCACGACGTCATGGGATCCTGGGTGCGTCGACGCGGCGATCGTTTGCGGCGCGACCTGCGACTGCGCGGTGCTCGAGCCCATCAGCTGCACCTCAGGCAACGACTGCGCCTTCTGCAGCGCGGCCAACGCGTGCGAGGGCGTGTGGCTCTGTGTCGAGGGCCACTGCGTCGTCGGGACGCCGATGGTGTGCGATCCGTCGGGCGACATCGGCTGCAAGCAGGCCAAGTGCGAGCCCACGACGCTGCTGTGCCTTCCCACGCCCAACAACGCCGCATGCGACGATCAGAACCCCTGCACCGAGGACCTGTGCGACTTCGTCAGCGGCAAGTGCGACCACCTGCCGCTCAGTGGCTGCGGCGGCTGAGCCTCAGATCGCGCAGTCCCTTCGGAGGGAGCCGCACGACGACATCGCCGAGAGGACGCGCCCGACAGGCCAGGCGCTGATGCCGACCGAACACCTTCGGGTGCGCCAGGAGTAGCTCGCGCTCGTCGGGTGGCCGCTCGGAGAAGGCGCCCGACACGATCTCGACGCGACAGGTGCCGCACTCGGCCTGCCCTCCGCAGGCCTGGCGGTGCTTGCGCTCATGCATCGCGGCGTGCGCGAGGAGGTTCAGCTCCTCGTAGGCGTCCATGACGACGCCGTCGGGAAGCCACGTGAGGCTCCCGACGGGCTTCACTGCTGCTTCTTGCCGGTGATGTTCCAGACCACGCTACCGAGCGACTGCGGCCCGCCGCCCAAATCGGCCGTGACGTCCTCGATCAACGTCCCGGCATAGGACTCGAGCGAGAGGAACTGCACGCTCATGGAGTACTTGCTCGAGGTCCCCGTCGGCGAGCTGTAGGTCCCGGTCGCCTTCACGGTCTTGATTGACCAGTCGATCGTCCCGGTGAGCGAGTACGGGTCCGTGGCCGTCTTGTCGGTGACGGTGACGTTCGTGCCGTCGAACTTGAACTCGTAGGCCGTGGGCTGGAACGTGGCGGGGAAGATCCCGCCGAGCGTCTTGGAGGACGGGTCGGCCGTCGTCATCCAGATGCCGCTCAAGAACGCCTTGACGCAGTAGGCCTTCGTGTCCTCCTTGCAGAACTCCTCGCTCTGGCACGTCTGCGCGATGCTCCCCTTGGCGCCGCACGAGTCGAACCAGTAGATGTTGTTGTTCACACAGCCCTGCTTGGCCTTGGCCTGGCAGCCGACCTTGCACTCGCCGCCGACGCACGACTCCCCGGTCTTGCACGTGAGGTAGAGCTGACCCTTGGTGCCGCAGCTATCGACCCAGTAGAGCTCGTTGCCGACGCACGTCTTGCCGAAGTTGATGGTGCAGCCCACATCCCCTGGGCCGGTGTCGGCCGGAGCGCTCACGTCGGGCGTGGAGCCCGTGTCCGTCGCGCCGCTCGCGTCGTTGCCTCCGACACCGCAGATGCACTTCTCCCAGCGCGCGCCGTCATCGGCGCAGACGTGGACGCCGCTCTGCCCGTTGGTGCACAGGCACTGCTCGGTGTCACCCGGCGTGCAGGCCTTGGTCGTGTTGTTCGGATAAATGACCGGCTGCGTGCACGCCACGCCGATCCAGAGGACACAGGCCACGAGGCCGATGCGAACAGTCATGAACGAGGACCTCCCACGCACACGGCCCGAAGGCGCGCCGTGGCGCGAAGTATGCGTGCGCGCGCGCGGCCGTTCAAGGATCGGGGCTAATACATCGACTTGCGAATCGGGACGACCGTGGCGCCCTTCTTGTCCTTGGACTGGCCCGCGGTGCCGAGCACGATCGCGACCGACGCCGAGGCGCCGATACGCGTGGCGCCGGCCTCGATCATCTTGACCGCGTCGTCGGTGGTGCGAACACCGCCGGAGGCCTTGACCTCGACCTCGGGACCCACGACCGCCTTCATGAGCGCGACGTCCTCGGCGGTCGCCCCGCCCGAGCCAAAGCCCGTGCTCGTCTTGACGAACGCCGCGCCAGCGGTCTTGGACAGCGCGCACCCGATGACCTTCTCCTGCTGGGTGAGCGAGGAGGTCTCCAGGATGACCTTGACCGGCGTCGAGCCCGCCGCACCGACGACCTGCACGATGTCGTCGAGCACCGTCGCGTAGTCGCGGCTCTTCATCGCGCCGATGTTGATGACCATGTCGATCTCGCCGGCGCCGTTGCGAATGGCCTCCCGCGTCTCGAAGGCCTTGGACGAGCCCGTGGACGCGCCGAGCGGAAAGCCGACCACGGTGCACACCTTGACGGGCGTACCGCCGAGCTGGCTCGCGCAAAAGCGGACGTTGGCCGGATTGACGCAAACAGTCGCAAAGCTGTACTTCTTGGCCTCGTCGCAGAGCTTCTTGAGCTCGTCGCGCGAGGCGTCGGCCTTGAGCAGCGTGTGGTCGATGTAGCGCGCCAGGTCGGTCGGGACACCGCCGGTCTCGGCGACGTTGGGTGCTGCGCCGATGCGCGAAGCGCCGAGCGCGACGATGGTCTCGACGTCCTTCTGCCGCCGGCGCACCGACCAGCCGCAGCCCGTGCACTCGGCCTTGTTGGCGTGGCAGGGCTTGCGTACGTCGGTTCCGGTCGCGGCGACGGCCGAATGCGCGGCGGCGCCGGAGAGGCGCTCCCGGACGCGGGCAGCGACGACTTCAGCGAGACGATCGAGGTCACGGTCGTTCATGGGCGCTGAGTTTGGATCGCGAGGTCGCGAAGGTCAACGTGGCTGCGTATGATGCCGCTCATGCGCTCGACCCTCTCGCATTGGGCTCCACTGGGTTTGCTCCTCCTGGCGTGCTCCACGAGCGGCGGCGGCTCGCTCAAGTCGGTGGCCAAGTCCACGGACGCCTCAGACGCCACGGCGCTCGACCCGGGCCCTGCGCCTGCGGACACGGGGACCGTCGCGCAACCGGAGGTCGGAAAGCCCGGCAGTAACCAGCTCACCGCAGTGCCGGGCCCGGGCATGGCGTGCAACCCGGCGTGCCTCGCCGCAGTCGCGCAGGGCGCCATCGTGACGTTCACCGTGAAATACGCGCGGCCGGACGGGACCTCCAATGGGGCCCCCATCGCGGATGCGCTCGTGTCGTTCACCTCGAGCCACGCGGGCATGAAGCTGTCGGCCGGGAGCGTCCCCACGGGCCCAGAAGGCAAGGCCACCGTCAGCGTGACGGTCGGCACGGACGCCGACACGCCCGCGTCCATTACCGCAAGCGTGGCCGACGATCCGGACGCAGGCGCCGTATCGCTTCGGCTCGAGCCTCAGGTCGCCAAGAAGCCAGCGCTCGTCGTGACGCCCAAGTATCAGGGCAAGGCGAACGTCACGGCCTTCACCGTCCGTGCCTATCTCGAGGAGGGCGGGAAGCCCCTGTGCTCCGACCTGCACCCCGACGCGCTGGGCCCGAAGGCGGCTCCCGTGGCGAGCGCGGGGCCCGCAGCGCTGGGCCAGACGGCGACCATCGCCACGCTGCCCGTGCCGGAGGGTGGCACCGCGCGCTTCGTCGTTCAGATCGTGGCACCTCCCGACGGGAAGGCGCCGCTCGCGCACGGCTGCAAGGCGGGCGTCGAGATCGTCAAAGGTCAGACGACCGAGGTCACCGTGACCGCCGCCGATCTCCCGTGGCAGTACGAAGGCGACTACCTCCTCGAGACCACGATGGACCTCCACTCGGGGCTCTCGGGCACTGCGGGTGACGGGGTAAAGCTCCTCATCGATCTGTTCGCGGAGCCGGGTCAGACGGCCGTGCTCGCGGCGTGCAAGAACGCAAGCGGCGTGCTGAGCACGGTGTGTCCGTTCCTGGTCTCGGGCGGGCAGCTCACGTCCACGGGGATCGCCGTCGCGAGTGCGGCGGACAGCGCCTTCTATGCGCTCGTCGGCGCCACGCTCGGGTCTGGCACGATCGACGTCGGCAAGACCATCTCGGGGCTCCTCTCCAATCTCCGCTTTCAATCGACGCTCTCGCTGTCGAGTGAGCCGGGTGCCGTCGACGGCACGTTGGCGAAGTTTGCGCCCGGGACGGCCAACGAGAAGTGGGACACGCTGCGTTTTCCCTGGAAATTCGGGCAGTCCTGCGCGCCCGACGACGACACGTGCGGCTTTCAGGTCGTCAAGCTCGGCGACGTCTTCGGCGCGTCGCTCGAGGCCACGCTGGATGCGGGCGTGGACGCCGAGGATCGGTTGGCCATCGCCCAGCACCCGGTCTCCGGCTTTCGCTACGGCACGCTCCTGGACTTCCTCATCGAGAAGCGCGTCCTACCGCTCTTGTTCAATGACCCGGTGGAGCAGCTGCCGACCATCGACTCGTTCGAGAAGATCATCGCGACGCTCTTTGGCGACAAATACTGTTTGAAGTACAACGACTGCTGTGCGTACTTCGAGAGCAAGATCCAGAACAGCGTGCCCGCGTATGTGCTCTTGGTCGCCGAGCCGGCCTGCGAGCTGGCGATCCCGGCCGCCGCCTCGTGGATCCGGGGCAAGCTCACGGAGCTGACCGGCGAGCTGGTCATTGGAACCGCGGCGCCGGGGTGCCCTGCCCGGCTCGTCGATGATGACCGCAAGGTCGACGCCTTCGGCATGAAGACGGAGCCCTGCGCGTGGGACGCGAGCTTCGACTTCTCGGGCGAGCCGTTCCTGCCCAAGGCGACGTTCGTCGGAGAGCGGAAGTAGCGGTCAGCCCACGCCCTGCGTCTGCGTCTTGCCGCGCTCGGCGTTGCGCTCGACGAACGCGATGATGGCGCCCGCGACGTCCACGCCCGTGGCGAGCTCGATGCCCTCCAGGCCCGGCGAGCTGTTGACCTCGAGCACGAGCGGGCCCCGCGCAGAGCGGAGCAGGTCCACGCCCGCGACGTTGAGGCCCAGCGTCTTGGCCGCGCGCACGGCCGTCTCGCGCTCGGCGGTCGTCAGAGTGATGGGCTCCGCCGTCCCGCCGCGGTGCAGGGTCGAGCGGAACTCGCCCTCCTTCGCCTGCCGGCGCATCGAGGCGACGACCTCGCCTCCGACCACCAGCGCGCGCAGGTCGGCGCCGTTGGCTTCGCGAATGAACTCCTGGACGATCATGTGCGCATCGAGCTCTCGAAAGGCCGCGATGACCGACTCGGCCGCCTGGCGCGTCTCGCAGAGGACGACGCCCACGCCCTGCGTGCCTTCGATGAGCTTGACGACGAGCGGGGCGCCGCCCACGGTCTCGACGAGGCCGTCGATGTCCTTGGTCGAGTGCGAGCAGCCGGTGACGGGGAGGCCGATGCCCGCACGCGCGAGCAGCTGCATCGACCGCAACTTGTCCCGCGCACGCGAGATGGCGACGGACTCGTTGCACGGAAACGTGCCCATCATCTCGAACTGCCGCACGACGGCGGTGCCATAGAACGTGTGGCTCGCGCCGACGCGCGGGATGATGGCGTCGAAGTCGAGCGCCTGGCCGCGATGGACGACGTGAGGGTCGTTGGTTGTTATGTTCATCGTACAGCGCAGGTAGTCGATGATGCGGACCTGATGGCCTCGCGCCTCGCCTGCTTCTCGGAGGCGGCGCGTCGAGTACAGCGTCTTGTCGCGTGAGAGGATTCCAATGCGCATGCTACCTCAGGGAGTCGGGCGCGGGCGCTTCGACGCGCGACGCTGGCCCTCGGGCAGACCGGACCGATGGGAGCGGCCGGGATTGACGAAGAATCGGCCGCGGATCGCCTGACGACCGAGCAACATGCGAAAGCCCATGACGTCGCGCCGCGCCAAGGTGAGCTCGATGGGCCACTGGTCGCCGCCGAGGGCGACGTGCGCCTCGACGACGATGCGGCAGTCGCGATGTCCGCTCGTGGATTTGACCCAGCGCTCGTCTTTCACCTCGGCGACAACTTCGACGGTCTCGCGCGTCGTCCGCTGGATGGGATGGACCTTGAAGCGCACGAGGCGGCGGCCGTCAGGAGCGTCGAAGGGCTCGACGTCGAAGGCGTGGATGGCCGAGGAGCGCGCTCCGGTGTCGACTTTGGCGTGGATCCACGCAATGCCGAGGTCGGGCAGGCTCACCCACTCCCGCCAGCCGATGACCGGCAGCGGGCGACGCGGCGGTCGAATCGCGCTCACTCGACGCCGTGGAAGCCGAGCCCGACGACGGCACCGGCAAACCGCGCGCCGAGCACCTCGCGGTAGCTCGCCCCCAGGTAGACCGTCCAGCCGGCGTGCGAGCCGGGCCAGTACGTGGCGGCCTTGCCGAAGCCCAGCGTGAGGCGCGCGGAGAACTCGTCGATGCCCGGGATGGAGGTGCCCTGGGGACGGACGCCATCGCCGAAGGCCCATGCCATGGTCCACGCGATGGCGAGGCGCACCGGGCCGGCTTGGACATCGGCGCCCGCCTCGATCGGGACACGGCGCGCAACGACGGCCGCGTCGGTGGTGCCCGCGATCCCCGCTCCGGCGCAGAGGCGAAGCACGTGACCGCCCGAGAAGACGCCGCCGATTCCGGCCGCGAAGAGGTCCACGCGATAGTCGAAGCGGCCCGTGCCGCCGCCGAGGCTGAGGTCCACGCCGCCGCAGTAGCTCACGGGGCGAAAGACGAAGAGTCGGGCGGCGATCTCGGCGTCCATGACGTAGCCCAGGTCGCCGTGGCCACCGGCCTGGACGGCGTGGTCGTACCGCAGCCCGACCGAGGCGGTCATCGACGGGCCGGCAGCTGTGGCGCCGCCGGCGATTGCCAAGGCCGCGCAGGCGACCCAGAATGCGACACCATGACTCATGCGCTGACCTGCCGTTCGTGTCCTGACCATCGACTCGCGACCCTAGCACACCGGGTCGTCTGGCCCAACGCGCTCGCGGCGGTGCTGGTGCTGCTGAGCGGCTGCGGCGTGCAGTACGACCTGCGCATGCCGGAGACCGTCACGACCTCGGCCGCGGTGCGGCACACGGTCGGCTCGTTCGTGGGCGAGCGCGGTACGGCGCTCTTCGAGCAGAGCTGGCGGCCGGAAGCGGCTTCCAAGGCGGCGTTCGTGCTGATGCACGGCCTCAAGGACCACTCGAGCCGCTACGAGGCGCTCGCCACAGCGCTCGTCGGCAGTGGCGTTGCGGTCTACGCGTTCGACCTGCGAGGCCACGGGCGCTCCGCGGGACGTCGCGTCGCGGTCGAGGAGTTTGACGACTATGTGGCCGATCTCACGCGCTTCGTGGAGCTCGTCCGGGGACGCGAGCCGGGTCGGCCCATCTTCGTCTTCGGGCACAGCATGGGCGGCGTCATCGCGACGCTGTGGGCAGAGCGACACGGCCACGCGAGCGACGTCGCGGGCGTCGTCTTGAGCGCGCCGGCGCTGCGGCTGTCGGTCTGGCCCATCACGATGGGGGTCGGCGCACTAGCCGGCATCCTGCTGCCGTCGGCGCCGGCACTCAACCCGGCCAACGCGGACTTTTGCCAGGACCCGGCGGTCGTCAAGGCGATGGACGCCGACCCGCTCATTCATCAAGGCGGCGGTCCGGCGAGCACCGTGGCTGAGCTGGCGAAGGGAATCGCGGCGGCGTGGGAGGGGGGGCGACGGTTTATGGCACCGTTGCTCATCGTCCACGGCGACGCGGACACACTGACCGACCCGGAGGGCTCGATGGCCTTCAAGCGGCTCGCGGCCTCGAAGGACAAGGCGCTGCTGTTGCCTGCCGGACTGTGGCACGACCTCTGGCACGAGCCGGGTCGCGAACGCGTGATTGCGGATGTGGTGGCATGGACCGTGGCGCGAATCCCGGTCGGGACGGCGCCAACGGGTCCCTGAGAACGAGGACGCTCAGCCGGCCTTGCAGCCCGCGAGACACTCCTTGCGGGTGTCCTTGCACTTCTTGCCCTTGGCCTCGTCCTTGCCGGCCTTCTTGACGCAGGCCTTGAACTTCTTGCCACAGGCCTCGTTGCACTTGTCGACAGGGGCGGCAAATGCCGAGATGGACATGAGCATGGAAAGGGCCATTGCCGCGAAGATCGAATTCTTCATGTCTGGAACTCCGTCGTTCGAAGGTTGAGTACGGCGCCGTGCGTCGGAAGTGACGCCCTTCGCCGGAGCTGATGACGCTACGTGGCGGCCTTCAGGGTGTCAAGTAGGCCTGGGACGCCTCAATCCCGCGGCAAGGACGTTGCCTGTTGCTGGCTTCGGCCAGCCGCGGAGGATGGACGTCGGACATAGATTGTCGCGCTGTTGGATCGGCGGCAGATGTGAGGGGTGGGTCCGGAGGTCGTCCCGCGAGCGACGGGCTCGGACTTCGCGCACCGGTGGGACTCGGCGTATGGTCGCCGTGGTTTGGTTCGAGATCGGTATCGTTGGGCTGGTGCCCGTCGCGGTCAGGACATGGCCTTCGGCGGCGGAATGACGGCCAGCGTTCAGATGCGGCGGCGGGTGGCCAGCGCATCGATGCGCTGAATGACGATTTGTGTGACGTGAGCGACCAGACGGCGCGCCTCGCGTGCGATGCGGGCGGCCACGTTGAACATCCCATCACTGAGGCGCTTCGGCCGTGCGTCGTCGACTCGACGGGCAGCCCGACCATTTTCAGTGCCGACAGCACATTGTACGCTATCAGGCAGAGGCGCCACCGTCCGGGGGCAGGAGCCGGAGGACGCGGCCCCGCAGTGCGGGGTTGCCGCCACGACCCTGCTTGTAGTGGGGCTTCGCGTCGAGCTTGCGGCTTTCCGGCCTGTCACGACCCGGTTTCGTCCCGTTCCAGCGTCGCGACGCGGATCCGCTGATGCGACGCCAGACGGGACGCCAG